>SMTZ1_10000710_pt1 | contig 39310 bp, 33 predicted proteins | sample DeeMarSWOR136_30_FD_25667 | JGI IMG/M metagenome (IMG submission 25667)
TGTCCCTCCAACTAAGAAGCATAACTTTTTTCTTTGGACGATATCCTTGACTATAGGTTCCGCCAGGCTGCGGTATAAAGCGGCATTAAAATCCTCATCGGGATCAACCACATCAATCATATGATGGACAATGCCCTGTTTCTCCTGAATTGATAATTTTGCAGTGCCGACATCCATACCTCTATAGACCTGCATGGAATCTGAACTAATTATCTCTCCTCCGAAATAAAGGGCAAGGTTAACGGCAAGGGAACTCTTTCCGGATGCCGTAGGTCCTGCGATAACAATAATTTTTGGCCTGTCTTCTTTCATTCAGACGACCCTTTTAAACATTTTTTCAATTTCATAATAGCTGAACTTCCTAAAAACAGGTCTTCCATGAGGACAATTTGTCGGGAGGTCCATCTCATCCAGCTGTTCTATAAGCATATTCATCTCTCTTTGAGACATCTTTTGCCCTGCCTTGATTGCACCATGACAGGCCATAACTGTCAAAAGCCTGTCCATTGCCTTCTCATTTACAAGCAGCTCTTCCTCATCCTCTAATATTGGAATGAGGTCCAGCAGAAAGGCCTGCCATTCCACATTGACAAGGATGGATGGGACCGATCTCAGTAAAAATGTGTTACCCCCGAAATGTTCCAATTCAAAACCAAGGGCGGCCATCTGGCCTATCTTTTCTAACAGGATCCTTCCCTCCTTCAGGGATAACTCTAGCTTTATAGGGTTCAAAAAGGCCTGACTTTCCACCTTTGAACCGCCGTAGTTCTTCTTTAGTGTTTCATAGAGGATTCTTTCATGCGCGGCGTGCTGATCAACCAACAGAAGCCCATCCCTGCTCTGGAAAAGCAGATAAGTGTCTTTCAACTGGCCGATGATTTGTGGGAGTTCCTTTAAGAGGGGTGCCTGTGTAATCTCAATCTCCTTATCCTTGACCTCTCCTTTTTCCCCTCCATGGTATTCCCACGTCGGTTCAGCCATCCTGACCTGATTTATGTGTTTAGCTACCGTTACTGACGACATCTGACGTCCTACATAAGGATGGGAACTGAACTGATCTCTTAGCGCCTTCTCTATTGTGGATGAAAGTGCCATATATACTATATGGCCCTGGTGAAAGCGGACCTCCTGCTTTGCCGGATGCACATTAACATCGACCAAGGATGGATCGATCTCCAGAAAGACGACAACCTGAGGATAGCGACCTTTCATCAGTCGCTGACCATACGCCTCCATAATAGCCCTGGTAGCCAATTTATCCCTGATATTCCTATTATTTATGTATATGTAGATCCTGTCCCCTCTATTCCTGCTTAAATCCGGAGATGCCATATATGCCCTGATTTTAATCCCCTCAACCTCCTGGTAGGTATCCGTCAATGATACAGCAACATCGCGTCCGAAAAGCACTGAAAGCCTGTTCAGCTCATTCTCCGAGGCCGGGAGATTTAACAGGATCTTTTCCGAATCATCAACTCTTACATGTATATGTGTGAAGGGCAATATTATCCGTGACAGCGTATCAATGATTTGGCCGGTTTCTGTTCTCTCAGACTTTAAAAATTTACGTCTGGCGGGTGTATTGAAGTAGAGGTCTCGCACTTCAATTATGGTACCAACCGGGCAACCGGTCTCATCAATAGATTCCATTACACCGCCTGAGGCCTTAACCCGATACCCGATTAACTGATCTGCAGGTCTGGACATAATCTCAACACGTGAAACGGAGCAGATGCTAGGGAGAGCCTCTCCACGAAACCCCAAAGTTTTAATTGAGAACAGTTCCGAAAAAGTTGTGATCTTGCTTGTTGCATGTCTTTCCATTGCCAGAAGCATATCTTCTTTATCCATACCGGAACCATTATCTCTTAGCCTGATAAGGCGTTTGCCGCCTTCCTCTATCTTAACGTCTATCCTGTCCGCACCTGCATCAATACTGTTATCAAGCAACTCCCTGACGACTGAAGCCGGTCTATCTATCACCTCCCCTGCCGCTATCTGGTTTGTCACCTGCTCGGATAGTATCCTGATCTTGCCCATAATCCCCTTTTATCCAGAATAGTCATTAAGGTTATTTTTTTCGCTTCTGCCGAGAGACATTGGGTTGTTTTAAAAATCAATATAACAAAGATATGCATCCTAAACCAAGGATTTTTTATCCTGTTTCATGACAGCGTTGACCGCTGTCCACTAAAATGGTATATTAATCAATAACATGGCAAAAGAACTAATTGAAAAAAGAGTGAAAGGCCATCGTCAGCGTCTCCGGAAAAAATACATCGAGGGTGGTCTTGATAGATTTTCAGATGAAGAGGTCATCGAATTTCTACTTACACTTGGCACTCCGCAAAAAGATGTAAAAATCCCTGCCAGACAGGCTCTTAAAAAGTTCGGGGGGCTTTCTGCCACCCTTTCAGCACCTATAAATAAATTAACAGAGATAGATGGAATAGGCCCTAAAAATGCACTTTACCTTAATCTAGTCCATCAGGTTGCCGGAAGATATCTTCGGGACAGGGCGAAGGACAAGGCCTTCTTCGGCTCCTCAAAGGCTGTCTTTGACTTTCTTTTCCACTCCATGCGCGACTTAAAGAGAGAAGTATTTAAGGTCCTGTTCCTGAATAGAAAGAACGAATTGATTACGGATCGGGACGTATTCCTGGGGAGTCTTACCGGGAGCGCCGTATATCCGAGGGAGATCATGACGCTTGCCCTTGAAAACAGGGCATCAGCCCTTGTGTTTGTTCATAATCACCCTTCGGGTGATCCTAGCCCTTCTGAAGAGGATCGAAAACTCACAAAGGATCTGGTATGGTCTTCACGGCTTCTTATGATCCAGGTCCTCGACCACATTATTATAGGAAACAACAGTTATTACAGTTTTGCAGACGAAGGCCTTATCAAGACCTTTATTAAGGAGTACGAACTGAAATTCAGATCTTCTATTAGCGCTTGACACTTTTCATAAAATAATGACAATAGACTCAATATGCGAGAGTGGCGGAACTGGTAGACGCCCTGGATTTAGGATCCAGTAGCATTTGCTGTAGGGGTTCAAGTCCCCTCTCTCGCACCATAAAATTTTATCGCTTGTACTAGGATAAGAGGAGAGATCTGATGAATAGACTTATATTGTCATTTATCATCATAATGGTTAGCACCTTGACAATTTTGACATTCTACCCAAGTTGCACAACGGCTCAGGATGATGAAATTCTGATGCTTCAAAAAAAGATATCTGAATTGGAGAACAGGATCAAGGAATTGGAAGGTATTCTTATGATATATAAGGAACCAGAAAAAATCTTATCCGAAACTGGCCAGGGATGGCAAAACAAAAAGAATTGGCGTAGCCTTAAGCCCGGCATGACCGAGGAACAAGTGCGTGCCGTTCTGGGAGAACCCATTAAGAGAATTAATGGAATCAAAACCCTATGGTATTATCCGAACATCTTTTCAAGTTATGTCTCCTTTGATGAGAACGGACGCCTAACCATGTGGAATGAGCCATAGCCGTATAACATTCGAATCTGGATACCTCTCATTTTCAGGAAACCCCTTAATCATAATAATGTATCTATGAGTACAGTGAAAACAGAATATCTAATGGAACACCCGGATGAGGCCTTGCGTCTTGATATAAAGACAGACCCTGAGGTGGTAAAAAAACAGGCCCACTGGTGCGGATTGAGGCCCGGCATGAAGGTGCTTGACGCCGGTTGTGGATCTGGCAAGGTTACCTATATTCTTTATAAGATCATCCAACCGGGCGGTGAAATTGTTGGGGTGGATTACTCAGAGGAAAGGATAAACTACGCAAAAAAATATTACTCAAACGAGGTCGGTATCAATTATCGCGTCCGTGACCTTCGGTCTGATTTAAAGGATTTAGGTCAGTTTGATCTTGTCTGGGCCCGTTTTGTCCTGGAATATAACCTCGAGGGATACACCAAGATCGTAAAACGTCTCTCAGACTGCCTTAAACCAGGCGGACACCTTTGCCTGATAGACCTCGACTACAACTGCCTCACTCACTATAACTTGCCTGATAAAATGGAAAATATCCTTTTCAAGATAATGAAAAAGCTTGAGGTTGAGCACAATTTTGATCCTTACGCCGGTCGAAAACTGTATTCTCATCTGTATGATCTTGATTATCAGGATATAAGATTAGACCTTTCGGCGCATCATCTCCTTTATGGATATATAAATGATAGGGACATGTTTACTTGGTTGAAAAAGATGGAGGTTGTCTCCTTAAAGGCAGGGGAATTATTTGAAAACTACCCGGGAGGGAAGGACTCCTTTTTTAATGACTTTAAAAACTTCTTACTGAATCCTAGACGTTTCACCTATACACCGCTGATAATCTGCGTAGGAACCAAACCATCGTAATATTCACCTAAATCAGAGGGAAAATAATCCTCGGAATTGTTAAATCCAAATATTTCCAGGGTATTCCTTTTCCCGCGTATCATCCGCAAGCCCAGATTGCTTATGCCCTTATAGCCGGCATGGCTGGGGTTGATTCCATTCCTCACATCCTTGCTCATTATTAATGGAAATTCCCTAAACTGTTTAGTCAATTCCTGAAGACGGTTAGCCGTATTAATGGTATCGCCGATGGCAGTGTATTCCATTTTTGTTTTGGAACCCAGGTTTCCTAGTATAACCCTGCCCGTGTGGAGGCCAATGCCTATTTGAATCGGTTTATTGCTCATTACCATCCCTTTGGATAGATCAAGGATTCTGCAGGCCGCGTTAAAGCCCATAGTAATATGATTATTCAAGGGTTCAGGCGCCCCAAAGATGGCCAAAAGCCGTCTCCGGTATATTTGTCAATGTTACCATGTTCTTCACTGATTATTGCGGAACATCTATCGTAATAGTCGTTCAGGAATGAGACAACATTTACCACGTTCATATTTTCAGTACTTGCGGTAAAATCCCTGATATCAAGAAAAAGAGCAGTTATGAATGCCTCTTCTCCTTTAAAAAGGTCTAATCCTGAAACATACCTGCGGATGACGGATGGAGGCACGTATCTTTCGAATAACTTCCTGAGGTTGCTTTCGCGCTCCTTGCTTTCATTGAGTTTCTGGTAGGACATCGCGTTATTAATGCTTATTGAGATCTGTCTTGATACCCCTGTTAGTAAGGATATATCCGTCTGAGTGAGAGTTCTTTTGGATCTGATGTTGTCCACAAAGATTATGCCGAATGACCTCCTTTCATATACCAGAGGAACACAGACAAATGAGCGTGTGCCAATTACGTTGATAAATTCAAGGCTTCTACTGGTAAGATTACCTTCTATCTCCGAGATATCATTTACCAGGAATGCCCTTTGTTTTCTAAAGGCCTCTACGGCGACTCCCTTGGAATTAGGATTATCCAGGCTAAAATAAGATTTCTTCAATATGTTGAATATATCGGGTTCATATCCATATCCAGCTCTGTAGACCAGACGAGTGTTGTCCGAGTTTACGAGCCAGATCCCTCCCCTGTCAAAATCAAGGAGTCTTTTCATTGACTCCATGACAGAGTTTAGGAGGTCGTCAATATTAAGCAGCTTTGAAGTAGTTTGCCCTATCTCCTTGACAAGCAGGGTATCATTATGTCGCCGGTTGATCTCATCTAAAAGCAGCTTCGCGGCATTACTCTGATCCTTGATATTCTGTACGAGCTCCTGCTTTTGGATATCTTCGGTATAGATGACGATTCCTAATAAAGCAAAGGCCGCGAGAAAGATAAGACCCGCATAATGTATGGGAGTAATTAAAAAATAGACTGCCACCAACGAAAGCATCGCGAGAGATATAAGATATAATCTGAAACGCCTCCACAGGAATAAGCCTTTCTCTTCCCAGGTGATTATATAGCGACATACATCTCCGCCCTTATGGATACACGTGGGATGATGAATAATCGCATATTTATCAGTGAATAGCTTCGCCATAGCCTCAAACTGACCGCACCTGTTTTCACATTGATAATGTTTCTCTATGACTCCGGGATTCGGTCTCACCAATACCTCTAATTTATTCGAGCCCAATTTTTTTGTTTCAAGCCTGACCGCCCTTGATAGATGAGGAACAATCTTCTCCAGAACCCAGTAGGCGGCAGAAGGCGTCATAAATCCCATAATATACTGCTTGAAGGGACCTGTTAACACACTGGAGGAAGCCATGTAACGCCCTACCTCCCTTGGCAGGTTCGGATTTCTTGTCTCTCTGGACAGCGCTTCATGAAAACGATCTACCTGCCATTGGCTGAACCAATGCCCCTGGTCATCAAGTTCATACTTGTTTATATAGGCATGATTGAGAATGGGATCGATTTTTATCTCTGGATAAAACTCTTTCATATATACTACATAGTTCTTTATCAGCCTGCTGTTATAGAGGGGATTATCGATCTTATTAGTATATGAAGTATTATCCATACAATTCCTTATAAAATCTTTATAATTCTTCTAGTTATATCTGATCCTGAATTTTTTCCTCATGTATTCCATGAAATCACTCGTAAAATCTGCATTAAAAATCCAAAGCTGATATTCTTTTTCATATGGTATCTCATTATTTATAACATAATTAAGTGGGTAGAACATGACAGGAACCCTGTCTACTTTATATCCTCCAATCAGATTTGATACTGCAATTGATAAAATATTCCAAGATAGTTTATCGGGATTGGTTACAATGATCTTTATACAATTAAGAAGTTCAGACAGATTTATTCCCAGGTCAGATTGGTCAACAATCAGCACTGCACATTGTTCCCCTTTATAGGTGAGTGAAAATATACGCCAAATCCTCAGGAAGCCAAGCCGTTTATACACATCCTCAAGACACTCACTATCTGTATTTTCTTTGTCCAAGCCTAAGGCATCCAGAAGAAGACCACCCGAAATTTTTTCATAAAACTGTTTAAGATCCCAGATATCTAGTGCAGAACTGCTCCTCAAAGACCATTCCTCAGGGAGCTTATTGCCTAAAGACAGTCCTGTATGAGGAAGGTAGGCAAAAAGATCCAGCGAGCAAACTCGACGGTCATCCAGTTCCCTAGCGAAGCCACCGAATACCCTGTCAGGGAATCTATTCTCAGGACGGAAATAACATATAAAATAGTCCACATTCGCTGATGGCAGCCGATGCATGTCATTCAGGTAGTGCATAAGCTGTTTCAATACAATAAAGCCTATCGTTTTATTTTCGTGCGCGCGTGCAGCATGATGATGCATCATCCATGCCCTTTCGTAGGCCCTTATCATTGATATATGACCATATATCCTGCCGTTCTTCTGATAAGTAAAGTGCTTGGCTATCTCAGGATTCTCCTGATATAGTTTTCGATATGTCTCCTTGAATGCTTCCCTGTGAGATTGAATAATACGATACTTTTTAGGGTATAAAAAATCCGTGTCAAAAAAGAACTCCCATAGGGCATCCATATCTACTTCACTGGAGAGATATGTATGTGGTTCAAGGGCATTAGTCAATATCTGGGTAAGCCGGCTGTATGAATTAATATCCATATCAAGAATCGCTAGACCATAACGACTGCCTTTGCCCTCCTCTCCAATTTGATAAATAACTTGCGCAGTGCAGACAATATTTAGGGCACCAGAAAAACTGATATTTAGTTGAGGTATTATCATCCCAGGTATAAGTACCCTTCCACCTTCTGCCTCATAAATGGAAAACCCGGAGGTTGATATATCATGGACCTCAAGTTGAATTCTCTTTTTAAGAATTGGGTGATTAAATACCAGCAAAGGCGAAGGTACTAGCCGCTGACGGATATTGCGTGCTTGTTTCTTTCTGAAACGCTTTATTCCTTCGTTTATAGGCAACAGAACAATCTCCATATCCTGTTGCCGGTTCCCATGACGTATTATCTTACAGATCCCGGAATAGATAGTCTTCTGATCATTATTAAGATTAATATGAACCGACTCATCAAGATTTAGCCATTGAAATGAAGAGGATGGCCCTGGTGTTATCTTTACTCGGAATCCAACCGGATTAAAATCTAACAATTCACCGCTTGACTGAAAACCATTTTGTATCAATTCCGAGGAAATTCCATTACATAGATAACGTCTCTCTTTACGATGTCCAACGATATAACTTTTTTCAGGCAAGTGTATAGTAAACGATTTCTTATCCATTGATTCCGGTATAGCAGGAACTAGTATTAAAGACTGACCATCATCAATTAGAAGATGCAGAAACCTATAATTCTCCAGTGTAATGCCTGTGATATTTTCACTATTCCAGCTACAGGTGAATTCCTTACTAAGGCAAGGTTCCGGATAAGCTTTTAAAAGGATGCCTCCTCCGTATCTTACATGAAGCAGATGCACATAGATACAGCGATCCATAAAATGGATGAAATTGAGTATATTGGTAAGATCATTTTGATCGATCATTCGTGAGGATTCCAGTGTCTCCTCCAAGGCTTGGTGTTTAAATAACCAAGGAGGAATTTCTGATAAACCTCTATCTATCTCGTCTATTGCGTCACTCTTATCTTGTGCAATCCTGGTAGATCTTTGTAAATCCACATATCCCTCCATTAATTGTATTTAATCCATTAAAACCTCTTCACTGGTATTAAACTATGGGGCATGTTTAGATCTGTTGTAATTCATTAAAATCCCTGTATGTATAAGGTTTATGTCATTCTTATATACAGCATTATTCAAACTTCATGCCAAAAGAATAGACTTCATTCATAATACGATTAAGAGACTGAATATACCTAAATTTAAAGGGTATCAGGTTGTCTTATTTGCTGGTTGATTCTGGCAGGTTGAGAAGAAGGGTATGTTTAAAAAAATAAAAATGCACACATTTAAATGCATCATTGCACATTTTCAGGTGCATTATGTGATCTCTAATCTCTTGATCTTACTGGTGTCTGGGACTGGAATTGAATCCGTACGCTCACTAAGGAGCAAGGGATTATAAGTCCTTGAATGTAGGAATTTAAAAAAAACCAGCGATCTCAATTAGTTATTTGATATTGTTTGTTTTTTTATCCCTTTTTATATTGGATTATATTAGGCTTTTTTGAAAAAAAATGGTGGGCCAATTATAGGCACATTTTTTATAGTTTAAAGATATTCAAAGACTGAAATAATTACAACTATAGTTTGTAATCTTGAATAAAATAACTTAATCTCTAAGTGAAAGATATGGTACATAGTCTAAGATTTTAGCTCACTTCCTCACGCCACATAATATGTAGATTTTACTCCCATCTATTCTACGTGCTAAAAATCACCTCTTATACATGATTATTCAATTAACCTTACCCTCTTCTCTATTAATGTTCACGGGGTTTGTTGTCCCCCCCCACATTTCTCTTAAACTGGAAAAGATGTTCTCACCGCCCGGCCTAAGCCTATATTCCTTTCCCGACTCAAGCATAATCTCTGCTATTGATTGGCCGTACCCACGCGGACATGCAACTAGAACAGCAGATCTATCCCTCTCTCTAGATAATACAACAACCTGGCTCCTGATGTGAACAACCGGGCCCATGATGAGAAACGGTGGTTTTCGCTTAGGAGAAAGGAGATCCAGGGAAGTGAGTTTTTCCATTATGGAAAAAGCCTCTCTCCCTAGGAGCGCAATAAGCGCATAGGCCTCTGTTACATTAGTGAAGGCAAACTCTTCCGCGAAATCCGGCATGTCTTCCGAGAAATGCCAGATAGTAGCCCAGTTCCATTTTATGAGATTTAAAAGGAAGTCTCCTGTAAGCAGGCACTGCTCGGAATCCTTTGGTATTGCCAGACCGGCGGGCCGCAATAAAGGGAGGTCTTCTCCCTCGACATCCCATTTACCAATATGACTTAGGTCAACCAGAAAGGGACCCTTTTGCTCGTTCTCATATTCAAGCACAACCTCCCAATCATTTCTCACCTGTATTCGGGCAGGAGTGTCTATAAATTTTATCGGAGAATATCTTTTTAATGATTTCATTTTATCTCCTTACATCCTCAGCCTTTTCCCTTCAGGATCGTAAAAGGGGATCGGCACTACTGTGGCATAAAGTCTTTCTTTACGCATATTGTCTTCAAAGATCTCCAGAACAGTCCCCGTAGCTGCCAGTTCGGAATGAACAAGCGCCAATCCAATAGATTCTCCCAGGGTAAAACTATAACGTGCTGTGCAGACGTGGCCACGGATCCTTGTGTCCACGATGACTGATCCGTCTTTTGGGGGTCTGGATGGATCTTTCATCCTGAATCCTATAAGCTTCATTCGACCCTCCTGATGTTCGGTGAAATTGAGGGCTGGAGCGCCCACAGTCTTATAGAGAGACTTTTCCCTGTGCCATAAAAAACCTAATCCTAAGTCATGCAATGTAGTCCGTATTTCGGTTTCCTGGCCTATGATCACATGGCCCTTTTCCAGACGAAGAACATTTTGTGCCTCGAGTCCAAAAGCCATGATATCGAACGATTTGCCTGCTTCCAGCAGAAGATCCCAGACCGTTCTAGTGTAGGATGCCGGTACATGCAGTTCATACGAGAGTTCACCCACGAACCCCAGCCTCATGGCCATCACAGGAATATTTCCCTTTATTTTTAATTCCCGGTACCCCGCGTAGGGGAACGATCCATTGGACAAATCCGCATCGGTAATCATCCCGAGTACATCACGAGAACGGGGTCCGGCCAGATTAATGGCGCCAAAGGCGTCTGTCAGATTAACCATGCTAAAATCCCATAGCTCATGTCGCGAGTGATATCTGATCCATTCCACAGTAAAGTCGGCACGGTTTGTGGAAGAGGTAAAATAATAGTCATTGTCGCCCCTTTTTACTACTACCCCATCATCAATAAGGCATCCGTCCTCATTGCACATTACGGAATATTTAATCTTACCATCAGGTATGTTGCTCATATCTCCAACATAGACCCTCTGCAGGGCCATTAGCGCCTCAGGGCCGAAAATTCGGAATTTTCCAAGACTGCTTACATCAATCATCCCCACATTTTTTCGTACGTTTTCAATCTCTTTGCGACATGTAAAATCATGCGAAAAGTAGCGTACCCGTTTCCAAGTGCCAACCCTTCGGAAAACCGCACCAGGGGTCTTTTCCATGGTCTCGTGAAGAGGGGTTTGCTTGAATAGATCCGGATTCTTTCCAGCATAGGTTGCCAAAAACGTTGGGACAAGCGGCGGCCTAATTGTGGTAGGAAGGATTGCAGTGCTTGAATCCCCGTATTTTTGAAGATATTGCGCCACGATTATCGGCAGATTGTGCCCAGGAATATTTCCTTGGCTTGGACCCAGTCCGGCGGTTGAAAACCGTTTTACCAGTTCAACATGTTCAAATCCCATGTCACAGGTCTGGTAGATATTTTTAACAGTAACATCCTCATCAAAACAGAGAAACCGTTTTCTTCCGGACCCCGGGGCCTGGACCAGTTTGGAACCCTGTGCCGGACAGGGGAGGTATTCCAGTTCCTCGCTGGTGTGCTTAATATGGTTTTTAACAGGCGCACCACAATCCGCAGCAGCAAAAAACCCTGCCAGTCGGCCTGATGTCTCAATGGAGAAGCTGTCCGTAAAACCCAACAATCGTCCTGCAACGTGTACCTTTGGAGGTAATTCCTTAGGAAGGAAAAAATTCGTAAAATGGTCATAGGACATCTTGGCCTTGACAAGAAAGAGGGGGCCTGCTGCAGGGGTTAGCCCGGCAGAAGTAACAAGGATATCACAGGTGAAATTCCTTTTTATCATACCGTCAATGGTACTCAAAGTAGCCTTTTTCAGGGTCTTGTTTCCATGAGATTTCGAAACCACCCAACCTCTCAGAAAAGGGATGTTCCTTTTATCCAGGCCTTCCAGCAGTGAATGTGCCTGGCCATCGAACCTGGAATCCGCTACACACAAGACGTTCATGCCAAGATCGAAAAGATCAATAGCCGCTTCCAAGCCCAGGTCATCCCCGACGCTAAAAACAGCCCGTTTACCTGGAAGCAGGCCGTATGTTCTGACCAGCCTGTGAGCGCAATTTACCTGCATAATCCCAGGTCTCTCGTTGTGGTCAAAAATCATAGGCCTCTCAATACATCCTGTTGCAATCACAACACTTTCAGCCCTGATTTCAATATAGCGTTCATCAAAAGGATCTGATTCTTTTCCCACCTGAAAGGCGCTGATAAGATTTCCGGCATAAAATCCGATCATGCTTGTATTGAGGAAAAAACGGATGTTTTCTCTTTCTTTAATATTATCTGCGAGTTGCCGAGCCCTTTTATGGAGGGGAATACCGGAAGAATATTCCACGGAACGGTAATCAAAAAATCCTCCGGCCCAAGGGCGTGCTTCCAGAAGGATGACGCGCAGACCTTGATCAGCAGCTGCCAGAGAAGCTTGCATTCCAGCAGGTCCCGATCCAATAACGCATACGTCAGTACTGGGGTATATTTCATCAAAGTTACCTTTCATGCGAAAAGAAGGCTTGAGCCTGCCCAGCCCAGCTGCATTCCTAAGCCGGTTTTGAAAGAACGGCCATATTTTATAAGGTCTGTGAAAGTAGTGGTAATAAAAACCCGCCGGCAAAAGACGGTCCAGCTTATCAATGAAGGACATAAAATCATGTTCTGGTGTGCCAACCACATTTTGAGGTTTCACGATCATGCCGTCTTTGAGCCGGGCTACTTCAGCCTGGACATTTGGAACGCCATCAACTTCCATGAGACAATTGCTGCATTCTCCATCAAGACTGTACAGACCTCGGGGCCTGTGATATTTAAGGCTTCTTGAAAAAATCCGAATACCGTTCGCGTACAGGGCTGAAGCTATACTATCTCCAGCTATTCCCCTGTAGCCTCTGCCTCTATAAGTCAGAGAGAGTTCTATCTCGGGTTGTACCCTCAAAGTCGGCAAGTCTTTAAGTCGTAGCATTATTTATTTCAGGGCCTTCGATTTCAAGATTAGTCAATGTATCTCGCCGGATCGTAAACCACGATCCACACCCATCCTTATGAAACCACCATTCGTGCTGGATACCTCCTATGTTGTTACGCATATGTACATAGTTACACCACTGTTCGTGAGTAAGACCTTCCTCTTCAGGTCGTGGACCGCGTTCTTCTCCACCGAAACGAAATTCATAACCGTTTCTTTTGCCGCAGATAGGACAGGTAATGGTGAGTGACATGTTTACCTACCTCCATTGAAACCGTTCAGGTTTAATTCCAAGGGCCGTAATTCACAGGATTGGCGATTTCCCCCATTAGCAGATGATCCGCGTATCTCCTGAGAGTAAATGGGGCAAGCCTGTCAGGGCAACGCCCCGTGGCCATGAATTCTGCCAGATATTTTCCTATTACAGCGCCTGATTTAAATCCGAAATATCCCCATCCGCAATCCATGAAATAGCCTTGAATAGGGTCGTTCCCGTCAATTATGGGCGCCATATCAGGGGTCATATCAGCCAAGCCTGCCCAGGATCGCATGAATTTGATACCCTTCAAACAGGGCATTAGTTCTGTTAAAGCTTCTGCCTGATGCTTTATATAATAGGCGGATACGTCTGTTGTGTAGTTAGGCCAGGGATCCATATGCGCGCCGGTTGCAATTTCTCCTTTAAGAGTCTGGTTTGCATAACAATGGTATGCACCGGAAGAGACAACGTGATGCAGGATAGGTTTCAGGGGTTGGGTGACCATAGCCTGGATAGTCAAGACATTTATGGGAAGCTGAATGCCCACCATTGCTGAGATGAGGGTTGAATAACCTCCTGCAGCATTTAGGACCAGTGGTGTGGAAATCTTCCCACAATCAGTTTCTACTGAAACTACCCTGCCTCTCTCGGTATTGATTCCCGTTACTTCCATCCCCTGGTGAATATGGACTCCAAGGTTTGACGCACATTTCGCTAGTGCCCATACTACTGCGTCATGCCTAACAGTACCACCAGGCGGGTGGTACATGCCACCCATTATAGGGTATGTGAGACGGTCAGAAATGTCGAGTATGGGTACAATTTCTTTACATTGCTTCGCGTCCACAATTTCGCTTTTGATACCATGGAATTGTGCGGAAGCCACCAGCAATCGCATAGAGCCCATGGCCGCTTCACTGTGGGCTAGATTGAGATTCCCACAGTTAAAAAACATAAGGTTGAAATCTAGTTCATCTGTAAGTTTAGGCCAGAGTTCAAGGGCTTCTGCATACAAAGGTAGATTTTCCTTTGTCCGCTGATTCGCGCGTACAATAGCTGTATTTCTGCCTGATCCACCGAATCCTATATATTGTCTCTCAATAACCGCGACATTAGTCATACCCCTTTCTTTTGCAAGAAAGTAGGACGTAGCAAGTCCATGCAGACCGCCACCGATTATTACAGCATCGCAACTTCCTGCTAGTGAACGCCTTGGTATAATGCGCTGTTTTTCTTTCCTGGAAAGCCTGCTGAAGATACCTGGGAACATGAGATATTATGCTATCCCTGGTAAGGTTTACTGGAGAACCTAATATGGGGCAATGTCTGTTTATCCTCAGTCATTCTCCGACAGATGTCCCTCACTTACACGCTTAAGTTCGCGTAAAGTAAAATCAATATCCATATCCTTTAGGAGCGGAAGGGAATCCCTAGCTCGTTCGACAGATTCATAATCCAATGTCGCCTGCATGATCTCTTCCCCTGTTTCCGCCACAATGGCAGTAAGGGCTGCAGGGGCCACGACAGTGCTACCTCCCCAAAAGCTCCAGCCATGCTCAGTTCCTACCCTGTTTGCGAAGATAACATAGGCACCATAGAATAGAGCTGGAGTCCTTATCAGTATATCCCACGCTCGGGGATGCATGCCCTCTGTATCAAGAGCGGAATTGGCGATCACTACAAAAACATCCGTGTCATCACATGCAGCCAGTTATACCATTGAAGGGTACCAGAAATCATTACATATAAACATGGCGAACCTGAACCCTTTATAAGAAAAGACCCCGATTCGGCGGCCCCTTGAAAAACGCTTTTGCTCCTCCCATAGGCCGTAATTGGGCAAGTATACCTTTCTATGGATATGTACTATTTCTCCTGAATCCAAGAGGGCAGCAGCGTTATAGATACGTCCCCTGGGGCTCCTTTCCACATATCCGATAATCATTGGCAAAGTCTTGCTAAAATCCAAAAGTTTCCGAAATATGGGGTGAGATTTAGAGAGTGCATATTTCCCTATTTCATCACCTAGGGTATACCCGGACATGGTAAGTTCTGGAAAAATAACCAGATCAGCACCCTTCTTTTTGGCTCTTAACTGAAAAGCACGCACCTTTTCAAGATTGGCCTCGAGATCGCCCACCTCAGGGGAAATCTGTGAAACAGCTATGTTAAGGGTTGAATAAGGGATTGCAGACCTCTATTAATTATTTACATTAATTTTGTCTGTTTTTTTATTAATAGATATGTCAATGTCAGTCAAGGGTTTTCCATATTTTATTCACTGAAGGCAATCTTGACCAGAAAATTTATCAGAATTCTTTTAAGATTCTAATATACCATATATTAAGGTGAACATTTAAAAAAGGCAGGGCAAGATCAAGATTTATTACTGGGTATTCTTCCTGTTCATTAAAGTATAGATTTAATAAATAATAGGGAAATCAAAAGATTGGAGATGTTGGCATGTAGTTTAAACTTTAATCCTATTTTCTCCTACTACTATATAATGATTCTCACCCGTCTATTTTATTGCCTAAAAATCGTGTTTTTTATATAATTATTTTAGATTCCCTTTCCCAAACCTTTAATCTCTTTTTAGAGAGTTCTTGATATAAGGTATACTTAAATAGACATACTTACGATGTTAATGCTGATCGAGGGCCGCGCCGGTGTCGTAATCATTTTTATGCTGACCGTGTGTTTTATATCTTTGGACAACTATTATATTAACCGATATGCTATTAACCGAGCGAGTTCCTGCCGTAAGTGATATAATAAGAAGACGAAAGATCATTGCGCCCTCCAGTTTGTCTGGCATCCTACTTGGTTTTTTCGATTATTGGAACAAGTTTGATTGGCCAGAAATATGTAATCCACAGGATAATGGCAATTTTGAGTGTCAATAATACACTTAATAGCGACAACCTAATGGCTTCCTGTCGACTGAAAGACGGGACATTGTTTGTAAAATAATTCCTCAATCTGATTATTAATCCATAAAAGACATTCACTAAAACTCAAATATAGATGTCATTTTTTTGATGTAATTTTTATTTAATCGTTTTCAAGATATTCTCCCTTTTATTATTAGCACTTAAAGAGAATGTGAATTTATTAAATGGATCAAGATGGAAGGCGTTATGAAATTTGTTTTGCCAGCAGGTGCTGTATCATCAAGTAAAAATAATATCCCTATGTTAGTGTGTTTAAAATATTAATAAAGGAGGAGACCATGTCAGATTTTTTTCAAAATGGTGAAATCGCAATTTTTCACAGGCTTAAACATCGTGATATTCAAGATCTCGAGGCAGAGCTTGAGGAGGCATCAAAACATCGCCCCATTTCTTTAGTGCTCCCCTATATTCCTGTCGAACTTCATGGTGACGGCTTGCCTAGGATTGTTGAGATGCTCCGTAATGTCAAATATCTAAAGAATATTGTCGTAACTGCTGGTAAAACAAACACAGAAGATTTTAAGATAGCAAAGAAGTTCTTTTCAACTCTTCCACAGAAACCGAAAATTATCTGGTGCACAGGCCCAAAGATTGAAAAGATTTATACTCTTCTAGCTGAAAACGGAATCGATGTTGGTGAAGATGGCAAAGGCAGGTCCGCGTGGACTGCTTATGGATATATCCTTGCTCGTGAAGATAGTGAAGTTATTGTTTTACATGACTGCGATATTGTTACTTACGATCGAGATCTTCTTGCTCGGCTCTGTTACCCGGTGGCTCATCCAACTATAGGCTTTGAATTTTGCAAGGGATATTACAGCAGGGTAACGGAACAGATGCATGGGCGTGTGACGCGTATTTTTGTTACACCACTTATTCGTTCCTTAAAAGCAACTCTTGGGCATAATGAATTCCTGGATTATCTCGATAGTTTTCGATATATCCTTTCCGGTGAATTTTCAATGGATACTGAACTTGCGAGACATATAAGAATACCAGGTGATTGGGGAATAGAAGTTGGAGTACTTGCTGAAGTTCACCGCAATTGTGCCCTTCGCAGAATCTGTCAAGTCGAATTGTCCGACAATTATGAACATAAACATCAAATTCTTACTTTGGATGACCCTAATAAGGGTTTGTTAAAGATGGGCACAGATATCGCCAAATGTATATTCAGGGCTATGGCGAGTAGGGGGTATACTCTGACAAATGAGTTTTTTATATCGCTGAAATCGTGCTACTTACGAATTGCCCAGGACTTCATTAGTCGATATGAACATGACTCTACGATTAACGGGCTGAAATATGATCGACACAGAGAGGGAAGTTCGGCAGAAGCGTTTGTGCAATGTATTGAGAGTGCTGGCGAGCAATTTTTGAAAGCGCCGGAGGAAGTGCCTTTTATCCCGAACTGGAATAGGGTAATATCAGCAGTTCCAAATATCTTTAATTTGCTAATCAAGGTAGTCGAAGAAGATAATAAAAGTTAGCATCCTATTTAAAAAGAAGTCTTTATTAAACCTTTAATAATAAACAGTCATAAAACCTGTAGCGTCTTTCTCCGTTATGACATTGCATCTGATACAGACCTAAAACTTGCCGCACAGAAATAGGAAACCTATCTACTGCATAAATGGGCACAATTTCGGGCACACCCCATGAAATAGGCACCAAAAAAGAGGTTAAACAATGATATCTAACCTCTTGAAATTTTTGGTGCCTGGGACGGGAATTGAACCCGTACACTCGCTAAGGAGCGAGGGATTTTAAGTCCCTTGCGTCTACCAGTTCCGCCACCCAGGCACGGGGCGATAACTAATTAAAATAATTAATTTATTTTAAAATATTCTCCTTTTTATCCGTCCGTTAAAAGTGTTAAAGAGTGCGCTTTTAAGCTATCTGCTATAAAACCACAGTGGTTTTCCTAGCTGAACTTAATAAAAAAGGCAAGGAAATTTAGATCCTTTATCCATATTCTCCTCAAAAGAGAGGTCAGCTGGTTCAAAGGATTTATATGTTCAAGAACCTCTGACTCAGACCGGTCTATAGGATTTGTCGGATGAAGCATCAATTCCTTGAACCGTTCTGATGAAATTGTTGCTCCTTCAATTCCATTTAAGGATTCGGTCCGTCTGAAGACCAAAGAAGGACATGGCATTGCGAGTTGTGACCTCGGAGATCTTCTCCTCATCAACAGTCTTCAGTCTTGCCACTGCCTCCAGGCTTTTGCAGACGTGGCCCGGCTTTGATGTAATCTCCTGATATCTTACAGGACAACCCGTCTCAAGGAGGAGATTGTCTAGCGGCGTCCTGATGATAGCTTTCTGGTGTCTTGCGCTATATGTGGCCGCGGGTATTGCGGAGATATAATAATTACATCCTGACAGGTCATCCAGAAGTTCGACCAGGCCGCTGTACCAGTGAAATACCGCCCTCTGGACCTGCGCCTCATAGACCAGCTGATAACAATCTTCCCATGCCCCCCTGGCTGGATAAGGGCCGGCTTTCCGTAGCGTCTGGCCAGTCCCAGGAGTTCCCTGAAGACCTTCTTCTGAAGTTCCCTTTCCTTGGGATCCTTTCTTGCACGATCAAGCCCGAAATCCAGCCCGATCTCTCCAACGGCAACCGCCTTTTTAATATTATCTTCAATAGACCTGATCGTTGTTTCTACCTGGGCGGATTTCATATTCCACGGGGGGGGTGCCTATGGCCGGATACACGACAGGCCATACCTGCCGGAGATCTCCAGAGGACGATCCTTGGAACTGTAGTCCATATCGACGGCTATGATGGTCTTGACGCCGGCCTACCCTGCCCTAAAAATAGCCCCTTTCAGGTCTTTGATCTCATCTAGATGGGCATGCGTATCAACCAAGGTAAGCATCTCAATCTGCTTCGCAGGGCGGCTTCTTTTCCCTTAGTTCCTTCTCCTTCCGGCCTGACAAGGCCTGTTTGATAATCCACCCGGGTCGGCTTTGTCCATCATTCTTTTTTATCAGGAGCCAGTTCTTATCGCCCCGACCCTTCATTTTAACTAGACTAAAGGCCCCTTTAAGGATCTTGCCGCGCAGCTCAATGACTATCTTGCCCTTTTCAAGTTCCATCAAGGGATCATCTCCCTCAATGAGCACATATTCTCCGATATCCCATATAACGACAGCCCCAGCGCCATAATAGCCCTCGGGGATGATCCCTTCAAAATCAAAATACTCCTGAGGATGATCATCGACCATAACCGCAAGCCTCTTGTCCGCCGAATCTAGTGAAGGCCCTTTAGGTAATGCCCAAGACTTCAGGAGTCCTGCCATTTCTAACCGGAAATCATAGTGGAGCTGACGGCTGTGATGTTCCTGCACGACAAAACGCATATCCTATACCCCGATAAAGATAAAAGGATTTCCTCAACCTCAATATGCCTGTCGTTGCAGCTGAACGAAGGCATACTACCTCAGATATATTGGATTAGTAAAGATCCATGGCCTCCAGCCGAAGAAATGAAGCCTCCGATAAACTTCCACCCTGTAAACGCCTCTTTCAGCTATGCGATAAACCGCCTGCATGCCTCGTGTTCTGGCTAACTGAAGGCCATCCCTGATAAATCTTATCTCACCCTTGGCAGGAAGTTCAACCACCAGGTTTCCATGCTGAAAATGATCCTCCTCTCCCATAAGGATATCCGAGCCATCGTCAGAAACAAAATAGAACTTGAAGCCTCTGGCAGGATAGAGCCTATCATTGGCGATAAATAGGCGACCCTCCCTCATTGCCTCATAGATGTCCCCTTTGGCGGCCTGAAAATCTTTAAATATCCTTCTGTTGAGAAAGATGTGTATATTGATTGTGGTCAGCATGAAATCATATGACAGTGGGATAAAATTTACAGGACCCCACTTGAATAAAGATCCGTGGGCATCTGACCCCCCGATAGCACTTACCCTCCTTTGCTTACAGAGGTTATCCCAAAATATAACGGTATTATGACTTGGCCCCTTAAGGGTCTGATATTTAAAGGTCAGAAAAAATAGTCCGTGGAATATTGTTTTGATTCGTTCCTTCCATCTTGATGTAAAATTCCATAAGCATATCCCTGTAAATCCAGTAACAGAAAGGTCATTCCATGGATAGACAACCGATCTTTCATGGAATGGCATACCTTTCTCAAAAGGATGGGCAAGAAAACCAATACCTCCCTGTTTGTTTACCTCATCTATTACGGCCTGAGGTCTCAGATTATCCGACCTTATCATGTCCTTGAGGTTAAATCCCAAATAATGATGGTCCTGTCTGCCTATCTCAAGCCCGATAAGAACAAGGATCCGTCCGTAAAAACCCTCATTGTGCAGGTCTAAACCGCCCTTCAGGTAGTCGTGGTCGTTAAAGATTAAAAAATCAAGGTCTGCTTCTGCGGCCTTTTCAGCTATCTCGGCGTAATCCTTTTTACCGTCTGAATGTATGGAATGGATATGTATATTTCCTACATATTCATGATTAAACATAATGTGTTTCTTTCACGCCTATTCATATCTGTTCAAGGCCCTAAGACCTATGTTCATGGACTTATATATGGTAAATGCGATGATAAACAGCACCATAATAAAGGAAACAATTATCAGAAACCACTGGAACCACATTATCCTTGCCCCCCTGAGATCCGCCGTGAACAGTATGTAGACAGGTCCAGCCTCAAGGATAATGATGACGGCTATAAAGATAGCGCTAAAGATCATGTACATCAGACCTCCGAATCCGGTTGGAACCTGGGCAATATTTTCATACTTGAAATTGGGATAGATGGCTCCAAACCCGATCCCCATGGCTACGATGGCAAAGACCTCTAAAAACATGGTTACAGAGGAGAGAAGCATAATGAATGCAGTTACATTAAGCAGGTAATTTGTTACAATGATTAGTATCTCGCCCAGGAGGAGCATGGGAATTATATAGATAAAAAATTTTCCCCACAGGAGGCGTTCCATGGAAAGGGGGGATGACTGGATTATCCAGAAGGATTTTCCTTCGGAACTTATGGCTGGAAAAATGAAGCGGACAGAGATCGCGGAAAGGACAAATCCTGCCAAGCCAAGGTTTAAAAAAGAGATCACATCCTGAAGAAATTCCAGTCTAATGGGGCTCCTCTCCAGGGGAAGCACACTGAAGTTATAAAGATAGACCACTACGAGGGCTGCAAGAAGTATTAATTGCGACCATTGAGTATTATCACGGAAGAAGTGCCGGATATCTTTTTCCATGACAGATGCCAGATCATGTCCCACAGGCCTTTTAAGACAATCAATTACCAGATCCAGTATCCCTCTGGTCCCAAGCCTTCTTCTTGCCTCCTGTGATTTAGAAAATCCCTTTAAATATATACCTTCCGCCACCCAGATATTAATAACGACTATGGCGGCAGCTGTACTCCATAAAAGCGCGATCTCAAAAAGGTTATTTTCTGCAGTCGAACCCTTTAAAAATGTCCATAGAGTCTCCGTTATCCAATAGGTCGGCATGTAAGGGTGATCAGGCGCCTCCAGCGCGGTTAGGTACTGCATGATACTGAAGAAGGCGTCGGGGTCCACAAGCCTTTCAGGCCTTAGCAATCGAAACATAAGATAAAGGGCAACAATCATGAACAATATCAACAGCATTATAATATCCCTCGTCCTGTGCGCCGGGAAAATACTTACTATAATCATAGTAAAGAGGATACCAACCCCGGTGGCGACAATTGAAACAGCAAGCCCCATATGGATGAGAGAAAGATAGAATCCTGACTCCGGCCGATATACATACGCGTAGGCCATGATGACGGGCAGGCCGAATATCATTACCATCCATGAGCTGTCTATAAAGGTAAAGATCGACCTGCTCAAAAAAACCTCTTTCAGGTCTGAAGGGGAGGAGTGACAGAGCTCCAGATCGGCAGACAGGTATAGATTGGAAAGCGAGGTGATGATATTGCTGAAGATCAATAGTGAGAAAAATGTCAGAAATATCATGGACAGAAGATGATGAGCGAGCAGATCTCCGATTACCTCGATGGACTGGAAATAGATCAGCATGCGAGTGGAAAGGATAAACATAAGTCCCCAGAAGACAAGGCCCACAACAACCATCATTATCGCCTTCCTTCTTATGTCTGAAGATGTTCCAAATATGCTGTTTTTCAGACCATATATCCTGGGACTAACGAGCAGAAAGAGGTTTTTCATGGGCAATCCTTTTCCCTTCTGTCAGTTTGAGAAAGACATTTTCAAGATCGCCATCAATCCCGGCAGCCGCTCTGAGTTTATCAGGCGTTCCGGTGGCGATAATCCTGCCCGTCTGAATTATAGCAACTTCCTGACAGACTTCCTGCGCCACGTCAAGGGAATGTGTGGACATAAAGATAGTCTTTCCTTCAAGCGCCAAATCCATGAATATGTCTTTTACCAGTCTCGCTCCCCTTGGATCAAGACCTACCATCGGCTCATCTACTATAAGGACCTTCGGATCATGCAACAGGGCAGCGCACATGACCAGTCTTTGTTTCATCCCGTGAGAATAGCTCTCAATCAGCTCATCCTTCCAATGGCTTAGATCAAATAGATCTAGAAGGTTCATAAGGCGATCATTAAGAAAGGATGAATGATCTAAGTTGTAAAGCCCCGCTAAGAAGCGAAGGAACTCAATGCCGCTCAATTTCTCGTAAAGGAAAGGTCGATCAGGTATAAAACCAATTATCCTCTTCACCTCGGATGGTTTAATGGAGATATCCATCCCGTCTATAATGATCTTACCGCTCGTCGGCAATAACACCCCTGCCATCATCTTAATAGTGGTAGTTTTACCCGCGCCATTAGGCCCCAGAAATCCATATATAACCCCGGGCCGAACCCCCAGATTTACGTCATCAACCGCCTTGAGGCCTTTAAATACCTTCGTCAAGCCTATTAGATCTATCATATTCAAAATTAAGTACCTCGAGCTTTAATTTACCTATCAATCCCATAATCTCTATCTGTTTATCAAGGTTACCGCTTATCAACCTGATATGACTCACGTCTGCTGGTAGCTGATTCAGGGTTGCGTCCATTGAGATCCATTCACCCACATATGCCTCGGTCCACGCATGATAGAAGAATTTATTACGGCTATATACAAGGCCGACACTTAGTCTAGCCGGGATGCCTGATGCCCTAAGTAAGGCGGTCAGGAGGGTCGCGTGCTCATTACAGTCCCCGGCTCTAGTTCGGAGCACATCTAAGGAACTGGGGACGCTTATAACAGGTCTCTTATCTAAGTTATGATAAACCCAGTTCATTAATCTTTCCGATGCCACAACTGCGTCTTTTTCTTTTCCTAATATATTTGCAGCCATCTCTCGAATCTCATCCGAATCACTTTCTATGTTGAATTCAGACTTTAAGAATGGCGCCAGATCATCATCCGGGATCTCATAGGGGATTGAATATGATGACTTCAAGGGCATCTCCTCCCTGTTTATCTCCATGATGCCGTAATTATATCTCTGGCGTCCCCCGTCCCACGCAGCAATATCTATATCCGAACCATCAACGCCGTCTACTTTTAGCTTCAGGTAATTTAATCTGGAAGTATTAGGCAAATGCCTTTCAACAGGCACGGCGGTCATCTCATAAAAATCTTCACCTCCGCCGCCCTCAATATTCATGGGTGCGTTGGCAGCGCTAGATTTTATCATGACCAGACCCATGAAACCTTCCTCCTTGAGAATGGTCCCGTTTTCGTCGAGCCAGAAAGTCATTATATTCCCCCACATCTCCGTCTCGACGCGGAAGGCTTCATACGTTATCTTGTTGATCTTTAAAGGCTCCCTGGATACGACCTTAAAAAGGATTTCCTTCTGGGCCATGGTGGATGGATCGAAAAACGGGAGTTTATAGATATTGCCTACATCTATCTTTAGGGTTTTAAACAGATATTCAATCCCTGCGCCAATCATGGGGGGCTCAGACAGGCTGATGCTCTCGGTCTTCCTGCGCCTCCCCTCCCCCGTCCTTATCAGCATCTGATTGCCCTCAACCCTGCCTGAGATATTATAGTTAACAACACCGGAGTTCATCTTGAAAGAGAAATCTTTTAATATAAATCTTTCATCCACATTTGAATATGTAATGGCATATAATCCCATCCCCATGCCCATGAGATTAAGCTTCAGAAAAATCTCTTCCTGGATGTAATAGCCCTGTTCAATCGGTCGTATGAGATCAACGGAATATCCCACCTTTTTGTCATTCAGGAATATCTCTTTCCATTCCCTCTGAATCGAGTCTACCGACATCGCACTATTTGTAATATTCTCTCCTGGCTGGCCTTTAAATTCTGTTTTTTTTACCAATATCCCCAACATTACAAGCCATATAGCTATGATAACTGCCCCCAGGAGATTGAAAAGATATCTGCCTTTAATTATTTTTGCCATTTCACGAAGATGCTCCGTGTATATTAACTATCTGATTGTCTCAAAAACATACCCTATTTTCAATAGTTAGTGAGGGAAGAACTTTTTACCGTGCTGTTATGGAACTATTCCACCAGATCCATGCGGTTTTACAGACTGTGAATAAGGAGAATTATCAAATAGGGTACCCAATTTTTTTCAATAATTGACCGGAATTGGATAAAAGAGAGGATAATGAACCTGGAGGCATGCCCGCACCTTCAGCTATCTTGCTGGCAAATTCCCTCGTCATCAGGTTATCAGGGCAGTGGGCATCCGAATTCAGAACAAGTCCTGCGCCTGCCTTCCTGGCCATGCCTGCTACGTGACCGTTAGTAAAGCTGTGCCCGTCCCTAGCAGAGATCTCAAGCAGGATCCCTTTTTCGGCCGCCAAGGCCGCATCCTCATAGCTGATAAGACCGGGATGAGCGAGTATATCTGCTCCGCCTTCAATCGCGGCCCTGTTAGTTCCGGTCATGACTGGTTCAATAATGCTCTCTCCATGTACCAAAATAAGACGCGCCCCCAGTGCCCGCGCCTTTGCGATAAAAGGAGCTATTGATCTCGGAGGGATATGGGTGAGTTCAACACCGGGTATCACCTTTACGGGCTGTGATCTGTTGAGATCATCCGCGACCTGGATGATCCTCGGGATAAGAAAATCAAGATTTGAGGCATCGGCATGATCCGTAATGGCTACCGCGAGATAGCCCAGGGTTTCAAGCCTTCTTACAAGCTCTGAGGGTATCAGTTCACCGTCACTAAATAGGGAATGTGTATGCAGATCGATCATTATTAATCAACAGGAATTATCGTCTTGATGCAAAACCTATCAGCCATGATATATGTCTGACCCTCACATCTTGTATTTTCCAAAATCCTCAGGATTCAGGCTTTCCAGGATCTCCTGCCATTTCTTGCCCTCTTCCGATTTATTACCCGGCTCCGCCTTCAGGTCTATCTGTCTTGATTTTTCTATAACCTCTTCGGCAACAAAGACAGGTGCATCTACCCTGAGAGAAAGCGCCAGGGCGTCACTGGGTCTGGCATCAATCGTCATATCCTTCCCCTTGTGAGAAATGTGTATCAGGGCGTAATATGTATTGTTTTTCAAATCACACACCTCAATCTTGGCTACCCTGACATCTATCATTTCCAGTATATTTTTGAGGAGGTCATGGGTCATAGGCCTTGAAAACTCAATGCCTTCCAGTTCACTCGCAATAGCCGTGGCCTCAAGCAGACCTATCCATATGGGCAGAGTTTTATCGCCGTCAATCTCCTTAAGTATTACAATGGGGCTATTTGTCAGGGGATCGACAGTTAATCCTGATATAATCATAGGTTTTAACATGATTGCCTCCCTTGAAACCTTTATTGTCAGATATTCTAACTATATTTTTAACCATACTTATATGTTTGTCAACACAACTTTCTCATTATCCTGAAATGGATCCTTATTGTTATGAACCGGGCATTATCTCTTATTTGAATCCATTAATGGATTGGTAACGTTTAAAATTATCTTTATGGGCATCGTGTACTGATGCAAAGATAAATTTCAATGTTTTCCCCACCAAAGAATTTTGTGGCATTTTTATAGTATAAAAGCTATATAAAATGGCCATGATAAAGAGAGATGAAGAAATAATATATTATCCATATATACTTGACCATAAGCCAGGCTTTTTCCTTGGGTGGTTTCTTTACAGTCTGTTCAAAAAGGTTAATCTTAATGAAAACATGAAAGAAGCCCTCAAGGAGATGCAGAGGATGGGCACGGTGGTTTACGCTATAAAGTACAGCGGGCATCTGGATTATTTATTGTATCATTATACATTTAGAAGACGGCGGCTGCCTTATCCCAAGATCGCATTTGATCTAAATATATCCATGATACTCCCTCTCTCGAGGCTTTATAAGACCTTCAGGTCACATCTTATATCCTTCTTCAGGTACGGTAAGATCCCAAGCCCTTACAGGACGGGGTTTTATCGCAAGGCCATAAGACGCAGAACACCGGCGCTTATATCTCTTATCGACCCTAAGAGCTTTATCAGGTCTTTTATCCATTCGGAGAAGGATCACCTTGAATTTCTTCTTGAAACACAGAAGGAGATGGATCGTCCAATATTCATCATACCACAGTTGATACTCTTCAAACAGGCGTCTGAAAAGGATTATTCAAGCCTTTTTAACATACTTTTCGGATACAAAGACCATGTCGGCCTTATTGGAAAGATAATTCTCTTCTTCAGATACTACAGGAGCACTTTCATTGATTTCTGCCCGACCCTGGACCTAAAGGCCTATCTGGACGGCCAAAATCCATCAAGACCTCTCAATGAAATGGCTACTGAAATCAGAGGCGATCTAATTGAAAGGATCGATAGCCAGAAAAGGGTTATCCTTGGTCCTATAATGAAATCAAGGCAGCAGTTCAAAGAGCTCGTACTGAAGGATAGGAAGGTCAATGAATTGATAGAGAAGTTGGCATCAGGCAATGTTAAAGAATTGAAACAGAAACGGAAAAAGGCCGGGGAGTTTTTTGACGAGATAGCCGCTGATTACAATAACACCTATATCTACTTCTTTCGCATAGGATTGAGATGGCTCTGGAAGAGGATATTTGAAGGTATTGATACCGATCAATCAGGTATCACCAAGGTTAGAGAATACGCTAGGAGAGGCCCTCTTATATTTATCCCTTCCCATAAAAGTCATATCGATTATCTGGCTCTTAATTATATCCTTTACGAAAACCACATGCATATACCAAGGGTTGCGGCTGGCCAAAACCTGGCCTTCTGGCCCATGGGCCACATATTCAGAAAGGCCGGCGCTTTTTTTATCCGTAGATCCTTCAGGGGATTGAAACTGTACTCAGAGGTGTTTGCCAGGTACATCAAGGCACTGCTGCAAGAGGGGCATTCTATTGAATTCTACATAGAAGGTGGGCGGAGCAGGAATGGAAAGATGAACCTCCCCAAGATGGGTTTCCTTTCCATATTGCTTCAGGCTTATAGTGAAGGCTACTGCAAGGATCTCATATTTGTGCCCACCTCAATAATCTATGACAGGATTATCGAGGAAGATTCTTACCTTAAAGAGATCGGCGGTGCCAAAAAAGAGAAGGAAGATCTGAAACAGTTCATAGGAACACGGCGGTTCCTGAAAAGGAGATACGGCAAGATATATATCCGTTTTAATGAACCCTTTTCCCTGAATGAATATATTTCAAAGATGGATCCGGAATTGACAACCATCTATCAGGAACTGGCAACGCATATTACCACCTCAATTAATGAAGTCTCCCTGGTCACTCCACTCTCTCTTATCAGCACTGCCATACTGACCAATCATAGAAGAGGGTTCCTGATCTCAGAGATCGAGGAGTCGGTAAACATACTTATGAAATTTCTACGCAGGTATAATATCACCGTCTCCACTACGCTCAACAATCCTTCAAAGGCTGTCCTGGAAACCATCTCGTTGTTAATCAGTTGGAAGATAGTAGATTTTATGGTGGACACATCCGGAGAGGAAGAGACATTTTACTTCGTGGAAGATGATAAGAAGTTGGAGCTGGAATATTACAAGAACAATATCATACACTTTTTCATCCATCATTCCATAGTCGCCACTTCCCTTCTGTCGGGGAGCGAGGAGACAAAGAGTCTGGACTCGGTAATATACGACTACGCCTTTTTGAAAGAGGTTTTAAGCAGGGAGTTTGTCTTTATCAAAGATGATGATATCAGAGGAAGAATCAGTTCAATAATCGAGTATTTTCTGGATGAAGGCCTGCTGATCCATTCAGATATAGACAGCGGATACAAAATTACTAGGCAGGGTTTTGATAGATTGCCTTCCTGGGCGGCCCTCGTGAAGACCTTCATTGAGGCCTACTGGATAAGCGCCAAGGTTATGGGACAGAAAAAAAACAGTACAATGACGGAGGAAATGCTCCTGAAAAATATCAATTACTTAGGCCAACGGTACTACAAGTTGGGGGTTATAGAACATATAGGGGCGATTTCACGGATAAATTTTCAAAATGCCCTTTCTTTAATCAACAAAAATATATTAAAAAGTTCTGAAAATACCCAAGAATATCCTAGTTACAGGTATGACAATCTTTCGCAAATCAGTAAAAGATTATTCGATCTCTCTCATTACGGAAAATAAGGAAATATATTGAGTAAGGTTCAAAGGTGCAGAAAGGGATATTTATATTTGATGTCCAGATACACATCATTGGTATCCAGGATGTCTGGGACAATTTGAGCTAATAAGGCATATACTTCTGTACGTTATTAATTTTTTCGAAGGGATTAATAAATTTATCTTTTAAGGATTTTTCTTGAAAGGGATGATTTTGCCAGACCTGACATTGCCTTTATGATCCTTGACTGGAAATGGGCCTTCGTTTCTTTCTTTAGGCAATATCCTTTCAACCTTTTTCAGAGTCATCACGTTTCCGTCCATAGTAAAGGGTGATCCGTTGATATATTCTTCACGAAGAGTCCATGTTACTGTCTTCTGAGGGATCGCGAGGATCAATAATGTAATATTATACCAATCCTTTTTGATATCCGGCACTATCGCTTCAATGCGGGCATACATGGTGGGCCGGCTCTTGTAATATATAAGCACAATATCTCCCTCACGATTCATTTTTTGCCTCACTGCTGGAAGATTAAAATTATTTCCCGACCTATGTCCGATATCTAATAGAATCTCTCCTTATAATGGCGACAGACATAGTTGGGGGGTGTGGGGCATGCCTTTTCTATCCAGCTCCTTTTATCATTCTCATCTTCACCGTACACGCAGATATTTGACGCTGCACTGATCAATATCGCTGGCTCGTTATCTCCCTTAACGAGATAATATTTGCAGTTCCAGCAACAGTCTTTGGCCATAATAGATACCTTCGAGTAAATAGATGTCTGTCCGGAATCGGATGGTTTTAATCATGATTTTAAAAGCCTGTATGTAAGATACACTTTTTATGGCCTTTTGTGAAGTTTAGTTTTTAAAAGAAAGTATAACCGGCATTAAAGGCCGGGAATCAGGTCTTATTTTGAAAATAATTCGCATAAGAATAACTCGGGACTTGACAATTTTAAGAATGTGTATATATTCATAACGCTTTTAAACCATATGATTTCAATCAGTTACCTTGCTAAACACCTCATAAATTTATATAGTGTTATATTTATAAATATTATATATTAAAACTTATTTGACAGGAGGTTTTAAATCATGAAGATAAGGCCGTTGAATGACAGGGTTCTGGTTTTAAGGATGAGCGAGGAACAAAAGACATCAGGGGGCATTATTATACCTGATACAGCGAAAGAAAAACCTCAGGAGGGCAAGGTGATTGCCGTAGGTACGGGCAGATTGAATGAAAAAGGGGAACGCGTGCCTCTGGAAGTAAAAAAGAATGACCGTGTGCTTTTCGGAAAATATTCAGGCAACGAGATCAAACTCGATGGTGTGGAACATCTAATCATGCGCGAGGATGATATACTCGCTATTCTGGAATAATTCATGAATCAGGAGGTAATAATACATGGCTAGCAAAGAGATAAAATATAGTTCGGATGCCAGAGAAAAAATAATGGCTGGAGTAAATACCTTGGCCAATGCCGTCAAGATAACTCTCGGTCCAAAGGGTCGTAATGTGCTTATCGAGAAGTCGTGGGGTTCACCTAAGACGACAAAGGACGGCGTAACAGTCGCTAAAGAGATTGAACTGGAAGACAAATTTGAGAATATGGGAGCCCAGATGGTGAAAGAGGTTGCCTCAAAGACCTCTGATGTTGCGGGTGACGGCACAACCACGGCCACTATCCTCGCCCAGGCAATATATCGTGAAGGTTCCAAGTTGCTGGCATCCGGTGCCAACCCTATGGCTGTCAAGCGGGGTATTGATAAGGCTGTTGAGATAGTCGTAGAGGAACTGAAGAAGCTATCAAAGCCAACAAAGGAAAAGATAGAGATTGCGCAGGTCGGGACCATCTCCGCTAATAACGACAGCGCTATCGGGAATGTCATAGCGGAGGCCATGGAAAAGGTCGGCAAAGAGGGCGTCATAACAGTCGAGGAGGCAAAAAGTATGGAGACCACCTTGGAGATTGTCGAAGGGATGCAGTTTGACCGAGGCTATCTCAGCCCTTATTTTGTGACCAATCCTGAAAAGATGGAGGTCAATTTTGATGAGCCCTATATCCTTTTGCATGAGAAAAAAATCAGCATCATGAAGGACCTTATACCTATACTTGAACAGGTGGCAAAGATGGGTAGGCCTCTGGTAATCATTGCCGAAGATGTTGAAAGCGAGGCCCTGGCGACCCTTGTGGTGAATAAACTGCGCGGGACCCTTAAATGTACCGCGGTAAAGGCCCCTGGCTTCGGGGACAGGCGAAAGGCGATGCTTGAGGATATAGCTATTCTTACAGGGGGACGTGTGATAACTGAAGATCTTGGAATAAAGCTTGAGAACATGACGCTTAACGATCTTGGTACTGCCAAGCGGATCAACATAGACAAGGATAATACTGTTATCGTGGATGGCGGAGGTAGTCGAAAGGAACTGGAAGGCCGTGTCAAGCAGATACGCATCCAAATAGATGACACTACGAGCGATTATGACAGGGAAAAGCTCCAGGAAAGGCTGGCAAAACTGATAGGCGGGGTTGCGGTAATAAATGTAGGTGCCGCGACCGAGACCGAGATGAAAGAGAAAAAGGATAGAGTCGAAGATGCACTAAATGCTACCCGTGCCGCGGTCGAGGAAGGGATCGTGCCCGGCGGTGGCGTCGCCTTTATCAGAACTATGAAGGCCCTCGAAAAAACCAAACTTCCAGGAGAAGAACAACTGGGAATAAATCTGGTAAAACGCGCCCTTGAAGAGCCTGTCAGGCAGATTGCCAATAACGCGGGTTTTGAGGGTTCTGTCGTTGTTCAAGAAGTGATAAGCGGCAAAGACGCCTATGGATTCAATGCTGAGACAGGTCAATATGAGGACCTTATAAAATCAGGTGTTATTGACCCTACCAAAGTTACGCGTTTTGCCCTCCAGAATGCTGCGTCCGTCGCCGGACTTCTCATGACGACCGATGCTATGGTGGCAGAAAAGCCTGAGAAGAAGAAACCCGCTATGCCGGCTATGCCACAGGAAGATATGTATTAAAATCTTCAGAGAGATTACAAACCGGGCAGGATTAATACCCTGCCCTTTTCTATTCATAAAACGATCCCTTTGGTACTTTACCCAGCGGTATGCCGATAGCCTCGACCACATCTTTGCCATAGTCTGGATTGGCCTTCAGGCAGTTCCCTATATATCTATATTATCTACTATCCAATGAAATCTGAGTTTTGAGTGCTTTAGATAAAATAAATCGGTTAACAAGCAGGAAATGAATTACAGGTTAAACCAAATTTAGATTAATTGATGGAGATTAATTAGTTTTAAGACAGTTTTTGCATACGCCATATACAGTAAGATTTGTATTTTCGATCTTTCCCCAGTCATTTAACTCATCCGGAAGCGAGATTTTATTGATGAGAGGCAGCTCAAAATCTGTGATCATTCCGCATTTTCGACAAAAGAGATGGTGATGCTTCTCCTTTTTCGCATCGAAACGTGCCATGCTTTCAGTTGTTCCAACCTTATTCACTAACCCATGGCTCTCTAGAGTGATAAGGTTTCTGTATACCGTATCCAGGGATATTGTCGGTAATTTATCGCGAAGGCGCTGATATAGCATGTCTGCCGTTGGGTGATCTATGGCCATGCTTAGTTCGCGATAGATCTCCAAGCGCTGATGTGTAATCTTTAATCCTGACTTTCGGAATGATATTTCAAGATCAACAAGCTGTTTTGGTATTGATCTCATGGCTCATTGCTCATTTCTATCTGTTTTATATTTATTCCTAAATAAGAAATTTACCTGACTATAACCATATTGTCAAGACAAGAAAGATTCCTGAAATAGATATGTATCACGTGGATACATTCATTTGGAAAGTCTTGATGCAATATCTGCGACATGTCTGCCCTGGAATCGCGCAGCGGCAAGCTCATTATCACTCGGCCACCTCTCTCCCCTCCCACCTGCAATGGTTGATGCCCCGTATGGTGATCCACCTGTGATCTCGTCGTTTCGCATCTGTCCCTCAAACGTATAAGGCAGACCCACAATAATAAATCCGTGATGAAGCAGAGTGATATGGAAACTGAGGATGGTGGATTCCTGTCCTCCATGCTGTGTCCCTGAGCTCGTGAGGACGCTGCCAACCTTTCCGACTAATGCCCCTTTCGCCCAGAGCTGCCCTGTTGAGTCGAGGAATTGCCGCATCTGTCCGCACATGCTTCCGAAACGCGTGGGCGCGCCGAATATTATCGCATCTGCTGACACAAGATCATCTAACGTACAAATAGGGATATGGGACATCGCCTTCTGCGCCTGATCAGCGCCCATCTTAACCAAGACCTCTTTCGTGAGCGTCTCCGGGACGCGCCTCATTTCAACACTGGCACCGCTGACCTCCCTTACCCCTTCTGCCACAGCTGCTGCCATCCGATGTATGTGTCCATACATAGAGTAGTAAACGATTAATACTTTCATGGTTTACCTCCCGTCATAAGCATTTGTAGCCTTTTTATACGTTAACCGGACATGACGTTCAATATATAAAAATATAAGGTTCAAGCGCTATCAAGTATAATTTCAAGAACATTACCCCTTTTCCCGGATTCCCCGGTCAACCATTCGAAAATCCTCAAGGCGGTTAGTCCTTAGACTTTACTTTGGATCACGGGTATGACTAATGGCCTATTGAAAAAGACGAGGAATCATGCCAATTTACTAATATAAACAAATAGATATAAATTATTCTAAAAAAATTATTTTTTTTATTGACAAAGATTACAAATGTAATTATCCTTATATTACAAATGTAATCTATTGATTAAGGAGTTTCATATGAAAGAGATACCTAAGATATCCGAATCAGAATGGCTGATAATGAAGACAATATGGTCTGAAAACCCCATAACCGCAAATCGAATTGTTGAGATCCTATCCAATTCAACCTCCTGGAACCCAAAAACAATCAAGACCCTTATAAACCGTCTGGTCAAAAAGGGGGCTGTCGGATTTGAAAGTATAGGACGGGTGTACAACTATTATCCGTTGATAGAAGAGGCTGTCTTTGTGAAGGCGGAGAGCCGTTCATTCTTAAAGCGTGTCTTTGGCGGGGCTGTAAAACCCATGCTTGCCACCTTGGTGGAGAGCGAAGAGTTGTCCCAGGAAGACATTGAAGATTTAAAGCGTATTCTCGAAAAGAAGTAGAGGAGGCATTATGGAAAATATATTCTCAGGATCACAAACGCTGTTCATTAGGTTACTAGATTACACGGTAGATGTAAGCATCATCATCTGTTTTATATTTATAATCAGATTTATCACCGGGAAAAAGCTGCCTGCCTGGTGGCATTATAGCCTCTGGTTGATCCTCCTGCTATTTATGCTTATCCCTCTTGAGTTCAAAAGACTCTTAAATCTGTCTAATTTTGTTCCTGTTTTAACAGAGAATAACTTGTTTGAATTATCAGCTATTAAAATAGGCACCTTTTCAACAGCTCAAGGCTGGGATTTATCGGTTGAGAAGACGTTAATCTTCTTATGGTTTATGGGAGTGATGGTTTTAGGAATCTATATTCTGTTTAAAAACCTGAATTTCTGGGCCATCATCAAAGAAAAACCGCTCTTAATCGATAAAAAGGTGCTCGACCTGCTGGAAGAATGCAAAGGCCGGATGAGAATTAATACCGTGTTAGGAGTTATAGTCACAGACAAGGTAAAAAGCCCGGCACTCTTTGGTTATATAAGGCCGCGACTGCTCCTGCCTGAGGGCATCCTTGAAAAACTCAATGACGCCGAATTAGCTTATGTCTTCATGCACGAATTAGGACATTTAAAACGTCATGACATAGGGATATCATGGCTGCTGACAATTATGCAAATCATTCATTGGTTTAATCCTCTTGTCTGGTTAGCCTTCTATCATATGAGGATTGACCAGGAATCGGCCTGTGATGCTTCGGTATTGTCGAGAATTAAGCAAAATCAATCCGCTGATTATGCTAATGCCATTATAGGATTTCTGGAAAAATTTTGTCAAAATCGTCAATTGCCGGCTTTGGTTGGAGTACTTGAAAATAAATCTCAAATAAAAAGGAGGATTGCCATGATTACTTATTACAAAATATTATCTCGAAAAATGACCTTTATGGCATTTGCTCTCTTGATTTCCATCGGCTTCATCTCTTTCACTCTTTCCTGTTTATCGGGAGTCAAGCAGCCGCAAACTGAGAAGAGAGAATATACATTGGATGAACTGGGTACTAAGCCCAATGTTCTTCATGCAGTTATGCCCAGGTACCCGTTTGAAGCCGCGCAACAAGGAATTAAAGGAAAGGTTTTAGTGCAATTTATTGTAACAAAAGAAGGTATTGCCAAAGAGCCTGTCGTCGTTGAATCGTCTCCCGAGGGCGTATTTGATGAAGCAGCTTTAGAAGCTGTCAAACAATATAAATTTAATCCGGGCACAATAGGTGGGGAAGTTGTTAATTGCATAGTCAAGATGCCAATAATATTTGAGCTTGGACCTGAACAGGAGGAGACATCAAATCCATAAAAAAATATGGATTATCCGGCTAATGAGTACGAAAATAACTACCATTCTGTAACTCCATTTTGAGGCGGGCCGAACTATATTATTATTTTACAATAAATACGCTGAGAAAACGAACATTTTTCACACTAAAAAGTATATTTTAGGTATCAAAAATGATAGCGTTATACTCTCCTTTCAAAACTCTCATTACTCGAATACTCAAACATAAACAAAGATGCTAAATGAGTTCGATCAAAGGATGGTCTCCAAGATTGAACCGATTAAAACAGTAAAAGGGACTATAATTAATATTACCCCAAGAAGTATTCGGGTTGCACTGTCAATATAACCTACATTCTTTTTCATGTTCGTGACGCACTCTTTTTTATTTTAATCCACCTGATATTTCGGGGAATCAGATTAATGAACTCTCCCCGCCTTAAAAAGGCGTGGTTTAATGAATTGATACCCATTCACGATTTTCGAGACACTAAAATTTTGTCCACCCTTCTGCCGTCCATATCAACGACCTCGAACCTGAGGCCCCTCCATTCGAAATGCTGTCCTTCTGAAGGCACCGCACCGAGCTTTGCCATCACAAATCCGGCTACTGTGTTTACCCCTGCTCTTTCTTCCTCATCCGGCCTTCCGGTCTCCATATAGTCCGTAAATTCATCCAGCGGAAGGCCCCCCGATATGAGCCATGATCCGTCTTCACGTTTTATTATTTCTTTTTCTTCTTCAGGGGTCTCCTCGACATCTTCGAAAACAGAACGTAAAATATCTCCTAGTGTGACAAGGCCTTGAATTGCGCCGTATTCATCCACCACAAAGGCAATATGCATCTTGGAAGTCTTGAATAATTCTAAAAGTTTGACAGCTGGCGTCTTTTCAGTAACAAAAATGGGCTTGCGGCATATCTCTTCAATATTAAATGGCCTTGCCTTCATATATAGTGCGAGCAGGTCTTTCACCCTGATAATCCCTAAGATATTATCTATCGAATCTTTAACAACGGGGAAGTATGAATATTTATAGTCTGTTATCTTTTTTTTGGACTCTTCCTCGCTTTCATTAATGTTGAGCGAGATAATGTCAGCCCTGTGTTCGAACTCCTGTAATGTCCCTTCTTGTGTGCCTTTGTCAATCAGTAGCTTGATCTCCTCTTCAGTCACTGCCGGATCAGCAGATGGTTTGACGCGCGCAATGCGCATCACTATATTTGTCGAATGGTTTAATAAGACTACCATAGGACGCACCAGCCATGAAAGTCCCTTTATCGGGGACGCTACAAGGCATGCAAGCCTTTCAGGATTGTTTAGGGCTATCCTCTTAGGGACCAGCTCGCCAATAACCAGTGAAAAATAGGTAATGCATACGACGACTATAGTGATTCCGATTGCCTCGCTGTATTGAGAAAGTAAGGGCAATAGGCTAATATAGCCGGTAATCGGTTCAGCAACGGTAGTCCCTCCAAAGGCACCCGCTAGGATTCCGATAAAGGTAATGCCTGTCTGTATGGTCGATAAAAAGCTGTCCGGCGAACTGGCTAGTTCCAAGGCCTTGGCTGCCTTGCTGTTGCCATCCTTGGCCCATTGTTCCAGCCGCGTTTTCCTGGATGAAACAATGGCAAGCTCCGACAGGGCTAGAAGGCCGTTTAAGATAATAAGTAAAATGATAATAGATATCTTAACCCAGATTGAATCCATAGAATCCTTTCTATAATGATAATAATCACTGCTTTTTGTTTTTCAGCAAATCAGCCAGTCCCGCAAAAGGCTTGTGGGTGACAGGTTTGCCAGTCTCCTCCCGGGTTCTACCTGCGTCACCTTCAAGATGATCCAGATATCTCCTGTGCTCATTGTCATGGCAATATATACACAGATTTTCCCAGTTACTGCCGTCGGAGGGATTGTTTTCGTGATCATGGTCCTTGTGATGAACCGTGAGTAAATGCAGGTTCCTGTTGGTAAACTCCATGCCGCAACGCGCGCATACCCATGGATGAATCTTCAGGGACTGTTCGCGATAACCTTTCATCCTGTCATCACCCAGCCTGCGTGCCTGGGCCACAAATTTATCCATCTCTTCCCGGCTTATCACGGTTTTCGTCTGTTTAGAATCTTTTGACCCTCTCAAATCTGTAATCTCCTCCTTTTGAAATAATCTTGTCCGTGGTCGGTCTCGTCAATATAACTCAAATTTAACCAACCGGCCGTCAAGCCCGCCGTTGGAAAGGGGTTTTTTCCACGATGGTTTCAACCCTATCTCCTTTATGTATTTCCGCTCGCCGAAATATATATATGCCGATGAGCCAACGCATCTCTTTTTGAGAAAATCGCCATATCTTTTATAAAATGCGCAAAGTCCCTCTGCCTCTGCCATCCTGATTCCATACGGCGGATTGCATACGATTACCTTGTTCTGGATTTTATCAATATCAAATACATCCTTTTTCTCTATTCTGATTACCTTCTCCGCGCCGATTAAAGAACAGTTATGTATCGAGGCCTTAACAGCCTTTAAGGATATATCACTTCCATGTATCATTCCCCTCGAGACCGAGTTTATCCTTTTCATCCCTCCACTTTTGACCTTATGCCAGAGCAGATTGTTAAAATCAGGCATTCTTTCAAATCCGAATCTCGGTCTAAGGATGCCTGCCGGGGTGTTTGACTGCCGCATATAGGCCTCGCAAAGCAGCGTCCCTGACCCGCAGAATGGATCATAAAGCGGCACACTACCATCCCACCCCGAATAATAAATTATTGCCGCTGCCAGGGTCTCGATCATAGGGGCCTGTACACTCTTCCCGCGATAACCGCGACGATGGAGTGATCCGCCTGAGGTATCGAGGCTTATAACAGCCTTATCGTTATTTATATAGAGATTAAACCATACATCAGGATTCTTCGTGTCTATTGAAGGGCGTTCCCCCAAGGCTTTCTGAAAGTAGTCAACAATTGCATCCTTTAAACGAAGGGATGCGAATCTTGAATGTCTAATCGAGCTGTTCGATACAGATGCAAATATAGCAAAGGTCATTGAGGTATCGAGAAAATTATCCCACCTGATCTGTATTGCCCTATTATATAGATATTTATCGGAATGACAATTAAATGAGATCAGCGGCGCCAGCACTCGATTGATAAGACGGGAATGAAAATTTACGGCATAAAGGGCCTCTGGGTCCGCGGCGAATGAGATCCCCCTGTACCCAAGTCTTGTGTCTCGGGCACCCAGGGATAGGAGTTCCTCTTCTGCTATATCCTTTATATCATCTGAGACCTGTGCAAAATAGCGTCCTGTTTTTTGATAGTCGAACATCTAATGTCAGGATTTAAGGTTTACTTGTCTTCGTGCTTCAGATAGCTGGGATCAAATTTATGACATTCACGGGCATCATAGGATTATACACATATTCTAAATATTACCGGGGAAGTCTCTTTTTGGCAAGTATTCGCTTTGGAACAACAACTTTTTGATTGACATTATGTAAGGTAAATCGAATGAAATATGATCCGGAAGGAGCCAGTGGCCCTTAACAAAGAAGATGACCGCTTCCCAAAGGATGAAAGACCTTCCGGTATTTGACGATTTCGACATGACGCATGCCGAGCCCATCTTGTTCGGCAACAAGAACGCCGATGCAGGACGCTTTACAGACTTCATCTTGATGCAAGTCACTGGCGATAAAGACTCCGAGATTGACAACGACCTGAAAATGGTAGTAAACATAATATATCCGATATGCTTTGTCGGCCGGAAAAATGGGGGCTGTGCCCAATACGGTATATTTTTTCCTCTCTGAAAAAGAGAGAGTCCAGTGGTTCATATCCGCGCTCGTCAGATTTGATAATCTCAATGCTTTTGAGCGTTGCCAAAAAAAATTATATAAAAAATCGATTTTAAGGAGGTTTCTATGTCATTAGAAGGGAGATTGGCGCTTATAACAGGGGCGTCGATGCCTAAAGGCATCGGGAAGTTTGCCGCGCTTGCCCTG
>SMTZ1_10001804_pt1 | contig 39277 bp, 33 predicted proteins | sample DeeMarSWOR136_30_FD_25667 | JGI IMG/M metagenome (IMG submission 25667)
TGAGTGAGAGATTCATCGACCTCACACAGAGGCTGAGAGGTCTTCAGAACGAATGGGAGAAGAAGAGAGAGAGATTTGAACAGACTACTGCCCAGATCGCCCTCGACACGAAGAAGGCGCTCGCAGCTTTGAGAGGAGAGAAGTTTAAGGCCTCTGTGGAGAGATTGGCGCAAATCGCGGACTCGATCGCGGCGGAAATGAACGACCTCAGTTTAAGAAGAGACGAATTAGAGGCAGAATTGAAGCTCGCAAGAGACCTACAGAATTTGAGTGCGGAGGAATTGGCCTCACTGCTATTGAGAAAGAGCGAAAGAGAGATAGAGAGACATTTTCATATCTACCATTCACTGTCCGATAAATTCGGTCACGATCTAAAAAACCTTCCACCCGAGTATACGGAGTTGTTTTCTGAATTGATCAAAGAGGAACTCGCGATGCTCGGTTCGAAATCGTCGCCGTGGTATGAAAGCCTCTCGAAGCTCGAAGAAAAGCACCTCTGGAAAAGACATTACGATGTCGAGGAACTCAAGGCGCGATGGGTCAAGGTATGTACAGAAGTCTTGGAACCACTGGTCATTACCAAGTGTATCGAACAGCTACTCCGAATATGGCCACCTGTAGTCACTAAGCGCACCCCAATTCAACCGTTTTTGCTTGAAGCACGGTATGTAGGAGAAGAGCTAGTCTTCAATGGCCGGCTGTATCATCTGTCTGGGTCCTCCAATGGTGAAGAGAGACAGGACGAAGAGACGAAGCTTGCAGAGTTGCGAAAGCTTATCGTTGACAGATTCAAGGAGGTAGTCTCTGTTCTTGTCTATGATATCAGAGGTTCGACTTTCATGGGTAATAAACTGAATGACGCCAAGAAAGAGAGCGAAATCAGAAACAACTTCAATATCAGGATGATGCATATCGCCAGGGCTCACAGAGGGTTTGTGGTAAAAGATACAGGTGACGGCGGCATACTCTTCTTCTCGGACAATTCCTCTGAACTGCAACGGAGCCATCTGCTCAGTGATGGTACAGGTAGTCCGGTTGAAACACCGCTGTGCCCATCAAGGGAGAGTGCAAAGAGAGCAATGGAGTGTGCGCGGGACATGCTGAAAGGGGCCTTCAGTTTCGTTGAAGACAACCTCGAGAAATATGGCGACTGGTTTGACGATGTACGAAAGGAATCTTTGCGTTATAAGGGGATCACATACGCCCAGCTTCCACCTGAATACAAAAGCATATTCAAGGTCGGCATTGGGATCGCCTCTGGTAAGCCCGATGTGGACATCTATTTTGGACTGAACGGATTTGGAGATTCCGATATCACAGGGGGCTTGGTAAGAGAGGCAAACTTCTACTCAAAGGCCAGGAGTAAGGAGAGGTCGATCATCCTCTGTGACGAAGCCACTCTCCTCAACTTTCTCCTCAATGCAGATGAATATGAACCTCAAGGCCCTCAGCCAACTCGAACTCGGAGTCTGGAAAAGGAGTATCCAAGTGAGCTTCTAGTAGACTCGGTTTGGAGGTACGCCGATCTGAAAAGACAGAAAAGGGGCTATAAGTTCGGAAGACTCGGCCTATTCATCGAAAAAGTGGGCACTCAGGTCTTCCGAGATGAGAGTCTGGGAGGCGATTTCACCTTAACCTGTTCCGGTTTGAGAATAGCGAAGAGTGGTGAATTTCTCGATGAGAGAAACAGAAAGGTGAAAATCCTCTATCAGATAATACCAGAATGGATGAAATGACGCCATGAAGTTCGTGCATCTCTCAGACACCCATTTAGGGTATCACTCATACAGGAAGTTGACGTCCGAAGGCTACAATCAGAGAGAGGAAGACGTACGTGAAGCTTTTGTGAGAGTGATCGACAGGGCAATCGAACTCAAACCAGATTTTTGCATACACTCGGGTGACGTTTTCGATTCGCCTCGTCCATCAAACAGAAACATATCGCTTGCAATCAGGGGATTCTTGAGACTTACAGAGAACGGCATTCCGGTTGTGGTCATAGCAGGGAATCATGAAACACCAAAGACCAGGCATCTCGGACACGTCTTCAGCGTCTTCGAGTTTTTCTCTGGTCTCTACCCAATATATCAACCCAATTACAGAATCGTACGCTTTGGCAGGGTGGCCATTCACGCTATCCCCCAGTGTCCTTCTGCCCAACTCCTTGAGGAGGAATTGAAGAATCTGGCACCAGTAGCAGATGCCGATTACAACATCCTCACCCTTCACGCCGGTATAGCCAACATCCCCCAGTTTTCACGAGGAGATTTCAATGAGCAATTCGTCGACCAGGAGTATTTCCACGGATTTGATTGGGTGGCTCTCGGCCATTACCACAATTTCGCTCAGGTTCACCCAAACGTCGTGTATGCCGGTTCTCCAGAGAGGTTTTCTTTCGCCGAAGCAACCACCGAGAAGGGATTTCCCATTGTGGACCTTCAGACCGGCAAGGCTCGGTTCATTCATACAGAAGCGAGAGAGATGCTCGAGGTCGTCATCAACGCATCTCACCTATCTACGACCAACGTAAACGACGAGATACAGGCGATATGTGAGACGGTCGAACCGAGCGGCAAGATAGTGAAATTCAAAGTAGAAGGTTTCGATTCTTCAGCATCGAAATTGATAGATTTCAAAAGGTTTTTTGAGCTCACCAAAGAAGCTCTCCATTCAGCAATTGAGGTGATCCCTAAAGATGGAGAGAGCACATCGTATTCACCGTCACCTCAGCTATCGAGGCTATCAGACGAATTCAAGCTCTACCTGGAACAATTGCCAGACATAGACCAGGACACGAAACGAGAAATAGAAAGTCTCGGCTTTCACTACCTATCGCTTGTTGAGGAGACGGATTCTGATTAGTTGTGCACCCGAGACGATACCTATCACTATGCAGAGCCACTGGTTCACCGTGAGGTAGGAAAGGTATGCTGCCGGCTCGTAATATCTGAGCCAGTCCACGAAGAATCGAAAGGACGAGTAGAAAGCGAGAAAAGACCAGAAGAGAGTTCCCTCTGGAGGCTGCACCTTACGCATCCATCGGAGACCTGCAAATATGAGAAAGGCGGCGAAGCTCGAATAGAGTTGAGTGGGGGGGATTGAGATGCCGAGAAACTGAGTACCAGCGGCAGATGAAGGTGGGAATTCCACTCCTAAAGGGAGATGCGTGGGCTTGCCAAAACAACACCCATTGAGAAAACAGCCTATCCTCGTTATTCCTATCCCGATCGGAAGGTAGAGTGCAATCGTATCTCTGAGAAACCACAGTCCCTTCAGTCTCAAATAGAGAAGTCCAACGACAATTCCGGGAATGAGTCCGCCCAGGAAGGTGAGACCACCTTCCCAGACCATAAGGATTCTCAACGGACTATGGTGATAACTGCCCCAATGTTCAACGACGTACATGAGCCGTGCACCGAGAATGCTCACAAGCAACACGATTACTGCAAGGTCGAAAATCTTGTACCCCTCGACCCCCCTCTTCTTCGCCTCCCTCTCGACACACCAGACTGTGGCAAGAACTGCTGCGGCAAGGGCCACTCCGTAAGAGCGAACCGCAAGGGAGCCAAGCTCAAGGATTGTAGGATACATCAGTAATCAAACCTTCTCTTATGAATGTTGAGCAAGAGGCCAACGAGTGCCATTGAGGCACACAGGGACGAGCCTCCGTAGCTCACAAATGGCAAAGGTATGCCTGCAACCGGTACCAGCCCAAGGTTCATTCCCACATTTATGACAGTCTGGGACAATAGTATTACGGCTGCACCCAACGCCACCAGACTTGCGAAAGGATTTCTTGCCTGATTCCCGATAGCGATCGCTCTCTGTATGAGCACAAAAAGCAGCCCCAGTACGACCAAACAGCCGATGAATCCGAGCTCCTCCGCGACAACAGAGAAAGCTAAGTCTGTATGAACGGCAGGGAGAAATGCGAGCTTCTTCTGGGTTCCCATGAGAAACCCTTTGCCGAAAGCACCACCGGAACCTATGGCGATTTTGGACTGAAGGATACTCCACCCGGTGCCTCTCGGATCGGCTGATGGGTTGATGAACGCGATGATCCTGCTCCTTTGATAATCCTTCAGGAGAACCGGGTTCAGCACTCCCACGATCGAATTTACCGCGAAGAGCGAAAAGATCTGAAAGGCAGGGCGTCTCATGAGCACTAATACCAATAGCAGTGAGGATATGTAGATACCCCAGAAGAGATGATGAGAAGAGAAGACCATACTCAAGACTGGCGTAACGAACAGGAGTATGTAGAAACCACGAACACCTCTCCAGACAAACATTCCAAGCAGAACGATGAACAGGATGAAAGCTGTCGTCAAGTCTGGCTCTACAACTGTGAGGGCAAAAGGAATCAGAAAAATCCCTATCGGTGCAACGAGTGACCGCGCTCTCTCCGGATTGAATCCCTTCGCGGAAATCTTCCTCGCCAGTGCGAAAAGCAGGGCGATTTTCGCAAACTCAGACGGTTGAAATCTTATTAGACCGAGGTCTACCCATCTCCTGGCATACACTCCGTCAGTGCGAATGATGAGTGGAACAACAAGTAGCACGAGGGAGGCACCCCATATGATGTACGCCAATGCCCAGAAGTTCCTGAAATGGAAGGAGTAGCTGAAGAGTAGGGCAAGACTGGCGACCAGAATGTAGCTCCCGTGTTTCTTCAAATACCTGCCTTCTGAAGCAGAGTAGATTATGGATGTCCCAAGTATTACGAGCAGAATGAGCGCCACGACAACCCATAGGTCTAAAGCTCTTCGGGGTCGTCCTTCCTGCATAAGTACCTCTCGATAATTCTCTTGGCCACGGGAGCAGCGACAATCCCTCCATGACCACTCCGTTCTATGATCATAGACAGCGCAATCAGTGGCTCCTCAAAAGGGGCGAAACAACAGAAAAGCGCATGATCTTCTCCAGATGGATTTTCAACCGTTCCCGTTTTTCCCGCAATCTGCACGAGTTGCGACCTCGCAAAAACGCCAGTGCCCCGTGGATCGTTCACAGCATCTCGCATGCACTCCCTCACTATTCGAAGTGTCCTCTTCGAAATGGGAATCCTTTTCCCCTTGGACTTGCCCGCATACAGCTGTCGTCCGCTTCTGTCAACGATTTCCTTCACCACAAACGGACGCCAGAGAATGCCTCCATTTGCCATCGCTGAAGTGAATCGAACCAGTTGGAGCGGAGTCGTCAGAACTTCACCTTGCCCGACAGACAGATTCAGCGCAACACCTCTGCTCCATCCTCCTTCGCCATATCTGTCATCATACCACTCGCTTGTAGGGACTAGACCCGCTTTCTCATTTGGCAGGTCGACACCCGTCAATCTGCCGAACCCTAATCTCGATGCTCCTTTTGCAATGGCGTCCACACCCATTCGTTCTCCAAGATGGTAGAAATAAGAGTCGCACGACCGGATTATCGCTTCTCTGAAATCTACATCTCGGTGAACCTCCCAGCACCTAAAGAACCTTCGTCCAAACTGATAGCCACCTCCACAGTGGATCGTTGTCCGCTCCGTGACTACCCCCTCCTCAAGTGCAAGGGCAGCGATGACCAATTTGAAGACCGAACCCGGCGGGTATCCACTCGATAGGGCTCTGTTCCAAAGAGGTGAATGAGGTGAATCAATCAGCCTCTGCCAGTAGTCAGATTTGGCAGTTATGAAAGCCTGATTCGGGTCAAAATTCGGTTTGCTCACCATCGCCAACACCGAGCCATCTCTTGGATTCATAGCGACTGCGGCGCACACTTCAAACTGACCCAGCTCCTCCTCTATGATAGACTGAAGCTCAATATCCAGGCTGAGGTAGATATCACTACCAGGCACAGCTGCCTCGGTCCTTTCGGACAGCCTTCTTATCTCCCTTCCCTTTGCATCCACCTCGACATATTCAACTCCATTCTTCCCCCTCAAGTAGGACTCGTACTGTTTTTCAATGCCGGTCAATCCAGTCTGATCTCCCAGTACGTATCCATACCTCAGTTCAGATATTTCTCCAATGTAGCCCAGAGTGTGTGATGCAATAGGGCCATGGGGGTAATTACGAATGACTCTTGTCTCAACCGAGACACTGGGCAATTCGTGATTATGCTCTTCTACGTATGAGGCAGCCTCGATCCCAATGTCTCTGGCGAGAACGAAAGGATAGCGCGTGGTTGAATCGACCGACCTCATCGTCATACGCAGTCTATCCGCTACGATGTCAACGAGAGCTGAATCAGGCTGGTCTTCCAGCAACAATGAATACGATGAACGATTGCTCACCACCAAATGACCGTTGCAGTCAAATATCCGCCCCCTGGGAGCTCTCGCATACACAAGTTTCACCCTATTCTCTTCAGATAGCCTCAGCCACTTCGCTTTCTCCACGAATTGGAGTTGAAACAGTCTCCCCACAACGATAGAGAAAGAAAGAATGACTATTGCTTTGAAGAATTTCAAGGAGTTTTCAGACATAGCTTAGACGTCGAGTAGAACAGCGGGATCCCAATTATGGCATTGTAGAGAGCACTCTCAAGAATCATGGGGAAGAATAGGGACGGAGATGCCCCCCACGAACTAACCCACGTATGGACTGAGAGGTACACGAAGGAACAGATGAAGATGATCGCAGCTATGAGATGAACGCGATTTGTGTAGACACGCTCACCGATTGAACCCAGCAGATACGCTATTGCTGTGAAGAGGAGAGCGTTCAAGCCGAAAAATCGGGGAGAGAAGCAGTCGAGCAAGAAACCAGATCCAAAGCCGAAGAGAACAGCCCAGGTTCTTGCTTCTCTCAGTGAGAAGACTATCAGCACCACAAGAAGGAAGTCAAGCCTGACTCCCGTGGACCCATCGAGAAAGAGGCCTACGTACGCGAGTATACCGTAGAGAAGAATCTTCCACTTGGTCATTGTCCTTCCAAGAGATTGATCTCATCAATGAACTCAGGAATCGGTTCTGGAGGCAGGGTGGGTATTATTTCTCTCACCCTCTTCTCCTGAGGAGCCGGAAGCAGTCTCACTTCTTTCTTCTGGGTGATGATGAAGACCTCACTGATTTTGGAAAAGTCCACGTAGGGAGAAACCTTCACCATGCTGAAGAGACCGAGATGGTCAGGAGATACCGACTCCACCTTTCCCACCCTGAATCCCTCAGGAAATACTCCACCCAGCCCGGAGGATAGGACTTCACAGTCCTTTCCGATGTGAGTGTCAAGCGGAATTCCCGTGAGGCAGAGTGCTCCACCTCCTACTGATTTGAGAATACCGACTTCTCTCGAAGGATTCACAATACAGCTCACCAGGCAATTTCTGTCGTACAACGTGTGGATCAGAGACGTGTGTGTGTACACACCTGCAATCTTGCCAACCAGTCCATCTCGTGTACAGACCGGCATTCCCGTCTTTATTCCCTCTGCTCTCCCCTTGTTCACTGTGAAATGTGTAACCGGAGGGAGAGTGTGCCTTCCCACAATCTCTGCGATGACCAAGTCGTAGTACCCCTCCTTTTCAAATTCCATTATTTCTCTCAGACGTTCGTTCTCCCAGCGGTACTCCCGCAGCCGAGCATTCTCCAATGCCAGTCTCATCACCACCTGCGACAGTTCTGCGGCTCGTCTGTTCGTTACAACGAGTTGAGAGAAGAATTCAGAAAGCTTCCTTGTAGGATATGTAATCGAGGAGACACCCCTTCTAAGATCCTGCAAAGGGATGTATGCATCGACAAGAACAAGAGAGAAGGAAATGGCTGCAAGCACCAAAAAGATCGCTCCGTCCGACCTCTTCATTCTCTCTTGAGACTGATGAGAAGTTTTTCGTATCTGGAGATATCATCGAGAATTTTCCCCGTACCGTACACCACACATTCTATCGGATTGTCCACCACCCGAACTGGAAGATCTGTGTCTTCCTGGAATAGACGATCGAGCCCTCGAAGCAACGCCCCACCCCCAGCCATGACAACTCCGTTATCGAGGATATCTGAAGCAAGTTCGGGAGGGGTCTTTTCAAGCGCAAGCCTCAAAGCCTCCACTATCATTCCGAGAGTCTCGGATAGAGCCTCTCGTATCTCTTCGCTCGTGACCGTGATGACTTTCGGAATTCCGTTGACCAGGTCTATCCCCTTTACATCCATCTTTTCCTCCGAAGGGAGGGGATAGGCAGAACCGATTTGAATCTTGATCCTTTCGGCAGTTTGCTCTCCTATGAGAAGGTTATACTTCTTCTTGATATACTGGATTATGGCTTCATCCATCTCATCACCCGCAATCCGTATCGAGCTGTTCGACACGATGCCAGACAGAGCTATCACTGCGATCTCAGTAGTCCCACCTCCGATATCGATGACCATATTACCGCACGGCTCTTCAACGGGAAGTCCGATTCCTACTGCTGCTGCGATGGGTTCTTGAACCATGTACACTTCTCTTGCTCCTGCGTGCTCGACCGAATCTCTTACCGCCCGCATCTCCACGGCAGTGATCCCTGACGGAACACTCACTATTATTCTGGGCCTTACAAGCGCTCTCTTCTTCTGTACCTTGTCGATGAATCCTTTCAGCATCTCTTCCACTATTTCGAAGTCTGCAATGACTCCGTCCTTCATTGGCCTCACTGCTTCCATGCTGTCAGGTGTCCTTCCCAACATCACCTTAGCCTCGGCACCGATCGCAACCGGGACTCCGTCCTTCTTGTCCAGTGCCACAACAGAGGGTTCATTAAGGACTATCCCCTTACCTTTCATATATACGAGGGTATTCGCTGTGCCCAGATCGACTGCGATGTCGCTCGTGACAAATCCCGCGAAGTAGGACTTCAAGAAAGCAAATCTCATACTTCCTCCTCGCCTCCTAAGAACTTAAAAAAGTGTTCTCCAGGTGTCAAGCCCGCCTAAGGTACAGTCACATAACCGGCTTTCCTGTAAATCTTTGACAGATGTGCTTTAGCGAGACGTGCCGTTCGCGGATGGATGTGACAATCACTCTTCTCTAATGCACGCCCACTTTCTGCAACATGTACTGGTGCGCCTGGTGCATAAAGGCTTCCAACCTCGTTCTTGCCGTCGTCTGTTCGAGTCCATCGTAGGCCATATTGAGAAAAGGGATGTCCCCGTATTTCTCCGTTACTCTCAACATCACCGCTGACACGTTCGTGCCGGGCATGCAGGTGAAGGGCATTACATTTATGATCCCGGAAGCTCCTTTCAGAGCGAAATCGATCGCCTTACCGACTGAGAGTACACCCTCTCCCTCCACAGTTCTATAGAGAAACGGATTCGAGTATTCGAATATACGTGCAATTGGAGACTCATCATGATTCTTGAGCTCGTCTCTGAATGCACTGTGAATTCTATGTTCGATTCGCCTCTGCCATCGATCCTTCAGCCAGTCGAGTAGAAAGGTTCTGTAGTCACCCCTGACCAAATCATCCTCTTTTCTTCTGAAATTGGTGTAGAAGAACCACTCTGCGATTGTGGGAAGCCACGCTTCTCCGCCAAGCTCCTCAATGGTCCTCACAATGTTGTTGTTCGCAAAGTGATGTGAACGCACATAGATCTCTCCAACAATTCCTATCACAGGTTTTGGAGTGCTTCTGTCCATCGATATCGCGCTGAATCTCTCCCTGACTTCAGAGAAAACCTCATCTACGTCACCAGATTCAACGGCCCCAACTATCGAATCGAGACATCCCTGGTACACCCTGTCGGTCTCCCCCTGGTTCATCTCGTATGGTCTCGTTTCTCTCAACAATTTATCCAATACGTCGACCGCACACACTCCCTTCCACGCGATCCTGTCAAAGCCCTTCCCGTATGCAGTGAGGGTCTGATAGAACTTCGCGGCCTGATTTGGTGAAACGATAGGTACATCAGAGTATCCCAAGTCGTCGAGAATTATCCTCTGCAGCTTATTGTACTGCCCAAACCTGCATGGCCCGCTGGCTTGAGGCATGAAAAAGGCCATCTTCTCGCGATTGGCAGGGTGGTCTCTAAGTAGCTTCACCATATCACCGGTCGTGAGAATGCATGGATAACATTCCTTTCCAGTCGTGTACTTCCGCCCCAGCTCAAGAGACTCCTCATCTGCCACGGGAATCACTTCGGACGCGACTCCACACCTTCTAAAGGCCGCCGCTATGACGTACGCGTGATCACCCATGTAGGGTATGTAAAGCGTCCGATTCGAAAAGTCCTCGAGTAAGGGAACAAGGGGAACTCCCTCATCGGTACTTACCTCGACATTTTCGAGAGAGTCCAGAAAGGCTTCCAGCCTTGTAATCACTCCTGCAGGAGCAGAATGTTCATCTACTTCAATAGACAGATAAGGCTTCCGCCCCATCTCCTTCGAAAAGTATTTCAGTATGAACGAATCTGGTCCACATCCGAAATTGGTTACGTAAATCGGATAGAGATGTGGATTACGCTTAATGACCCTGAGCGCTGACAGTATTCTCTGGCCGTATCTCCAGTACATATTTGGCCATTCATCACCCAGAGAGACATCTTCTATCGGTAAGAAGTCCATTGGTATGGGTAGAACTCCCATATCCAGTAGTTTGTTGGGGATTTCAAGGTTCAGTCCACCGTCACAAGTATTGTATGGACGTCCCACGATTACCATAGCCTTCTCTCTCAGCTCGCCAAGAATCTCGCTCCCTCTTCTTTTGACGGACGTGTAGAACTTATCCTGTTCTTCGAACCCCTTCTCTATTGCTCCCTTTATCTTTCTCCTACTACAGCCAAGTCTCTTCCCGAGCTTCGCCAGTTCCGAGACAATATGGCGTTTCTCTCTCATGAAGTAGATTACTGGGATGAGAAAATCCACTCCCCTACATTCATTCTCAAGAGCCGATTTCACTACGTAGGGAACTCCCTGGACGAAAGGACATGCATAGCTCTGTGCTATGCGATGGTCTTCACTCGGCATGTTGATAATGCTCGGAAAGAATATGTAGTCGACGCCCTTCTCTACAAGGTTGAGGACATGCCCGTGAGCAACTTTTATTGGAAAACAGTGCTCAGAGACGACACTCTCCACACCCCGATGAATTGTCTTCTTGGTAGTCTTGTCTGACAGAACGACTCTGAATCCCAATTCCTTGAAGAACGTTATCCATAACGGCATGAGTTCGTAAAAGAGCATCGTTCTTGGAATTCCTATTTTGATCTCCGACGTTGGTTCAGGAGATTTTTCCTTCAATGCGTGCAGCAACAGTCTTTCTCTCTCAGAGAAGAGGTCAGGCAATCCCTTCCTGTTTTTGCTCTTCTTCACTTCGTATTTCTCACACCTAGAACCATAGTAGAGGGGAGGTTCTCCCTCCACATCTACGCGCTTGATTTCACAGAGATTGGGGCAGTCCTTGCACTCAAAAGACGTGATCTCATACGATTTTTCACTCAACCCGAATCCTTTGAAATCACTCTTCCTCAGTCCATTCTTCTTCATATGTTCCATCGCAATCATCGCCACTCCGATGGCTCCAGTCACATCATTGTGTGGGGGCACTGTTATCGGTTCCCCCAGCACTCTCTCAAATGCAGATACGACCCCCTTGTTGTGCGCCACTGCACCCTGAAAGAATATGTTCTCACCTATCCGCTTGTCACCAACCACTCTGTTCAAGTAGTTGTAGACTATGGAGTAGGCCAGTCCCGCTACGAGATCCTGTTTCTCTGCGCCTTTTTGCTGATGGTTGACGAGATCAGTCTCCATGAAGACTGTGCACCGTTCACCGAGCTGAACCGGACACTTGGCGTCGAGAGCACATTCACCAAATTCCTCTTTGATGTTGAGACTCAGTCGTTCAGCCTGTTCTTCGAGAAAAGATCCGGTTCCAGCGGCGCATACTTTGTTCATTTCAAAATCGCAGACAGCCCCATTCTTGAGAGAGATGTACTTCGAATCCTGACCACCAATTTCGAATATTGTGTCCACTTCTGGATCGACTTCTATAGAAGCGGTCGCCTGAGCAGTAATCTCGTTCCTCACGACGTCCGCGCCCACCAAATCACCTATCATGTACCTTCCAGATCCAGTGGTGCCAACTCCTTTCACATGAACCTTATCCCCTATCTCGTCTCCTATCTCCTTGATTCCTTTCCTCACGGCGTCTATTGGCCTTCCCGCGGTCATAAGATATCGCCGAGCAAGAAGTCTCTTCTGCTCATCGAGTGCAATCACATTTGTGGAGATGGAGCCTACATCGATCCCAAGATAGACTCCCGTAGGGTGTGAAGAATCCAATTCCGGAGGACCACTCCACGGGTGAGAAGTGTCTGCTGACGAGGGCGCCTCGAGCAGAGGAAGTCCCTTCGTTCTCTCCCTCTCACCTCTTCGATAGGTCTGAAGTTCTTCCAAAGACTTGAAGTCGCCTCCACTTCCTTTCTCGAGTATGGTCAGTGCAACGCCAATAGCACCCATAGACGCGTAGTACTCCGGGATAATCAACTCTCCAGGCGCCAATCCAAGCACGTCTTCGAATGCCTTGACCATTCCACGATTGGCAGCGACGCCGCCCTGGAATAGCAGAGCCCTGCTACTATGTCGTAATCTGGAGTGGCCTCCTGTTGAAGATGAATCATATCGGTCTTGGCAAAGACAGAGCATCTCCCCGCTATTCTCGGAGGCTTCTCGGAACGAAGAGCGAGCTCAGAGAACTCTTCTATGGTCAGTCCCAACCGTGAGGCTTGCTGATCCAAAAAAGAACCGGTCCCGGCCGCACATATCGTGTTCATCGAGAAATCTTTGATTACGTGCATTCCAAGCTTCTCATCTTGTCGGGTGAGAATCAGTTTGGAATCTTCTCCGCCTATCTCAATGATGGTTTTCACATGAGGCAGGAGCAGGGCAGTTGCCTTTGTCTGTGCGATTATCTCATTTATGAAGGGGATACTTAGAATGCGCGCGATGATTTTCCCTCCGGACCCAGTCACTCCCAGACCTGCGATATCGGTAAAGGAGGAGAAGACGGTCCCCAGCCAGTGATGACATTTTTCTATCGGCTCGCCTTCTACCCTTATATAGTAGTCCTTTATTACTTCTCTTCTTCTGTTCACGACTGCAATATTGATGCTGACCGACCCTACGTCAACTCCCACCCAGACCTTCTGGCTCATACTCGATTCCTCCTCTTTCTCGAATGCGAACCCTATTTTATAAACGGATGGGGGCTTGTCAATTCAAAAATGCGGCGTGGTAAATGAAGACAGACAGGGCCCCGGGACCGTCCCAGGGCCCAGATGCATCACATTTCTAAATGATACCCTACACCGCCGACCACAGCCCACACGTTGGTCGACTCACCTTCGCTGAAGATAACTCCGTACTTGCCTTCGGCAAAAACACTCAGCATAGGATTTACCATGAATTCTGCACCACCTACACCGTGGATACCGAAATACGTATCTGATGCATCTTCAGGTTCCAGTCCAGGAATACCGAAGTCAAACTCGGTCTTGAACATATGGAGTCCTACGCCAGCACCAACGTAAGGAACTACTGGACTTCCGGGAAGGGAAAATGGGTACAGTCCGGTGGCACTGACTGTGATATCGCTCCATTTCAATTCAGCGGGGTCTTCACCGTAGGTCTTCGACCAGTAGTCCACTCCTCCTCTGATTCCAAATCCCAGCAGGGGAAGCGTATATTTCACGTACGCACCAAAAACAGGAGCACTCTCGCTCGTTTCTCCCGCACTGTAACCACTGAATCCTGCTCTTGCACCCATCGACAGCCCAGCAATGGCTTGGGAGCACGAAAACAATACAAGAATGGTCACCGCCAAAGCAACATTTGAAATCCATCTGTTCATTCCGATCCTCCCTTGAGAACAGCAACGTTCATACAGTTCCTCCTATTTTGTCGACTATCACCTCCTCCAATGGAACATGGATACCACCACTTTCGCATATCGTCAATAAACAATGGTTGGCAAAACTTGTCAAATCAAAAGTGGTCGGGCGAAGATTCTCTGCACTCGCAGTCGAGTACCGTGAAATCCGGTGCGACGTTCGGACTGTGTGCCAGTCCGTAATCCTATCGAACCATGCCAATCTGTACATCGAGCCGGCATCCCGTGCAGTTGCTTACCCACAGGGTGCGACATAGCTCATCACTCTATGTATATCTCTATCTTTTCCCCATCCTCGTCATCCACCACATCAGCAATGGTCACCCTGCCTCCGCCACCTTCTTCCTCGATGAGCTTATCGAGATTCTCGAAGCCTTCCTCATCCAACTCTATTCCCTTTTCTTTCAGCCTCTCTTGAACTCGCGAGGGAATTCTCTCTTTGAATTTGCCGATTCGACCGAATAGTCTAACGAGTGAGAACGGTAAATTTATCTTCACTTTGGGTTCGTCTTTGCCCTTTTCGTACACTCTGATGCGCAGCCATTTCGCCTTGCCCACAGGCTTCTCGGTACCCTCAAGTGCCTCGAGAAGGCGTACAGCCTCCTCAACCTTGATCTTTCCCTCCTCAAGCATCGTCAATATCTTTACCTTATCTTCTCTCATCCTTCCCTCCTTTAATGAGTCTCACAGCTTCCTCCGCTGAGATTTCTCCTCTATCCAGAAGCCCCAGTACATCAGCTGTAGATTTTCCGGCTTCAAGGCCGAGCTTTCTTGTGAGAGCTTCCAGCCTTGTCCGCACAGTTGGATACGAGATCCCCATCTGCTTCTCCACATCTCTTATGTTACCTCTACACCTGACGAAAGTGAGCACAAAATCGAGTTCCTTCTCAGATAGTCCACAGAATGGACAACCCTCGAATCTTCCTGAAAGCCTGACTCCACAGCGGGAACATTCGAGCTGGGTGGCTTTCAGTTCGCCACCGCATGACGGACAACTATAAGAAACTCTATCCATATATCAATAAAATGGAATGATGCATTAAATTTGTCAAGGTCAAAATTGAAGAAATTCATTCACTGTTCATATTCTCTGACACCGGTGAAGGACGCAACCTTGACAGCTCCCTAAAATTCGTTTAGTCTTAAGGGAGATGAGGGAATGGCTAGTACTTCTGCTATGCCTCCCCCAGTCCTTGTACGCTCAAGAATTCGTTGTCGCACGAGTCAAGTATGGGGGTGGTGGCGACTGGTATAATGATCCCTCTATGATTCCCAATCTCAGTAAGGAAATCAACGAGAGGACAACCCTCAGAGCACAGGAAGAACAAGCTGTCGTCTCCCTGGAAGATGAAGACCTCTTCAACTATCCATTCATCTTTCTGACGGGGCACGGAAACATAAAGTTCGATGACAGAGAGATCAAGAACCTCAGAACCTATCTGACATCAGGAGGCTTTCTCTACGCCGATGATGACTACGGGATGGATGAAGCATTCCGGAGGGAGCTGAAGAGAGTTTTTCCAGATAAGGAACTGGTGGAGCTCCCTTTTGATCACGAGATCTACCACATCTTCTACGATTTTCCCAGTGGCCTCCCTAAAATTCACAAACATGATGAAAAACCACCCCAAGGCTTTGGAATGTTTCACGACGGAAGACTCGTACTGTTCTACACGTATGAGACAAATATCTCAGATGGATGGGCAGATTTTGATGTTCACAACGACCCTCCACATAAAAGAGAAGAAGCCTTTAAGATGGGCATAAACATCGTCATGTATGCCCTCACCCATTGAACAGCCGTCTTTCTTCAGAAAAACCCCGGCGTTGAGGCTTTCTCTCCTCTTTCTATTGGGTATCCTCATCGCCCACTGGTCAGGTCTTTCGTTCACGCTCGCCCTGCCCATTCTTCTCGCTCTTCTCATAGCCTCCCTGTTCCCAAAGAGGGGGCGAGATAAGATTCTGGTCGTGACCATGGTATTCGCAGGAATACTCTCGTATGACCTGAGAAAACCGGTTGTTCCGCTGATCACCAGATTTTCCGGCAGGTGGGTATGCGTTGATGGTATGATTTGTGCCGAGCGACAAGAAATCGGCGACAAGCTCCAATTTGAGCTGGAAGTCGAGCAACTGCACGACAAGGGAGCAACCTATGAGCTGAGTGCAAAGATTCTCGTGCGATCGGACGAAACACATCTCGATTATGGGAACAGAATTCGTGCGACTGGCCTGCTTCTCTTGCCCCACTCCAGGAAGAACCCCGGTGAATTCGATTACAGAGCCTACCTCCAGAGACGAGGAATAGCGTGCATCCTCAGCTGCGGGCCAGGGGCGATCACCCTTCTCTCAACAGATGGCAATGGAAACCCCTTCGTAAGAAAGGTCATCCTTCCCCTGAGGCAGTTCGTGAGAAGGTCTTATTCAAGGACTCTCTCAGGTGAGACACGGGCATTTGTCGAGGGCATCACTCTTGGGGAAAAAGAGAGATTGAGCGCCAGTACGCGCGGATTGTTTTCCAAAACGGGCATCTACCACATTCTTGCCGTGTCAGGCTTGCATGTGGGAATCGTGGCATTCATTATCTTCACACTGCTTGGAATCTTCAGAGTGCCCTGGAAATGGGTCACCCCCATTGTCATAGGGGCACTAGTAATCTATGGATTTGTCACACATCTCAGACCATCTGTGGTGAGAGCAACAATCATGATGGCGGTCGTGCTCATAGGACGTGCGACAGAGAGAAATGTAAGCCTGTTGAATCTTCTAGGAGTGGCTCTACTCATCATAATGCTCTTCGATCCTCTATCACCATTTGATCTCAGCTTTCAGCTTTCCTTTGCGGCTACTGCATCGATAGTCCTCATCCTGGAGAGACTCAGAATCACGAAGAGCACCTTCCTTCGTAGATGGTTCTGCTTACCCATTCTCATCTCTCTCGCCGCTCAGGCAGGAACAGCTCCAATCGTGGCGTATCATTTCTTCAGATTGCCATTGCTCACTGCAATAGCGAACCTCTTCGTGATACCGGCTGTAACCATTTCGATTGCACTGGCGTTCATCTCCTCTCTCAGCACCGTCATCTCTCTGGAAATCTCGCGGATGCTGGCCGCAGCAAACTGGCTTGTTATACAGCTTGTCTTCCGATTCGTAAGAGCATTCGGCTCCCTCAGGTATGCCGACATTGTTACCGGCAAACCTCCCGTCCAATTCATAGTCGCATATTTTCTTATCTTCGGTCTCGTTTTGCACCTAAAGAGGGTCTGGATCCGAAAAGTGCTCATCTTCACCATTCTTATAGTGGCGAATCTTTGTGCCTGGCAGAAGGTCTTTGCCTCAATGCCGCTAAGAGTGACTTTCTTGAGTGTCGAGGGAAGCGCCTGTATCGTGGAGACTAAAGATCGAAAAACTGTTCTGATCGACTGCGCTGACGGAATGAAATCCGTTGAGCAAGTGGTTGCACCAGCCCTGTGGCAAAAAGGAGTGCGCACAATCGATGTCCTGCTTCTCACCAAGCCTGGAACCTCACGAGGAATTCGATTCTTGTTCGACAACTTCGACATTCGGTTGCTTGTCGCGCCTCAAGTGCCCTCCAGATCGGAGGAACATATCAGGGTTCTTCAGTTCCTCCAGGACTACAACTGCGAGTACACAGGTATCCTTGGAGGGGATCGTATCTCTCTTGACGAGGTCGAATTCGTATTTCACTATCCGACTCCCGACCTCGTAGAGTTTGCCACCGTATTTGAACTGAATTACGGAGATCTCAGTATACTGTGGTGGGGTAAAGGAGTACACGGTGCATCGAAACTGAATTTTCACAGGTGCTACGACATAGCCAAGTTCGATTCACGGAAGTACAAACAGATCTTGCGGTCTACGAAAGCCCCCGCGATGCAGCAGTTCATTCATGCGATGAACTCGTCTTCACGAAGAACGGTGCAGTGAGTATATCTTCGGATGGAGATGGCTTCTGGGTAGAGCGAGTGCCTCTCCCACCAAGTAGAGTGAGCCAGTAATCAGGATTAGATCTTTCCTTCCCGCAATGGAGAATGCTTTTTGAAGAGACCGCTTCATGTTGGGCTCTACTGAGGCGGGTGCTTTCCCCTCGTAGATTCTCAGCAACTCGTTCGGGGATTCAGCTCTTGGAAGGGATGCACGAGTGAAGATGACAAAATCAGCGATTTCTGAAAGCGGTTGAATGATCCCCTTCAGGTCTTTGCTCCTGGAGATACCAAGGATTAACACTAGTCTGTCATAATCCAGATAGTCTTTCACAGCCTTCCGCAAGGCCAGGACCGATTCATCGTTGTGAGCTCCATCCACCACAATTAAAGGTGAAGAACGGAGAATCTGCATTCTCCCGGGCCAGTCGATTTTCTCGAGACCGGCTCTTAGGTGCGACAGCGCGACACGGAATCCACAGCGATTGAGCATTCGAATGACATCGATGGTGAGTGCTGCGTTCTCCACCTGATGCTCTCCAAGCAACGGAATCAAGAATCTTTCCTTCCTGCATTCAAACTGCTGACCACTGAGAGATCGAAAGACCACGTCCGAGTGTCCATCTGAAAAGGTGAGCTTATTCCCTCGGACCGCGCACACATCCTGCAATACTCTGCGAACCTCCTCTGACTGAGGAGCGGAAACGGTGATACCAGACGGCCTGATTATCCCTGATTTTTCAAGGGCGATCTCTTTGAGGGTATGCCCGAGAATCTGAGTATGGTCGAGACTTATCGATGTGATTACAGAGAGGACTGGGCTCACCACATTTGTCGCATCGAGTCTCCCCCCCAGACCCACCTCCAGAACCGTAACATCGGTCTTCTTCTCGACGAAGTGGATGAATGCCATAGCAGTGAGAATTTCAAATACCGTGCGGAAGGAACACTTCTCTTCTCTCACAAAGGGTTTCAGAAACGCCATCAGTCGCGAGAAATCCCGTCTCGAGATTGGCTCCCCGCTGACCTTGATTCGTTCCGTCGGAGATATCAGATGAGGAGAGGTGAACAGACCTGTGCAGTATCCAGCTTCTCGCAGACAGGAGGCGATGAAGGCCGCTGTGGAACCTTTTCCTTTTGTACCAGCCACAAGAATGGGATTCCTCACTTTTCTGTGCGGAGATCCGACACGAGAGAGGAAATCAGTGAAGCTCCCGAGATCGAAATTGGGGGCTTCATTCTTTCTTTCGTAGTCGATCAAACCGAAGAGGAAGTCGCAGGCCTGTTGATAATCCATCAATCAGTTACGAGCGGGCTTTTCCAGTGAAACCGTGTGAGCCCTTGATCGGTACCAAACCATACATAGTCTTCATCGACAAGAATCGACAAAACCGCGGGGTCTGGCAGCCCGTCCTCCGTAGTGTAAGCCGACCATCTTCCCGTTGATCTGGAGAACCTTAGCGCTCCCCACACGGTGCCAACCCAAAGATTAGAAGCATCGATGGCCAGAGCCATCACTTTTCCTATGTGGAAGTGGTCCGCCACCGTCCATCTATCCCATACGCCACTCTTTCTTTCGTATGAGACGATTCCATCATAGGTGCCAAACCAGAACCCACTACTGTCCGCGGCTATACGTGTAGTTCCAAATTCAAGGCCGTTGTCCGGGTTTGAGAGTTGTTTCCAGGAAGGCTCACTTTTGTCGATGAAGAAGACGCCACTCTCAGTAGCGAACAGAATCGTATCGCCCGTAGTTACGATATCCTCTATTCTCAGATTACCCAATTGCGGAGCAAACTCCAGTTCCCAGGTCTTCATGTCCAGAACACTCAATCCGAAATCGGTTCCGCAGAAAAGATAGGAAGAGTCGCGTTCGAGCGAAATAACATCGTTGGACCGCAGGCCATCAAAGATCGTGTAGCTCCGCCACCGATTCTCCCTCTTGTCGTAGACTGAGACGCCCTGATCAGTTCCAAATGCCACCAGATTTCCTGCAATCTCAATCGCGTACACATTCTCGCTGTTGAGACCGGGAACCCGGAAAGAATCGAAATAGCGGAATTCTTCAGTTTTTCTGTCCCAGAGAGTGATACCCCGAGCTTCTCCTTCTATCCCTCCTATCCACAGGCTATTGCCGTCTTTCACTACGCAGTCCACCCTATTCTTGGCGAGACCGTAGAGAAGATGTTCTCCCTGAAAAGTGAGCAAATCATATCGCCATGCGCCGTATCCAGTGGTACCTACCCAGAGGTACCTTTCATCCCGTGCCACAGCCGCTATTTCGTATCTCACGAAGTCATCGTCCATGAAGTAATAAGGTGAGAGGAACGAGTACCGAGAAGAATCGAGCATCGCGACTGATTTTCTGCCCCACCACGCCACGTCAGAAGGTACACTCATGTGCCAGCTCCACCCCTCATCTTCTCTCCGAAATCTGATCATTTCTCGATCCGCGGCAAACCAGACGGCTTCCTCTCCTATCCCTATGGAATGGATCGAGAGAGCAGATTGCTTCAAACCAGGGAATACATCCGAGCTTCTTACGGATAGGCTGTATCTCTGTATTCCCTGAGGAGTCACTATCCACAGACAGTCACTGTATGTGTCGTATCCACACACCCTGATTTCGTTGCTGATCAATCCGTCAGACACCGAAATCGGGTCTCCCCATCCGTCGGAAAACTTATCATATCGTGCTATGCCACTGGCACTTCCGAAATACACATATCTCAGATCGTAGGAGACTGCAGAGACCTTGCGGAGCTCCGAGTACGTGATCCAATCTCCTTCTCTGTAGAACTGGGATTGCAGGAGAGCAATCGCTATGAGAACACCCATCAACTACAAGATTCTCCTCACTCCGCCCTCCAACCGCTCTCTTTCACCGTTAAGTATCGAGTTAATGGCTGAAGGAATGGCTTCCAGCAGGTCTGTAGCTACGACTCCATACTCCGTATACTGGTCAGCTACAATGTCTCCTGCCAAGCCATGGAGGTAGACACTCGTCTTGGCTGCCTCCACAGGATCCAGACCTTGGGAGAGCATTCCTGCAATAATGCCAGTCAGTACGTCTCCTGAACCTGCTGTCGCGAGGCCGGAGTTACCCTTAGGATTAATGAATACCTTTCCATCCGGTGATGCGATAACGGTTGGGGCGCCTTTCAGGACCGTTACCGCACTGCTCTCAGCCGCGAATCGGGAAGCTACTCCAAGTCGGTCTTCCATAATCTCCGACGCCGGTAAGCCAGTCAGTCTCGCCATCTCCCCCGGATGCGGCGTGATTACAGTCGGTGCCTTCCGCTTCTTGAACAGATGAACCCGCCCACTCATCGCATTGATGGCGTCTGCATCTACTACCATGGGCACTGTCACCTTCTGGATCAATGAAGATACCAGCTTCGCGGTCTCCGGATGGGTCGACAGACCCGGTCCTATTGCTATCACGTCAATTTTCCGCAGTAAAGGCTCGATCGCTCTCAATGCATTCAAAGAGAGTGTCTTAGCCGCAGTCTCTGGAAGCGGATATGTCATAACCGCCGTCAGTTTCGCCTCGAGTGCGATATTTAGACTCTCGGGCAGGCAGAGAGTGACCATCCCGGCTCCACACCGCAGACACGCACACGATGCCATGGCCCCGGCCCCTGTCATCCCCGTTGAGCCTGAGATCACTGCTACCTGACCAAATGTCGTCTTGTAGCCTGCGGGCTCTCTCGGGGGTAACACAATCTCGTGAGATTCCAGCACCTGGGCTACCACACCTGCTTCGCTCGTTATCGACTCAGGAATACCGATATCAGCAACCCACAGCTGGCCGACTGCTTCACGCCCAGGATAGAGAAAGAGGCCAGTCTTTGGAAGACACATCGTAACAGTAACTGTCGCGTTCACACACAGGTTCTCAACTCTTCCATCATCAGAATTGACGCCGGAAGGACAGTCTACTGCCACTATTGGAATTCCTGAACCGCACATTCGCTCGACGACCCTCGCGGCCAGCCCCTCCAGCTTGCCCTCAAATCCCGTTCCGAAAATGGCATCTACCAGGAGGTCTGACTGCTGAAGATGCTCTGTGAATTCGCGCGTCACAGAATTCTCCATTTCAACGATGTGAAACCCTGCGCTCTCAAGGATGTCAAGGTTAGTCCTGGCATCACCTCTAAGCTTCTTCTTCTTCCCAAGAAGAAAGCATTTCGGAACTGCGCCCGCAGCCTGAAGATGTCTACACACAACCATTCCATCTCCCCCATTGTTGCCACTCCCGCAGACAATCGTCACCTTAGGGCTGCGAGACAAGTCAAAACAATTCTCGATGACTTTGACGACTCCTCTTCCTGCATTCTCCATCAGTACCAATCCTGGGATTCCGTGCTTGGTGATTGCCCTGTTGTCGATGGATTTCATCTCTTTCACCGTCGGACAAAGCATTCTTGCTCCTTTATTCCGTCCCTTATTCTCCAAAAAAGGCGACGGCGAGCCAAAAACGGCAACCCCATCGCCTCAAATCGATAAAGTAAAGAGTCATCAAGAGAGATAGGCTCTCAGGCGCTCATGATTTGGTAGATTTCTCAGCTTCCTCAGTGCATGTTCTTTTATCTGTCTTACCCTTTCACGACTCAGACCTCCCAGGATTTCGCCGATCTTCTCCAGGGTCATGGGTCCTTCTTCAGCAATTCCGAAGTAGAGTGAGAGCACCTTCGCCTCTCTGTGAGATAATCTCTGGAGAATCTCTCTTATCTCCTCACGGAATGTGTTCCATTTGAGTTGTTCTTCTGGTGAAGGATAAGCCTTCGAGGCTATGAAATCGATGAGTCTCTCCCTTTCTTCACTACCTTCGGATAGCGGTGCATCAAGCGAGATCTCTTTTTGAGCCAGTCTCAGCGCATTCATCACATCATGAGGATCGAGATCCAGCTTTCTCGCTATCTCTTCAACCGAAGGTTCTCTTCCTTTCTCCTGCATCAAGCCTGAGGATGCGGTGGCGATCTTTCGTATTCGACCTTCCTGTGAGAGAGGAAGTCTCACGATCTTTGTCTGTTCAGAAAGCGCCTTCAATATCGACTGGCGTATCCACCAGACTGCGTACGATATGAATTTCACTCCCTTTGTCTCGTCGAAACGCCTCGCAGCCTTAAGTAGGCCCACGTTACCCTCGTTTATGAGATCGGCGAGGGTGAGACCCCGGTTTTGATACTCCTTTGCGATCTTCACCACGAACTTGAGATTCGCTGATGTGAATCTCTCAAGTGCAGTGCCATCGTCTTCTCGTATCTTTGAAGGAAGACTTCTCTCCTCATCCGCGGACAGAGGTTTGAGTCTACCGATTTCTCTTAAATAGATATTCAGAGTGCGATCTGTGATTCTTCTTCTTATCGTCAGGTCAGGCAACATCAACCGTCCTATTCAGGAGTTACAGCGATAAATCGCTTCCTTTGCCCTCTTAGTATCCAGAAGAGCATAGGTTCTTTCGTTTCGTTCAGTTCATCTCTGATCTTCTGATAGGAGTTCAGATCGTTCACCTTCTTCTTGTCTATCTGCAACACCACATCTCCTGGCTTTATGCCAGCCTCCTCTCCCGGAGAGCCAAACTCGACCCCAACAACCACCACTCCCTCTTCGGCTTCCACACCAAGCCCGCGTGCTTCCTCTCCACCCACAGAAGCTACCCTCAGTCCAAGCCATGCCTTCTCCTTCGGTTCCTCTTCAACCTCAATGGATGCTATCTCTTCAGGCATCTCCCCTATCTCCACGTCCAGACCCCTCTCCTTGCCGTCTCGGACAACCACCACCCTGACCTTTTCGCCGGGAGATGTCTCCGCGACAACACGCTGGAGCTGGGGTATTGATTCGGTCTTCTTCCCATCATACTCTACAATCACATCTCCAGGTTCAATCCCGCCGATCTCAGCAGGTGAACCCTTACGCACTTCCTCCACAAGAACTCCTTCTTTCACTCCTATCGCCTCAATGAGATCTCCGCTGAGCTCCCTAATGTATATTCCCAGCCATCCTCTTACGACTTTCCCCTTCTCCACGAGCTGCGTGTACACGTTTTTGGCAAGGTTTATGGGTATCGCAAAGCCTATTCCTTGTCCGTAGCCAGTTCTGGTGGCAATAGCGGTATTTATCCCGATAACCTCACCTTGTATGTTGAGTAAGGGCCCGCCCGAGTTGCCCGGATTTATGGAGGCATCCGTTTGGATGAAATCCTGCTGACTCGGTCCCTCGGGAAGTGCAATACCAGATCTTCCCTTTGCGCTGATCACGCCGACAGTCACAGAACCATTAAACCCGAGAGGATTCCCTATCGCAATTGCCCAGTCTCCTATCTCAATGCCTTCAGAGTCGCCGAGCCTTACCGGCTGTAATTCCTTGTCTGCATGCACCTTCAGCACGGCCAGGTCGGTTCTTGAATCGGTACCTACAATCTCCACATCATCGCCCTTGTACGAGCTCTTATCGTAGAAGGTCACTGCTATCTTCTCGGCTCCTCTTATCACATGATTATTGGTGAGAATGTAACCGTCTTCGCTCACTACCACTCCAGAACCCAGACTATTCTGCCTGTCTCTGAAAAAGGGTGGCATCTCTTTGAAGAACTTCTCAAAATCGCGGAAATACTCCTTAAAAGGGTAATCGTATTCAAACGTCCTTCGCTCCTCCACCACCCTCTCCGCAGATATGTTGACAACGGACGGCAACACGTCCTGTGCTATCTTCCGGAATGGGCTTTCCTTCCCAGCAAACAGTTCTGCTTCACCTGTCGGCTCGGCCTTGGAACCCCTTGAAACGTTCAGATCACAACCGAGCACCAGTACCACCAAGGCTACATGGAATCCAAAGGAAACGGTTCTCATCAATCTCATAATCCCCTCCTTAGAGATAGAAAGAGCAGAATGCCTACTGCACATCGACGGAGATCTCCTTCGATTTTGCCTTCTCCGCCTTTGGAAGAGTCACAGCCAGCAATCCATCCTGATACGACGCCGTGGCTCTATCTGCCCTTATTCCCGAATGCAACGAAATCACCCTCTTGAATCTGCCAAAGGAGCGTTCCAGTTGATGTGAGGTCGTGTTCTTCATCTGTTTCTTCTCTCGATTCCCTGATATGGACAGTCGGTCGTCGGTGACGAGGATATTGACGTCTTCCTTACGTACTCCCGGAATCTCTGCAATCACAACGAATTCATCTGGAGTCTCTTCGACATCGACTACGGGCGTCCATTCGCTCTCCTCGGCGCCCATCAACTTCGGTCTCTTTCCGAAGAACGAGTCGAACAGACGGTCTATCTCTTCTCTTATCAAAGCCATTTCCCTCAGCGAATCACGTTTGGAAAGCTCCACAATTCACCCCCCGAGCTGCTTCAGTGTGGGCTTATAGTATCATATGGTGAACGTGATGTCAAGAGAAACTCGGTGTCACGAATATCGACATCCGTAGCTGAGTCTCAGTTCCTCTGAGAGATGTCTACCACGAAGTTTGGAGTTAGTAACGGAAGAGAGGTTCTGGTAGTATGGCTGCGCTGCTATTCCTACCCACTGGAGAAAGCCGGGAAACCCTCATCCATCCCTCATTCCAATTCCAGCGTGAACTCCCAAGCGCACCAGTATTCTCGAGGCTGCGAGTCCGGTGGGCAGGCTATGCACCTCGTATGAATGCGTGGGTCTATGGTCTTCGCAAACTCGCGGAACTCCGCCGTACCTACCGGCTTGCATGGGAAGTCTGGGAGGTTCTTTCTCTTTCTTGCATCCTGAACCCGACAACTGACCATCTTGAACACACATCGATTTGGACCTATTTCCTCGATTCTCTGTTCATTAATGAATGCGTAAAGCCGAAATCTGAGTGCCTGCACGAGTGCTGGTATTCCACCACCAGCTTTGATTCGAACTCTTTTCATTATCCTCTTCGCCTCCACTACAGCGAATTTCTCCCAGGTGTCTCGGTCAAGCTCTATTGCTTCTTCAGTGCCGTATGCCTTCTCCACCGACAGAAACCATAAGCCATCATGCGCCAGCCAGTTCTTCGCAGCGTCCTGGAGGAGTCCAATCAACTCTTCCTTGGAAAGTCTTTCGATCTCTTCCGTGTTCACCTCCCGCCGCCTTTTGTACTGTCCAATCTCCATCGGGCGGTGCGATGAGTCTTTCCTCTTTCGAAAACGTTGTTGCAGGCAGTTTCCAAATGCACCTCTTTCTTAGCATAAAATGTACGTCCTGTCCATACAATTCTAAGGCAAGCAGTCGGCACACCGCGTACAGCTGCACTTCACTCACACGTGGCTGGACTGCGGACTGTTCCACCCGAGACGCTGCCACTCGTTCACCGGATCAACAGAACCTCTTCTTACACTGAGACGGATCGTGCAGGCCTTTCGCTGTTTCCACCGAGGACTCGGTTTCATCACATCACTTCTCTCAGCAGTCTCCAAGAATGCTCAGGAGTTAGCCTTCTCGTAAGATCGAGGGGGCTTTTTCAGGTTCTTCGACTCTTGTCGATTCTGCTGAATCTAAGCCGGACTCTAAGAGAGAGACCTATTTCCCGATCAGTAGTCTCTTCACGATAAGGCAATACACCCAAACGGCAGACCGAGTCATTGACAGGGACGGCTTGATTTCCTATGATTGCAGAAAGAAGGTGAAGAATGGATGGGGATATCAGAGTCACTCACTCGGGCAACATTGCAAAGGTCACACTGCACTCCGTTCCAGATGAGCCAGGCATTGCAGCTCGGATATTCAACCAACTGGGCAATCACGGCATCAGCGTAGAGCTTATTTCGCAGTCCTCTGCCAAAGCCAAATACACTGATATATCTTTCGCGGTGGTCAAGCTCGATCTTGGCCAGGTCGTCAATCTCTTCCACAGAATTAAGGACAGCATTGGTGCCAAGAGAATCTCCTTTGACAGAGATATGGCAATGATCTCAATCTACGGACCCGACCTTGGGGCCCAGCCGGGCATTGCGGGAAAGATCTTCTCCGCCCTTGCAGCGAGGGGAGTGAACATCGCGATGATATCAGCTTCTCTTTCATCCATAACCTGTGTGGTGGCGGAGAAAAGACTCAACACCGCCCTTGAATCTCTTCATTCCCTATTCGAGAAGACTGAGAATGGCGATTAGAAAAGGTTGCCCCAGCAAAGGTGTAACCTTGTTCCTCTGCCCCAGAATGTATTATGGATGCGCTGCAGGTCACCCACCGGTTTTCGGAGACTCAGGATTTCATTCAATCAGATGTCGGAGCGACTTTCTTCTGATCGAGAGGATAGACTTGACTCCTCAAACACGGACCTATGTTGTGACGCTCGACTCTTTGGCCTGGTGGCACAGGATGGTGTAACCGTTCCTGGGTCTTACGGCTCTTTGTACAACTCTACGTGAATTCCGGCTTCATCGAGGATCTGTCGAGCCAGACCGTCCGGATAGCCTGACTTCACCACGATCTTCTTGATCCCTGCATTGACTATCATCTTGGCACATACAGAACACGGCTGATGGGTGGAATAGAGAGTAGACCCCTGGACACTAACCCCGAAGGTGGCCGCCTGAATCACTGCATTCTGTTCTGCGTGAAGCCCCCTGCAGAGCTCGTGCCTCTCTCCCGGCGGCACTCCCTCTCTCAAACATCCCACTTCACTGCAGTGAGGAAGACCGGTCGGCGCACCATTGTAACCGGTGGAGAGAGCCCTTCGGTCTTTTACTATCACGCTGCCTACCTGTCTCCTGAGACAGGTAGATCTTCTGGCGACCAGTTGAGCCAGTGCCATGAAGTACTCGTCCCAGGAAGGTCTGCTCATTCTATGCGAACCTATAGATGACCAACCCACTCATCAACTTCGGATAGAAGTAGGTTGACTTCTGGGGCATTCTCTCTCGGTTAGAGGCTATGGCTTTGAACTCGTCGATGGACGTTGCATTAAGGAGAAAGGCACATTGATGCTCACCCGCGTTCACCCTCTTCAGCGCCTCATCGTCGTTTCTGGTGAACCGGACATGGTCTTCTATCTTATCTATTGCCAATAACTTCTCTATGATCAGTGAATGAAGGATGGATACATCGAGTAGATTCCAGTCAACAGAGCGTGAGGAATCTCCGGATCTGATGGCCAGACTTTCTTCTTTCAGTGAGAGAATTACGCAGTTGGACGGCCAGTAGAAACCGAAGTGGTGCTTTCCCCTTGATTTAAGTGTAGAAAGGAATTCTCCTTCTCCCTGCACGGTCTCGACTTCGAAGAAATCCTTGAGTTTCTTCATCAGCGCTGAAGGGTCAAACCGTTCCAGGCCGTGTATCAGTCTGTGTGTCGGATATATCTCAAGGCCACGATCATCCATGTTGAAAAAGGCCATCATACCATAATTCGCTGCATGCTCGTTTCGCGCGCCGACCTCATCACGATAGGCGAGGCTGGTCTCGTATCGATGATGCCCGTCGGCGATATAGACGATCTTGTCCTCCATGAGCTTCTGGATTGTCTGAATGTCAACGTTCTCATCCGTCGACCACAGTCTATTTCTTATCCTGTCGTTGAACTCAAAATTCAAGAGCGGCGAAGCGTTCGTGCAGTTTTCAAGTAATCGGTCTATTCTCCGTTCCGGATCGGAATACAACAGAAAGATGAGACCGAAATTCGCTCGCGTAGCCCTCATCAGTTCCAATCGGTCGAGTTTTGGGCCGGAAAGCGTCCGTTCATGCGGTATTACCGTACCCTCTGAGAAGTCTGCAAGCCTCATGAGGGCGATGAAGCCTCTTCGAGTCTTGTCTTGAAACCGTTGCTCGTAGACGTAAATGGAATCGTTCCGATCTTGGATCAAGACCCCTTGAGCAAGCCATCTCTCGAGATAGCCTTTTGCTCTTGTGTACCGGTTGTTGTCCTCTGTGTCATCTCCAGATTGTTTACCGAGCAGGAGCCTGACTACATTGTATTCACTCCTCAAATAGTAGTCGTCTTGGTCCTCACGAGAAATCACATCATAGGGCGGAGTCACTACCTGCGCAATTCCCACCTTTTCCGGATCGTATCTGATACCCCTGAAAGGTTTCACCAGAGCCATTTTACCTCCTGTGACTCAAAATTGCAGAGCGTCTGACCGTTTTCTTCTCTGTCAGATTACATAATTGGCTCATCTTGTCAACTCAAGAAATGGGGCGGGGGGAAAGGCCACTAACGTTCACCATTTGCACGGTTTGGAGAATGTTTTCATAGATAAGAGCGTGAGAGGAAAACTGCAGTAGGACTGGGTAACAGCCAGTACTGGAGCCGTGCAGCCCGCATGTTTCTTCATGCTGATGCTGAGACCCTGTACGAATCGATTTGGCCGGAATGTTGACAATTTTCGACCCTTATAGTAGTTATATGATGTAAGGATGTACTCTGCCATCCAGGTATTGAAGGAGCTCGAGAGGGGCACAATCGAGAGTTCATATCTTCTCGCAGGAGAAGACGAGTTTATGAAGGAGAAGGCGTTGACCAAGATACTCCTGAAAGTCCTGCCTGAAGAGGCGGGTGTACTCGACAGAACCGTATTCTATGGGAATTCCGCAACTTCAGAAGAGATTCTGTCTGCTCTGGTCTCAATTCCTATGATGGCATCTAAGAAGGTCGTCATAATACGGGAGGCACATCGTTTGGATGCCGGTGCCAAGAACGTATTACTCACCTATTTGAATGATCAAGTGAAATCCACCTGTTTGGTTCTTCTCATTCCCAGGGCCGATCTGGAAAAAGGCTTCTTCAACAGAGTATCGAAAATGGTCAAAGTGTATCACTTCGCCAAGTTGACCAGAAGCGAGAGTTCTCAACTTGTCGTCTCCTATCTCAAGAAACATGGGCTGGAGATCACGGAGGAGGCGAGAGAACTGCTTCTGGAAAGCATGGGCTCAGAAACACGTAAACTTGTGAGCGAATTGGATAAATTGATATCGTACAAGGGCAAGAAGGAGTGCATCGATAAGAATGATATAGAAAGACTTGTGGACTTCGGAAGACTTCAGAGCATATTCAAGTTACAGGACTTCGTCGGGAGAAGAGAGGTAAGAAGTGCCCTCGCAGTTATCGACCAACTCCTGGCATGGAATGAGAGGCCTATGAAAATTCTGGCCAGCCTCGGCACCTTCTATCTCACTCTTCTGAAGCTCAAACAACAACCGAAGGATGTGGAGCTGGGTGCAACAGCTGCCAGGTTCAAATTGAGCAAATTCTACCTCAGGAAATGTGCAGTCCATCTCTCCAATTTCTCTGAAAAGCAGCTCATTTCGGCCCTCGCGTTAACCAATAGAAAGGAGTTGGAGATAAAAGAGGGAGCCGCCTGTCTCAGGCCTCTTCTCACCACCTATGTAAGTCAACTGTGTTCACTGTAACTATGATGAGGAGGAGGACGTATGGCTGACGAAGAGACCAAGTTTGAAGAATTTAAAGAGCTAGTCGAGGAGTTGTCCGAAGTGAGAGGCAAACTGTTGAAGCTGGAGGATAGGAAGAGCAGCGTACGAGAGGTCATTTATGAGAAGGTGAAGGCAGACTACGAAGCTAAAGTGAAGGCCGTGGAGCGGAAAATCGAGAAGAAGGGAGAGTACATAGAGGAGGTCTTCAACTCATGCCGCTCGGAAATCGGAGATTTAGTGAACCAGAGAAACCGAGTCGAAGAAGAAATAGAGGAGTTGTCTCTTCGCCATTACCTGGGTGAATTCGAGGAAGAAGAGCATGAGCGGCTATATCAGGACAAGAAGGATCTACTTCAGAGCCTGACACAAAAACTGGAAGACTCAACCGTGAGAATCGACTTTCTCAAGCAGTTCCTCCCGGAAGCTGTCTTGAAAACGCTGCCGGAAGAGAAGGTAGGGATCTCCCGCAAAGAAGCCCCTGGCGAATCCGCAGAGGTTCCTACTGAAGCTCCTCCAGAGGCTCCCGCTGAGCCGGCAGAGCCGCCCGCCGAAGCCATAGAAGAATCTACTGAAGCGGCTGTCGAATCGCCTGCGGAATCTCCCGCTGAACCGGTCGAGACCTTTGCTGGGTCTCTGGAAGTAGCGGAGACGGACGAGCTGGTCGAGGAGGTTGTATCGGAAGAGGAAGCAGATAAAGAGAAGGCGCCAGTGGACACTGGCGAGTTCGCAACTGAGGAGATAGCGGTGAAGCCTGGCGACAAGACTGCGGAACAGCCCACTGATATGCTTTCCGAAGAAGAAGTTGATGCACTCATCGAGGAGAAGATCTCTCCAGTGACGGAGTCAGAAGACATCATAAAACAACCGGAACTCGCCCCGGAAGCTCAGGAAAAGGAGGCAGTCGAGTGTCCGAAGTGTGGCATGATGAATGAACCTGAGAGTTGGTACTGTGAGAAATGCGGTACAGAGCTTCTGGCAGAGGGAACAGGTTGAGGAGGAGGGTATGGTGGAATCCGAAAGAGCGAAGAGTCTGGATCTGGCAATTTCCCAGATAGAAAAGCAGTTTGGAAGAGGCGCGATAATGAAACTGGGGGAGAGAGGAGCAAGAGTAGCGGCCGCAACTATCCACAGCGGATCGTTAGGATTGGATATGGCTCTTGGTATCGGAGGAGTGCCGAGGGGACGAGTAGTGGAGATATTTGGCCCTGAGGCTTCTGGCAAGACGACCCTTGCACTCCATGTATTAGCCGAAGCTCAGAGAGAAGGAGGAGTGGGAGCATTCATAGATGCTGAGCATGCGTTGGATCCAATCTACTCGAGGAGACTCGGAGTGGACATAGACAATCTTCTTGTTTCACAGCCTGATACCGGCGAACAGGCACTCGAAATAGTGGAAGTGCTCGTGAGGTCAGGTGCTGTCGGTGCCGTTGTCGTCGATTCTGTTGCTGCTCTCGTCCCCAAAGCAGAAATCGAAGGAGAAATGGGAGATGCTCACGTAGGACTACGAGCAAGACTTATGTCTCAAGCGCTAAGAAAACTGACCGGCGTGATCAGCAAATCCCAGACGTCCGTTCTCTTTGTCAATCAGATACGACAGAAGATTGGTGTTCTCTTTGGTAACCCCGAGACGACCCCCGGTGGCCTTGCTCTGAAATTTCACGCCTCAGTGAGAATGGATATTAGAAAGATCGGCACCTTGAAGAGTGGGGACACGATATACGGAAATAGAGTAAGAGTGAAAATCGTGAAGAACAAACTTGCTCCGCCCTTCAGAGTCACAGAATTCGACATAATATATGGAGAAGGTATTTCTCGAGAGAGCGAACTCATCGATATGGGAACTGAGCTGGGTCTCATAAAGAAGTCGGGAACGTGGTTTTCATATGGTGAAGAGAGAATAGGACAGGGAAAAGAGAATTGCAGACTCAATTTGAAGGAAAACAAGGAGTTGGCGGACAGAATCGCCGAAGAGATTCTCACGAAGATTAAGCCCCATGAAGATAACCAAGATAGAGCGGCAGAGGCGAAAGAAGAAAAGATACTCAATCTCAATTGATGGCGAATACTCATTCTCCTGCGATGAAGAAACCTTTTTCAGGCTGGGTCTTGAGGAAGGTCAGCAACTCTCCCCAACTGAGCTTGAAGTTCTCCTAACTGAGATTCAAAGAAAAGAGGCCGAGAGCTATAGCATTGCCATTCTGGCACGCAGACCAATGAGTGAAGCCGCGCTCAAAAACAGGCTGCACGCGAAGGGATACCATTCTCACATCATTTTGTCGACTCTTGGGCACCTGAAAGAGATTGGCCTCATCGATGACCTCGATTTCTCCCGACTCTGGATCAGAAACCGCACGAAAATCAATCCCAGAGGAACATTGCTGCTTGACCGGGAATTGAGAATGAAAGGTGTTGCTCCTCAGATAATCGAGAAGGCACTTCGAGAATTCAAGGAACGGTATGAGGAAAGCAGACTGCTTGTGGAAGTCGCCGAGCGAAGGGCGAGAAAAATGAAGGGCCTGGATTCCGCCTCTAGAAGGAGAAGATTGTTCTATTATCTCCTGAGAAGAGGTTTCCCCATAGACGAGGTGAGGAAGGTCACTCAAAGATACTGAACTTCTGACCTTTCTTCCCAACTTGCTTCATAAATCTCTTTGCAAGCTCAAATTGCTGAAGCAATCTGTTCACATCAGCGACACTCGTGCCGCTCCCTCTGGCAATTCTCTTCCTGCGACTTCCATCGATGATGCGAGGATTCGCCCTTTCCGCTTTCGTCATGGAATGTATCATCGCCTCCACCTTCGTCAAGGCTTTCGGGTCGAATGCCTCGGGAAAAGATTGCCCCTTAGGCATTCGTGGCAGAAGCTTGAGCAGGTTCTCCAACGGTCCCACTTTCTTCAAAGCTCTAAGCTGCTTGAGAAAATCGTCGAAGGTCAATTCGCCGTTCCTCAGTCTTCTCTCCTCCTCTTCCGCGTCATAGGCTCCCTCGACTTTCTCAGCAAGAGACTGGATATCTCCCATACCGAGAATTCTGTTCGCCATTCTCCCGGGATAGAAGTCTTCCAGGTCCTCAAGTTTCTCTCCAGTACCCACGAAGAGAATCGGTTTGCCAGTAGTCCTTCTCATTGAGAGCGCAGCTCCTCCTCGAGCATCTCCGTCCAATTTAGTCAGTATGATACCTTCCAACCCGACCCTTTCATCAAATTCTTGGGCAATCCTCACTGCGTCCTGCCCGGTCGTTCCATCGGCTACGAGGAGAGTGGTCGCTTTCCCCATCTGTTTAATCATAACTAACTCGTTCATCAGTTCGTCATCGATATGGAGTCTACCGGCGGTGTCCAGTATGATGAGTCCATTCCGGCTGGAGGCAGCGTGCTTTATGGCTTCGCTGCAGAGTCTCTCAATTGGTGAATGTCTCTCGCCGAAGAACTCGAGCCCCGCTCTCTCCGCCAATATCTGAAGCTGTTCAAAAGCAGCAGGACGCTTGAGATCACATGGTACGAGAAGAGGACGATTGTTCTTGTATCTAAGAGCCAATTTGCAGGCGGTTGTAGTTTTCCCCGAGCCCTGAAGGCCGACGAGGGAGATGATGGGTTCTCTTGACGGGAGCGTCAACTGAGCTCTACTGCCGCCCAGAAGTTCAGTGAGATTCTCATAGACGATCTTGAGCAGGGTATCAGCCGGAGACATTGTGTGGAGTACCTCTGTCCCTATAGCCTTTTCTTCAATCGAAGAGACGAAATCTTTCACTATCCTGTAATGTACGTCTGCTTCGAGAAGAGCCACCCGTATCTCTCTTAATCCTGCTGACACGTCCTTTTCCCCCAGGCGACCGTATCCCCGCAATTTCCGAAATATCGACTGAAGTCTGTCGCTCAGTTCTTCAAACATGCTATCCTAGCAGAGCGAGAATATATGTGGAGATGACGGGATTCGAACCCGTGACCTCCTGCTTGCAAAGCAGGCGCTCTCCCAACTGAGCTACATCCCCAGATTTAGGTGTAAATGTTGGTGGGCCTAAGTGGATTCGAACCACCGACCTCCCGCTTATCAGGCGGACGCTCTAACCAACTGAGCTATAGGCCCCGCTACTAATTTACATAGCCAGGCTTACCTGTCAAGTAAGGTAATGGAGCTTCTGCATCTCAGGGTTGAGCTGGAGAAAATGGGTCTCCTTGAACTCCTTGCTGACACCTTCTCTCATATCGGAGCTCCTCCGGGGCCCATCCCCTTATGTATGCGCCTATCGAACTCTCATCGAGTTTGAGATCAGATCAGAAGATCCAATTGAGCAGCCACATTGGCAACATGCCGCCGACGTTGAAGAGAGCGTGGATAATGATTGCGGGAATGAGGCTGTCCGTACGTTCGCGATAATAACCGGCGACTATTCCTAAGAACGTGGTGAGCACTATTGTGACTACCACAGCTGGTCCCAGCCTATCTATCAGGACTATGTGCATACCCCCAAAATACAGTCCACTGAAGAGAACCGGTACACTCAAACGCACTCTGTTGAACGGATGCACCCCGTATTTCATCAAAGGAGAAAGGAGACTCTGAAGCAATCCCCGTGTGAAGATCTCTTCGCTGATGCTTGCATAAATCCAGATGAAGATTATGTTCTGAAGTTTAGAGAGCTCAACTACCTCCTGAATTTCTCCTCCAGACCGGGATGCGATGAAGCCCATAACAGACATAACCCCCGTCGGGACCATCCACAGAAGAATCTTCGGAGTGAATCGAAAGCTCCCTCCTGTAAAACCATAGTCTCCCATCCTGCCTTTGGTGAAGAGAGCAACGAGTAGGATAGAGAGCACCCACATCGAGGTATGAGTGACAAATGAAGACGGGAGGAAGCTTTCGTCTGCCAATGGGAAGGTGCGTGTCAGCCTCAATGCGATGATGGAAACAGCTAACCCCACAATCAAAACGCCAAGAATCCTTAGTACACCGTCTCTGAGGCTCATCTCAGTCAATCTTCAAAGGTGAAGGTGCTCCCTGTCAAGTAAAATATGAGATTTCAGGATAATTTGGGAACGCCGTTCGTGAATCATCCGATTCCCTTCGATTCCTGAGGAAACCGCAGTAGGTTCTCTTCCCAAGGGCATTGGGAGGACTCCGGGACCACAGCTCGAAGTCTCCCAAACGGCGCCAAAGAATGACCAGCCCGCACGCTTCGGAGTGCTTGGCGTGCAGAAATGACTTCACTGCTAGGTTATTTGACAGATAGGCACAACTTTTCTAGCATCTTTTCGAAAGGTGAAAAGACCTCTGTTACTGCTGTTTCTCTTAGGGTTATCGACGCAATGCCGCAGGGATGAAGTCACCACCCTCACCTTTGCCGTAGGAAAAGATCCAATAGGATACCATCAGACGCTCGTAGCGCAATTCGAATCCGCACATCCTCATATACGAGTGAGGCTCATAGAGATGCCTGAATCATCGACACAGCAACACAATTCTTACGTAACTTATCTCTCCTCCCGTGATCCGAGCATTGACATCTACTCCATAGATATAACCTGGCCTTCAGAATTTGGCGCAGCAGGGTGGCTTCTTCCTCTCGACACATTCTTTGTGGAAGAGGAGCTCGACCATTTTCTACCGGGTCCTGTAGAGGGATGCAGATGGGGAGGAAATCTCTTTGCTGTGCCGTGGTTTACCGATGCAGGAATTCTCTACTACCGGAAGGATCTCTTAGAGCGAGAGAATTTGTCTCCACCCAAGACCTGGAAAGAACTCACGGAACGTGCCGAGAGATTGCAGGCAAGACATGGATTGTATGGCTTCGTATTTCAGGCCCAGCAGTATGAAGGCCTTATCTGTAATTTCCTTGAGTACCTCTGGGCAAATCACGGCAGAGTGCTCGACGAAGATGGGACCTTGTTGATCGACTCACCCGAATCCGTTCAGGCGCTCACATTCATGAGAGACCTCATCCACCGTCTCCGTGTGGCCCCGGAAGGAGTGACAATCCACAAAGAAGAGGACTCGAGACAGATCTTTACAGAGGGTAGAGCAGCATTTATGCGTAACTGGCCGTATGCCTGGGCGCTTGCCCAGAGTGAAGAAAAGGGCTCAAAAGTAGCGGGAAAAGTCGGAATATGCCCTCTGCCCCATCCCCAGAATGGAGTTCCTGCAGCCTGCTTGGGGGGATGGAACCTTGCAGTCTCAAGATTCTCTGAACATCCCTCTGAGGCTGTACAGTTCATCAAGTTCCTCACATCGTATGAAGTCCAGAAAGAATTTGCGGTGGAAGGAGGTCGACTACCTACAAGAAAGAGACTGTACGAGGATGAAGAAGTGCTTGGGGAGTGTCCCCATTATAGAGATCTCTACGAGGCTTTCATAAGCGCCCGACCGAGGCCTGTTACACCGTATTATTCTAAGCTCTCAGATATACTTCAGATAGAAATCCACCAAGCGTTAATAGGAACCAAGATCCCCCACGAAGCCCTCAGATCGGCGAAGACGAAAATAGAAGAGTTCCTTTCGAAATAATGGGGGTGGCCAGGAAGAAGACCTACTATTATTTCATTCTCCCTTCCTTTCTGACAATACTGTTACTTGCGGTCTATCCCGTTTTTCACTGTGTCTACCTAAGCCTTCACACAATCGACTTGAAACTGCCGCACGTGGGTCAGGTTTTCGTCGGCATCCAGAATTACCGATATCTCACAGGAGATGGACGAATGTGGCGCGCGCTATCGAATACCTTTCTGTTCACGGGGGGATCGGTCGCTTTGGAGCTCCTTCTTGGGCTTGGTATAGCCCTGCTGATGCACAGAAGGTTTAGAGGAAGAGGTCTCTTCAGAGCCTCAGTGCTCGTACCCTGGGCTATTCCAACTGTAGTCGCTGGCATGATGTGGGCATGGATATACCACGATCAGTATGGAGTCTTCAACTACTTGCTCACGAAGCTGGGAGTCGTAGACGGATATATCGCATGGCTTGGAACGACGAAGACAGCAATGTTCTCTCTCATTCTTGCTGACGTGTGGAAGACGACTCCCTTTATGGCACTTCTTCTCCTTGCTGGCCTTCAGATGATTCCTCATGAGCTTTACGAGGCAGCTAAGATTGATGGTGCAGGCTGTTTCGCTCGATTCTCTCGTATAACTCTTCCTCTGCTCAGATCCACGATATTGGTGGCGCTTCTCTTTCGCACAATGGACGCATTCAGGATCTTCGACCTCGTCTTCGTCCTCACTCATGGAGGCCCCGGCAATTCGACTGAGACGATGTCACTGTACGGGTACAAGTATCTGTTTTCATATCTCGAGTTCGGCTATGGTTCCGCTCTTGCTGTGGTCACGTTCCTCTGGGTCGGACTCATAAGTACAGTTTACATCCTGGTGATACGGAGAATAGGAAGATGAAGGGCAAAACCCTCTCCATACTGACACTGTTCCTTATCCTTTACATCATATTTCCGTTCTACTGGCAAATATCAACCTCTTTCAAATCCCCTGATGAGATGTTCAAAAAGCCTCCTTCTATCTTTCCGAAGAGTCTCTACTTCCGCAACTACATCGAAGTCTTCACCAGCGGAAGGCCTTTTGGGAGATACATACTCAATTCCTTCATAGTGTCGTCCTCTACGACCATCGCATCCATTCTTATCGGCTCCTTCGCCGCATATGCCTTGTCAAGAAGCCAATTTCGAGGAAAGAACATCTTCTTGGGTGGGATTCTCGGCCTGGCCATGTTTCCTCAAATCGCAATATTGAGTCCAATCTTCACTATATTCAGAAAGCTCGGTCTGCTCAATACTTACGCTGCTCTCATTCTTCCATACACGACGTTTTCATTGCCTCTCTCGATATGGATTCTCACCAACTTCTTCAAGGATATTCCTGTCGAGATTGAAGAAGCTGCACTCATAGACGGATGCACTCCTCTTCAAGTCCTGAGGCGGGTGATCGCTCCTTTGGCAGCCCCAGGAGTGTTCACATGTGCAATCCTTGTCTTCATCTATGCGTGGAATGAATTCCTCTTTGCACTCACCTTAAACACAAGAGACACCATGCGCACAATCACAGTCGGGATTACAATGTTTCCGGGACTCTACGAAATACCGTGGGGAACTATCTTTGCGGCGAGTACTCTCGTTACCCTCCCACTTATAATCTTGGTTCTTCTCTTCCAGCGGAAGATAATCGCAGGATTGACGGCTGGGGCGGTAAAGGGCTAGAAGTCCCCCAACAGCCCAATCCACACCAGCAGCTTCTATCCCGTGAGCCGTAGGAGTTGAGGCAGCGAAGCCCAACCCATGCTTCTCCCCCGCCATCTCACATACGCATGAGGATCTCTGGCATTCAGCATGCCTTCAGGTGCATCAATGAGTTTCACAATATTCAAGGTCTCTGACGCCCTACTGAGAAGATCTCGGTCACATCCTTCCCTTGCTCAGTCATCGCTCTGGCTCTGGACTGAGAGGGACCCTCTCCATTTTCTCAGCTATGACGGCGAAGTCTCGAAGGCTGAGGGTCTCGCCTCTTCTTGCGAGATCTATGCCACAAATCCTTTCCAGTTCTTTAACCTTCTCGTTCGTCAGATGAAAACTTCTCCTCAGGCACGTTCTGAGCATCTTTCTGCGCCCCTGAAAACTCCTGTCAATAAGAGCGAATAGAGCCTCTTCGTTTCTTACGGTCAATCGCGGCTTCGGAAGGAAATCCATTTTGATGAGCGTTGAGTCGACTTCCGGCACCGGTAAGAAGTTGTTCCTTCCTATTGTGTGCAGCGCGTTTATCGTGGCGAAATATTGGACTTTCAGGGTCACTGAGCCATATGCCTTGCTTCCGGGCTCTGCTGTCAGCCTCTCCGCGACTTCCTGTTGCACAGTGAGTATAGCATTCGTGATGTGTTTACGATTCTCTATCAACCAGAAGACTATTGGCGAGGTAATTCGATACGGCAAATTTGATATCACTTTAAAACTGCGTGCGCCGTATCGAGCCCCCAGATCAGCAATGTTGAGTTTAAGCACATCGGACTTCAGCAGAACAATTCTGCCGCCTGTCCGCCGGGCCGCGGGAAGGACTCTCCGCTCAAGAATCTCACATAATCGACCATCGATCTCCACTGCCACGGTCGTCCCGGCACAGCAAGCGATC
>SMTZ1_10002822_pt1 | contig 39277 bp, 46 predicted proteins | sample DeeMarSWOR136_30_FD_25667 | JGI IMG/M metagenome (IMG submission 25667)
GATGAATCGAAATAGCGTGGATTGGGATGGTTGAATTCGTTTTTTTAAGTGAGAAAAACAAAGAAAGATATCTGAGGATCATCACGCCATTAAGGAAGGTGCTGATCAAGCTAGGGGTCCATCCCAACATACTTTCCATTACCGGGTTAATACTGAGCATCGTGGCCGGATTTGTCTATAGCACGGGAACCTTTTTCTGGGCAGCCTGGATAGTTGTTTTAGCGGGTACCTGTGATGCATTGGACGGAGAGCTTGCCAGGCAGACGGGGAAGAACAGTAGGTTTGGTGCCTTCTTTGACAGTGCCTTAGATAGGTACAGTGACGCATTTATCCTTATGGGATTGGGGTGGTACTTTGCAGGCGGACCCGCCCTCTTAGGGAGTGGGGGCGAGGGATCGGGTGGGAACCAAAGCCCATGGGCCGTTGTTCTCATTATTCTGGCTATGGCCGGTTCCTTTATGGTGAGTTATACGCGGGCCCGGGCTGAAGCGCTTGGTCTCGAATGCAAAGTAGGTTTAATGCAGCGGCCCGAAAGGATAACCCTTCTTGTCATAGGGTCGCTTCTCGGTTCTATTCCCGTCATCGGCGTAATTTTCATAAAAGTCACACTCCTTATTCTGGCCTTATCGACCAATATTACCGCCATCCATAGAATGATCCATGTCAGAAATCAGTTCTTGAGGGAGAATCCGGTCGAGTGAAAGATCGACTTCTGTGTCCACATTGTGGAAAGGTGGTGGAAAAATACCGTAACCCCTTTCCCACCGTGGACGTTATCATAGAGGTGGAAGGTGGCATCGTACTCATCCAAAGAAAGAACCCTCCTTATGGTTGGGCTCTCCCTGGAGGTTTTGTGGACTACGGCGAGAGCCTAGAGGAGGCCGCCATAAGAGAGGCCAAAGAGGAAACTTCCCTTGATGTGGAACTCGTCTCGCAGCTCGGGGCCTATTCTGATCCTGATCGGGATCCGAGACAACACAACATTTCTGTTGTTTTTTTGGCGAGGAGCAAAAGGGAGGGAAACCCTGTGGCCTCAGATGATGCCATAAAGGTAGGTATTTTTGATGCAGGCTCTCTTCCTGAGGAGCTGGCCTTTGATCATAGCAGAATCCTTAAGGACTATTTTGAACGTTTAGCGGCTCGCAGACTATAGGGCCCATGCCATCTTGATCATTCCACCTATTTGCGCTCGCCCATTCCATATATAATTCCAGCCCTGACCCTAGAGAGTCTTTTTTCATGTTTTCCTGGTACAGAAACTGTGTGATGAAACAAATTTGTGGATCTACACCTGGAAAATAGGGTTGAATCACCAAAAGGGGAATAGGATAATTGTCTACACACATGACGCTCACAGGTATCGCACGGCCTCCTGCAAGCGGAGTCACAGATGCCACCTGCACCTGAATCCGCTTTTTGGCGTAGACGCTGTCGGAAAACGCCCATCAGCCTCACACAAGCCGGTTTTTCGACAGTCTCGTGATCGAAAGGTTGATAATCCTTTAGAAGAATGTTAATTTTAGTGTCTTAGCGAGATTTAATGCCAACTGCTCAAGAAGTTTTCGAAGTTTAAGGAAAATGGCCAGACTAGATCTTGTAGACATATTTAAGAAACGAACACGCCACCCATTCCGGCCAAGGGCTTCTGATGTGATCGATAAGCTTTTTCCGGATTTCAAACCTGACAACAATACAGGAGGCTCTCTTGTACAAGGCACCTGCAGTTTGCTTAACAGACAGCTTTTTGTCATCGGACAGCAGAAACCAAAGCCCTCTGATCTGAAGAGCCATGATGATCTAAAGAAGTTGAATTACGGCATGATGACCTCTGATGATCACGCGCAGGTTCTCGAACTACTAAAAGAAGCCAGAGAATCAGACCCGGAGAAGACGGTTATCTTCTGCCTGATAGACACCTATGGGGCGGACATTTCCATGTATTCGGCACAGCGTTTTCAGGCCTTTTTTATCTCACATCTCATTCGGGAGTTTTTGAGCATACCCATCAGAACGATTTCCCTGGTTTTAGGGGAGGGGGGCAGCGGCGGTGCTCTCGCCATTCAAGTGACGGATATAAGAGGGCAGATGGATGACGCCCTTTATGCGACAGCTCCGCCCGAAAGTATGGCCTCTATTGTCTTTCGTGATCCCACGCGCATCAGCGATGCACTCTCCATACTGAAACCAACGGCCAGAGATCTCAAGCGCTTAGGGGTCGTTGATCGTATCGTGCCCTCCCCCGAAGACGTGACCAACTGCCAGGAAATGGCCGATAACATCAAGCACTTTCTGGTCAAATCCATCAAAGACCTTTCCCGTTCACGGGTCAAGAAGCTGATCAAGAAGCGGGAGGCAAGGGCAAAAAAATATGGTCTCTCCAAAGAGAGTGGAACCCTCCATGACATAAAACGCTACATTGAGAAGCCCATAAAAAAGGCTTTCCACAAGCCACCTCCGAACATCAAAATCGTAAACTACTCCAGCCTCACAGAGGTAAGCGACGACTATGGCAAAGTGGAACAGCAAGAAACCACAAATGAATTCATTGAATGTGGGGCTGTACAGGGCCAAGAGAAGCGGGAAAGAGGATGCGGAAAACTCATCCCCTTGAAGACTTTTCTGGAGAATTTCCACGTTTGTCCAGAATGCGGCTTTTCATATATTCTGGGCGCGGAAGGTTGGATAGACTGCCTTGCTGACACAGGCACCTTTCACGAGCTTTATCGCAATCTGACCGTTGATCAATTATTAGATGAGAAGGCCATTACCGATTACTACCGTGATTTTCTGGCTAAGCAAGAGGGCCGATCCCACTTCAAGGAATCCCTCGTTGTGGGCAGTGCCAGGATCCACCATTTTCGAGTGGTCATGGCCATAAGTGAATTTTACTACTGTGGTGGCTCCATGGGAGTCGTCTTCGGAGAGAAATTCAGGAGAGCCGCAGACTATGCGATTCAAGAAAATCTGCCGTTTATTAGCCTTTGCTGTTCAGGAGGAGCAAGGCTTTATGAAGGGATATCGGCCCTTATGCAAATGGTCAAGACCATAGAGTCAGTCAACCGGCTTAAAAGGCATGGTCTTCCCTATATCTCCGTCCTGGCAGATCCCTCCACTGGGGGTGCGATCGCCAGCTATGCCGCCCTTGGCGATGTGATCATCGCTGAGCCCGGAGCCCTCATCATATTCGCCGGACCGAGAGTCATGAAGTCCAGGGGATTTGATGTGGAGGAAAGACTGGTCCGTTCAGACTATTTGCACCAGATATCAGGTAAGATATACGACCAGCTCAATTATTATCATGACCTGAGAGGCATCCAGGAGATTTCAGAGAGGAAACACATGAAACTGGCTATCGCCAAGTATCTGGAGTTATATAACCGGACCAACTATCGCGCCCGAAAGAAAGCAAAGAAAAAGGACACGACAACCCACCTATTTTAAAAGTAGCACCGCTATTTAACGAAGGATGCCACTCATCCCTTACCCCAGGCTGACCGATTTTAAGCCCGGTGGGCATGTATGAAATGATGAAGCGATTTTATATCTTGTCCAGGAATTCCCTGATGCCGGGCCGGAGGTAGACGCGACTCAGATCAAATCGGTTTACGGCCTTTGCCAATGTCTGAATCTTATCCTCTGTAGTTGCCATAGAATTAAGAATCAGGACATACTCTCCCTTTACCCGGCAGAGGCCTCCTGGGAAAAAACTGCCCTCTCTTTTTAGAGGTTCGTAGCGAACCTCTATTTCCAGTGTGCGAGCCAATTCCTCAAGCTGGCTCAGAAGGGTATCCTCATCCAATCTGGCTTCCCCCTTCAAAACTCCAAAATCTCGTGCCGGAAGGAGCGGCCCGAACATTCCTACTGGCTCAGTCTCTTCATATCATCTACCAGTTCCTGGACCGCCGCTGCCGAACTATGGAGGGCCTTTTTTTCTTCCTCGGACAGTCTTAGCTCCATGACCTCCTCTACGCCATTGGCACCCAGTTTGATTGGCACACCAATAAAGAGATTGTTGATGTCATACTCCCCTTCCAGATAGGCTGCACAGGGAAGGATCTTCTTCTTATCCTTCAAGATGGCTTCTGACATCTCCACAGCTGCAGAGGCGGGAGCATAGTATGCACTGCCTGTCTTCAGAAGTCCCACGATCTCAGCGCCGCCCTTTCGTGTTCTGTCCACAAGGGCTTCGATTCTCTCAGGGGACATCAACTCTGTGATAGGCACGCCTGCTACCGTGGAATAGCGGGGCAGGGGGACCATGGTATCTCCATGTCCACCCAGTACCAAGGCGTGGATGTTTTCTACAGAGACATTCAGTTCCATGGCAATGAAGGCCCTGAATCGGGCAGAGTCCAGAATACCGGCCATCCCGACCACCCGGTTTTTGGGGAAGCCGCTGGAATCAAAGGCCACATGGCACATGGCATCCAAGGGATTGCTTACAATAATGAGCACGGAATCTGGCGCCACTGCGGCAATTTCTTTGCAAACAGATCCCACAATCCCCATATTGGTGGAAAGGAGATCGTCCCGGCTCATGCCAGGCTTCCTGGCGATGCCCGCAGTAATAATAACGATGTCTGAGTCCTTTGCTTTGTCATACTCAGCGGTACACCCGTCTATGGTGCAATCGTGGCTTTCTATGGGAGCCGCCTCGCAGATGTCAAGGGCCTTTCCTGCAGGCATACCCTCCAACACGTCCACCATGATCACATCTGCCAGTTCCTTTTCTACAATGCGCATGGCGGTAGTGGCGCCCACATTGCCAGCTCCAACAACAGTCACTTTTTTCCTCATGATGGTGCTCCTTTCTCGATTAATGGTGAACCTTTTGCGCGCTGGTCTCGAACGCTTCGCTTCCCCTACTGAAAATCCTTCCCATGGGCAGGGACAGGGATAAACATATCAGGAACGCGAGAGGGGATAGGAGCCCGACCTCCTTTATCACCAAGCCGTGCCCAACTGATGGTAACATAATCCAGCAAGTACCTTAGAAAAAATACGCTCTGGGGTCAAGAGTTAACGGGCTGTTGCCCAAAGCGGTTGACCACTTCTGGCCGAATTGTAATTTAGAAACTGCTTATCGAATCTGAAGATGGGTGCTGATGCCTTTTCTTGAATGCCTGGCGGGAGGCCTTCGTCCTTTTTGCGACTTATCAGTGGGGGAAACCGCAGCCCCGAGCTTGTCGAGGGGAATGCGGAGGGGGCAAGAGGACTGAGCGGAGCGGAGCGAGCGCGAAGAAAAAGACCAGGCCGGGAGCCTCGGTATGAAAGAAAAGGTATCAGCACCCAACGAATGAGCCCGTACTGGGGTCTGGGCAACAGCCCGTTAAGGGCTATGATAACAGGAGATTAATTCCACACCGTGATTAAATGGCTTTACCGCAAAAAGGGCAGAAACGGAATCCAGACTCCAGCCGCTTACCACAATAAGGACAGTTCAGGCCCTGCCGCCCTTCCTGATACCCATGCCACGCCTCCCCCGTTTCATGGGACAGACGACCACAGCTCTGGCATTGCAGAAATGGACTCCCCTTCTTTACGCGGACAAGGGGCAGAAAAAATATGGAGAGGTAGTGATCCACCCTTTTGGTCACGGCCCGGTCAAGCCCACAGGCTGAACATCTCCTGGGATGCTCCTCAAGAGTCACCGTTTTGGGTTGAACACCGGCAATGAAAAAAAACACGAGTTTTCTCTCACCTGGAGTATTGGTGTAGTGGAGTACTGGAAAACCAAAGAAAGCCCATAACTCCCTGACTCCCTGTACGCCGACTTATTACGGCCAACCTGAAAAACAGGCCATATGCTCCCTTCAACAAAAAGCTAAGGGTATCAAGCCCAATGTAGCCCTGAAACGATCCCATATCAAGGATTAAGTGGAAAGGAGATTTACGAGTCCATGCCAGAATGCCCCGTCCTCTCCAGCCTACACCAGGGGCTTAGGCCCGATAGAGATGGCCTCCTTTATCGGGGGTTTTGGGATCTCTTTTCAAGGCCGCAACCCAAATGACGGCTCCCTTCCTTACCGCCCCCATCTCCAATATTCAGGGCTCCGGCTCGGAGAGCCTACGTCTCGGAGAGCGGGGAGCTTCGCTTTCATCTACCACGAAATTATGGTATTAAGAAAAAAGTCCTTATTGGGGTTCGCGCAGATCGTCTATTCAGTCACAGCGCGTGGAATTATATCCTCTCCATAGAGAGCTTTAAACAGAGGTGAAGAAGATGGCAAAGACAGGGATCGTGCAGGATGAAAGATATATGAACCACCAGATGGGGGCCTACCACCCTGAAAGCCCTCGCCGCCTTGAAGTTATCTACGCCATGTTGAAAGATGGGGACATGCAGGGGAATTACAAAGATGTGCCGGTCAGGCGAGCGGAAAGTGAAGAACTTCTCTGGATTCATTCTCCTGACTATGTGGAGCGGTTGGCCTCCACTGAAGGCAAAGAATACACCTATCTGGACCCCGATACCCAGACATCTCCGGGTTCCTATGAGGCGGCCCTGCTTGCAGCGGGAGGATTATGTGAAGCCATATCCCTGGTCCATTCAGGGGAACTGGATAACGCCTTCGCCCTGGTAAGGCCCCCTGGCCACCATGCTGAAAGGGCGCAGGCCATGGGGTTTTGCCTGTTCAATAATGTGGCCATAGGCGCCAGATATGCGCAAGAACATCTCAAGCTAAATAGGATTCTGGTGGTAGATTGGGATCTGCATCATGGCAACGGAACACAGCACTCCTTTGAGGAGGACGCTTCCATCCTCTACTTTTCCACCCATCAGTATCCCTATTACCCTGGAACTGGATCCCTGACCGAAGTGGGAAAGGGAAAGGGAGAGGGTTTCACTCTCAACGTGCCCCTTTCCATGGGATACGGAGACGGGGAGTATGTGGGCATATTCGAAAAGATATTGAGGCCCGTTACCCTTGAATTCAATCCTGACATGATCCTTGTATCGGCTGGATTTGATATTTATATGGAAGATCCCCTGGGGGGAATGAACGTAACACCAGAAGGTTTTGCCGGACTCACCCGATCCATCATGCAAATGGCCAACGAATGCTGTGGAGGAAAGGTGGTCATTACCCTTGAAGGGGGATACAACCTTCAAGGTCTGAGAGATTCAGTAAAGGCGGTGCTAAAGGAGTTGGCCGGATTGTCTGAGACCAATACGACAGAACTCCTAAACAAAGCAGACCACCGAGCCCTCGACCATTTGACCAAACAGGTCATAGACGTTCAGGGCCGATACTGGAAGGGCTTCTAGCTCCCGCTATGCGTGCGAGTCCCTTGGCCAAGAAACCCCGGATAGGCAAGCTTTTGGTCTGCCTTTGTTGCCCCATTGTCTGTGGAGGTTATGGGCCTCACTCTGAACATGCCAAAAGGGGTGGAAAGATTGTAGCCATGCCAACCCTCAGGGAAGATACCCATAAATTATAGAGATTACGGGACACGTGTTATGGGAAATCGGGGACGATTCGGCAAGTACGGTGAGATAAAAAGGCTTGATCGCCTGAAGCGTGCGAGGAAAGGTCCCCCATTTTCTCGGGAAGCGGATTTCAAGTCACCGGGGCGTGCTTCTCATCACAGAAAATCAGTGGGGGAAAGCACACCTGTCAGGATCCGCCCAGCCAAACCCTCTGATTCCCGTTTCATTCTCCTGCTTAGTGAGAATGTTTTCCGTATCTATGGCCCCTATGAAAAAATCATTGGGGGCTGGCTTGAATCGGGAATGACGGTGACCCTCATAGCCCTTATGAACAGAAAACCTGCCGGTTTTGCCATGATCAGCCATTTCCCCCAAGAAGCCAACCTTCAGCAAATCTCCGAAATATTAGCCATTGCCGTAACGCCCGAAAAACAGCGCACGGGAATCGGTGAAATGTTGCTCAAAGCGTTGGAGAGAAAGGCCGCTGGGATTAATATAAGGGAACTATTTTTGCACACAGCCGAAGAAAATCTGGCGGCGCAAAATCTCTTCATAAAGAATAAATATGTTTCGCGGGGCATTATTGAAAGCTTTTACCCAGCAGGCCAAAACGCGCTAGTCATGTCTAAAAAGATCGGAAAAATCCCCTCACCGTAACAGGATACCATTCGACCCAAGCCCTCAGAGATGGGGCACTCTCCTATGTTTCCATGAGGTAAAGCGCTTCTCCTTTTGGGGTGCGTTGAGGATGGCTCCCACGCTTCTGTGTGTATAAGAGCTTGAATATAACCTATTTTCGGGTATAATAGATAGACGATATTTTTCAGGAGGACCATATGGCCCAGATTGATGCCTTTTTCAAACTCATGCATGACCAGGGGGCTTCTGACCTCCACCTGATATCAGGTCAGCAGCCTGTACTGCGGATTGGTGGAGAACTGGAAAGGGTCAAGTTCAAAGTCCTGGAGAACGATGGCCTTAAAGCCATGCTCTATGAAATAGCCCCCGAACATAAGGTGAAAGAATTCGAGGAGGCAGGGGATGTGGACTTTGCCTATGAGATCCCGGGGCTTGCCCGATATCGGGCCAATTTTTTCCAGCAAAAATATGGCATAGGTGCCGTTTTCAGGGAGATACCCTCACAGATTATGACCTGTGAAGACTTGGGGCTTCCCCCTGTAATCCCCAGGCTCGCCACCTTGCCCAGGGGTTTGGTCCTGGTTACGGGCCCAACAGGGAGTGGAAAATCTACAACCCTTGCAGCCATTATTCACGAAGCAAACAAGGACCGGAAGGAACACATACTGACCATTGAGGATCCCATCGAGTTCGTTCATGAGAGTCAAAAGGCCGTCATTAATCACAGAGAGATTGGGATGCATACCCGATCCTTTGCCGCAGCCCTCAGGGGCGCTCTCCGGGAGGATCCCGACATTATTTTGGTGGGTGAGATGCGCGATCTGGAGACCATTTCACTAGCCATTGAAGCCTCTGCGACAGGCCACCTTGTCTTTGCCACCCTCCATACAACCAGCGCGGCAAAGACCGTGGACCGGATCATCGAGGTCTTTCCCATGGCCCAGCAGAACCAGGTAAGGAGTACCCTTGCGGATGGTATTCGGGCCGTAGTAGCGCAGACTCTGTTCAAGAGGCGAGACAACCCAGGGCGGGTGGCTGCTGTGGAGGTAATGATCGCCACACCGGCTATTCGAAATCTCATCAGGGAAGGGAAGACATTTCAGATACCATCCATGATACAGACAGGGCATAAATATGGCATGCAGACCCTGGATGACGCCATCATGGCCCTGCTTGAAAGAAAGATAATAAGCCCTGAGGATGCCTATACCAAGTCCAACGATAAGCAGAAATTTCTGCCCTTTTTGAAAAAACCGCCGGCCGATTTTACAGAGGTTTAGTCAAAGCAATTCTTAAGGGGCAAATAGAACACCGTGTAAAGGGGTGAGTGAAGCATGAGACAACAACAAATAGATCATATTTTTACATCGATGCTAGAGTCTCACGACAATGTATCGGACCTCAATATGACGGTGGACAAACCCTTTCAGGTGGAGTCTTCCGGTGAATTGAAACCCGTTACACTGAATCCCCCCATAGAGCAATTGACCCCCTTCCAGACAGAGATTGTGGCCCTCAACCTGATTAACGGAGATCGTCGGTTGACAAAAATGCTTCTTACCGAAGGCTCCTGTGACCTGTCCTACCAATTGGCGGGGAAGGCGCGTTTCAGGGTCAATATCTTTTCTCAAAAGGGGTATCTCTCTACGGTCATGCGCCAACTGGCCACGCGGGTCCCCACCATAGATGAGATGAGGCTTCCTCCCGCCTTTCATAAAATAACCGAGGAAAGAAACGGCATTATTCTAGTTACTGGGGCGACAGGCACGGGTAAATCCACCTCCCTGGCGGCAGTCTTGAACGAAATCAATGAAATGAAGTCGGTCCACGTGGTCACACTGGAAGATCCGGTGGAATATGTTCATTCCCAAAAGAAGTCCACCTTCAATCAACGTGAGATGGGCGCCGATTTTGACTCCTTTGCATCCGGCCTGCGGGCAGCCCTTAGGCAGGCCCCAAAGGTGATTCTGGTGGGTGAGATGAGGGACAGGGAGACGGTGGAGATCGGTCTTTCTGCAGCTGAAACCGGCCACCTGGTTCTTACCACCCTTCATACAACGGATGCGGGGCAGACCGTAAACAGGATAGTGGGTATGTTTGAAAAGGATGAGGAAAAACAGATCCGAATCCGACTTGCGGAGTCCCTTCGATGGATCGCCTGCCAGAGGCTTTTGCCCAAGGTGGGTGGGGGTCGTGTAGCGGCCTTTGAGATCTTGGGCACAAATTTGAGGGTCAAGGACACCATTTTGCATGGAGAATCTGAAGGGAAGACTTTTTATGAGATGATTGAACAGGGCCAGGCCTTTGGAATGATGACTTTTGATCAATGCATTGCTGAGCTTTATAGGGAGGGTCTCATTACTCAGGAGACGGCCATGAGTTATGCCTCCCACAAAGCCGTTGTGGGAAGGGCCATTGATAGTATCAAAGCTGAGAGGGGAGAAAAGACCACCACTATAGAAGATCTCTCCATGGATAAAGAGTACGCGAAAAAAATAGGCCAATAATAGGAGGCTTTTCAAGAAGAGTGCCATATGGAAACGATTTGTGAACACTGCAAAGCCAAATTAAATATCCCCGATGAAAAGATTCCCAAGAATAAGGGTGTGAGGATTGCCTGCCCCAAGTGCAAGAAGAAGATGACTCTGGAGGCAACCAAAGAGCAAAATGAGACAGGAAGGTTTCACCTCAGTTTCATAGAACCCACTCAGGCTGGGGGATCGGCAGAAAATGGCTATGGCTACGGGGATTATAGTGATGATGAGGCCCTTGGTTTTTATGAGGAGGGCACAAAATTAGCCCTGGTCATGGAGAACATTCCTGAGCATGCTGACAAAATTAGGATGGCGATAGGACAGCTGGGCTATAAAGCCGTTTCCGCGCCCAACATCCGGGACGCCATAGGCAGGATGCGTTTCCATCATTTTGACCTGGTTATCCTCTCTGACGGGTTTGACGGTCAGTCCCTAGAACGCAACCCTGTTCTCAGTTACCTGAACAACCTCTCCATGACCATTCGTCGCCGGATGTTTGTTGTGCTGATGGGAGAGGGATTCAAGACCATGGATGACATGATGGCCTTTGCCTTGAGTGCCAATCTGGTCGTCAACACAAAAGAGCTGGACAAGCTTTTAGCCATCCTGAAAAGGGCCATTTCTGACTATGAAAAGTTCTATAAAGTCTTCATGGATACACTGGTTGAGGTGGGAAAGGTTTAGATTCGGCAGCTATGGATCCTTCGCACAAATATCGTTTGAGAGTAGAGATCTGTATCGGTACTATCATTGACGTTCATAAGAGCATTAATAATCCTTACGGGAATGACGATTTTTTGTCTCAGTTCGAAAAACTCAAAGAGGCTGTCGATAACATGGATATGAGCCAGGTTTCTGAACGGGACGTCCTTATGGTTGAGCAGGCAACCAATGCCCTGTTAGGTGAGTTCAGGTCCATTTATGAAACGGGCGATTATGGCCCACTTTATGAGAGGGTTAAGCACTGAGGACTTTGGTCCTTCTACTTCATTCCCACCGGGTCAATTTCACATGCCAGAATCCTGCCACCCCTGATGGGAGCTAAGATTCCTTCCCAAATCTTCCTGAGGTCTCTGATCCTATCCATTTCACCAAGGGCCCAGACGGTGCCACCTCCCCCAGCTCCTGCAAATCTGGCCCCGCAACCCGCATCCTCGGCCCGATCCACCAGTTCTTCGGTAATCGCTATCAAGGCATCCGGGGTGATATCTCGACGTATGGCCATCTCTTTCCTTAGAAGGCGGGCTGCCTTGTCCCACTCCTTTTCTTTGATTGCACGAGCGAACGAGTTGACCACCTCATTGACCTTCACCCAACCTGACCTTGTGACACCAGAGAGAAAGTCATGGATCCAGGTGCGGTTTATGCGCAGTGATCCATGGCTTTTCCCACTGAAAGCCACGAGAATGCGCTTTGAGAGTTCTTTCTTCCCGTTCGTGTCCAGAAGGGGCTCTCTTTTAAGGAATGAACCCCTATCTCCATAACGCCATGTCCATCGGTTTACGCCACCATAAACGGCAGCCGCCTGATCCTGAATACCACAGTTACCACCACTCACAGCATCCTCCAGGTGGTATCCCAAGTGAAGGATCTCTCTTGCGGAACGCTTTTTACCACCGGCTGCCACGGACAGTTTGCAGAGGGCCTTCAGGAGGGCTATCAGCGCCGTACTTGAGCCACCGAGAGCCGACTTCACAGGCGAGTCAGATCTGATGTGGACTTGCAGGCCATGGAAGCCAAAGTGGGAGATGGCAGCGAAAAACAAACCAAAAGGGGGGTTGAAAGGGACTGTATCCATGGGGTACGCCTCACCACGAGGGAATCCTTCAGATGAAACCCTGACCCACCCGTTCTTGAAAGGGGAAAGAGACACCCAGGTTCTCAAGTTCAAGGCCATGTTAAGGGTTACGGGCTCAATTCGTTGGAGTGGAAGTGCCAGGGACTTGATGTCCCACGTGCCTCCGGAATCGATGCGGCAAGGCGCTGAGGCCTCTATCGCTTGAGGTTGGAGTATTTTTTTTGCAGATAACATGGGAAAAATCCGTTCTTTCTAGGGATGGGGGGCCAGCTCTCTAACCTGGCACAAATCATGCATATTGACATGTTATTCTAATTGTTATAAAAAATCTACAGTGTTCACAGGAAAACCATTCTCAAGGCTAAAAAAGGGTTGCCTAACAGGTCCGCGGGCCCGAAAAAAGCATAGACAATGCCCGATGAGTTTGTAGAAAAAAGATCAGAACCCAGAGAAATCGTTGATAAGTTCTATAGCGTAGAATTTGCGCTTAAGGGCATAGATTTTGTGTATCAATTCAAGATCTGGAACATGTCTTCTAAGGGAATGTGTGTGCTTATTAAGGAAGATTCCGTGGTGTTGAAGCACCTGAAGGCGGGTGACATAGTGGACATGAAATACTATAGCTCCGATTCCTTGTCACCCACTGAACATCTACAGACTGAGATCAGGCACATTACGAAAGATGATGAAGGACGTTTTAAGGGACATTTCTTCGTTGGCCTGTCCATTTTAGGAAACAAAGAGTCAAACTCCTCATGACCTTGCCCTTTGAATAGCCAGCCTTTGAAGCATCGCCTTTGTTAAAAGGCCGTTGAGAAATGTTCAATTTTTTTCAAGTTCAAGCCTCCGGCCCGCCATGGCTCTCGCGCAGGCGAAGCGGGGGGTGGGCAAAAGGGGGTGTTTTTCAAAGGTCTCTTTACAAAGGTGGGGACCACCTATTGTTGGATGCGTCGTATGACCAGCAATCAGCAAGTGCCTTTCTTGAAGTGTACTGTGGGTTCTCTGCCCATAGAAGCATTTGCTGGTGCGCCTCATTCAGTCTCTTGAATTTTTCAGCATCTCCGCCCACGTCAGGATGATAGATCTTGGCCAGTTTCTTATAGGACGCCTTTATCTTCGCCACATTCCCATCCGAAAGTAATTCCTCCATCTTTAGTTGAAGGAGTTTCATGGACTCTCTTTCACATTTGGAGAACCTGGGGCGCAATCGATGGTCAGGTTTTATGGCGTCCGGACCGATCCGTTTGTAATGTTTTTCATTGAGAAGACAGAGAGACGCATAGCTTTTGGAATTGTTATTGTCCACAATGCGATACCATTCACTGCCTGACTGAAGAATGAGCTTTTTGAGATCCTGAGCAGGTTTAATGCCTGTTCTCCTTTTGCAAGTGAATCTAGAAATCTCTTTTGCCCACACGGGGAGGACATCCAGAATGATGTGATTCTCGTTAAAGGAAAAAGCAGCATATCTGGCATTGAAGACTTTGAGTAGCCCCTTTGAAAGGGAAAGAACCCAAAGAATCTGTTGTCGGCAATCCTTAGAGCAATAACGCCTTCCGGCCTTCATGTTGTTCGTCCCGCAAGCAAGACATTTCCTTGTTGCAGTCCTTTTCGACACAGCTGGCGTGTTGTCAGAGCCGCCTCTTTTCTTAGTTGATCCGAAATTCACAAGCCGATTCCTTAACGGGTTCAGGGAGCTGGAGATGCTTATCCCATCTATCTATTTACTCTTGGAACTATACCCGGAAAAGGATGAATAATCAAGCAAGGGACCAAAAATTTCAGCGTCTTTCCTGAAAATTTTACCCACCAGATACCCAATCTCCAGTATTTTCCATTGCCTAAATCGGTATATGCTATTGACCATTTTAAAGGGTTAATTTATACTTCTTTAAGTAGGATTTAATATTTGCGGCAATTTTTGTACCCTGTGTCTGCTGGAAACCGGAAATTAAGCGCTTTCATACAATCCGAATTAGAGATCTGCAAGAGTCGCTGTCCCACCTTTTTCGGGAATGACTCGCCAATTCTTGTGACCCAAAAACGCAACTCTCTCGCTTTCAGAGGGTTGCGCACCTATTGCGCCCAAAAAATATGGAGGAGTGGATACTGATATGCAATTGCCCTGTTCTCGTCGCTTGTTACTGGTCCTGAGCCTGCTTTTGTTTTCCAGCTGTACATCCCAAACGTCATACAAATTTTTGGACAAGGAAACCCTTTTAGGGGAGGAGGGCACAACAGCAGCGCAACCCGCCCGCACGGCGGAGCCTTCAGTGTCCGGAGACAAAGATTCGGAAACTCCCAAGGAAGACGGCCAGCCGTCTTCATTTAAACCCACGGATCCATCAAGCCCCCCTCAGATCCTCACACAACCCCACGAGCAACAGGCCTCACCCAAATTTAAAGTGACGCCTGATCCCCTATCTGCCAAGTCTTCATTGAGAAGCAATCAGGAGCTTGTGGACTCCGCTCTGGAATTCTGCGAGACCTCAAATGATTATTGGGAACAGGGGGATCTGGACAACGCCATTGATGCCCTCGATAAGGCCTACTCCCTCATATTGAAAGTGAGTACGGACGCTGAGCCAGAGCTCTTGCAACAAAAAGAGGATTTGCGCATTACCATCTCCAGGCGGATCGTTGAGGTCTATGCTTCACGGTTCACGGCCGCAAACGGAGATCATAAGGTTATCCCCCTTGTGACGAACAGGCATGTGGAAAGGGCACTCGCCCTATTTAAGGGCAGAGAAAGGGAATTTTTTCTTGCCTCCTATCGTCGATCCGGACAATATCGCCCAGCCATTGTCGAGTCTCTCAAGGAGGCCGGCCTCCCTGAAGAACTCTCCTGGCTCCCTCTCATCGAAAGTGGCTTCAAAATCAGGGCCATGTCCAGGGCGAGAGCCCTTGGATTGTGGCAATTCATAGCATCCACTGGATATAAATTTGGTCTGAAGAGAGACATGTGGATAGATGAGAGGATGGACCCAGAGAAATCCACTAAGGCGGCGATTGCCTATCTTAAGGAATTGCATCAAATCTTTGGGGACTGGACCACGGTTTTGGCTGCATACAATTGTGGAGAACGCAGAGTACTGAACCGCATTAAAGGCCAGAGAATCAATTATCTGGATAACTTCTGGGACCTCTATGAAAGACTCCCAAGGGAGACGGCCTTCTATGTGCCAAGGTTTTTGGCCGTATTGCACATCCTGAACGATCCGGAAGCACATGGTTTTACCCTGCCTCCAGTGGATGAGGAGTTACGAGCAGAAAAGGTGGACATCCACAAACAGGTCCATCTGAAGACCATTGCCAAACGTCTTGATATTGATTATGGGCTCCTCAAAGATCTAAATCCGGAACTACGTCATCACTTAACCCCAAATGACCCTTATACGCTTAAGGTTCCACAGGGGAAAGGAGAGGTCCTTCTCGCCAAGTTGGATGATATCCCTGTTTGGCGTCCCCCGGTACCGGCCTATGTTGTGCACAGGGTCAGATATGGAGAGTCACTCTCCACGATCGCTCACAACTATGGAACGTCTGTGAGAGCCATTATGAACATGAATGGACTCAGAAGTAGGAACTACCTGAAGGTAGGCTGGAAACTAAGGATACCCGTCAAAAAGACGAGATTTACCCATTTGGCAAGGCCTCCCATCCAAACATCACAGTTAAAGGGAGAAATTGTTGAGTACACCGTCCAAAAGGGGGACTCCCTTTGGCTGATCGCGAGACGTTTTGGAACCACCACCAAGATGATTCGAGCCCTCAACCAACTCAACACTTCAGTGCTCAGGGTCGGGCAGGTCCTGAAGATTTCTCCAGGCCGGATGGTCATGAAGCTGGACAGTACGCAAACCCACCTGGTACGAGAGGGGGACTCTCCATACCTTATTGCCAAAAAGTATGAAATGGATCTTTCGGAATTCCTCGAGATAAACAACCTAACACCCCGAAGTACCATCTTCCCAGGCGAGATTGTGAACATTAAGGGGAAGTGATCTTCAATGGCACTAAAGGTCCCCAATCGGCGACCTATCCCTCTTTCAGTCCCTGACATGTCGCTTGCAGAATTCAGATCTAAAGATACCATTAGGAGACTCTGGTGGCTTCATGACTCCTTCTGGCATGCGGCCCTAATAAGAGAGTTGGGTCCTGAAGAGGCAAATCGTTTCAATCTCGAGGTATCTGAAAAGATATTTCGTATGCTGACAAACAGGCTACTTCGGGAGAGGATCATTCAAAGACCAGACTCTATCCAGGATTTAATGCATATTTTTAAGGTCGTCTGGAAAAATGCCTTTTTTGATGACCTCTATATCCATGAGCCTATCGAGTACAAGGGGAATACCGCCGTGTGGATTGGAACCCGATGTCATGCCTTTGAATCGTTAAAGCGGGCTGGACTTTTATCTGGTTATGAATGCGGGTGCCAGGCCCTCAGAAATGGGGTCATGAAGGCCCTCCGACTCAGGCCACTTCATCAGATCAAGGAAAATCTTTTCCATGGGGATGGTCGGTGTGTGATAGAGCTGACATTTGAGAGAAAGGGGAAATGAGAACAGGGTCCGTCATTTGGGTCATCGCATTGGCCTTGCTTCTGGGCGGATTGGGACTACCTGTCCCTGAAAACCCTGCCTTGGTAGGGGGAGGATATGCAATATATAGTGGCATTGTGGCGACCATACCGGGTCTCTGCCTCTGGTACTTGGCCATAATTTGCGGTGACATTATCCTCTTTGCCGTGGCGCGTTGGTTCTTTGGCCGGCCATCTCCATCTGGTTGGTTGAAGCGATGGGCAGGCAAGAAACGCTTTGAGAGATACCAGCAAGCCTTTCTAAGCTGGGGAGGTTGGACCCTCTTTGTGGCCCGCTTCACCTTTGGAATACGCGCAGTGGCTTACTTTGCTGCAGGCGCTGCATCCTATCCATGGATACGATTCCTTGTGGTAGACAGTGTATCCGTGGCCATTCAAGTCCTTATGTTCGTAGGAATCGGTTACTATGCAGGGGAGAGTGTGGAATGGGCCAAGGCAACGAGTACAAAGATTGCACTCCTCCTATCTCTAGCAGCCGCTCTGACCCTTCTATTCACCTGGATATACGCGCTCTTTGTGCGAAGGCTCTCACATCGAGACTTAGGATAATGCATGCCGAGTTCTTTTCGCTTAGCTGGCACAGGATCAGCGTTGAGCTGTTCCTAGCTTCTATTCTGTTATGCGGCTTGAGAAAATAGGCAGACCAGGAGGTTAGTAAAATGGCCATAACGAAGAGGCAATTGATCGTAGATCTTGATAGATACTTTGAAATGGGGAATTTGATGAGTGCCCTCAAGGTGATCAACAATTTCCTGTCCCAAGAGAGAAACAAGAGAGCGCGCAGGCTAAGGAAGAAACTGCCCCTCTTTCTGCAGGCCGTTGAGGAAAACAGGGATGAAGTCAAACGGATTTTGAAAAAGTGGCGAAAGGACTCTTCCTCAAAAATGACCGAGTTCATCAGCTACTTGGAGGACTTGGAAGAACTGGAAGACGAAGAGAAGGAGGAGTTGACTGGAAAGTTGCAGGCGCTGGTGCTGGAGGCACTGGAATAAAGTATAGGGAAGCCAAAATTCCCCGTATAATTTAGGTAGAAAGGCCGAAATAGTAGGTTATGTAACATTCCTGATGGTGTATCAGGGGGGAAGTAGGGTTCGTTGACAACACCGGGGAGATTTTATATCCTTCAGAACATTAGAAACATATTTCAACCTACCCGCCCTTCCCTTTGGGTAAGGGCGGGGTGAGGGTATTCCTAATGGGGCTTATCTTCGATATCCAAGCTGCCAGGCTTTACGAATCCTGGTGCCGTTCGCCCCAAGGCAGGGCCATGGAGCGATCTGCGGAGAAACTGACCCTCACCCTTCTTAACCCTCAGCCAGGTGAAAGGGTCCTGGATATTGGCTGTGGGGCGGGAGATAATCTCCTCTTCTTTAGCAAACTGGGCCTGGATATAACGGGAATAGACGCCTCACCCTATATGATCAGCATGGCCAGGGAGCGCCTCGGGAGTCAATGCGCCCTCAAGAGGGGCCTAGCAGAAGATCTCCCTTATGATGACAACGAATTTGACCTAGCCGTCCTCATCAATACGCTTGAGTTTTTGGATGAGCCTCTGCAAGCACTAAGGGAGGCAGGTCGGGTGGCGAACAGAAAGGTCTTCGTCGGTGTCATGAATAGCCTCTCCTGGCACTGCCTTCGAGCCAAACTGAAGGCCCTATTTCGTGACTCTCTCTTTGATCATGTCAGATTTTATAATCTGTGGGAACTGAAAACCTATGTTCAAATGGCCTACGGTCGTGTTCCCATGGAATGGAGCTGCACGCAGGGTTGGCCATCTTACATGGGAAGACTTGGGCCCTTCAAAAGTGATCTCTGGACCCTGAAACATTGTCCCTTTGGCTCATTTTTGGGCTTTTCAGCACAAATAAAATATTGGGTGAGGACAGATAAAATTCCTTTGAAAGTCAGGATGAAAAAGGCGAGAGAATCCGTTGCGAGCGGGTTAACCATGAAGAGCGTCAACCGCCTGAAGGAAACATATGGAGAAGAAAGAGGCCTATCTGTATGAGAAGAAAGAAAATAACAGGGTGCGCTGTTTTCTCTGTAACCACAGGTGCCTCATAAAAGAGGGGGCAATCGGGATATGCGGCGTTCGAGAAAACCAGAATGGAACCCTGACGAGCCTGGTCTATGGGAAGGTCATAGCAAGACATGTGGATCCCATTGAAAAGAAACCCCTCTTTCACTTCCTGCCGAGCACTCGTTCCTACTCCATAGCCACCGTGGGCTGCAATTTCAAATGCCTTTTTTGCCAGAACGCGGACATATCCCAAATGCCCGCAGATCATAAGCAGATCTGGGGAGAGGATATGACCCCCCAAATGATCGTGGACGATGCCCTGGCCAGCCGTTCAGCCACCCTTTCTTACACCTATACCGAGCCGACTATCTTCTATGAACTGGCAGCGGACACGGCCCGGTTAGCCATCTCAAAAGGGATAAGAAACATATTTGTGACCAACGGATACATGACAGAAGAATGTCTGAAGGACATCCATCCCGATCTTCATGGGGCAAACGTGGATCTCAAGTCCTATAGGGACACGTTCTACAAAGAGCAGTGTGGGGCCAAACTTGAGCCTGTCCTCAACTCGATTGCCACCATGAAAAAGATGGGTGTCTGGCTGGAGGTGACCACCTTGCTCATTCCCGGTCTCAACGACTCCAGAGAAGAACTCAAGAGCCTGGCCAAGTTCCTTGCAGATCTTGACCCCAACATACCGTGGCACATCAGCCGGTTTCATCCCACCTACCGCCTTACAAATGTGCATCCCACGCCTGCGCAAAGCATCCACATGGCCAAGGACATCGGATATGAGATGGGCCTGAAATATGTCTACACAGGGAATCTACCTGGCGACGAAGGTGAAAAGACCTTTTGCCACGGATGCGGAGAGCTTCTCATTGATCGAACGGGCTTTTTTGTCAGAAAGAACAGGATAAGAGATAATCATTGCCCCAAATGTGACGCAGAAATCCCAGGGGTGTGGGCGTAGTGGGGCTTGATTTCGTCCCTTCACTTTGTTAGGTTGAGCAGGTAAGGAGGGCTTTTTAGGGTTCTTCTTAAACGAGATACCCCCGCTGTGCATACGAGAAATCGCCTTCTTCCACTCAGCGGGGGTTTTTTAGGAGAGATATCATGAAGCAGGAAGAAGAACTCGTCATGAAAGTGACGAAAGAGATCGTGGTAAAATTTATCGAAACGGGCCGGGTGTCCATCAATGCCTTTGATGATGTTTTCAAGCAGGTACACAAAACAGTCGGCGATTCTCTGAGAGAGGCCTCTACGAAAGTGAAAAGTAAAGAATAGGGAGCCGGAGCATTAGTGTTATGTCCCACACATTGCTTTAGATTGTCATTGCACCCCCCTCCCTAACCCTCCCCCTCGAGGGGGAGGGTTAGGGAGGGGGTGAGCTCAGGCGCCGCAGGCAGGTGGATTTCAATAGAATGTAACGCCCTATTGACTCGCAGTGAAATTCCAATTATTGCGTTTCTATTAATACCGTACCGTAATTAGGAACAGTCCCTGAGGCGGGGCCTTTACGCCAGCCTTGCGTCTATCCCTGGATTGGAAGATTCTCCAAAACTCATCAAATCCCATCTTTCCCTGACCCACCGCCACAACAGTACCCATGATATTTCGTACCATATGTCTTAAAAAGCCGTCCGCCTCAAAGACAAAGCGTAGCAAACCCTGATCTGAGCCGTGGAGCTCTGCCCTCATCATTTTTCTGACAGGATTTCTATTTCCACTCCCAGAAGACCGAAAAGAAGAGAAGTCGTGCTCGCCACGAAGCGAAGAGATGCAATCCTGCATCGTTTTGATGTCCAGGCCCCTTTCAAGGTGCCAAACGTAAGAACGGAGAAAGACGTCTGGTTCTTTACGGTTCAATATCCTGTATTCGTACGTCTTGCCCTTGGCACTGTAAATGGCGTGGAAATCAATTGGAACATGTTCAGCCTTTTTTATCAGGATATCATCGGGCAGGAGGGCGTTGAGTCCACGCTGGAGCCCGTTTGGTTCGATTTTCGTTCTGGTTATGAAATGACACACCTGGTTGAGGGCATGTACGCCAGCATCCGTCCTTCCTGAGGCGATCAAGCTAACAGGCTCACGGGTCATTATTTGAAGCTTTTCTTCTATGATGCCCTGGATCGTAGGCCCCTCCACCTGTCTCTGCCACCCATGATACCGGCTCCCGTCGTATTCCAGGAGGAGCCTTATATTTTTTCTTTCATCCATTTTGCTCTCCGATACCCGGTTTTTCTGCCTGGCTAACGCGCGCCAGGATGCCCCGCACAAAAGCACGGGGAGGAACGGCATCCTTTCCCCCTGGCTGACCCAAATTGCGGGTGATGCCCCGCCCTTTAGGGCGGCAAGTCTCACTCAATGAAGGTCCTGGCATAAAAAAAGGGAAGCCAAAATAGAAGGCTTCCCCGTGAATTGAGCATCAGAATGTAAGTGAAGGAATCTAAAAGTACATACGGAAGGACTTAGCGTTTCGAATACTGGAAGCGTTTGCGAGCCCCCGGCTGGCCATATTTCTTTCGCTCCTTCATCCTGGGATCCCTAGTCAATAACTCCGCCTTTTTGAGAGGAAGCCGGAAGTTAGGATTCATATCCACAAGGGCGCGGCTTATACCGTGCCTGATGGCTCCAGCCTGCCCCGAAACGCCCCCTCCCCGCACATTGGCAGCAATGTCATACTTGCCCAGGGTGTCGGTGAGTTCCAGAGGCTGGAGGATGTACACCTTGTCCGATTCCCTTTTAATATAATCATCAAGGGGTCTCTTGTTGATGGTTATCTCTCCCTTTCCGGGTTTCATCCAGATTCGGGCGATAGACTTTTTTCTCTTTCCCACAGCGTGATATAGCTCTTCCGCCATTTAAATCTCCAGCTTTTCAGGTTCTTGTGCCTGATGCGGATGATCAGGTCCAGTATAGATTTTCAGCTTTTTAAGCTGACGACGTCCTAGGCTGTTCTTGGGCAGCATCCCTTTGACAGCCAGGCGCAATACCTCTTCAGGTTTTCTTTCCAAAAGGCGTCTGGCCGAAATCTTCTTCAAGCCCCCCATGTAGCCGCTGTGGCGATAGTAGTTTTTCTGATCCAGTTTCGAGCCTTTCAAGGAAATCTTGTCCGCATTGATCACCACAATAAAGTCACCTGTATCTGCATGGGGCGTAAAGATGGGTTTATGTTTACCCCTCAGGCGAACGGCTATCTGGGTGGCCAGCCGTCCCAGGATCCTATCCTCTGCATCCACCAGATACCACTTTTTCTCGATTTCTTGTTCTTTGGCAACAAACGTTTTCATCTCAAAATCCCATTTTTCACAAAAACAATCTATTTAAGCAAAATTCTAACTCATGTCAAGCTATTTTTGAACTCAGCCCCATTGACAATCCGAAAAGTCCTTGATAAAAAGCTCTTGGTTCAAGTGCGCCCGTAGCTCAGCTGGATAGAGCGCCGGGCTTCGAACCCGTAGGTCGCAGGTTCGAATCCTGCCGGGCGCGCCAGAAGAAAACAGATCCTCGGGCCTGTAGCTCAGCTGGTAGAGCAGTTGACTCTTAATCAATTGGTCGGGGGTTCGATCCCTCCCAGGCCCACCAGAAATGCAAGGGCCTAACTCTTATTGGGTTAGGCCTTTTTTCATTCGCATCCAGGAAAAATTGTCTGTATTCTGCAGCTATGATCAGATCTGTGATAGAGTAATGGGGCTTTGCAATAGCGTTTTTTTTAAAACAAAGGGGGAGACCATGAATCGTTATCTGTGCATTGCATTTGTTAAGGGCGTCAGTTTGGTTTTTATTTTGTTTTACCTTTGTTCATTTGCAACGGCCTCTGATGCCAAGTACAACCGCGCTTCTCTTCGGGGTGTCCAAGGCGTATACGTTAAAGTGGAAGGTTTAACCCCTGAGATTGAAAAGGACGGGCTAACGGAAACCCTGATACGCAGAGATGTGGAATCAAAACTTCGAACGGCTGGAATAAGAATACAATCAAAGGAAAAATGGTCTGATGTGATGGGGAGCCCCCATCTTTATGTGAATCTGAATTGTCTAAAATTGCGAGAAACAAAGGAATACATATATTCTATTCATATAGCCTTCAGACAAAACGTCTATCCGGAGAGAGAACCTATTCTGATACTCGGTGCCACGACTTGGTCGGTTGGAGGCATCATCGGGATAACGAACAGACTGGACAAGATACGTGATTCATTAAAAAGCCATTTGGACGAATTTATCGAGGCCTATTTATCCGTAAACCCGAAAAGATAAGAAGGTAAAGGAGCTTTGTTTCGACCTTGAAGTTTATTTTTGGGGTCCCGTTCATTCTCTTTTTCCTGGCACTTGGCGTTTACTTCTTATACCTTATTGTGACAGGGATACAGATGCTGGCCACATGGCTTCAAAAGCTTTTTAGCTGGCCTGTAGGAGCTGTCGGAAAACGCCCATCTGCTGCCTTACCCTTATATCGCTTGAAAGGACGGATTAACATGAATAAAGGGGAAGTCCTTGCTAAGGTTTCTCTCTTCTCCCAGTTGAAAGCGTCGGACTTGGAGCGGATCGCCAGCTTGGCCCAAAGTCATGTGTATCAAGCCGGAGAGGCAATCATCAGAGAGGGTGATCGTGACGGGCGGCTTTTCGTCATTGTTAGCGGGGAGGTGGATGTAATCAAGGGTCTGGGCAAGAGAAATGAAAGATACGTGCGAAGCCTTGGCCCTTTGAACTACTTTGGCGAGATGGCCCTGATTGATGATTTGGTTCGATCAGCCAGCGTGGTCGCCAAAGTGGAGACAGGTGTTCTCATCCTGGATCAATGGAGCCTTCGCCAGGAGATCGAGAGATATCCTGCCATGGCGTTCGAACTGATGCGGATGTTGAGTCAGCGTATCCGAGCTATCGAAAAGACTATAGTAGATGCAATCGGCGGTCTTCTGCCCATCTGCGCCCATTGCAAAAAGATACGCGAGGATGATGGCTCATGGGTATCGATAGAGAAGTACATCTCAGATCATTCGCAAGCTGAGTTCAGTCACGGCCTTTGCCCGGAATGTGTAAAAGAGCTTTACCCCCAATTTGCAGATAGGCTCTCTGAAGAAAAACCAGAGGGGGATTAACTTAGGAGACAATGGCTAGGGAATCGAGGAAAAAGGTTGATGTTTTGAGAAAAAAGTGAAATGATAATAAATTTAGATCCTTATCCCCCCACCAAAATGCAAGAGGCGTGATTTTGGATGCCGAGACCGAAAGACGTAAAGAGCCTCGAATCGACGTGAGATGGCCCGTCGCTGTGTTCGCTGAACACGCTACCATAGAAGGAGAAACGAGAAACATATCTGTCGGTGGCTTGGCTATATTCTGCGACGAACCCTTACGCATGAACGAATCCTACCGCATTTCCATCTCTCCCCCCAACCACTCGGCCGTCGGGATTAACGGCAAGGTGATCTGGTCGGATCTCTATGGTATAGAGGATGATGACACCACCGTTGGTATGGGTGTCTGCTTTGTAGAAATCTCTGAGGAAGACCGCAAGTACCTCGAAGAGGTAGTTACCGCCCATCTCAAAGGAGAATGACTCAGGCCAGAAAAGGATAGAATACATCGTAAGCGATCAGATCCTCTTCAATGTCGTGAGGCTGATGCAGCACGCCTTTAGGAATCCTGATGAAGGTTCCTTCAACCATCGGCACGTCCCCCACCTTCTCTATCCACATCTTGCCCTTCCCTTTTAAAACATAAAGAATGTCGTCGGAGTTGTCGTGCGTGTGTTTTTCCACCTGTCTGCCAGCAGGCAGATGAACCAAAAGGCAAGTGAGGTCCGCCTTCTCCTCCCGGTTTGAGAGCAGATACGCCACCTTCGCGTCTGCCAATTGTGGGTGAGGCTCCCACTTGATCTCGTCTGCTTGAAGTACTTTGTGTGTTTTCATAGACCTAATTCCTCCAAAATCGCGTTTATGTGTGAAGTGCTTTTTCCTTGATACTCTGGACGCCTGCAAAACCACCGGACTGAGCCGCGTTCTCTTGAGGGACAAAAACATTTGCGCGCTGGCCTTAAGTGTGGCGCACAACCGGGTAATGACTAAACTTATAATCTAGCCAAGAAGGTCCTCTAAAGCCTCCTTGATTTCCGGAAAGTTGAACTGAAAGCCTGTATCCAAAAGTCTTTTTGGCAGCACTCTCTGTCCCTCCAAGAGCACTGATCCAAACTCGCCCATAATCATTCGGAGTATAAAGCCGGGCACGGCTGGCAGGAAGGTGGGCTTTCCCATGGCTTGACCAAGGGCCCTTGTCAGATCCATATTTCGAACGGGATATGGTGCGGTGCAATTTATCGGACCTGAAATGTCTTTTTGTCTTATGAGGTGTAGATAGATGCTGGCAAGGTCCTCCTCATGAATCCAGGAAAACCACTGCTCGCCACTTCCAAGCGAACTCCCAAGGCAAAGACTGAATATGGGGATCATCTGCCTCAAGGCGCCACCATTCTTGCCAAGAACTATACCAAATCGCAAGAGGGCGACCCTTGCTCCGTAAGCTTCTGACTTGAGTGCCTCTAACTCCCATTCCTGAGCCAGTGAAGCGAGAAAACCTTCACCCGGGGGGCTTTCTTCCACCAGTTCCTCATCCTCATGCGATCCATAATATCCAATGGCCGACGTGCTGAGAAGTAGGGTTTCTTTGCCTTTCCGAGCAGCAAGGGCCTCCACCAAATTTTGGGTCGTTTGGATACGACTATCCCTGATCGTTTCTTTGGCCCTCTTGCTCCAGCGTCTGAAAATAGACGCACCTGCCAGATTAATAATAACGTCGTGCTCTGCTGCACTTTCCTGCCATGCCCCCTTCTCAGTGGGGTCTCCCTCCAGGTATGAGGCGCCCTTTGGTAAAGGGCTCTCTTCAGGGGGGGCTCGAGTCAAGACGGTTGCCTGATGCCCTTCTTGAGTCAACCTCTTTATCAATGTCGTTCCAACGAAACCTGTTCCACCTGTCATAAAAATCTTCATGGCATTTCCCTCGTTCTTTGTTTCCCCGTTTCCCCATTAGGCCGTTGGCCAAGCCTCTATAAAACTCACCAGGTCTGTGTCATTACGGATTCCAAGACGCGTGAGAGCAAAATCGTAGCGAACAGGATCCTCTGGAGCAATTCTTCTGAAGGCATGGGTGATCTCAATAGCCGTTCGAAGGTCCGCCTGCCTCCGCTTTGTCAAATTGAGGAGGAGACATATCCGGTGCATATGGGTATCCAAAGGCACAATCAATTTAGATGCGGGAACAGAGCTCCAAACTCCTGGGTCCACCTCGTCCCTTCTAACCATCCATCTCATAAAGAGGTTCAGCCTCTTACAGGCACTTCCCATACGGGGAGAAGGCAGCAAACTGAACTTGCCATTTTCTGAGGAGCAGGGGTTGAATGCCCCCACAAAAGCTGAAAGGGCCGGAAGGATCGTATCATCATTCTCATTGAAGCAGGCCGTAAAACAGGCATGAAGGGATCCGTACTGTTCGATCAGACACTTTGCGCCCCACAACAGAGCGACAAGTTCTTGCCCTTTCGTAAATCGGTGTTTGAAATGAGCAAAGTTGGAAAGGAGAGAGTCTAGGGAGGAATTCAGGAGAAAAGCAGAGGGCGACGGATCCATTCTTTCAAGCACGTATGATACGCTTTTCAGGATCTGGGCCACCCTTCCATAGGCAAGGGATGAGGCGATGAGTCCCACCACCTCTCTGTCCCGCAGGCCACGGTACTCGTATAGGAATTGCAGGGGATCTGGATGGACCAGTTCCCGACGATGATACAAAGCGTAGAGTTCCTCAAGCCTTTCTCTGCTACTCATGAGGTGGGGATAGGTCCGCATCAGTCAATTGAAAAAAAGTATCTCCATCAAAGCTCTTTGGTTTTCCCAATAATGATGTCCAATGCTTCCTCAGCCAAATCCATAACGCGTTGGTTCACAAGCCCTTGATCTGTGTACATCTGGATTTGGCTTTCGTCATTCTGGAGTCCGCGAAGTTTAGAGACGGCCTCTCCCACTGCGAGAAGCCCCATAACACGCGCAGTGAGACCTCTGACGGTCGCATCGGTGGATTCCAGGTAGGGCAAAAGGTATTGAACCGCATTTTGCACGATGTCGGCGTTCCCCTGGGCTAGCCTACCAATGGCCCAGATAAGCCCTCGCTGTAAAAGCTCATGTTCCAGGTAGTTCCCATCCTCCCTGGCGTAGGAAATCAAAATGGGGGCATATTCATTGGCCAGCCCACCGTGGCGCGCCAAAATTTCGCCCATGGCCTCGGGTGATCCCCAGCCGATACCCCCTGACTCATCGTTCAAGTTCCACATGAGGCGGCGCATGACGACTCGGGCCGATTCCATATCTTCGTTTGCCAGTTCTGCCACGACTCTCCCCATGGCCTTAACGGCTCCCCACTTCACATTTTGATCCTTATTGTAGAGAAAGGAGAAGAGGGGATTAATCACCTGGCGTTTAGGCAGTAGGCTTATTTGTTCCAGGGCGCTATCAAGATCAGAGGATTTCAAAAGATCATATATTCTTTTTTTGATTTCCCTGCCAGACAGGGATTTCACGCTCACGACATTCCCTCGGTCATGGAACTTCTTCCCAAGTGATGCAGTCGGCCGGACACATGCTGATGACCTCCTGGATCTCCTCTTCCGAATATTCGGGCAAATCCGCCACTTCTATCTGACCCGTCTCCGCGTTTCGTCTAAAAACGTGGGGACAGATTTCAAGACAGGACTCGCAATCGGTACACTCTCCCAAATGAATGGCTGGAACCTTTTTCATAGGCCCCTCATTTTTTCATGCCCCAAAGAAGGAAACCATCAGCAGATTCTTGTTCAAGAGGGTTTGACAAAACATGGAAACTTGGAGCGGGTAAGCATCTGAGATGGTATCAAGGTCGATCCAATGGTCTGATCTTTATTGAGCAGGCAAAGCCTTGGAGATTTTCTTACCAAGCTCGTGGCACGCCTCAATGCCCTTTGCGTCCGGAATGTACTGTATCTTCAACGGGGTATCGATCACATCGAATTTCATGGATTCCAGTTCTTGCTGGATGAGTTTTGGGGCTTCACCGCTCCAACCAAAGGAACCGAAAGCAGCGCCTACTTTGCTTTTGGGCTTCAATCCTTTCAGGTAGGTCAAAAAGTCAGCGATCGTGGGAAAGAGTCCATTATTCAGCGTAGGGGAACCGACGATGATCGCCCCGGCATCAAGGACCTCAGTGATAATATCGCTTCGGTGCCAGCGGCGCAGGTGCATGGGCATGGCTTTTACCCCCTCTTGGTTGAGCGCATCGACGATGGCTTCGGCCATCATCTCGGTACTGTGCCACATGGTGTCGTATACGACCAAAGCCTTTCTCTTCGGCTTCTGTTGGCACCATTCCACATAGGCATTTACAATCTTCAGGGGATCTTTACGCCAGATAATTCCGTGGTCAGGGCAGATGATCTTGAGATCCAATGACAGATTCTGGACCTTTTCAAACACCTTAAGTATGAGGTCAGTATAAAGGAGCAGGATATTGGCAAAGTATTTCTTGGCATGAACCATGATTTCATCCCCAACCTGATCGTCGAATCTCTCCGTGCTCGCATAGTGCTGCCCAAAGCCGTCACTGGCAAAGAGGATTTTGTCTTCTTTGGCGTACGTAAACATGCTGTCCGGCCAATGGACCATCCTCGTCTCCAGAAAGGTGAGGGTTCTCTTGCCTAGACTCAATTCCCCGCCCTCTTCCACCGGCTGATAATTATATTTTGCGCCAAAATGCCGAGGAAGATTCTTGTGGCCCATCTTGGAGCAATAGATGGGTTTATCTTCCCCGATCCTGTGCATCACCCTTGCAAGTCCACCGGAGTGGTCCATCTCCGTGTGGTTGCTGATCACGTAATCAATCTTCTTGGGATCTACAATTTGACTGACATTATGGATGAGTTCATCGGCAAATTCCTTTTTCACCGTATCCACCAGTGTAATCTTCTCATCCATGATGAGAAAGGCATTGTAAGTCGTCCCCTCTTTGGTCGAATAGCCATGGAAGTCCCTGATGTTCCAATCAACAGCGCCAACCCAGTAAATGCCGTCTGCCACCTCTACTGGTTTCATTTTAATTCTCCTTTCAGGCTAAATATTTGGTATCTTTCGCAACTGTAGACATGAGCATAATACCTTCGCCGCCTCCCTCTGCGGCAACAGATATACACTAACCCCCCGCCCATAGGGGAGAGCCTACGGCTCGGATAGAGGGAGAAAAGGGGCATGGTCCAGAAAAACAAATTCAGCACCAAAAGCGGACCATGCCATCACTCCTGAAGGTTCCTCAAATTTGGGTGGAAGATAGCCCCTGAGGCTTAATCCTCCTTTTCAAACTGGTCTTTGGTTGCTCCGCAAATGGGGCAGGTCCAGTCATCAGGAAGGTCTGCAAAAGAGGTCCCAGGCTCAACACCACTGTCAGGGTCACCGTTGGCAGGGTCATACACATAGCCGCAAATCGTACATACATATTTATCCATTCTTTATTCCTCCTTGTTTAAATGGTCGAAACAACCTTATCGTTCTCACATTGACTTTAAAACCATATACTCATATATATAAATAAACTCAAACCACCGAGTGTATGTTCAGGAACAGCGGCCCGCAATCGGTCTCCCTGCCAAACGCAAACAGTACGAAATAGATAACATTTTAAATCGCGAACTTATGAAAATCGTTCTTGTATTTCCTCCTTTTTATCTGGAGTCCATGTATAATTTGGCGCCTCTAGGGTTGATCAACCCTCATGGATTTTGTCCTGGCGATTCGCCAAAGAACCCTGAAAATGGGGAAGAATATTTATGGCGATTGTGCTGAAAGGATATTGAGTGAAGCCCCCGACTTGGTGGGCTTTTCCGCTCAATGCACCACGTACCCTGCCGTCGTTCAAATCTGTAGAAAGATAAGAAACAAACGACCTGATGTCAAGATCGTTATCGGTGGACATAATGCGTCTTTCGTGGACCGTCTTACCCTTGAGAGATACCCCTTTGTGGACTGTATTGTACGGGGTGAAGGCGAGATGACCTTTCCAGAGTTGGTGGCCGCTTATGAATCGGGTAGAAATGAAGAAGGGATTCCAGGTATCACCTACCGCAATGGTCAAGATATTGTGTCTAATAAAGAACGGGATCTTATTTCAAAGCTGGATGATTTACCTCTCCCCGATTACAGTTTCTTGGCTCCCCTTTCAGAATACCGGGATGCCTGTGAACTTCAGCGAAGCATTGCTATCCTGGAGGTGGGGAGGGGGTGCCCCCATCAGTGCATTTATTGCTCAGAATGCGTGATGTGGAGGCACAAGACCCGGAGTTTCTCCGTCTCTCGTCTGGTGAAGGAGATGGGGAATCTTTACGAGAATTTCGGGGCCGAGTGTTTTCTGCTCGCTTACGATCAGTTTACAGCAAGGAAAAGGTTCGTAGAATCCTTCTGTCATCAGGTTATCGAAGCGGGATTGAACCACCTGCCCTGGTACTGCATCTCCAGGCTTGATACTGTGGACGCACAACTGCTCGGGCTTATGAGAGAAGCCGGGTGTGAGTCTATGTGTTATGGCATCGATTCGGGCTCAAAGAAGACGTTATCCTTTATCCGAAAGAACATAGACCATGGTATCCTCTATCAGCGTGTGGTGGAAACGGCAGATAACGGCATCATTCCCACGCTGAGCTACGTGATCGGGTTCCCTGTGGAGGAGAAGGGGGATATTGACGAGACCCTTTGGCTGGCGTTGAGGGCCGGCATCGTGGGAAATAACAATCCCCTGATCCAGCTACCCACGGTTTTACCAGGAACGGGTCTGCACGAGCAGTATGGGGATCGTCTCGTGCGTGAGGTGGATACCTACTTTGCGTTGGGGCTTGAGTTTGACAGGGGAAGACGGTTGGAATCCGATGAGGAGATCATCGATTCAGATCCAAAGATATACAGCAGTTTTTACAATTTGCCTTGTCCAGGACGGTCCCTGGAGGCGCTTAATCTCATTGCAAGCCATTTTCCCCTCATGGTTCGGTTCTATCCCAAGAGTTTCCTGCTTTTGAGCCTGGAGCTCCGTGAATCTGTTTCAGACCTTTTTTTGCGCTGGCTTCATTGGCTCCAGAGGCATTTGGGCAGAAGAGGGCTTACGCTGTCGCCACAGGATTGTTTTCTCCATTTTAGGGAGTTCGTCTCCAACACCCTGACAATACAGGAGAAAATGGTCAGAAAACACCTCGCGGATGTCTTGAAATATGAGAACACCGCCCTGGAGGTGGGGAAGTTTGGCCCTGAAAAGAGCGTATTTCACATGGATCTTAGCCGAATTCGCGAATTCAAGCCGGTCAAGAGTGAAAAAATAATCATCGAAAAATTTGATTTTGATCTCCCTGGTATTATATTAGACCTTAAGCGTGGGAATTTCAAAGAGTCATACACTGACCGAGAGACTCTGCTTGTCTTCACGCAAGAGGATGATCTGTTGGATGTATCTGAAATCAACGCCTTTGCAAGAGATTTTCTGGGTCTCTGTGACGGCAAAAGGACGGTTCAGAGCATTTCTCAGAAACTCTACAGGCAATACGGGCAGGATATGGAGCCCGAGAATTTTTTTGACGGCTGTGTGGAGGCCGTCCAAGTTTTGGGGAAAAAGAGGTTCATCGAGTCAAATTGACCTAGAAATCCCCTGGAAAGGAGGTGAATGAATTGCTACAGATCAAAGAGGTAGAGAGGAAAGTTTCGTATGCCGCCAGTTGTCATGCACCCGCCTGTCATGCTCCGGCTTGTCACGCACCCGCATGTCACTCTCCCGCGTGTCATGCACCTTCATGCCATGCTCCGGCTTGTCACGCACCCGCATGTCACGCTCCGGCATAGAGGGCGAATCAGATCTTTTAATTCAAGCGGGGAGATCTCATGGGGTCTCCCTTTTTGTTGTACACACGGAGTGGTGGAATTATGGCACTCCACCACTCCTTTATCCAGTTGCACTCTTAATCTCAACGAGGTTGGACTCCCAGCATCTAGCTCGTGATGAAAACTCACCTCATAGATCTTCTCATTTGTCCCACGTGCCTTCCCCTGGAAAAAGAACTCGTTTGCCAAATTGAGGAAAAGAATGGCCATGATATTTTGTCCGGATTCTTAAAATGTCATGAGTGCGAAACCCGGTACCCCATCCAGGAAGGAATAGCGTCTCTCTTTCCAAGGACCCATGAAAAGACTAGGGAAAAGCCCTCCAAATACGAAAGCGCTTCTGTTGTCTCCTCTTACCTGTGGAGTCACTTTTCAGACATGCTAGAAGAAACAGAGGCGAGTATGGCCTATAGGGACTGGGGAGACCTCATGGAATACCAAAATGGATTTTCACTGGATGCCGGCTGCGCTGTAGGGCGGTTCACATTTGAGATGAGTATGAAGAGCGACTTTGCCGTAGGTATCGATCATTCACATGCCTTTGTTTCGATGGGTCGGGCGTTGATGAAAAATCGAAAACAGGTATTCACAGTGAAAGAAGAAGGACGGCTTACCAGAGAAAAGTGCATCCAGCTTCCGGAGAAATGGAGCTCGGACAAGGTGGAGTTTATAGTGGGTGATGCACAGGCTCTCCCGTTCCGGTCCAGAACTTTTTCTTTACTCGCCTCTCTAAATTTGGTTGACAAGGTTCCACGGCCTTTGGCGCATCTGGAAGAAATGAACCGTGTTGCACGGGAAAGTGATGCACAGTTTCTCTTTTCCGATCCCTTTTCCTGGTCATCGGAGGTTGCAACGGAGGAGAATTGGTTAGGGGGCACACATGAAGGGCCATTTCGTGGAGAAGGGGTAAATAACGTTGTTTCCCTATTGGCAGGCAAAAAGGGGAAACTTTCGCCTCCATGGAAGATTGATAAGCAAGGGCACGTCTGGTGGAAAATCCGCACCCATCGCAACCATTTTGAGCTCATCCGGAGCCATTTTATCAAGGCGAGCCGGTGAAACGACGCCGCACCCTGTTATCTCATTCAAAGCGCCTCTAAAGCGTCAATCAATTCCTCAACATAGCGGAAGGCATCCTCCCAAAGGAATTTCTGTCCTGGGTCCAGGCCCAACCGGGCAAGCATCTCTGCTGGAGATTGGGAAGAACCTGTGCTGAGTAATTCCACAATCCCTTCCAAGAAATCCTCTCCCTTATCCTGAAGATTTTGATACAAGACCATAGCAAGTAAATTTCCGAATATGTAGCTGTAGCAGTAAAATGGATGATGGATGAAATGGGCAATATGGGACCAGCCCCACCGATACTCAGGGATCATCTCAACCTCCTCTGCGTAAAGCCTCTCATTTTCATCCCACCACAGTTGGCAGATTTCTTCTGTACTCAACAGATGTCTTTGCCTCTGGAGATGGATGGCCTGTTCAAAGCGTGTAAGAACATTTTGTCGATATACGGTCGTCATAATTCCATCTATGTGTGATGTGAGCAGGGAGGGCTCTTGAGCGCGTAACGCTTTCCTCTTCAGGAGATGCTGGGTCAGGACGATCTCATTGAAGGTGGAAGCGGTTTCTGCAAGAATGGGAGACGGGTCAAAATTAAGAAAAGGCTGTCGGGAGGCAAGTCGGTAATGAATCCCGTGGCCCAACTCATGGGCGAGAATGGCCACGTCCCGCAAATTCCCGCTGTAATTCATCAAGACATAAGGATGTTGGGAAGGGGCAAAGCACTTGCAAAAGGCCCCACCTCTCTTCCCTCTTCTCAATTCTGCATCGATCCACTTTCTTTCAAAAAATTCATGCGCAATGGAGTGAAAGGAGGGATGGAGCGTCTCCAAAGCCTCAAGTAAGAAGGTCTGTGCCCTTGGAAAGCTGATCTGTGTAGCCTGATCATTAAGTGGCGCCCCGAGGTCAGTGTTCTTCAGTTTGTCGATGCCCAAAAGACGAGCCTTTTTGCGAAAATATCTACGGGCCAAGGGATAGTGGGTCTCCACCACCTCCATCATTTCTCCGATCATTCCCTCATCCAGCCCATCCGTGATACACACCCTGTGCATGGGGGAAGGATGCCCCCTTTTCAGGTTTTCCAGACGATAATCCAAGAGCAATGCATTGAAGATATTTCTGAGAACGACGCTCTGCCTGCCAAGTTCTGCAAGAAGAGTCTGGTAAGCACTAGGGAGAAGGATTGGACTTGGCCTCCTATTTCCAGAGCAACTTCAAGGGAGGCCATGAATTCATCGTAAAGGGACACGAGGGCCTCTCTTCCTGAGAGACGCATCCTTTGGATGATCTTTTCCTCGGATTCACTCAAGGCATAGGCTTTGAGTTTTGCCTGTTGAAGCAGGTAATGGCGATAGCCTTGAAGCACATGGTGCCCCGCCAGCCTTTTAAGCGTATTCTCAGGCAGCGCCATAATCTGAAGTGGGAAAAAAGTGAGCATCTCCTGGATTTCATTCCAGGCCTCCCTGACGCTTTGAAAAAGAACTTCTCTTTTTGAGTCTCGCAAATCAGAGGCGTGGTAGAGATAGGCAAAAGCATAGGGTTTCATGCCCAACTCATGGATGGATTCATATTCTTGAATGGCGGAGAGCAGGTTTTGGGCTTCCAGGTCTTCATCCATGATTTTATCTTTGTAGGAAGAGGCAAACTCCTGGGCCTTCTCACGGACGGCTTCCAGGTCTTGCTCGAGTGCTCGAGTCTTGGATCATCTTGTCCTTGATACAGGTCCACAAGATCCCAGACCATGCCCTTGGCCAAGTGTTTAGATTCTTTTTCAAAGACAGCGTATGCATTCATATTTGGGGAAGCCTAATATCTGTCGAGGGCCTGAAAGAACCGCTCCACGTCGCCCCTGTTGTTATAGAAATGGGGTGAAAGGCGGATCATCTGATTCCGCAGAGAAACCCTGATCATCTCTTTGGTCAATGCGTCGTAGAGAGATTTGCGATCGGTAGAGGGGATAAAGCTCAATATACCCGAGCGTTCCTTGGCGCCCATAGGCGTTACAACCTGGACCTTTCTTTCCTGCAATCCCTCATAAAGGAGGTCATTTAGGGCCATAACATGAGCATATGCCTTCTCAATACCCACTTCCATGAGCAGCTCGAGGGCCGTGCCGAGAGCGTAAACCCCTGCCACATTCATGGTGCCCGGCTCAAAACGGAGGGCATTGGGCTTCAGGTCAAATTGGATTTGAAAGAATTCCTCTTCCTGTACAACACTTTTCCATCCCACCTGCATGGGGTGAACCAGGGCGTCCACATCCCTGGACACAAAGAGCCCTCCACATCCCATGGCGCTCAGGAGCCACTTGTGACCGCCCGAGGCCAGAAAATGGATTCCATATTTTTTCACGTCCATGGGAATAAGCCCTAGGCCTTGAATGGCGTCCACACAGAAAAAGAGCCCCTTTCTGCGGCAGAATTCCCCAAGGGCTTCCAGGTCGCAAAGAAATCCCGTTGCGAAATCCACAGAACTGACAGAAAGCAGTCGGGTGCCGGGGCTCAGTGCCTTATCCACTTCCTCAACGCTGAATCGTCCCCTGCTCCTTTCGAAGTAATGAACCCTGACCCCTTTCCGTTCCAAATTCATCCAGGGGTAGATGTTGCTGGGGAAATCGGGCTTTGCAATCAGCACGCCCTCACCCTCTTTCCAGTCCAACCCTGCGGCAATGGCACTCAAGCCTTCAGAAGTATTGCCCACAAATGCGATTTCATCCGGATCCGCATGGACAAGCGCAGCAAAAAGACGGCGTATCTCCTCTATCCTCTTCACCCAATTCGGATAACACTCTCCTCCATAAAGGCTGAATTCCCTGTAGAGAGACTCCACGGTCTTGACGACTCGCACGGAAAGAGGGGAGATGGCGGCGTGGTTCATGAACACACAGCGCTCAGTGATGGGAAACTCAGATCGATACTTATCGAAATCCACCAATTTGGTCTCCTCGCTTCCGGGTCCTTTGCAATTCGGGGAAAAGATTTGAACGAAGGGACATCCTAAGGATTGATTAAAGACATTTGGAAAATAAGTTCCCGGCCATTGCAAGGACTCCCACGAAGGCGGGAGTCCTCGCCATGACAATGTGGGCATTTTTCAAAGGTCCCTATGGGTTGACAAGGAGGCTGTGAAGGTCGTCCAATGTCTACATGGGAACAAAATTGTTTGCCTGGAAGTAATCCTCTTTGAGCATGTTTAAGGCCCCCTGAAAAGCAAGAAAGTGATCCTGCTCCCATTCCGCCAACTCATTGTAGAATTTTCTCGCTTCTTCGCTCTGGGCCTTTTGGGCACATGAGCGATAAAAATTCACGGCATCCAACTCCAACTTCATACCGATGCTCAAGGCGCTCACCTCAAAATGGCTGTCCTTGACCCTCTTCTTTATTTCCTCGCTGAAGATGGGGTTTTCTGCATGTTTGTATCCCTTTTTCGTCAATTTTTTCGAAAAATCATAGCCCCCTTTCTCAAGCACAGACTGGTACTGATGCCTGAGATAATTAAAATGGCCCATCTCTTCTTCTGCCATGCGCTTAAAAGTCTCTTTACCCATCGGGTCAGACGTGCTCTTGGCCGCATTTTTGTAAAACTCATGCCCGGTGAGCTCAGCCTCAATGGCTGTCTTTAAGCCCTGTAGAATTTCTTCGGTCTGCTTATCCATATTTTTCTCCTTTCTTTCACACCTCACCCCGCCGCTCAGCTGAGGAGGAGGTCACGCCACATGGGACCAACTTGTTTTGGCCATCATAGGTGTATTTAAATAGATAATGCTATCTCGCATACCCTTCAAGGGTGAAACGCCACTTGCAGAACAAATCCTCAGGATGGGGATCGGGTGGAGCAAAGAGGCATTCCACCTGAATACGTTCGTCCACTTCGCGGGCAAAGCTCACAAACTCGCCCCTGTGCATTTCTTTGCACACAAATTCATCCAAGCCCCTCCTCAATCGAGCCTCCTGTGTGGGACAAGAGGGCACAGAGATCTGAACCTGATCCTCCGATTCCTCGATCTGATAACCCACAAGGATGCACCAGGGAAAATACCTCAAGGCTTCCACAAACCCTTTCAGTCCTTTTTCCTTGATCTGAAATCGAGACATCAGGTCTTTGGCGGCCATCCCCCCAACACGTCCCCAGACCTGCTCATTGAGGCGTTCCGCTGTGGACTGATCAAATTTCTCTGCCACGTTTATAAACCAGAAGGCATCCATCACCCGATAGTGCCAGAGGAGGAATTCAATGTATTTTCGAAGCTCATGGGATTCCATCTTTTCAAATATTCGTAGATCCATAGGTTACTCCCCCAATCATTCACCCATCTTACATTCGCCGCATCCGCAGACCGAAGAATTGACTTCCCATCTCCTGACCCCCTTCCCATCAGGTGGAAAGACGCGATCCATGAGGACCTTGAACGCATGGCCGCGTTCAGGACAGGGGGCATCCATTTTACCATCCCCTCACTTCTCGACAATTTCTGGGTCATCCGCGTTCAAGAAACCTTTATCTTCTATCCTCAATGGGGACATAATTCCTCTCACGGAGACCCGTATAGATCTGCCTGGGTCTGTGCAACTTCCAATTGGGATCATCCATGCTCTCTTTCCATTGGCTTATCCAGCCAGGCAAACGTCCGATAGCGAACATGACAGTGAACATGTTGATAGGAATGCCCATGGCACGCAAAACAATGCCCGTGTAAAAATCCACGTTTGGATAGAGGTTATGATCTATAAAATAGGGATCTTTTAGGGCCACCTCCTCCAATTTTTTGGCAATATCCAAGAGAGGATCATGACGCTTGAGCTTTTTCAGAATCTTGTCGCACATTTTCTTCATGATGATAGCCCTTGGGTCGTAGGTCTTATAGACCCTGTGACCAAAACCCATGAGCCTGAAGGGATCATTTCTGTCCCTTGCTCGCGCCACGAAGGGATCCACATCACCCCCGCTGGCTTCTATCTCGCTCAGCATCTCTATCACGGCCTGGTTGGCTCCCCCGTGCAGAGGGCCCCAGAGTGCAGATATGCCGGCCGAAATGGCGGCATAGAGATTTACCCTCGCGCTTCCCACCAATCGGACAGCCGCGGTGGAGCAGTTCTGCTCGTGATCCGCATGGAGGATCCAGAATACATTTAAGGCATCCACAAGATCGGCGTCAATGACATAGGGACGGACGGGAGAGTCGAACATCATGTTTAGGAAGTTCGCCGCATAAGTAAGATCATGCCTCGGGTAAACGACCCTGTGACCCCTTGAGATCTTGTAAGACATGGCCGCCATGGTCCTCAGCTTGGATAGGAGCCGGGTGAAAGTGACATTGATTTCCTCTTCTTCTGTCCTTTCAGGCAGTTCGGGGTAGAAAGCGCGCAAGGCATTGACCATGGAGGTAAGAATGCCCATGGGGTGAGCCCGACGAGGAAAGCTCTGAAAAAACTCGCGCATATCCTCATGGACAAGAGAGTGGTCATTCAGCAAAATAGAGAACCGGGTCAGCTCACCTCGGGTGGGGAGCTCACCATTGATCAATAGGTATGCCGTTTCCACAAACGTGGAATGCTCCGCCAATTGATCCACTGGGATGCCTCTGTAGCGAAGGATCCCTTTTTCACCATTCATAAATGTGATGCTGCTTTGGCAACTTCCCGTGTTTGCATAGCCTGGGTCCATTGTAATGAGACCCGTTTCCTGGCGCAGCTTTGAGATATCGATGGCTCTCTCCCCTTCTGTTCCCTCGATAATGGGCAGTTCGAAGGTCTCTCCATCGAAAATCAATTTGACCGTCTGCTCCATCACTCAAAACCCCCAAAAATATGAAGAAAATTCAATTAATTAACATAAACAACCCCAATTAACCACACCAAAATTATCCCGGCCTCATGGTCTCTTTTCTTGCTCTCGACCCGCCCGCCTCCTGCGGGTGGCAGGCAGCATCCAGGATAATTATTTGAGAAGAAAGTTGAAACAACACCGAGGAGGGAATTAGTAGGGAAGCTTTTCTGGTGGTCTCCTCTCCGGGACATATTCGTGATCTTTTTCTCGATCCCCTGATAGCAACCTGCATGGGCAACCCATGTACCCGTATCGTTCCTTGTTGAGCAGGAGGGCTTCAAGAAGGTCAAAGGTCCTTTCCCTGTCTTTGTTGAAGAAATACCCTTTGGGTTCCTGGATCTTTTTTAATGTTTCGTAGAGTTTCTCCACCTCGCTCATAGTCCTAGGGCCTCCCTTATCTCTTTTTCTTTAAATCCCACAATGACCTTGTCGCCGAT
>SMTZ1_10002794_pt1 | contig 39274 bp, 42 predicted proteins | sample DeeMarSWOR136_30_FD_25667 | JGI IMG/M metagenome (IMG submission 25667)
ATCTCGAGATGGCGCACATAGCAAATCTGAGGAAGACTGAGAAGTTCTGCGAGTTCGGGACCAACCTGTGCGGTATCCCCATCAATGGCCTGCTTGCCACATATGATAAGGTCGAACTCCATCTTCTTAATCTGCTGAGCGAGGGTGTATGCCGTGGCCCAAGTGTCGGCTCCAGCGAAAGCACGGTCTGTCATGTGGACTGCTTTGTCAGCCCCCATTGCCAGAGCCTTCCAAAGCGCTTCTTTCGCCTGAGGTGGACCCATAGTGATGATAGTTACTTCACCACCATATTGATCCCGCAATTTGATGGCTTCTTCCACAGCATATTCGTCAAACGGGTTCAGAATGCTTGGTACACCTTCACGAATAAGCGTGCCAGTTTCTTCGTTGACCTTGACTTCAGCAACTTCCGGCACTTGTTTCACTGGAACTACAATCTTCATTTGCGTGACACTCCGGGGGTCAATCACGTTACAGGCCCGCAGGGGATGACACCCCCATTATAAGCAATGCGCACGAGGAAATAGCGTGTAGAGATAGTCTGGACCTTACTTCACGCTTTGAAGCGATGCTGTCTTCTTAGTCCAACTACAGCACGTTCGAGGAGGTGGTAGATTGCCTTCAGTGTAATCTGGTCTGGGTCGCTTCCTACTGGACACCCAGCAATGCCTAGGCCTCTCACCTTAGGATGAGTGAACATCACCTCAAATGCCGCTCCTAGTTCCTTGCTTGTAGGACCGTTCTCTACAGGCAATCCATGGCCAGGGACTTCCAATGGGTCGAGTACATCCACGTCCAAATGAATATAGATGATGTGCGTCAAACTTGCCAGCCGATTCATCTCAGTCTTGATGACCGGTTTGAGATGTCTTATGTCGTCTACAGAGATATGCCTGATGTCGCTTCCTTCGATAATCTCCTGCTCCAAAGGATCAACATCTCTGACTCCAACCATGGTCACATGTTCGGTAGGTATGGGAAGCTCCATCCCACATTTCAGTCGTAGTCGTTCTAGACAGAGACCCGCGGCAACAGCCACTGGCATGCCTGCTAGGAGTCCGCTGAGGCTGGTGTCAGGTGTGTTGATATCAGCGTGGGCATCAAGCCATACAAGACCGACTTTGAGCGGCTTCCTGCCTGGCCCGGACATCTGAAATCCTGCTAGCATCCCCATGAGCCCACTACAGCTAGGAAGAAGACCTATTGTGAACAGTCCCTTCTTCAGTTGTCCAGCAACAATCTCGGCTAGGTGTCCAGACGCAAGTCCGAGGAGGTGGCGTGCACCATACTGGTTTCTCTCTTCAGGTGTGAGCTCGGCAGTCTTTGATTCCACAATGACGCACGCATTCTTTTCAATGACATCGGTGAGTCCACCTTCTTCAATCACCTTGGGACCGTCGACCAAGGCTTCGAGAATATAGTCACCGCTCTGGGTGAGTTTCGCAACACCGATCTCTATGACATTCTCGCGCAAGTGCCTCACCTGAGGATTCTTGTTAGATGAAATGTTGCATGGCGCTTTAAGGAGTCATATCAACGCGAGTTGACTTGAGGACTTTCGGATTGGCATCGCTTCTAGACATCCTATTGCAGGAATCTGAGAAACCGATAAGAGTAACACTTGCCATGCTTTCGAACGCAAGATGGAATGAGAATCATGCGGTTGTCAATGGATACAACTATGACGCTCAACAATGGTGTTGAGATTCCGGTGCTTGGACTGGGCACCTATCTCTCCTCGGACGGAGAAAGGACAAGGACTGCCGTCCTTGAAGCCTTGGCTGCAGGATACCGACACATCGATACTGCTGCCTTCTATGGGAACGAGAAGACCATTGGAGCGGCGACTAGAGAGAGTGGAATCGACCGGGAGGAGATATTCGTAACCACAAAGCTCTGGAATGACGATCATGGATATGAACCTGCTTTGGCCGCTTTTAATGCGAGTCTTGACAGACTTGGACTTGACTACGTTGACCTCTATCTGATTCATTTCCCAGTGCAACGGCTACGTCTAGAATCATGGAGGGCGCTGGAGCATCTACTTGACGAAGGGAAATGCCGTGCGGTTGGTGTCAGCAATTACATGCAGTGGCATCTTGAGGAGCTGTTGAACAGTAGCACCGTGACTCCAACTATCAACCAAGTGGAGTTTCATCCATTTCTCTACCAGAAGGAGCTTCTTGACTTCTGCCATTCTAGGGAGGTCAGAATAGAGGCATATAGTCCTTTGACAAAAGGGCGAAGGTTGAGTGATAACAGACTGGTTGCAATGGGAGAGAAATACCACAAGACTCCAGCACAGATCTTGATTCGTTGGTCCCTGCAACATGACCTAGTAGTGATTCCCAAATCCAATAATCCAGCGAGAATCAGAGAGAATGCAGAGGTATTCGACTTCTCGATCTCTCCCGAGGATATGGACACCCTTGATGGACTCCACGAAGACTTCCGTTCGAGCTGGGACCCAAGCAGGACTCCCTAGCCAGCAGACCGCTGTTTTTTCTAGCCTGATGTTGGACCAGTTCTCGTTCCCCACAATCCTTTTATGAGATGTACTTCGGTTATCGTCTCAGTTCCATTAAACGCCAATTGAGGTAGTTGTCGATGGGCAAGGAAAAGATACTTGGTGCACTGATATTCATCTTCGCGTTCTTAATCCTCATTTACTACACATGGGGATTGGTTTTGCTCCAGAATGGCCTGACTGGACCGGGATTGCAGCAGTGGGTAGTTGACACGTTCGGAGCAGGAACCCTTCTACACGACATCCTCAACCCCGATCCGATGTTCCTCATCATTCTACCAGTCTGGGCTGCCGCAGTCTTGATAATGGTGATTGCGATGTGGATTGGTTGGACCATGCTGACCACTCCAGCTCCAGAACCACTCGAGGACTTTGACTTCGACGAGGAAGAGGTTGCTGAGTCGAAGCCAGAAGAGTAATACTTGAACAATCAAGACTACTCTAGCTAAGGCAGGGCCTGTTGGCCCTCTCACTTCATTCTGGACTCTGACCAAGATCTCCAGCCAGAGCCAATTCTCCGTTCGACTTCATACCACGCAATGCCAGCAACCGTACAGACTGCTAGGCTCACAAGATAGAATGGAAGATAGAGATGGAGGGCAGAGCCAAAGCCAGTAGAGATGTAGTCCGGATTCAGCTGGAACCAGACTGCAAAGTACATCATCTGGAACAGAAAGATGTGGTAAGTCGCCCTGCTAATCTTCATGACCAACTTTGAAACGAAACCGCTGGACTCGGACGGAAGATACCGCAACGCGAGCAGGATAAAGAGAGCAGCATACGGATAGACCAGAAGCGTGTAGTCCCCCCAGATCAGCCTGCGTAGATAGACTCCATCGAATATCTCGACTCGGAAGCCAAGGAACGTGTATGCATAGAGGTAGATGACACTAAGAGGAGCAGTCACCCAGATGAACCAATTTCGTTTCTGTGTGATGTCATGTCCATCTGAGAACCATAGGCCGAAGACTACCGCGGGCAGATAGAATAACATGTCGAGTCTAATGACCCACATCAAAGTGATGGCATCGAAACCGGTGTAGACATAGGTTCCTCCACTTGGGACAAGGGGGACGTTGAAGAAGAGGACCAAACTGAGAATGATCTCGCTGAGTAAGCACAATGCGACTGTGATCCTAGGATTCACAGTGTATGCCTTGTATACTGCAGGAAAGATGAGTATCGAGGTGAATAGGACGGGAATGAACCAGTTGCCAGGGCCCCAGAAAGGCAGAAAGAACAGATACCACCACCTGCTTGGCTCCAATGCATCGAAGTAGAGTCCCAGGAGTATCGATGCAACATACAGCAAGACGAAGGGGAGGACGTAACGCTTGATCTTCTTCCAGAAGTATTGCAGTGAGTATAGTTCTCTGAGTGTTGTGGCACCCGTGTATCTGAAAGAATGGCCCATGTTGAAGCCCATGACTATGAGGAAGAAGGGCATAGCCAATCGTTCCCAAAAGGAAGCTAAAAGCGCATCATGGAGACCCCCGGCGAGCAGGTGGTCAACCAAAACGAAGGCGATGGCAACTACCTTCACCGCATCGATTTGAAGGAAGTGCTTGCGCTGGGTCACCTCAGTTTCGTGAATTGAGGCTTCCTCAGGAGCCATGGACATATACCGAGTGTCTTCAGATGGTAATGAAATACCATTCGGAAGAAGCAGGAATCGTTCTACCTCTTGTTGTCCGAAAATGCCGCATGTGAGTGGCGCTTTTTACGCCACTCCAAATGATCCGCCAAGACGCTGGCTCATCTATGGCATAGGTCCTCCGTTCAGCACTTCGGGCGGAATCTCATCGTCCATTGACATGAACGCCTTGTAGATGAAGAAGAGACAGACACCAAGCATGATGATGATTACTATGATGTTGGCGACTACCCCGGGCCCGGTCCATTGGTTCAGAACAAAGAAGGGGCCATGAGTCCTTTGCCACTCTGCTAGTCCGGTCAGTTCACTCACAATCTCGATCACCATGCCCAATACTGCTATCGACATGAATGCACCAGTGCCATAGACGGCCCTCCTTGCATAGTTGTGACGCCAAAACGGCTTGCCCCGTTTGTACGCTGCATTCTCAGCCTCGTACCACAGTATACCTCCGGCGAATGTTATCACTACATTGAAGAGATAGAACAAGACATGGGATAGATAGTCAGTGCCGAAACCTATGTATGCCCAATTTGGGTTCATGTAGTACCATACCGAGTAGTAGAGTATCTGGACGAGAAGGATGTGGTAGCTTGCTCTGCCGACTCTCTTGATCAAGTTCTGCAAACGCCCTTCAGGTTTTGATGGCAGATACTTCATAGCCAAGAGAAATATCAGGGCAGTATAGGGAATCAGGAGAAATGTGTAGTCTCCAGAGATGAGTCTGTATCTGTAGAGTCCATCGATTATCTCTGCGCGGTAGCCGAGGATTTGATAGGCGACCATATAGGCCACGCTGAGTGGGAAGGCGACCCACATGGCAGCGTTCCGCCTCGACTTGACATTGTGATCGTCTGAGAACCAGAGGCCAAGTCCAACTCCGGGCAACAAGAACAAGATACTCGTTCTTATGACCGAGCTCAAGAATGCCGCTTCATAGCTTTGGAATAGCCAACTTCCATCAACGAGGACCAAGGGGAGGTTGTAGAACATGAACAACTGGAGAAGAATCTCGCTCATGAAGCAGAGGAAGACAGTCAGTTTTGGATACGAGAGATAGCCTCTGTAGATCAACGGGAGGACAAGAATCGAACCGAAGAGCACAGGGATAAACCAGTTGCCGGGGCCCCAGAAGGGCAGCCATCCTATCAATGAATATTCGTTGAAAGTTATGGCATTGAAGTACACCCCAAGAAGAAACGAACCCAGGTACAGTAGGAGGAATGGAAACACATAGCGTTCAATCTTGGATTTGAAGTACCTCCAGGAGTATAGCTCCCTCAAGGTAGTGGCACCTCTATTCTTAAAGGAGAGGCCCATGTTGAAACCCATCACAATCATGAAGATCGGGATGGCCGTCCGCTCCCAGAACACACCTCCAATAGCACTCTTCAATTCCCATGTCAAGCTGTGATCCATGACGACGAGTGCAATTGCAAATGCCTTCAGAGCGTCGACCTGCCAGTATTTCACGCGTTTCTTCTGCTCAGAAATCTCAATTGGGGCTTCTTCCATGGCTTGCGACATACTCAAAGTCGCGAGTCTATTCAGTTTAAAGAGATTCGGATTGAGCAATCTTTCTGTGGGCATTCCTCCGGACTGTTGAGATGGTCAAGATTAACGCGTAGAGCACCAGATTGATATTCTACACGCTTCTACAGCATCAGGGATGCGCTTGTTGCAGTCTTCTGACGTTGATTTCCTCACAAACGTCCGTCTCTTCCTGTTCTTCTTACTGCTCATCCTAATCTACTATAGTACCAAGCAGAGTAGCAGAGCCCTAGAAAGAGCATGGCGGCTTCCAATCATATATCCCCAAGATAATGAGCTTTCGAAAGTACAACTAGAAGAACGCGACTCATTGTTGCGTACTCTGTCAATCAGGTGGAGTCTACTCACAGTTGTTGACTACTCACTTGCTGTGCTTCTCGTCTATGAATTGGTGCTCGGTTTCGCTGCGGCGGAACAAGGCATAGCTTACTACTTCGCAGTACACATCCCTTCTGCAGCGGCAGTCTCTGCTGCAATCGGGTTGCTACTGGCGGCAATTGTTATTAGATTCAGAAACCCATTCAGCTCTAGGAAAATAGAGCCGCTGAAATACCTTCTAAAGAACCTCGAATCACTAGCAAGTGCAGTACGGGTAGCGGATACAGCCGTTCCAGCAGAAACTGAAGACATCTTCTTGAGAATTGTGAAGCAGGAGATTGAGAGGTTCATGGACTTCCGTGAGATGGGTGACGCAGAGTGCGGCCGCCTCCTTGAGTACCTCTCAGGAATCGACGGGATTGTCGGTCAGGCTGCTTCAACCTTGCTTTGGCCCCATGGATTTTGATGCTCCGTCAAATGTGCGTCACAGCTGCGATTTGCGTCCAGGCAACGACTTAAGAGCGCTAACGAGAGAGCGACGTAGGGTTGCGGCAATGCCACTCTTCGGACGCAAAAAGGACAAGGAATACCAAGAGGCTGCAAGGCTTCTCTCGGAGGGTAGGACAGAGGAGGCATCAGGGAAACTTAGAAAGTTCCTTGGCAAGCACCCTAATGACGTAAATGCGATGGTGTCATTGGCAGTCGCTTTGGTTCAGGTCCAGAAGGAGCCAACTCTAGATTCACCGAATACGCAGGAAGCACTGGTGCTCCTTGAGAAAGCTGCGGAACTCAACCCGAGGGATCCGGTTGCCATATTCAACAAGGGAGTGTGTCAACGTAACCTTGGCCTCTTGGCTAAGGCACTGGAGTCTTTCGAGGCCGCCTTGGAGATTGAGGATAGACTTCCTTTGGCGCTTCTTCACATGGCCGAGATCAACTATGAACTGGAGAACTGGGAGAAGGCCATTGACCTCGCACGGCTTGCACTAGTAAGAGACCCAGGAATTGAGGGGGCTCTGACGTGGATTCCAGATGCCATGAAGAAGGCAGGTTACATGGACGAAGAAGGGAATGTGATCAACGCACCATGGGAAGAGGGGAATCCAGATGGATAACCTTAAATTCACTCCACCTGGACAGAGCCACGTTCTGAGTGGTCATGACCCACTCCGTATACCATCCTTGGTGATCTAATGTCGAGTAAAGGCGAACCGATGTATCGGGGTCACAAGCTTACTGATCTTGCTCAGATGAACATGGACTCACTCATCGAGCTACTCCCCACACGCCGCAGAAGGACTCTCAAGCGGGGACTTCCACCAAGACAGAAGAAGCTCCTCATGAAGCTAAGAGCGGCTAGAAAGCAGGCACGGAAGGGGAAGGATGTCATTGTGAAGACCCACTGCCGCGACATGGTCATACTACCTGAGATGGTCGACCTCACCATTGGCGTGCATAACGGCAAGGACTTCGTGAGGGTGAAGATACTCCCTCAGATGATTGGACATGTACTGGGAGAATTCTCTGTCACGAATAAACCAGTCAGACACGGAAGCCCAGGTATAGGTGCCACAAAGAGCAGTGCCTATGTGCCTCTGAAGTAAGAAGCACACCAATATCTGCACCAGTGAGGGGTCATCCCCTCTTGATTCTGAGAAACACGCCCACAACAATGATGATAGCTGCCGCCCCCGCACCCACTACAATCAGCTCCAGTGGAATCTGACCGACAGTGAGTGAGTCATCTACGACGACGTTATCGATTGTCCAGTTGTTGTTCATGAACACAACAAAGTACTCACAGGACTCTGCATCTATGACATTATCTGTGGCTTGAATCACTTGAGTGCCATCTATCCAGATAGTGATTTGCCCTGCCCTAGTACGTGTCACATCGATATGTTTGCTACCTTGTTCTCCCTCATCGACGTCAAATGAGCCAAGGATTGCGTAGTCTGTGCCTACTATCCCAGGTGTGGTGGTGCCCCTAAGTAGTCTGAAGGCGGCAAACATCGACTCTCCTGATATCACAGGCTGTATCTCCACGCAGTAACCATTCCAGTTCTCGGGGTCCGAGCTCATGAAGAATATCTTTGGAACGGCGGCCTCCTCGGTTGAGTTGAGATCGTATTCAATATCAAAGCTCCATGTTCCTGATGTCACTGTCTCTCATGATAGATTATACCTGGAATTACACACAGATCGCAGCCAACCGGAGTGCCACCCACAACCTCTAGCAGATTGTCAGCAGCTGACCACTCTGAACTGACTACACTCCATCCATCATAGTTTCCGTCTGCGAAATCGTCAGACCATTGGACTGCAGCGGCGCTCGGACCGACTTGAGCTGACACAAGAAGAACCAGCATTAGTCCAGCGGCGAAGAACAGACTTGCGAATGTGTTACGACTTCTCATGACATCTGCATCCTCTTTTCGTCTTTTGAGGCTGTGGTTATGACTGCCGAACGGCCAATCTAGTTACTCATTCCTGAACCGTCAACCAGGTGAAGTGCCCGGTTCGGCTGATAACTAGATTTCGAAACCAGCAAGAAACGTGGTAGCGGAAGTAGGAGAATTCACTTGCGAGTCGAGATTCACAGATGAGCTGTAGCAGAACTCTCTTATCCCAGGAATGTAATTGACTTGCGGATTTCATGGGAGACTGGACGATGGAGTACATAATGTTCTGGGAATATGATTCCGCTGATCACAACACAGTGATGGACAAACTCAAGCAATTCAGGGAAGAAGTGAAGAATAATCCTGAAGAAAATGCCAAGTTCATCTCAAAGAACTACTCAATGGTTGACGGTCCTGAAGGTTTCCAGCTGGTGGAAACCGACAATCCTGAGCACCTCGTGAAAATAGTGCGCCATTACATGCCTGAGGTGCGATTCAGATTCGCTCCTATTGTAGAACTGAAAAAGGTTGACCAGAAGACAAAGTAGTCAGTGTGAAGCACTTCTCTAGTCTGCAGTTGCTAGACTGCAAACCCGAACGCGTGTCCGTCATGCCTGTTATAGAGAATGAGAATGACTACAAGCAACGCGAGAGCAATCGGAATCAGCGCAGACCTGATGGCACCAAACGATTCCGGAAGCATCTGATACATGACGAGAATTGCGACAACTGCAAAGAGAAGTACAACCACCGTCACACCAAGAAGGTTTGGACCATACCGAACACCATACGGTGTGCGAACACCGGACTTACACATTTCCACTCCTAGACGTCTAAGACGAATATTCCACTTAAAGCCTCACAAGACTGGAGAATCAATCTCAAGTACATTCCACAAGAAAGATAGCACTCAGAGGTCATCACTCTGACTATGTACGAGATTGACTTGAAGAAGGCTACAGGGTACATCGCCGAGATCTATCAAGATAGAGACAAGCCCAGTGCCAGAGAGTATGTTGAGAGAGCCGGACTGGAAGGGCCGATCATTGAGGACGAAATAGCCAGATTGTTCAAGCTTCTTCTCAAGATTACTAGGCCCAAGAAGATTCTAGAGATTGGTATGAACATAGGATTCTCCACCACATCAATGGCTTTGGCGGTGAAAGAATTCGGAGGGTTGGTTACAACTCTTGAGATGGACCCCGAGGTTGCTAAGGTTGCAAGAAGGGTCTTTGAAACAGAGGGTGTAGCTGACAATATTGAGATTGTAATTGGCGATGCATATGAGATACTGCCAAAAATCGAATCAGAGAGCTATGATGTGGTCTTCCAAGACTCGACAAAACGCGGATATCCTCTGATGTTGAAGGACTGCTTGAGGATTCTGAAGAAGGGCGGGCTTCTTCTTGTTGACGATACACTCTGGCCAGTCACGAGGGCGGAGGAAGAGTGGAATGAGTCCTTTGAGGGCATTGACAAGTTCAATAGGATGCTAGTTCAGGGCGAAGTAGAAAGCACAATACTCCCCTTGGGAGAAGGTTGTACGATAGCGGTTAAGGTTTGAATTCGCCCCTTTTTGGAGTGAACCATGCCAGAGTTTTAAGGTGGATTGTCCTTTTGATGGACTCTGAGGGATACGTCCGTGGACTCGGTCGCACTCGTAAAGCACAAGAAAGACATTGGAGAGTCGCTTGAGCAAGGCCTTGAGCTGATAGGCGGGTTCGGAGAGCTTAGGTCACCGGTACTTGTAAAACCCAACATATGCACAATATCAGACAACACAGGCTACTCTGTGACTAGAGTAGAAGTGGTTGAAGCACTACTGGACCTAGTCCTTAAGGAGAATGGTAATCTTTCGATTAGAATAATAGAATCAGACAGTCAGAGCAAGACAACTGGAGACGCATTCGAGAAGTTTGGCTATACACGCCTTGCAAGCAGGATGCAGCGTGCAGGATTCGATGTATCCTTGGTCAACTTGAGTGAATCCCGGCTTACATCAACATCCTTTGAGGGAGATTACTTCACTAATCCTGAACTGCCCGATTTGATAGCAGGATCCGGATACTTCATCTCAGTAGCTGCGGCCAAGACACATTACTTGACCTTCATCACTGGAGTTCTCAAGAACCTATTCGGCGTTCTTCCAAGAAAGGATCAGTCGTTCTATCATTCGCGGATCGATGATGTGATTGTCGACTTAGCTCGCCTGATTAGGCCAGACCTCTCAATAGTTGACGCAAGAGTTGGGATTGAAGGATGGAATGGCCCCACAACCAGGCGGCTTGATGCCTTAATACTAGGGTATGGACCAGCATCTGTCGACGCCACTATGACTAGGATAATGGGGTTTGAGCCCAGAGAGGTTCGTCATCTGGTTGAGTCTGCTAAGCATGATCTGGGCACATTGGATCCAAATGTGAGAGGTTCAAGTATAGAGTCAGTAGCTGTTAGGTTTGAGAAGCCGTAGTCTGAGAATGCGAGTGATGAGTGGCCTGTGACGTATTACTTATAGAGGTCTTCGTAGTTCGCAGTAGAAGGTGGTCAACACTGCAGGGTTTCGTTGGCACAATAGGATTACTATTGATAATCCTACTGTTCATTGTAGTTATCATGTCAGGCTGCTACTTCTGCAGGAGAATCTGTACGTAGCTCCCCGTGCCTTCAAACAGGCTGCTTTTCCGCGAGAAACTCTTTCGACAGATCCAGAGAGATTCTGACCACAGATACTGCATCTGATGGAAAAATGGAAGGCTTGAGTGACCAAAAACGCCACTCAAGTGTTGGAGTTCTACCATGGTCCACTTGGTAAGAACCCTGGGCCCCTGCAATGCGCACCAGAGGGTTTGGTTGCAGAGTTGCTTACTGCCCTTCTGAGGAACGGCGTGGCACTGGGGTTTCTTGGTTGGTAATTGCAATCAGTCATATGAGATCAGACGGATGTACAGCCCGGAAAAGTTGATGCACGTGTGACTAGGGCCGAACGCCAGACTTGTCCAATCTTGTAGTTTGTCTGCATTTTTCCGGGTGCAGGAAGGCTATACTTCTCTGAAGTTAAATAGTAACTCGCAATACATCTTCAGCTTGCCAGAGCGACTGACAGCCACAGAGCGCTTGCCTAAGTGCTAGTTATGAATAACTGAGATATCGGAGTCGCTGCTTGCCCCTAGACCTATGCTCACGGCGTGTTTGATTTGGGGAATCTCCCAAACAGGCATGTTGAGTCGATTCTTCGCCTCATAGCTCTGAAGAATTCTAACACCCTCAACGTCGACAGCGACCATGTCAGTCCCTGCCAGAATGTACCCCGGAGATTCAAGTTGCCCACTCGCCGGCCCTCCGGTAACGAAGACCTTTCTTGCATCCATCACGACTAGGTCAGGTTGGAAGTACGAGGCGAGGTCAGCAATCTTCTCTTCCAGTTTTCGTGAATGCATCTTGATTCGATCTGAACCCTTAATCACACCTACGAATAGCTTCATAGTGCCCGTGAATCGCGCAAATCGGTGTGTCTTCAGACATGGCGCAACTACCAACTTCTCACAGGAAGTCATCGCCTCTCCGATGTGGGCACGCTTCATGTGCTTCCCCTTCGGCAGGACCTGTTCAATCCACTGGGCCTCCTCAAGGAAGGAAACTTCTGCTCCAAGCTTCTCAGCGACTTCCAGAAGTCCGATCTTTTGAGCAACTTCCCTTGTCTTCAATCTGAACATCGAAGACTCGACAATCTTGATTCTGGATGCGCCTGCATCCAAGATTGCTTCTCCAAGCGCTTGAATGAACTCCGGATCGCTGGAGGCAGGGTATGGATCTGCAGTATTCAGGTTTGGTTTGATAGTCACTACGTCTCCTGACTGCACGTATCTGTCCATACCTCCCAAGAGGTTAAGGGCGGTGATTATTCCATCTTTCACCGATTGCTCGACTCGCACCTTTGCTACTTGGGTTTCTAGATTGCTGGTTTCTGTCAATTCGGGCCCCAGATGAGCGGATTAAACATGTGCTAAAGGTCTTGTTGTTGAAGGCAGCAGCACTGCTGCTAGAGTAGAACATGAATCTCAGTGTAATCGGCCAAGCTCTGCTTTCAGCCTTCAATTCAGAAAGAACCCTAGCTAGGTTCCTGTGAATGGACGGTGAAAGAACGGATGTTGAGTCCAACTTCAAAGATGAATACTCTGGACTGCCATGTGAGTCGCTCGTCGTGCATCAAAGTCTACCTAACTCGTATCATAGTCTTGGACACAACCTGGTATACCCCATTGGAAAGTCGCATATGGTATACCATGTACTTCTTCTACAGTTCCTAATATACTACTTCGGAACTGCGCAATAGAGATTCACAGAGATGCGAGCATGTGGAACAGCTCTGGCGCGACTCTGTTTCCAGCAAATCATTCAAGTGGGGGAGATGCTTCTCGTGGAAATCGAGGTAGATATTGTGCCCGAGCCATTCAGAGTGCTTCAAGTCGGTTTTGGTACGATTGGGAGGACCATAGCACAGGCAATCATTGAACGCGAGAACCTGGAGCTTGTTGGTCTTGTAGATGTAGACCCCAATCTTCAGGGCCAGTACGTAGAGGAAATTCTAGGATTGGATTCTAAGACACGAACTCCAATTCAAAGTAGTCTAGACGAAGCCATCGGATCATCTGACAGCCCCTCAATAGATGTCGCAGTGGTTGCAACAGTGTCAGACTTGGAGAGAGTTATGCCGACAGTAGCCGCATGCCTTCGTGGAGGAATGGATGTCGTTTCAATCTGCGAACAGCTCTCATATCCATTCAGTCGTCATCCGAAACTGGCAGAAGAGCTGGATGCCCTCGCAAGGGAAAGTGGAAAGACCGTGTTGGGCACAGGAATCAATCCCGGGTACTTGATGGATCTTCTACCCATTGTGCTGTCATCGCCGATGCAGAGAGTGGAGAGCATCGAGGTCACTCGTGTGATCAACTCAAGTCACCGGCGTGCTTCGTTCCAGAAGAAGATTGGAACAGGTATGTCACAGAATGAGTTCATAAAGTCCATTGATGAAGGTGTGATAACAGGACACGTAGGACTGGACGAATCAATTAGGATGGTTGGAGATGCTCTGAATCTTGGACTTGATCATGTTGAGGAACTCCCGGTAGAGCCGGTTGTTGCTGACAGAGAGGTCGTGACCCCCTATACTACTGTTGAGAAAGGCGGTGTCCTGGGGCTCAAGAGCAGGGGCGTTGGCAACAAATCAGGGAAGACACTTGTCACTCTAGACTTTTGCGCTTATGCAGAGGCGTCTCCTGAATATGATGAGATTAGACTCAAGGGGTATCCAGACCTAGTGCAGCGTGTCCAGGGAGGAGTGCACGGCGATTTGGGAACTGTGGCTATGGTTGTGAACATGATACCGATTGTTGCCCAATCTGAGCCGGGCCTAAAGACCATGAAAGACCTACCCGCCCCGCACAATACAGAAAGAGTATGGAGATAGGCAAGAATCAGATGTCTTCGTGAAGTGGTGATATAAGATGCTAGAAGCCTACAAGAAGTCGACTCCGGGCTCAGAGAAGTTGTTCGAACGCGCGTGTCGTGTGTTTCCAGGCGGAATCAATCACAATCTCAGAACTTTCGCCATGGATAGGTGCGGAGCCTACCCGCCGTACATGGTAAGAGGGGAAGGCAGTCACATCTGGGACGTGGATGGAAACCAGTACATAGACTGGTGGATGACACACTATGCTCAGATTCTCGGCCACAACAATTCCGATGTGAGGAAGGCAATCGAGCAGCAGCTTCCGAATGGATGTCATCTAGGCGCCCTGAATGAGCATCAGGTGGTTCTTGGAGAGATAATCCAGAAGGCAATCCCTACCCTTGCCAAGATGCGATTTTGTAGCACTGGTAGTGAAGCAACGATGTATGCTGTGAGACTAGCACGTCTATTCACAAAGAGAAAGAAAGTCGCCAAGGCATGGGGTGGATGGCATGGTGGTAACGATTCGCTGGGCTATCACATCAGTCACCCATTCTCAGACCATCCATTCTTTGATGGAGTGACCTTTGAATTCAACGATCGTAAAAGCGTGGACTCAGTAATCAAGAACCACGGGAAAGACCTAGCTGCGGTCGTCATCGAGCCAGTCTTGGGAGCAGGTGGAGGTCTCCCCCCAGAGCAGGACTTCCTGAGGTACTTGAGAGAGGAAACGGAGTCGAGAGGGGTTCTACTCATATTTGATGAGATCATCACCGGTTTTCGAATGTTATTTGGGTCTGCTGGGAAGGAGGTCTATGGAGTAGAACCGGACCTACTGACGCTTGGGAAAATAGCAGGAGGAGGAATGCACCTCGGCGTCTATGGAGGACGCGAGGACGTCATGACTCTGGCCGCACCTGGCACTCCGGGTGGGCGCTGGGTAGGTGGCGGCACATTCTCGAGCCATCCCTTGGCAATGGTGGCGGGGATTGCAACTCTAGGACAGCTTGCGAAGTTGAGTCGTAAGTACGAGTTTCTGAACACCCGTGGCGACGAGTTCCGCAAACGACTCAACAGACTCTTTGATGAGGAGGACTTTGATGCGATTGCGACAGGCGTAGGGTCAGTGATGTTCATCAATGTACTCAAGGGAAAACTCAAAGATGAAGTGCTCAGAGGCTCGGTTCTTGGCGAGGCAATTGACAACGAGAAGCTGGATCGCTTTCAGGGATTCCTAATGGAGAACGGCGTCTTTGGTTATCATGGACTAGGTGCATTGTCCTTCTCTCATTCAGATGAAGATTTGGAGAAGACATACGAAGCGACAGCTCGAGCTATCTCAGCGCTCAGGCGAACATGATGAAAATGGAGAGTAATTCATTGAAGAGAGCAATCATTGTATTTGAGAGCATCTATGGAAACACGAAGAAGGTTGCAGAGGCCATTGCTGAAGGCCTGACACAGACAGGCAACATAGAATGTGAAGTCATGAAGACGGGGGAAGTGCACCACACAGATGACCTTGCAGGATACGACGTGATTCTCTTTGGATGTCCGAATCACAATCAGGAGCCTGCTAGGAATATGCTCAAGTTCCTAGACCGCGTTGCCATTGTCGGTCTGGAGGGCAAGGTCGGAGCGGCCTTCGAAACGTATACAGGCGGCAACAAGGGCGTGGCACTGGAGAGGCTTGAAGCTGTAATCAGGAAGAAGGTGCCCGGATTGTCGTTGATTGTAGAGGGCTTCTCGGCCCTTGTTGATGACAGAAAGGGGCCACTAGCAGAGAATGAATCTTCGAATGCATTGGATTTCGGTAGCCGCCTAGGGTCGAAGCTATGAGAAGCGAACTAGATACTCAGGCGGTGAGATACCGGTGCAAACCTAGCTATGGCTCGGCTTCCAGTGCTTGTTCCGAATCATGCTGAGATCAGTGATTATCATAAGGGCAGAAAGGCTTGACTCCACGCAACCGTGCTGTTTCGGACTTTCCGGTATCTTCTCCTGGGATATGAAATCAGATCTCGAAAGTTGTGGGGGCGCTTGAGAGAATCTTGTGACCCTCTTCTGTGATGGCGTACGTGTCTTCAATGCCCAACAAGATCTCTCCTGGGATGATGATTTTGGGTTCAGACGCGAGTGTGTTTCCAGGAGAGAGATTGGGACCCTTTGAATAGAAGACAGGCAGTTCGTCCAACTCCAGACCGACCCCGTGACCAAGAAAGGCAACCTTGTCAGAGTTAGTACCCATGAAGTTCTCATGGATACTCAGCTCCTCGCTAAGATTCATCACTTCACGATATAGCTTACCCAAGCTTTTCCCAGGCTTCATCGAGTTGGTGATGAGCTGCTTGATCTGTGACAGAGCATCGAGTTGGTCACGAATCTCAGGAATGAACTGCCCGCAGACAAACGTCCGCGTGGTGTCTGAAAGATATCCCTGACAGTTGCCAACGGTGTCAACGATAAACGGGCGGTTCCTACCAAGTTTCTTCCGTGTGGACCCAAAGGTGTACTTGAGAGAGAGACCCTGACCCGATATCGGTGTGAAATACGTGTTCAGAGTAGAGCCCCCACTCGAAACCACGTAGGAGTACTGCACCATCGCCATGTTGAAAGACCTGGTGGTTATGAAGCCGGCGTGGCCTCTCTCGACCATCCATGAGTCGAGTCTGAGTGCTAGCTCTACTTCTGTCATATCCGGATTGGCGATTTCTGTACAGAACTCAAACGATTCGTCAACAAGAACAGCAGCTCTCTCCATCAGTTCGATCTCGTAGTCCGATTTCACTGATCGAATCTGTCTGAACAGGTTGCTTCCATCGACAAGGCGAGTTTCCTTGGCCTTGGACTGGAGGAATGTTACGAGGGAGAATGGCAAGACATCTCCTTCGACCACTATTTGTGCTTCTGATTCGACCTTAAGATTCTCAAAGAGCATTGACATTCTACCTAGGGGTCGGATGTCAGTGAGTGGAGAGTGGGTCTTGACAAGATCTAGATTGCGTTCTGAGAAGCGAACCGGGTCGCCTTCCGATGGGACATACACCGCGCCAGGACTTCCGATTCCCGAGTAGTAGTATAACTCAGCCACTGACATGAGTAGTGCTCCGTTAAGCCCCTTATCAGTAAGCAGGCTCTGCAGCCTTGATACCCTAGAATCAGTTTCGGACTTTGGAACCACTTCATATGTTTCGGACATGGGCGTAGTTGAATAGTATCTCAATAAGACTCCTCCGCAATGTGCTTCGGTCAATCGGTTCGATGTCTGAATGTCAGATTCCCAGAGGACATACAACCGGACTCTGTATTCTCGGAGTAACATGCGGGTTTATTGCCTTGAGAAGACAACTGTAGTATGCGCAGAAGTGCAGGAAAATGCCATCTGGGTTTGATTCAATGAGAATATTATGATATACGAGGATTTATAATAACTAAATATGTTATATTATAACCTGATGTAGAATGGACGTGGCACACTCCATGCAGATATCAAATAGCCTCAGAAGGACGGCATGCGGAAGAAGCGCATGCATAATCCTATACACTGGGAAAGCCTGTCTATTCTGCGATGTCGCAAAAGAGATTCTTGGTGAGGCCATCTCTCAATTCGGAGTGTCTGAAGGAGTGATCTGTAAGATTGACGTAGACAGGGGCGAGGACAAAGGCACCGGATGTAACGATGTGGTGACAAGCCTCCCCACGATACGAATCTGCAACGTGGTCCTAGAAGGCATCCCTGATGAGGGCCTTGTGAATGACGCCGTCATCCGGGCATTGATGATGGATTGTTTCTGCGACGCCCCTGCCGTGTAGTCTGAGCCTTGACTTCTTCTGTTATTTCGGCTTCAAGTCTGCTATAGGATTTCTCGCATGTTTGATGATAACCTCTTCCTGTCCGTCTGTTTCAATGGCACATGGACGAGATTCGCGGACTCGTTCAATCGCAGTCCGACCATCGATTGAGTCATACAGATAGACTTCAGCCAGGGCCAACATGGTTCCAGTCCTTCCGCACCCGGCCAGACAATGAACAAGGACAGGCTTGCCTTGGTCTAGCGAGTCTTTGACTACCTTTACAAACTCACGCACGTTGTCTGTGGTAGGTATGCCGAAGTCTGGAATGTCAATATTATGCTGCTCAAGCTCGAATCCGGTGAGGTCTGGGAATCCGAACCTTGATTCTAGGGATATCATCACTTTGATTCCCGCATCCACAATTGCCTCTAGGCTCTCCCTGGTTTCAGGCAGGGCAGAACCCCACAATTCTCCGGGTCTATGCTCAAACATGTCAAACATCGCGCTCGCAAACACCTCAGATACAACGATGCTCACACATCATTCTCGCAATGTAAGTCTGGCGGAACGTCATTTAACACTCAGCCTTAGAATGCAGCGAGAAAGACGTCGGAATCTTCAGAAGTCGAGTCGAATCGTCTCCCACTTGACCCTCCCAGCCTCAACAGCCTCCCTGATCCTTCGTTCCGTTCTGCTAAGACGAGCCTCACCCGTTTTCACATCAGCCAGAATGACAGTGATTGGAAGGTCCGAGTTGCCATCCTTGATGGCGGTGTAACCATCGAATATCAAGTAGTCAATGGGTGCGCCGATGAACCGCGCATCTGCAGGATTATAACTGAAGATATCGCTCAACAAGGGAACCATGTGCTCGGCAATCTTGCCCTTTAGCACATAGCGACTACGCTTACTGGCATCCCTTCTTATGTCACCCTCTTGTTCAGCCCACAGAGTCCTGAACTCTGCTTCTACCATAGCAATTCGATGCTTAATCCGCCAACTCATTGCTAGGTAGACAATGACGGCAACGAGTAGACCAATGGCTAGACCTAGAAGAATCTCTTCAAGAGCCATACTGTACTGTTACAACTCGCCAATATATGCACAGGTACTGCCCCGGTATTAGCGGAGGTCTGTTAGTTTTACACTACATGACCAATTGAATGACCCCAATCTCGAAGGCAGGGAGCGTGAAACCAAAGAATAATACCGAGGCCGCTTCCCCTTGTAGGACGTGCTCGATGTGTGTTGCGGAGGTCGAATCTGAGAATGGAGACTCTCACAGCATCCAAAGTAAGATGCACGCTATCCATCATTCTGCTCCTGACATCAGCACATCTGGTCATCACTGGACACGCGACATCGAGTCAGGAAGAGGGGGGGATTGTGGCGTTCTCGTCCAACTTTCTCTTGTCCACAGACGACTCACAATATGCCCACCATGTTGAGGTATCGGTAGCAATTAGTGACAATGGCACGATCTTCGCAGGATGGAAGAATTCAGACCTGCATAACGGCCCCGGGTTAAGGGTGAGTATCGTGAAGTCAGTAGATGGAGGAACAACATGGACAGAACCCCTCGATATGCCGATGTTTGGCGGAGAGTTCACTCAACAGTCAGATCCTTGGCTGTACTGGCACGACGGTACCATATACTACGCATACTTGGAGTTTGAGCCAGACTATTTTCTGAACACGAGCAACCCGGACTTCTTCACACAGATAACGGTCGCCAAGAGTGAAGACTACGGCAGCACATGGACTACTGCAAGGGCATCCAATGGGACATACTTTGCAGACAAGGAAACGATGATGGTCAGCGATGATGGCACGGTGTACGTAGTCTACGATGATGTCAACGTGGATGCTGAAGATGGAAACGCAACTGTGCGATTCACACGATCAACTGACGGGGGAACTACTTTCCAGGAGATGTCGGTCATTGATGAGGATCCAGGATATGTTGGGCCATTTGTTGCGCAGAATAGCACAGGTGGGCTCTTTGTCGCATGGACTTGGCTTGATAGTACGTACACACAAGGGGCGATATTCCTGTCAAGAAGTGCTGATGGCGGCATAACATGGGACGGCCCAAGAGCGATTGACACAGGCGGCAACCATTCTGCGGCCACAGCCCCCGGTGGAAGACCAGGAAAGACCACACTGCCTGTACTGAGATTCGATAATTCCGACCGACTCTATCTCCTATGGTCTGATTTGTATGAGCCTGACGACCACTCATGGGATGTCTATCTGTGCTATTCGGATGACTCCGGAGAAACTTGGAGTTCACGAACGCAGATCAATGAGGAAACCACTGGAAATCAATGGAATCCTGATGCAGTGATAGGGCCTACAGGACGATTGCATATCGCATACTATGATGAAAGGAACAACACGTATCTACCGTTATATCGAACGCTGGAATTCACAGGGGCAGGGAGAAACAATCCAGTCTTCTCACGCGAAATCCCCATTGCTGACGATCTAACAGCTAGCTCGTTCACGAGACCCGGAGAATACCTGGGAATTCAACTAGACGAGAATGAAGTTCCTCATGTGGCATGGAGCGATGCGCGCGATGGTGAGATGGACATCTATTATGCTCAAGGATTGAACTCAACGATACTCCCAATCCCTGTTGAAATGATTGTTGTAGTAGGGGTTGTCGTGGGGGTAGTAATTGTGATTGCCCTTGTAGTATACAGACGACGAAGATAGACCCTCACAATCAAAAGCCCCGAGGACAATTGGGGGGATTCCTTAAGTAGACCAAGCCCAGGAGTTCTCAGGAGCACAATGAAAGATAGAGTATTCCAGCTGTTGAAGGAACTAAGTGAAACTCCAGGACCTGTGGGCCGCGAAGAGTCTGTTCAGCGCAAGGTTCAGGAGTACTTTACGAGTATCGGTTTCACTGTTCAACAAGACAAGATCGGGAATCTGGTTGCTACTCTAGAAGGTACAAAACCACATTATGCGCTTATGTCGCACGCGGATGAAGTGGGTTTTCTAATCAGCAATATTGATCCATCAGGGTTCCTTCAAGTGAAATGGAACACAACAGGGTACATGCCTGATCTAAGACTTCTTCCGGGCCAGCGTGTTTCAATAATGACTGAGAAGGGTCTTGTTCCTGGCACGTTCTGTGTTAAGACAGCACACATTGCTGGTGCCGAGGGCAAGAAGAGGCTTCCAAGTTACGAAGAGGTGTTCTTGGACGCTGGGGCCACCTCAAAGGAAGAGATACATGAGATGGGCATACAAATAGGGACCCCAGCCATATACGATGCGAGTCTCACCAAGGTAGGCAAGAACTTGGTAGGTAAGTCCTTCGATGACCGTGTTGGTCTCACAATGATGATTCTGATTGCTGAGAATCTATCGAAGATTGAGAAAAGCCAACGGCCTACCGTAACGTTCGTGTCAACAGTAATGGAAGAACTCGGGGCAAAAGGTGCAGCGGCTGTGGCGAAGAACCTAGAGATCGATGGTGCAATCATCCTAGAGGTGGGCCTAGCCGATGATTACCCGGGCACATCTGGAGAGGCTGGTGTCGCGCTAGGAAAAGGACCAGTGATAGTGGTAAAGGACAGCCAGGTGCACTACTCGCACAAACTCAACATGCAACTCATAGAAACGGCCGAGAAGAACGGCATCTCCATACAAAGAGCAGTCTATCACAACTATGCGACTGATGGATCCCAGATGATATTGCAGGGGCAGCTTGCAGCCACAGTTGGGGTCCCATGCAGATACTCGCACAGCAGCTTTGAAACACTGACCATGGATGATGTTGAGTCCACGATTCGACTTGTGTCATCCTTCTTGATGGAATCAGCATGATGTAGGAGCATGGTGTCTAGTCATTCTGCGTCCTGATTGCTTCAACATGTACTGTCATGCTCTCCCTAGCGAGAATACGCACCATAGTACCAATTGGAATCTCACCGTCCTTGCAGCGCGCATCCCAAATCTCGGCTCCAACTTTGATTTTACCCGAGCTGCTTGTGACCGTACCGATGACCTTTCCTGTCATCCCCTCAAGATCATAAACCATGTAGGATCCCTCTAGCAGAGAGTCGTAGACGAGATAGTACTTTCCTGCGACGAATATGGCAGCTCCTATCACCATTATCAATGCGACGGGAATAGTCCATTCTGGAGCCAAGTAGTAGACTATGGCAATGACTAAGGGAACCAGGAGCAGCTCATCTATCGTGATTGCTATGAATTTGACCCGAGGAGAGACCATACCTGTTTACGACCACCCATTCTCATGCTCATGATAGAATCATAGTTAGAAAAGCCTTTGCTCGCAGCGATGCATCCACACAGCCTTGCGACCTGCAATACGATTAAAAGGAGGGCACTTGGGCTCGAAATTCAAGTGACCGCCTTTTGAAGACTGAAACAATCCAGATGATGTCGGGGGCAGCCATGCTCTCCGCATTCACATACATCCCCATTCTGGCAAGAGACACTCTGGGTGCTGACGAGCTCTTTGTAAGCCTTCTCGTGGGCGCCTATGCGGCAGCCTCCTTTTTTTCCAGCTACATCTTCGGGAGAGCAGGGGATATCTATGGTAGGCGGATTGTTGTCAGGACCGGCTTCTTGGTTTCTACGGCAAGCTTCGGATTTCTTCTACTGGCGAATACTCCAGAGGTCCTGTTCATAGTCAGGGTAGTTGGAGGTTTTTCAGTCGGTATCTATCCAGGTGCTCTTGCGGCCCACGCCTATGAATCCGAGATGAAGATGGGAAGATTCGCATCCTTTGGTGCTGTTGGATGGGGGGCAGGTACTCTACTTGCAGGCTTCGCGGCGGGATTCAACATATACTATGCGTTTCTCATGTCGTCAATCTTCTTGGCGGTCGCGTTTGGAACAGCCATGACACTACCACGCCTCGAGAGACCTGTGGTGTATGTTCCACGCTTCCCGCTAGCAACTCTCAAACGCAACTGGTCCGTTTACCTCGCGGTGTTAACACGTCACAGTAGTGCGTCAGCAATCTGGACTCTCTGGCCTCTCTTTCTCACGGACCTTGGAGGAAACCCCTTTATGGTCGCCGTGGTGCAGGCAAGCAACTCAATCGCACAGGTCGTCGTCATGGTTGCATTGACTGACCGGATCGACTATAGGCTTCTGATCAAGGTGGGCATGCTATCTTCGGCTGTCACCTTCTTCTGGTTCACCCTCGCTACCAACATAGTGGAGATAATCCCATCACAGTTTCTTCTGGGTTTTGCGTGGGCGTGTCTATATGTTGGTGCACTGAAGTATGTAACAGAACGCAATGAGGACAGATCAACCGCGTCAGGACTGCTCACTTCTACCATGTCCATCTCCATGGTCCTTGGCCCAGTCATGGCTGCCGTGCTCTATTCAATTTGGCCCGACTACGTGCCAATCATGCTCTACGCCGCTTTGATGTCAGTAGTCGGCTTCTTGATATTCCAAGTGAGCAACAGTGAGAATGACTTATACATTGCTCCTGAAACGGTCGAGTAGTACTTCATCGACCATATCATGACCAAGGAGAGACTTTTCAGGTCCCCTGTAGACCTGCTTGTGGAAATCTCAAAGGAGAAAGTGGTCCTTGGAAATCAGGGAGATGACAACAGCTGATCTGGGATTTGCAGTCAGCTTGACTGAGGCAGTGGGGTGGAGCAGCATCAAGAGAGACTTTGAAGAGTTGCTCCTTTTCGACCCCCATGGCAACTTTGTCGGAGAAGCGGATGGAGTCCCAATTGGCATGGTGTGCGCCCTTTCGTACGGACCGTTTGCATCCATAGGCAATCTCATTGTCGTCGACGAGTTTCGAGGACAAGGCAAGGGTGCTGAACTAATGGAACACGCAATGGACTACCTGAAGAACAAGGGAACTGATGTCATGATGCTTGACAGCGTTCCCGCTGCAGTTCCTCTGTATGAACGTCTTGGATTCAAGAAGGTCTGTAGGTCTCTGAGGCTTGCGGGTCGCGTTGAGCCCAAGCTTTCTCAGAGAGTCAGACCCATGGAAGGGAAAGACCTCATGCATATACTGGCAATTGATCGGAAGCACTTTGGTGCAAGCAGGTTCCTGTTTATCTCCAGCGGCCTCGCTGCTTGTCCGGAATTCTCTATTGTGCTTGAGGTAGAGGGTGATATTGCAGGGTATGCCATGGGCAGTGAACGACATGGTCATGTTCGATTGGCACCTTGGATAATGTCAGACCATACCGAATTCGCAAAGATTGTCCTGCAGGATTTCGCAGTACAGGCAGGAGGTCTTGAGATTAGGGCAGGTGTACTAGAAACCAGCCGAAGAGCAATTGGAGTCTACAAGGCCTGCGGCCTCAAGGAAACAGGTCACTCTTGGCGGATGGTCAGAGGAGCAAAGGAGAGCATTGAGTTCTCGGATGGAGTCTACGCCATAGGTTCACCCATGAGAGGGTGACCTCGTCGTCTTCTACGGAACTGTTCCAGCCGTTTCCCAAAGTCCACCTCGCTCAGTCGATCTGCAATTATAGGTGATATCAAGACCGACGCAACGGCAAACACCCCCACAATGGAGAGGTCGATTACCAACGTGCTGTATGTTCCTTGAATGAACATCTCAATGAGCGTACGATAGGCATTGGAGAAGGGAAGATACTCATTTGCCGTCACGAAACCAATGCCGGCCATTTCGAGAGGCGCGATTCCCCCTCCAGTGAGCCAATAGAAGAGAGCACCAAGGGCGGCCACCGGGACCACGTACACCGAGTTGCGGAAGATAGCTCCAAGAATCACGCCGATTCCGGAGCAGAAGGTTGACAGAAGAAGGGTCATAGCTATATAGACGAGAAGGTTTCCCATGGGCCACACTCGGTACGCTGCCAATCCTAAGAGGAATACTACCGGTATTGAGAGGTAGCTTAGAATGACCGCACTGAACATCTTGCCAGCATATACGGCATGCAACGACTGGTTCGACAGAGTGATCTCTTCCAAAGTCTCATGTTCGAACTCACTAGCGGTTGCCGAGCTTGCCAGATAGAGTCCAGCAAATGAGATCCCAAAGATTGTCACAGTCCAAGCCATGTAGGCGAGTCTTGGCGGTGTGTACGGGTTCAGTAACTCGACTTCAAATGTGCTGTTAGTCCGATCAGGTAGGTAAGTCTGATAGAAGATGTCTAACTTCCTTATCACAGGCATTCGCAGATTCTTCGTCATGTCCTCATGCGCGTTGTTGACTAGAAGCTGTATGCTGATAGACTCATTGTTGGTAAGTGCCGCTTCAAATCCATCTGGTATGGTTATCACCAGGTAAATGTCTCCGTTTTGAAAGCTGACGCTAGCGGATTCTGAGTCCATTCTAATGAGGTTCAAGCTTGGGGGAATCTCGTCTGGTTCTCCCAAGATCTCGATCAGGCCATTGGTGAATTCACCGGGACTGTCCTCTTGGACCACAAGAGCGGCATCAACTCCAGGTCCAGCATAGACTCCACCCATGAGAAGAAGAAACGCACTGTAGTACAGCAAGGGGAAAGCAACGATGAATACCAGCCTTGACTTGTTCCGAAACCAAGTCTTTGTTTCCTTGACTAATGAGGCCTTGAATACTCTCACGAAGTTGCTCAAGTATGCTCCACCTCCCTCTTCATGAGTGTTGAGACAACTGCAGTCAGAACAAGCCACGTCACCAAGAGAGCAACGATGCTAGGCAGGATGCCTGTGACAGTGTCAAGGAAGAACACTCGAGTCCAGAGACCTAAGACGTGAGTAGTGGGTAGCAATAGTGAAACTAGCCTTAGTTCAAGCGGCATCAGGCCAATTGGGGCCAATCCCCCACCAGCAAGGAAACCAATAACGCTGAAGAGAACGGATCCTAGTATTGCAAGTTCTCGGTTCTTTGTCCTTGTCCCGATGAGCTCACCAATTGGAGCGAGAGACAAGATTGTCAGGAGCATAATAAGAGATAAGAGCGTGGAATGGCAGATATGGTCCGCCCAATCACGATGGCTAGTCTACTAGTTGGCGAGTTTAGCAGGTCGTAGATGGCCTGCGTTTCATATTCGGTGGCTGTTGACAGTCCCTGGCCTGTCACAGAACAGACGATTAGCGAGAGGATTATGGCAACTGCATACATGTAGGCGGTATTCGAAGGTGTCATTGGCCGAGCGAGGGTCTCCTCAAGTGAAACGGGGGCATCAGACTGGTCAAAGTGGGGGTATACTGCGCCTTGGTTGTAGAGAAGCACACCAGCCTCAATGCGGTGCACGTAGTTCTTGACAACGTCATCATTGTAGTTGGCAACATAGATGACAACGGTGGCTTCATTCCCCGTACTAACATTCAATCCGAATCCGTCAGGTATCAAAATGTAAGCGATTAGCAGGTTGTCTTGAAACATCTGTGCTGCTGTTTCTGAGTCGTATCTTGTTGTCTTAAACCAGGTGTGATTGGTCGTCGAAACCATGTTCTCAAGAATATCAGCCATTTCTTCAGCCTGAGAAGACTGATCCTCAACTACAAGTCCGCACACGAATGACTCCCCACCGCCGACCTGGACCCATAGGATTGTGTACACAAGAGCAAGAACAAACGGAACTATCAGACTTGGGGCGATGAATCGTGGGTCACGTCTTGCCTGCTTGAAGTCCTTCTTGACTATGGCTTTCATCTCTCTAAGCAACTCTAGTCCCTCAGCTTTGAACCGGTGATGGCCAGGAAGACGTCACCCAGAGATGGTTCACGGAGTGCAACCTGAACCACTTTCAGATCCTTCTGTGATAGCCGTTCGATAACCACTGGTAGGTCTGAGTGGCCCGACTTGCTCTTTATCCAGGCCGTCCTTGGGCCGCCATTGAGCGGATCAGAAACTTTCTCAATCTCCATTCCAAGGCATTCATTGAGCCAAGAGGCCCCCTGTTCTGAGTCAAGCCCATCGATGAGCACTTCAATCAGATATTCACCAACATATCGGCGCCTCAGCTCGTCTGGTGTGCCCTCTGCAACCAATTGTCCCTGATCTAGCACAATCACCCTATCAGCAAGTGCCTCAGCCTCGTCCATGTAGTTCGTACAGAATAGTACTGTACGACCCTCTTGTTTCAATTTACGGACCTGATTCCAAATCAGGTTGCGACTCTGGACGTCGACTCCAAGTGACATCTCATCAAGAATTAGCAGCTCCGAATCGTGTAGGATAGACCTCACAAGTGCAAGCCTTCTTTTCATTCCCCCGGAATATGTCTTCACTAGATCATCCTTCCTATCAGTCAGCCCCGCTAGCTCTAGCATCTTGGCGACTCTCACGTCGACCTCATCATTGGGGACACCATACAAGTCAGCATGATACTCAAGAGCCTCTAGTGCGGTGAGGTCAGGATAGAGCGCAGTCTCCTGAGGCATGAATCCAATTCTCTTTCTCACCTCATCGAGATTCTCAGACACTTCAAAGCTGGCCACTTTCACATTGCCGTAGATTGGCCGAAGAATGCCCGTAATCAGCTTGACAGTTGTTGACTTGCCCGCACCGTTCGGGCCGAGGAGAGCGACAATCTCTCCTTTCTCGACAGCAAAGGAGAGGTCCTCCAGTGCTTTCAGATCCCCGCCGTACGTGTAAGTCAAGTTGGAGATTTCAATCATTGAGGGCAAGATAACACCCAAGTAGTACAATGCAGACGACCGATATGAAATTCGTGTCACCCTAGGAGTTACATCGACTGATTCATATCGGTTCGCCAATGTTCCAGTCCCGATGACGAAATGAGTTTGGATTTCATACTTCAGCCTAGCGTCTGGGGTATCCTGATGGAACTGAAGTGGGGAGATAGGTTCGAGAGGGACTTGATAGAGAAGATTCCCCAAGAAGGTATAGCCTTTGACGAGATTAGAGATAGGCTCTTGGAGCTGGGACTTGTGTATAGGTTTCGAGGCGGGCAGAATAGCCCATATCTCTGCTTGACCGACAAGGGGCAACTCCTGATGGACCGCTTGATTCAAGCTCAAGACATTCTTGATTCTGATGATTCTATCTAGACCATCTTGTCACCTCTAAAGTGACAAGGCATTGAAAAGACTTGAGTGATATTGGCTTCATAAGTGTGCGGAATGCCAGGCGATGAAATCATATCAGAACTAAGAAGCCTAGGACTCCACCTTAACGAAGCAAAGGCCTACAAGGCCCTTGTTACATTGGGGCAGAGTACGGCAAGAGCCGTAGCAGACCATTCTGGCGTGCCAAGAAGCAAGGTATACGATGTTCTCTACTCGCTTGAGGACAGAGGTCTTGTGAGACGAGTGCTTGGCAGCGATCCCACAGAGTTCAAGTCGTATCCACCTAAGGACGCCATTCCCTACCTTATTGAGAAGTTGCAACAGTCCGGGAGTGTTGTAATGAAGGCACTAGAGACCATTGAGCAGGAGAGGAATACTGAGAGCAGAGAGCTGGTATATACTGTAGAGGGGCAGGACCAAATCAAGATGGAAATGCGTGGAATCATTGGAGAGGCTCAGAAAGAAGTATTCATAGCCACACTCAACCCAGCAGTTCTAAGCGCTGCACGTCCGGCCCTAGCAGAGGCAAAGAGAAGAAACGTGAACATTCAGCTCTTCACAGCCGGAGCAAACATGGAAGAGTGGAAGGAGTTTACTCATTACCTAGAAATGACAAACGTTGAGGGCATTGGTCCGACTGGACTCATAGAGCAGATGAGCACGGTAATAGAAGATGTCGCCATTGTGGACGCGGGCTGGAATCCAACCCAGATGGGGATTGTCATAGCAGATAATTCAGAGAGCATTGGGATGTTTGGAACTCATTCTGCTCAGATGAAACCATGGGCACTAGTTGTTCGAGTACCTTTGATTGCAATTCTACAGCGACAAGTCATAACTGCGGTTCTTTCACAGGTGCAGAGATTCATTGCAGCCATGGAAGCAACGTCATAGGACAAGATATCCTAGAGTTGTGCTAATTGCTCTCTAGCTCCTTGATGGTCAGTCACAAGTTGCGCAGACATTGGTCTGAGTTTCACCCACTCCATCGATGCCCCTCAGCTTCTCCACAACATACGCACTCATGTCCTCATTGCTCTTGAAGAGGGCCTTCACTATGATATCAAACGCACCAAATATGATGTAGGCTTCCTCAGTTTCTTCAAGGGCGATAATCTGCTCTAGCACTTCTCGATTCGTCATGCCCTCAACTTTGACCAAAATAAACGCCGTTAGAGCCATTGGAGTCTGCCTCTGCCAGAAGTGGCTAGACAGTCCAAGATAGCCACTTATTCTTTGCGCATTAAAGGCATATCGGCTAAAGCCGGTGTATAAGTTGAACTGCTGTCTTGCTCAGGTCCAAGACTGTGAGTTCCGGAATGGAATCATGTGTCGCCCAAGCGACGACCCAGATGCTGCCCTCAACCAGCGCCATAAGGAGGTGCCCTTGATTGTTGTCGGCAGTGGCGATGAGGGTTTCAGGACTAGAAGCCACTCTCTTGTATGCCACACTGTTGATCTCAATCTTCTCTCTCATAGACGTAGTGGCCTCAGCCAGATCAGAAGCTGAATCGACCAAACCATGGAAGTTCTCAGTTACCCAGATTACCTCTCCATCTTTGAGAACTGCGAATGCCTGAATCTTCGGATTGTTGGCGTAGAGCATTCTCCACTCGTTGTCTATGGTCGCATCCATCTCTTCAACACCATGGTACCAGTGAAAGGAGACCCGCGATTTTAAGGGGTAGAACTGTTGATGACACGTCTACCCGCTGATCTTCTAGTTCCATTGTGCTAGATTTTGCCCTTGAGCGACTTCGCTGCCCTGTCGACATCAACATAGGTTCCGTCAGGCTGTGCCTCTGCAGCAGCCCAAGCAACGACAAACTTGTCGCCCTCAATCTTAGCAAGCACGAGAAGCCCATTGCCCTGCACATTCCGAGCAACCAGGCTGTCAGGAGTGGTCCGCAGTGTGGAGTACTTAACCTGATTCTGTACGACTGAGCTGGCTCCAGTACTGACCGCCCTGCCAAGCTGAGGGGCATCTTCCACCAGGTTCCAGTTCTGAGATTGCCATAGAACCTGCCCGCTAGCAGTAATTACTCCGAATGCTTGTACCATCTGTCCGCTTGCGTTGTAGCATTGTGTGTAGGCATCCATAACAGGATCGCTCATGTTTGATTCACTCCGTTATTCAGCACGGTCTCTGGAAGACTAGGAACAGTGTATCCATAAAAAGGAATTCTTGACAGCCTTCGAAAACAGGTGAAACAGACTCATATGGAAGGATGGATGTTCAGTCTCATGTTTCGGCATGCTGTTTGGGAGAATAAAGAGGGAACATTCATCAGAATCACAGCCCGGCCGAAGTCAAAGAGTAGAGAGCTCGTATTGAGCTTGGAGGATGAGAGTCTTGTCGTCAACCTTACCTCTCCTGCACGCGAAGGAAAGGCGAACACGGAACTACTGAAAAGACTCTCAAGACTCCTGGGCGTTTCTGGGGGGAGAGTAAGTCTAGTATCGGGGCATAAGTCCAAGGGGAAGACCGTCTTCATAGAGGGATTGACTGCCGAGCAGGTATTGAGAATCCTACAAGAAGTCACAAACGATAAATAACCCGACTCGTCTAGGTCGGCTCTGCATGTGTTCAGAGTCGCCCATGTGCGAACCTGAGTGGGATTGGCACATCACATGTCGGAGGACATTTTTTGAGAAGGTTCCGTAGATCGACAAGGGCCCTGATGGCTGGGCTGTTCGGTACGGGACTCTTCTATGCTCTTCTCGTGGCATTTCAGGGCCGCTGGAGCAACCTTGATGTCTTGTCGGCCATTGCCATAGAGGCGGCTTTGCTGGTCATTTCTCTTGTAAGAGGCCCTATCGACAAGAAGGGACTGCTCTACATCCTTCTAGCAGCGATAGGCTACTTTCTCGTGTCAGCAATCTTCGGGTTCTTCTCCGAGATAACTGTAATGGCTGCGGGAGGATTGGGGACCTACACATTCATCGCTAGCAAGCCGAAGTTCCCGCTCACCAAGAGGGCCATGGTAACCGGCATATCTGTAGGAGTCATAATGACCTTCTTGGGAATCTATCTTGCTCTAAAGATTGGAGTTGTATACTTCATCGGAGCTGAGCTTCTTGGAGCTATCATACTTGGCATATGGGGAGGATACACTCCTGAAGAGAACACGATTGTAGTGGCTATTGCGAATAGCTCAGGATTCATCTCAGTAGGAGTGCTCGTGGTCTTTCCTGCGGTGGCTATCTTTGTAGAAGACGTAGCCCTTGTTAACCAGTTGATTACCATCCCATTCATTGCTGTCGTCACTGCAATGAGTGCGTTCTTTGGGATCATCCTGCTTGTGCCCTTTCGAGAGAGTTTTGAAGACGACCCCTGGCCGCAGATCAGGCCACAGGCAGAGTGTATCATCGCTCTAGGTTCGGATCCTACATCGAAGGCCAATGTGGCGATTGGGATCGGTGCGTCAGCTACGTGGGTAGCAACCACAAAAGTCGTGGAACAGGTATCCGGGTCGAGTCTTGCATCAATCCCAAACGCACTGGAACCAGTCATTCCTGCTGCTGGTTCAATACCCGATTGGATTGGTGTGGCCAACTCTCCATTGTTAGCGGGAATCGGCTATTTTGTGGGATGGAAACGAACCTTGGTCTTGCTGTGTGGCACTCTCACTACTATGATGTTTTGGGTCATCTTGGAAGGAGCTGCACCTATCCCATATTCAGACCATCTACATCGCCCCGAGATCATCTATCTTGTACTCGGGGTCTTCGCATCTGTCATCTTCAAGGACATCATCTCCAGCAGAGAACGTGAGATGAGTCCCGCGGAATTTCAGAGACTCGCTGAGACCCTCATGAATACCAATTCACACGATGACACTGAAGCTCAGCTGGTAGAGAGACCTCACAAGGCAGAGGACATACCCAAGCTACTACGCGTGAAGGAGGAACTCTTCTCTATTGAGACTCTTCGAGAAGAAATCCTCGAGATGGTAAGAAGTCCTAGGGAGTACATGAGGAGTAGAAGAGGGAAGATGCCCCCTTGGGTCGCCTTCACCTCAATGGTCCTCTTCACGATAACGGGAATCATAGTATTCTCAATTCTCACGCCATTCGCTGGTGTTAGGCTACCTTGGCTTCTCTTCGTCTTTGGAACCCCATTAGCCATGGTCTCTGCGTATTTTACGGCCAGATCAATAAGCGAAACCGGCATGTTGGCTGGTTACATATCTGACATCATATCAATCCCCGCAATTCTGTTCTTCAGAGTGAGTTTTCAAGCCATAACAACGTTCATGGCCATGCTTGGAGGCCTTCAAGATGCGGCTCTTGCTCTGCTGGTACATCTGAAGCTTGGACGGCTCACGGGAGTCAGGGGCAGAGAGATTCTGAAGGCTGTCTTCATCGGCATGGTTCTCGGGACAATTGCGGGCTCAGTAATAACCTACATGCTATACAGAACATATGGTTTTGGTGGGCCTGAGTTCCCCGCGCCGGTGGCGCAGCTCTTTGGGTTCTTGGTAACGAGCATAGCGGTTATAGGTGAGTTCCAACTTCCCGGAATATCTGACCTCCCATGGCTTCATCCCCTGGTTGCTTTGGTCTACCTACTCTCCTTTGGCATCGTCGGAGCGATTGTTGGATTACAGCTCGGCAAGAGAGGACTGAGCGCCATCAGTCTGGCCGTTGGGCTGTTGATACCTCCTGCGACGGCTGTGGCAATGCTCTTCGGGGCATTCATAGACTTCAGAATGGAGAGAATTCGAAATCACGACCTTGCTAATGATGAGCATATTTCGATGTGTGAACAGAGGAGGGAGAAGCAGAGTCAAGTTCTAAGCGGCATTGTTGCAGGTGAGGCAATAGTCACCGTTGTCTGGGTGATGTGGAACGCGTTAGCGCTATTTGCCTAGGAAGACCTGTTGACATACTCTGCTACGCGATTAAGGAAACTTGGAAAATCGTTCTTGTACATGGTTGCCCCGGCAGCTGCTGGATGACCCCCACCTTGAGCACCATCAATCTTGGAGAGGATCTTGTTCAACATCCGGTTGAGATCGACAGTTGAGTGCCTTCGCCTAATGCTCATGTCAACCTCATCATCTGTTGATCGGGCACTGATCCCAATATTGCTGTCTGTAGCATAAGCTGCGAACTTCGCACTCTTCCCTCGATATCCGTTGATCGGCATGTCAAGAACATATCCCACGGGTCCCAGCTTTCTGGCCTTCTGCTGGACGTATCTGAAGACCTCGTGCTCAATTCTTGTCGCCTTCAATGCAAGTGTGACTATGTCGTTCATTGAACTCGGATCAACACCAAGCGTTAGCTGCCTCACTAGGTCCTTGGATTCTTTTCGATAGTCTATCTCCTGGAGTGCCTGTACAAGCAGACCTGCTTCCAAATACAGTGTGCGCTTGTCATAGTTCTCAAAATGACTCTTGGAAAACTCCGTACCATCGCAATAGTCCCCGATAGCGCCATACAGGGCAAGACGAAGTGCATACTCGGGCAACTTCTCTGCAAACCTTCGGTAGACAAGTTCTGCTGCTGACGGCCCGACTTCGTGGAAAAGCTGCACCCGCCTAGAGAGTTCCTTGCGCTGTCTGGCAGTCATAGGATGATGATCAATCCAATGAATCTCTGTGGATTCGGGGAAACGGTCAATGGCTCTGAGAATATCTTCAAACCTCTTTGTGTTGATGGCAATGTCGCTGATGCTCACCGACTCTGGATTGTCCTTTGCTGCACGGAAGAGGTCTTGATGGACCTGAGAGGGTTTTGTGAAGTAGAAGCTAGCTCCTGGAAAGGCAAGCAATGCGATGGCTCCCGATGTTATTCCATCAAGGTCTCCGTGGCTGAGAACGATAGAGGTCAATGTCTAGCCCCTCTTTGGATGTCTTAAGTACCGTAAGTTTCCTCAAGAGCTTTGTCCCATTCATCCTTCTCTTCTGGCTTATCCTTGGCCTTCTTGCGCGCCTTCTCGCGCTCCTTGCGCATCTTGGCCGCTTCGTTCCTCTTACGCTTTAGCTCCTGCTTCCTTCGCTTGATCTCTGCTTTCTCAGCGTCGGTGAGTTCTTCCTCCTCGATGACCTCACGTTTCGAGAACCAGCTTATGACCATGGCGGCAAATGGAAACAGAAACACAACTGGAACTAGGAATAGCAAGACTATCTCCGGTTGTTCGATCTCGACACTGTGCACAATACCTTCTGGAAGACTGAGAATCCCTATGATCGATGGACTCATCATGATGAAGGAGATCGCCACTACACTCAGAAAGCGAATGGCCGAGCCCATTACAGTGGAACCTATAACGTAGCTTGAAGAGGGAGATGCAGCCTTTGCGGTGAGTTCGTCTCTTGCTCTTGAGTCGGTCTGGAGTAGCTCGTCGACATATATCTGAAGGCGGCGAACATCTGACACTGCATCGAGATTCTCAAGAGCGTCTTGACTGCCAACCACCTTCCGTTCCATCGCCTCACGAAGGAAGGAGAATGCAGTAGCTCCAGTTGTTCTGCTCATGGCAGTGGTACTTACCTTATCACCTTTCTCAATAGCATCTTGCTTTCTCGTCGCCTGACGTAGCGCAAGTAACTGCTTCTTCAACGTCTCCTCTCGATCCTCCACCGGCTTCCCCACTGAATAGCTGTATATCATCTGGTAGCTCAGCTCGAGATACGCAAATGATGCAAGGGCGATTAGTTGTACTTGCGTCAGAAGAAACTCAAAGAAGTCAGATGGGAATACATCATAGTCAGGCACTACTGCGGATCCGAGGAACATACTGAACGCATTCTTGAATGTGGCTAGAATCAGAATCATCTGAATCGCTATGAATGCCCCTCCAACGTACTTGTGCTCCATTTTGCCGAGAGCCAGCAAGAACAGAGCAACTCCAATACCTGCACAGAGGAAGTAGAAGAATGGGAAGGCATTATCAACGAGTGAGTTAAGGACGTTGAAGATGTCTTGCTGAAACCTGATGAAGACCTGATTTGGATCCGTTATTGGACCTGTAATCCCATAGGGTTGCATGTACCAGAGCCTTAGAACTATTGTGTTGTAGAGACCAACTATGAGATTGGGCGGAACAGTACCTAGAAGCGCTCCAGAAATGCCCGTTACCAGTATGAATGAAACGTAGAAGAACACCAGAGACAGCATTCGAAACACTGTCACGACAAAGTTGTATGGGGCATCCCAATGCCACACATCGTTGGCGTTCATAGCATCCCATATCAGGTATGCCATCGCCACAAATGCCGCGGCAGAAGCAATGCGAAGAACCCAAGTTACGGGCTTCAAAATAGCGCCACCCCCTTCTGCTTAGCTTGTTCATAGGTCTTGATGATTGTCGGCAGGAAGTCTTCCGGACCGACATTCATGACACCAATCCCGAATCTCGCAAGAGCTCGAGCTATCTTGCGTCGTCGCTCCCAGAGCTCCTCGGAAACTGCCTCAGACAGGACCTTCTCAACGGGGCCAAACTGACCAACTGGTGCCTCAAACCAAGGACCAAAGGGGCTGATTACCAGCGCCTTATGACCATTCGCGACCAGTGTCTTCATTGCATTAAGCAGAGGTCCTGGGCTCTCCTCCAAGTCGGTCATCCATACGATAAGAGAACGCTTCCTTGTGTGTTTTGTGACGTGGGCGATAGCAGTCTCATAGTCACTCCATCCGCCGGGCTCCGCCATCGCCAAAGCCTCAAGCACGCCAAACATGTGTTGAGGATGTGTTGAGGGTTCGACATACGCATGGACTACGTCACTAAATACACAGGTACCGACAAGGTCCTTTCTCTCAAGGCCCATGTGTGTAAGAAGAACAGCGGCACGCACTGCGTACTCTAGTTTCGTGTTCTCGGGATAACCGTTCCCCATGCTGCCGCTGGTGTCAACCATGCAGATGATCTGGACATTCTTCTCCTGCTCAAACTGCTTTACGACCATATCACCACGTTTGGCGCTGGTCTTCCAGTCGATGAGTCTGAATGAGTCCCCGGGCATATACTCCCTGAAGCCTGCGAAGTCGGTTCCCATGCCCACAATCTTGGTTCTATGAGAGCCAAACATCAGCCCTAACTGTCTTTGCTTGCCGAGAGACTCGAGGCGCCTTACGTCCTTCCAAGTGGGCATGACAAGAACTTCGGTTTCAGCCTTGAGGGTTCTCTTGTAGTAATGGAGACCAAGGCGATCACGCATCACGACTTCAGTGGGCCCTAGGTAATAGCGACCTCGCATACGGCACTGTAAGATGTAGCTGAAGGTGATGCTACTGCCCGGTTCAATTCGAGTGGCAATGAAGTTCTCACCAACGGCAAGAATCCATGTTTCGGGATATTGATCATGTACCTCAATGAAGTCAAAGTGTCTTCGAGAAGTGTTGCGAATTGTCACTCTGACGCGCAGAAAGTCGCCGGAGAACACCTTTACCTTGTCGATTTGTCTGTCCACTTCAATGCCGGCGATGTTTGCAGTAAGGGCAAAGAGGGGTAGTGTGACAACTAACCCTATGAGGAGATATACTCCGATTAGAGTGAGGTAGAAGTTCCCGCCAGAGGCGAACCCGCTTGTAAGAAGCAGGATGCTGGCGAAGACCACTACGAAACCTCTTTGCGTAATCACTTCACATCTTCTCCGGTTCTGAATAGTAGACAGTCATGTTACTTCGGTACGTCAACTTCACCTAGAATCTTGGAAACCACTCGCTCTACTGTCAGACCCTCTAACTCTGCTTCGGGTTTGAGAATGAGCCTATGATTGAGAGCTTGGACTACTAGTTTCCTCACGTCTTCAGGAATCACATAGTCGCGGCCTTCCATAGCAGCCTTGGTCTTTGACGCATTCATGAGCACCAATGACGCACGGGGAGAGCCGCCTAGTAGAATCTGAGGATCGTTTCGAGTGCGGATAACAATGTCCCTGATGTAGTTGATCACATCTTCCTCAATATAGACAGTCTTGCAGGCGGCCTGCATACGAACCATGGCGGCAGGGTCTGCAAGGATGCTAAGATCTGTTACCTCACCAATGTGTTTTCTTCGAATGACCTCGGCCTCTTCTGAGTCAGTCGGATAGTCCAGAATCAGTCTAAACATGAACCTGTCTAACTGAGCCTCAGGGAGAGGATATGTTCCCTCTTGTTCCACCGGATTCTGAGTGGCTATGATTAGGAATGGTTTTGGCAGCTTCCTTGTGACACCTTCGATTGAGACCTGCCTCTCCTCCATCACTTCGAGTAGAGCACTCTGTGACTTCGGTGGGCAACGGTTTATCTCGTCCGCTAGAACCAGATTTGCAAAGACTGGACCCTTTCGGAACCAGAACTCTCCAGTACGCTGGTTGAACACGTTGCTACCAAGCAAGTCTGCAGGTAGGGTGTCCACAGTCAGCTGGATTCGCTTGAACGCGCACCCAAGTATGGATGCAAAAGTCCTCGCCATGTATGTTTTCGCCAGGCCAGGTACTCCTTCTAGCACGACGTGACCATCCGAGAGAAATGCTGTAAGCACGTCTCGCAGTATATGGGTCTGGCCCACAACACGCCGTGCACACTCATTGAGAATCGCTGAGGTATTCACCTTCACCTCATCGATGCTCATTGGCTGGAGTGCATCGCCCGGGTCCATCTCGGTTGTTTCTTCAGTTGTCATTTCCTTCTACCTCATATTTCACTTCATATCGATTGAATGCGACTGGATGTTTCTCATCCAGAAGAATAGGTTCATCATTTCATCCTCTTTGATCTTGATATCAGGACTTGAGGAAATCTCCTCGATGCGTGCTATGGTCTTGAAGAAGTCGCCTTCTTTCAGGCTGGGATCCTTGTAGCGAATAAGATCCCATAGTTTGTGTGGGTCATATTCCGTCCATTGGTGCTTCTTCCGCAGGTCTCTTCTGAGCCTTCGGTACAGCATCTTCACCACGCGGCCATAGTTGCCCTCCGTCCGATAGTACATCATTCGCTCACTGAAATACGTCTGACCACGACGTAGGAATACTTCAGACACACTCTTCACTTCGGGTTTCTTGGCATCGGGCAGATACTTGCGGATGCCGAGAATAGTGACCAGTGGGAACAAGGGCGCTAGGTATGGAAGGCTTGAGAGCCAAAGAGCCCTTCCCAAATAGAGTCCAAAGAAGAACTCTGGGGAGTTCCATGGCACTTCTAGAAGGTTCTCGCAGTACAAGACAGTGCTGTGGTTTCCGCCAGATAGCCAGTTCATTACATTGAGTGCGAATCTCTGGTTACTCCCCTTGCCAATCATATCATTGTTGAACATGCTTGGGTCGCTCAAGGCCACCAGGCGACCGCTGAAATCTAGGGCCCCAGCCACCGGCAGTCGACCAGCCCATTCAGTGGCATTGGGCCATGGATTCGTGCTTTCTATATCGTACTCACACCAAGCACGCGTTGTGGTCCAGGCTACACCCTGCAATCCGATTGCACACGTCGGGACTATGACGGAAGCATAGTTCAGGTGTAGCTCACTTACACCCTGAGTGAGAGCGTGAGATGAGAAGTATCGTATCACGGGTAGGCGCGGGTTCTTGTCGTACGAGTCAAGATCATATAGTACTCCACGTGCGAAGTGTAGGAATCCCGTTATATTGATTGGACTCTGCCCTTGAAGTAGAGGTGCAAGAAACGTGTTCAATAGATGGAAAGAACTGTTTGCGCTGCCGAAATCATCGGCAATCAGCACGCCTCCGCCGGCCAACAAGTGTTGGAATATCACCAGTATAGAGTCTGCAGTGAAGTCCACAACTGGACCCATAATGACAAGCGTTGCGTTGCCACCGTACCGGCCCAACGTGCTCATTGAAGACTGGATTGCCTTCACTTCATAACCTGCACCCTCAATCGTCATTCGAAAATCGCTGGTGCCATTCTCGCCCGTGTTGTATAGGCTGAAGTCTTGAGCGTAGACCTCCTCCACTCCGAGTACAGACATGCCTGCCAACATACCCACAGGTACCCATGCGAGTAGGAATAGCAGCACTTGTACGTACTCTTTCCAGCCCATGTTTCACACCTTTCTACTCTGGCATAGCTCTTCCTTCGATTCTTGGGTACAGATCACTGAAAGTCTTGATGGCAAGCTCGTATCGTTCGCGCGTTATGACATGATTGGAGAATCTGGCCTCCTCGTAGGCGGACACGAACTCCTCGATTGTAGCACTATCGAGCGGCATCACTTGGAGTACACGCTCCAGAAACTCTCGTGCGGTTTCAGAGTGCGAACGTTCAGAGCCGGTCTTCATGCCGCACATCTGTTCGAAAGTACGATACGCAAGCGTGATTGCTGCGTCGTACTTCCCGGCATCTGCTAGCTTCTTGATGTTTCTCAGCTTGCCTGGGACGTCAATCCCAGTCTTCGTTGGTCTGCTGCTGCCGAAGCGCCTTGAAATCGCCTCTCTTAAGCCCATTTTGTATCACCTTTATTCCGTTATGGTCGCTGCTTCGATTCGCGGGTAGATATCAGTAAACACACGCATCGCGTCTTCGTAACGGTCACGGGTTAGCTCGTGATCCGAAAAGCGTGCTTCTTCATAAGCCTGCAATAGCTGGTTGACTGCGGCGTCGTC
>SMTZ1_10001774_pt1 | contig 39221 bp, 31 predicted proteins | sample DeeMarSWOR136_30_FD_25667 | JGI IMG/M metagenome (IMG submission 25667)
GCCGGGCATTTCACTGGAGCAGATACTCCAGGAAACGACGAATCTACTTCGCAACGCATATCAGCATCCTGATAAAATCTGCGTAAGAGTTACATTCGAAGGGGTGCGGTACAAAACAGATAATTTCGAAAAAAGCGAATTTAGTCAATATGCCCAGATAAAGATACACGGAGAGAAAGCCGGCACTATTGAGGTTTACTACCTTGGAGAGGAAGCAGAAAGCGACGAAAGTCCATTCATCAAAGAAGAACGTGATTTGTTAGATGCGGTTGCCGAGCATCTGGGCAGAATTGCGGAGCGCAAAAAGACCGGAGAAAAACTGCAACTGTTTCGTGACCTGATAGACCGGTCAAATGACAATGTTTTTGTCATAGAGCCAAAGTGGGGACGCTTTCTGGATGTAAATAACAAAGCCTGTGAGACTCTCGGTTATACACAGGAAGAGCTGCTCAATATGAGCGTTAAAGACATCGATGAGACCATACCGGATGATTCAGACTGGACCGAACACATAAAGGAGGTCCGGAAAAAAGGCTATATTGTTTTAGAAAGCCGGCATAAGCACAAAGACAGCACGACATTTCCCGTAGAGATAAATGTCAAGCTTATAACACAAGAGAAAGAAGAATTCATAATAGCGGTAGCGCGCGATATCACCGAGCGCAAGCAGGCGGCGGAGAAACTGGCGGCGGAACGAAATAAGCTTCAGGCTATAATGGCTGTTATAGAAGGCGGCATAACAATCCAGGACCGTGAGTACAACATAATTTATCAGAATAGATTCTTGGAGGACAAGTTCGGTGGCCTGGGAGAAAAATGCTACCGTGTGTATGAGGGCAAGGAAAAGGTCTGTGAAGGTTGTCCTGTAGAAAAAGCGTTTAGAGATGGCACATTTTATACTGCTGAGAGAAAAGTGGTAATGCCGAATGGTGAAATTGTGTATTGGGATAATACGGCAAGCCCAATCATGGATGCAGCGGGAGAAGTTGTGTCCTGTGTTGAGCTTGCCAGAGACATCACCGAGCGCAAGCGGGTGGAGGAGAGGCAAGATGAGCTACTGGAAAAAGTGGAGCGTATCAACAAGGAATTGAAGGATTTTGCATATATCGTGTCTCACGACTTAAAAGCGCCGCTGCGGGGGATTAAGACCTTGGCCGATTGGTTGTCAACTGATTATGCAGATAGGCTCGATGATAAAGGCAGAGAGCAAATGAGTTTACTTGGCAACCGGGTGGACAGAATGCACAACCTGATTGACGGTGTGCTGGAATATTCGAGGATCGGTCGTACAGAAGAAAAACCGGTTCAGGTGAATCTCAACGACCTCATCCCAACAATTATTGATACGATAGCCCCGCCGGAAAACATTGCAATTACGATCGAAAACGAACTGCCTGTAATCAAGTGTGACCAGACGCGCATTCTGCAGATATTCCAGAATCTGCTGAGCAACGCCATAAAATATATGGATAAACCACAGGGGCAAATAAGAATCAGCTGTGTTGAAGAGGACGGCTTCTGGAGATTCAGTGTCGCTGATAATGGCCCCGGTATTGAGGAAAAACACTTCGATAAAATATTTCAGATATTTCAGACATTGTCGCCTCGTGACGAATTTGAAAGCACCGGCGTTGGTCTTAGCGTGGTAAAGAAAATCGTGGAGTTATATGGTGGTAAAATTTGGGTGGAATCAAAGGCGGGTGAAGGAAGCACATTTTTCTTTACGTTGCCAAAGCAAGAAAAAGAAATGGGGGTTAAAAATGCGAAGCTCGAAACCAATATTACTTGTTGAAGATGATAGGATTGATGCGATGACGGTTAAAAGGGCGCTTAAAGACCTTAAAGTTACCAACGAACTGGTTCACCAGATTAACGGCGCCGAAGCGTTGGATTACTTAAGAGACGAAAGCAAAAAGAAGCCGTGCGTTATTCTTCTGGATTTGAATATGCCGAAGACAAACGGCACCGAATTTCTAAAAATCTCCAAGGCAGACGAGACGCTAAAAAAGATTCCTGTGGTAGTCCTGACAACATCCAGGGAAGAACAGGATATAGTTGAAAGCTTTAATCTCGGTGTCGGCGGCTACATAGTCAAGCCTGCCGATTACAAAAAGTTTGTGGAGGCAATCAGGACAATTAGCCTGTATTGGACTTTAAGCGAATTACCAAATGGAGAATAAGACTATGGAAAATACAAGACACAAAATTTTGCTGATTGAAGACGATAAACTCGACCAAATGGCTTTTGAACGGCTCGTTGAAGAAGAAAATCTTCCATACGATTGCACAATAGCCGGGTCTGTTTCAGAGGCCAGGTGCACACTAAGTTCTGATAGATTCGACGTTGTAATTGTAGACTACGTTCTTGGAGACGGTACAGCATTTGATATTCTGGACTTGGTGAAGAATACTCCCATTATATTTGTCACCGGAGCCGGTGATGAAGAAATAGCTGTCGAAGCCTGGAAGGCTGGTGCTTATGATTACCTGATAAAAGACCCCGAACAAAACTACCTTAAAGCTGTTCCAATTAAAGTCGAAAATAGCATCAAGCACAAAAAAACAGAAGAAAAACTGCAACTGCTGTCAGGCGCTATTATGAGTGCCGATGATAGTATCTATATCACCGATTTGGAGGACAAAATCATCTTCGTTAACAGAGCATTCTGTGAAACTTACGGATACGAGGAAGAAGATGTCATTGGAAAAGACAGTAATATCCTATGGAAAGAAAAACCTAAAACTGACGATTCGAAGAAGATTTTCCGAACTTTTAGAGGCGTTTGGGAAACCGGCACTCACCATAAGCGAAAAGACGGCAGCGAATTCCCGGTCTCCCATTGCAGGTCAAGCATTAGAGACAAAAACGGAAACTACGCTGGAGTTATTGGAGTATGCCGTAACATTTCGGACCATATTCTCCTGGAGAATAAAATTAAAACCATAAATCTAAAATTGAAGGATAGAACTGAGTCAAAGAATTAGCTAATACTATTTCCCCTGCATCAAATAGGCTGGACGGTCTTTTGTGCCGAACTTTAAGTCAACTGCCAAACAGAGGATAATGCTATGGAAAATACGAGATACAAAATTATGCTGGTTGAAGACGATAAGCTCGACCAGACGTCCTTTAAGCAGTTGATAGAAGATAAACAGCTTCCATATAATTGCACAATAGCAGGGTCCGTTTCACAAGCTCTGAGTATCCTCGGTTCCGAATGGTTTGATATCATAATCTCAGACTACCAGCTTGGAGATGGCACAGCATTCGATATCCTGGATTCGGTAAAGAATATCCCCCTCGTGATTGTCACAGGGAGCGGCGACGAGGAAATAGCAGTAAGAGCCTGGAAGGCTGGCGCCGATGATTACCTGATAAAAGACCCCAAGCGAAACTACCTCAAAACCCTCGCAATAACCGTGGAAAAGGTCATTAAGCACAAGAAGGCACAGCAAGCACTGCGGGAGAGTGAGGCAAGATATCGCTCATTAACCAACGACGTACTCGACAGTTCGAAGGTCGGCATCCTTATCCTTGATTCTGATTTCAAGGTTGTCTGGGTGAACAAGGCATCGGAACTTTACTTTGGCTTGTGCAGGGATAAGATTATTGGAAAAGACAAGCGCAAGCTGATTCGCAAGCAAATCAAGAATATCTTTGAGCACCCGGAAGACTTCGCTGCGAAGGTCCTGGCGACATATGACAATAACAACTATATTGAGGATTTCGAGTGCCACGTGCTCCCCTGCGAGGGACGCGAAGAACGCTGGCTTAATCACTGGAGCCAGCCCATCCGAACCGGCCGTTATGCGGGAGGACGTATCGAACACTACACCGACATCACGGAACGCAAACAGGCGGAAGGGAAACTTAGACATGCGGCTGAAGAATGGAGGACCACTTTTGATTCCATCACCGACTTGGTTTCAATCCAGGACAAATCCTTCAAGTTAGTGAGGGTAAATAGGGCTCTTGCTGATGCTTTTAAGACGGAGCCCAGAGAACTTATTGGCAAAAGCTGCTGTAAATTGTTTCATGGAACAAAAGAACCGCCAGCAGATTGCCCTCATAAACAAACACTTGATACCAGGAGACCACAGAGCGTAGAGTTCTTTGAACCTCATCTGGGAATTTATGTTGAAGCATCAACTTCGCCCATATTTGGTGAGAACGGTGAGATTATTGCGTCTGTCCACATTGCCAAAGACATCGGCAATCGCAAGAGGGCTGAGGAGGCGCTGGAAGTCCTAAACGAGGAGCTGAAAACAACAGTAAAAAAACTGACCGTGGCGAACCGCGCGCTTAAGGATTTCGCTCATATTATAGCTCACGACTTAAAGGCACCGCTACGGGCAATTGCAACTTTATCTGACTGGATATCAACGGACTACGCTGATAAGTTCGATGAACAAGGCCGCGAGCAAGTTAAGCTGCTTGTGAAAAGGGCTGAGCGAATGAGCAGACTGATAGACGGCATCCTGCAATATTCCGAGGCTGGATATATCAAACAAAAAGAGGAAGAAGTGGATTTGAACACGTTGTTGTCGGAAGTGATTTGTGGTATCAACCCGCCGGCAAACATCGAAGTAGCCTGCGAAAGTAAGCTTCCCGCTATAATATGTGATAAAACACATCTGATACAGATATTTCAAAACCTGTTAAGCAATGCCGTAAGATATATAGACAAGCCCAAAGGCCAAATCAAGGTAGGCTGCGGCGAAGAAGACGGCTTTTGGAAATTCAGCGTTTCTGACAACGGGCCCGGTATCGAAGAGAAGTATTTTGAAAAGATTTTCAAGATATTCCAAACACTTTCACCGCGCGACGAAGTCGAAGCAACCGGTATCGGCCTTTCCGTGGTGAAAAAGATTATTGAGATGCACGGGGGCAGAGTCTGGGTCGAATCGCAAGTCGGTGACGGCAGCACATTCTTTTTTACGCTCCCGAAGCAGGATAAGGTAATTCCGGATGCACAACTCCAGTCCCATACTGCTCGTTGAAGATGACCTTGTGGACGCAAGGACGGTTGAGCGTGCACTCAAGGACCTGAACGCTGCCAATCCGTTGAACCACTCAATCGACGGAGAGCAAGCGTTGGAATATTTACGAAGCGAGGGCAATAAAAAGCCGTCAATTATTCTTTTGGATTTAAATTTACCGAAGATGGACGGCCTTGAGCTTCTTAAAGCCATAAAAGCGGATGAACTGTTGAAGAGAATTCCAGTCGTGGTCTTAACCACATCTAAGAATAACGAGGACATAGTCCAGAGTCTTGAACTGAGCGCTGCCGGCTACATGGTTAAGCCCACCGATTATAAAGGATTTGTAGAAATGCTCAGGACAATTGTTTCGTACTGGTCCCTAAGCGAATTGCCGGATTTTACCGTAGAAGATGGAAAGTACAAGGTACAAAGTCTTAGTAGTTGAAGATGACAAGGTCACCCAAATGGCCTTTGAGCGGTTTATCAAGGACGAAAATCTTCCTTACGATTATACCATTGCAGGCTCTGCCTCAGAAGCAAAGAGCCTTCTTAGTGACAATAAATTTGATATTGTACTTGTTGACTATCTCCTTGGAGACGGCACGGCATTTGACATCTTCGACTCCATAAAAGACACACCCATCGTCTTTGTCACCGGCGCGGGAAACGAAGAACTTGCCGTTAAGGCAATGAAAGCCGGCGCCTATGACTATCTGATAAAAGACCCAATACATAAGTACCTCAAGGTCCTGCCGGAAATTGCGAAAAACGCCATCACCCGCAAAAAAGTGGAAGAGGAGCTTAAAAAATACCATGACAACCTTGAAGATCTGGTAAGAGAACGTACAGAGCAGCTTGCTAAAGAAAAAGAACTTTTGTCGGTAACCCTTTCAAGCATGGGTGATGGGGTCGTTGCGGTTGATGCTGAAAAGCGAATTATGTTGCTTAATGAGGTGGCAGAGCATCTTACAGGCTGGAGATTTGAGGATGTCATTGGCAAAGTAATTTATGACGTGTTCAGGATTATCAACGAGAGCACAAACGAGGCCGCTGAAAATCCTGTTGATAAGACCTTGAAATCTGGAAAGATAGAAACCACGAGTGAGCGTGACACTCTCATTTCAAGGAGCGGCAGCGAGTGTCCGATATCCGCCACCGCTGCTCCTATTCGCAAGAATGACGGGACTATGATCGGCGTCGTTATGGTATTTCGCGATGTCTCACAGGAGCGCGAGGTCGACCGTATGAAGACTGATTTTGTTTCATCGGTATCGCACGAATTGCGTACACCGCTGACTTCGATAAAGGCGTATACCGCCACTATTCTGCGTGACCCGGATATGGCCGAACAGACCAGGCGCGAATTCCTCGCCACCATTGACGACGAGTCAAATCGTCTGGCACGGTTGATTGGAGACCTGCTGGAAGTATCACGGCTTGACTCCGGAGTTGTTGGTATTACACGAGAAGCTGCAGACATCGCAGGCGTTATAAACCGCGTCTTATCGGCTCTGGGACCAGTAGCTGACAAAAAGGGCATCAAACTGAAAACGGACATTGACAACGAGCTCGGCGAACTACGAGGGGACGAGAGCAGGATTCAATCAGTGGTGACGAATCTTGTCGACAACGCAATCAAGTTCACGCCCGAACAAGGTCGGGTCTGCGTCTCAGTCCAGCAGCAAAGTGAGGAGCTGGTAATACGCGTCAGCGATACAGGAATGGGGATACCCGAGGATGCGCTTCCAAAAATATTTGACCGGTTTTACCGTGTGTACCGGCCGGGCAAGCAAATTCAGGGAACAGGACTCGGCCTTGCCATCGTCAAAAAAATCGTAGCGATGCATGGTGGCAGAATCGAGGTCGCCAGTCAACCAAACCAAGGCACAACCTTTACTGTCACCCTGCCTCTATCTACCAGCCCAACGCTGCAAGCCACCGGTACCAACTGCCGATAACCAACCCACTTCTGCTAAACAGGACGAAAACCATCTCCGAGGTGGCGCCCGTTGTACCCACCCCCTATATAGAAGGCCTTGCCTACGGTTTCATAGACAAGGCCTTCCCTCGACGAGGCAGCTTACCCATCAGTATCTGACCGGCAACCCCCCGGCACAACCGCGCTTAATTGGTCATCTTGTTTGCCCCCCAAAACCACAAGAGTAATATACCTCGCGCCGTAAGCTACCCAATTTGTGTTTTTATCGGTCGAACCGCAAGAATTAGCAGATAACCTTTTTCTAAAAGGGAACTTCGCAAAAGCTATTATAGGACTTCCAAAACTCTATTATCGGACTACCAAAACCCCCATTTTCAGACCCCCATAAATTAGTACGCATTCATATCGGCATATCGAGAGACTTTTCTTGAATTCTGGACGCAGATATTTTGGTAATTTTTTTCGAGACAGACGAGCGTGAGCCGCTATATCAGTATTGATAGTGCGGTTTTGCGGCGGTTTTACGGCAGTTTTGTTTTGCTTAGTATCGCAGCACTTACGACTCGAGCGAGGTCAGGCCGCCAAGGATAGCGATTTTGACAAGGTCGGCTACGCTGCGTGCATGGAGCTTTTCCATAATTTTGCGGCGTTTTGCCTCAACAGCCTTGGTGCTTACGTGCAGTTGCAAAGCAATCTGTTTTGTGTTTTTTCCTTCTGCTATGAGTTGAAGCACCTCGCGTCCCTTCTCTGTGAGAGTGTCCAACGGCATCTTGTTGTTCCGGGCTAAGTGCTCCACATAGTCGCTAATGACAACTCCTGCTACTTTCGGGCTAAGGTAAGTGCCGCCGCTCGATACGGTTTGTACGGCTTCGACGAGCTCATCGAACAGACATTCCTTCAATAGATATCCTGAGGCACCGGCCTTGAGCATGCCCGTAACAAACGCCCTTTTGGAATGAATTGACAGGGCAATTACTTTGACCTGCGGGAAGCTTTGGACAATCTGGCGTGTAGCGTCAACCCCGTTCAAGTTTGGCATTGTAATGTCTGTGATTACAATATCGGGCATAAGCTGCCGGACAAGCTCAACTGCCTTTCGGCCGTCTTCGGCTTCGCCGACCACTTCCATATCGGGCTGCTTCTCAATCAGCAAACGCAGGCCCTGGCGTACAATTCCGTGGTCCTCAGCCAATAAAATTCGTATCGCCATAATATTTATCCTCTATTTTTTATATTTTCTTCCTTTAGCGGCGCAGTCATCGTAACTCTACAGCCCTGGCCGGGTGCAGAGTTAATTTCGAGATGGCCCCCTAACTGTTCTAATCGCTCGCGAATACTAAAAAGCCCAAATCCACCTTTCTTTGTGCCCCTCGCCGTGATTTCTTTTGGGTCGAACCCCCACCCATCGTCTTCAACAGCCACGTGTATCTCGCTGCCTACCTTGCCGATAGAGACTTTCACCTTACCGGCATGCGCGTGCTTGACGACGTTGATAAGCATTTCTCTGACGTTCCGGAACAGAAGTACGCGGATGTCGTTATCCAGAGGCTTCGGCTGCTGGTCGTCTTCGAACTCGGTCTTGATATTATGCTTTTGCTTGATTTGTTCGGTTAGCCACTCGGCCACAGCCGTCTCAAAGCCTAACTCATAGAGTATAGGAGAACTCAAATCAGATACCAGGGTCCTGGTCTGCTGAACGGTCTCATCGAGCGAGTTACAAACCTCATTCAGGGTCTTGGCCAGGTCACCCCCGGAAGGTGCCGATGCGCGGAGCGTGTCCAATTGGAGCTTAGAAATGACCAGAGACTGGCCAATTGTGGCGTGCAGGTCTGTAGCGACGCGGTGCCTTTCATGCTCCTCGGTCAGTGTCAATTGTGAAGCCAGGGATTTAAGCTGCCCCTGATAGGCAAGAAGCTGCTGCTGGCTCGCCTGCAATTGCTGGTTGGCAGCTTTGAGCTGCTGCTCGTTCGCTTGTAACTGCTGGTTCGAAGCTCTGAGCTGTTGCTCACTGGCCTGCAGTTGTTGGTTGGCAGCTTTTAGTTGTTGCTCATTGGCCTGTAACTGCTGATTGGCGGCTTTGAGCTGTTGCTCATTGGCCTGTAACTGCTGGTTGGCGGCCCTTAGCTGCTGCTCGCTCGCACGTAGTTGCTGGTTTGTGGCTTTCAGCGCTTCTTCTGCCTGCTTGCGTTCTGTGATGTCCTGGCCCTGTGCAATGGTGGCTAAAAGAGTCGTGCCGTCCTCAGCATATATGTTTGCCGAGTTCCAGAGTAATAACCATATCTCTCCATTTTTGGAAAGAATCGGGATTTCGACCAACTCCCAGTATTCACCGCCCAAAGTGCGTTTGATATTTCTTAGTGATGCGTCTCGGCTGGCTTTAGGGAAAAGTATGCTTAATTTTTGTCCAATGATTTCGTCGGTTGCATAGGCGGTCAGACGCTGAAAAGCGTGGTTGAACCTCGTGACCCTGAAGTTGGGGTCCCAAACGATGATAGGAACGTTGGAGTAGTCGATGAGTTTTTCCAAGTAGCTGTGTTCCTTGTGGAAGGCCTGTTCGGCGTTTGTGCGTTCTATGATATGTGCTAGGCGTTCGGCAAGGGCGTTCAATAGATTTCTTTCCCCCTTGAGGAAAGCACCGTCATCCATTACCGGTCTTTTTTTGAGGTAGCAGACTTCTATGGTTCCGGCTTTTTGGCCATACACTTTGATGTCGGCAGATTGTATCCAGGCGGTTTTCCGGAAGTTATTCGTTTTGAACTGCTGATTCTCGAAGGTGATTCGAGCACCGATAATCTCAGGATATTGCCACGCGGGTGGTATCAGTTCCACCAGAGCCTGGAAAATCTCCTGCAATGTTATATCACGCCGCTCGACAAGACCCGATAGCCCATAGAGACAATTCAATTCTTTGACACGCTCAACTAAATCGTGGTTAAGCTTGCGCAGTTCCTCCTGCGTGGCGCGTAGCTGTTGATTGCTTGCGTCCAACTGCTGGTTGGCGGCTTTGAGCTGCTCGTGGGCCTGCTTGCGCTCCGAGCTTTGGATAATTCTCCAGTCACCCTCGCGTTTAATAAAAGCAAACTGATGGTTGCTCTCAACATCCAAGATTTCAGATGCTCCACATTTATCGAGGGAATAGGTGCAAACGGCGAGCATTTTGTATTTGCCGATGACGCTGTTTACGACTGCCTCATATTCGATGAATTTTCTCCAGTCTTTTTTCTCAAGCCAAAGGGTATTTCCGGTAAGACGCAGGCCATCAAAGCCGTTCTTTATAGCCTGGTCATGCTTTTGGACCCAGCCTTGCAGGACACTATCGGCTTCAAAGGCTCCTGTCTTTATGTACCAGTTGCTGTAATCTAAAATTTCTATCTGGGCTTTCTCGATGTAGGAGTCTATGTTTCTGACAACGCGTTTTAGTGATTTCTTTGCGTCCTGGGCATTTAGAGGCTCAGAAGTGACCCACATACAGAACTCATTGTTTTTCAATCCTTCCTTGAAATAGGGTACGAGGATATCAATCAAATCCTGCTTGGTATGATAGAAAAGGCAAAAATGCGTACCCCAGGGGACATCACCTAAAATATCTATGCCAGCGTGTCTTAGCGCTTCTTTTTCGCCGCCTGCAACTGGCTGGCTGGCGGCTTTGAGCCGATGTTCGGTAGCGCGTGACTTATCGTCGTCCGGCAGATGCTTTGTTTGCTTGACCATTTTTCTGACCTCTTAAATAAATGGTAACGACAGCAGCAATCTTATTCTGAGATTTTCTGTGCCCTCCACAGTTGTACTTCACCGCCATTACCTTCGCTGTAAGATACAATCCCACGTTCGACATCGAGAGAGACGCTTCTTCTGCTTGTTCCTCCTACGGCCCTGGCTATTATCTCAAGGCCTTTTTTCGCCAGCAGTCCTACGGTAGATTCGATATTGTCTTGGCAGATGGTGTCATCTTCTCTACCGAGTATGTTTGCTCCACCGACAAGGGCGACTTCGATATCATCAGTTTTCGACCCCAGCCGCGCCATCCTGTTGACTATAGAGTCGATGGCATCAGCGGCATATTTCGTTTTTTCGCCTGCTCTCTTGGAAGGGGCGCTGCCGGGCAGCATAACGTGCGCCATTGCCCCAATTTTTCTTGCGGCATCGTAGGCAGCAATGGCGATGCAGGAGCCAATTGCTTTCGATTCCAATATTACTTTGCCCCGGCTGGCTTCAACCTGCCCTATTTGTACATCGATGGTTTTTTTCATTTCGTATCTATACTCGAGTTTTAGTATGTCAAGTCATCCATCTATGCATTCCGCAGTTTCCAATACAATAGTTGCGTCCTGGCGATGCAAAACATATCAGCTATTTTTTTCAATGAACGAATAGCTTTAGACGGGTGTGGTTCTCCCCCGTTCGAGATGAAAGATTGTCAATGATATACACACATCCCATCATATGTTTGCTCTGAGTTATTATCGGACAAATGCTAATACCGGTGGGCAATCAAGTCAAATAGAATTTTAATTTTTTTCTGCTCAAACCGAGCGGTTTTTATTAGTGTGAATTGTTTTCTAAAGATTCGGCATGAGACAGACATGCGGTGGAGCGAAGGCGAGCGCAGCGAGCCGAAGCGAGTCCACACACTGGAATCGCTTGAAAAAGCGGGATCCGTGAAGGTATCGCAATAGGTATTGCCTTACCGCAGATAGATATTACAAGTAACACCTAATTTGGGGTAACATTGTTGTTAACAAGGATATCATCGAGGATAGCATCCGCATGTTCAGGAACAACTTCCGGCATAGACGCCCCTGCTAACGGCAGAAAGATGGTAAAGGTTGTCCCCTTGTCAACTTCGCTTTCGACTTCGATTCTGCCGTTGTGTATCATCACAATCTGTTTTACGATTGCAAGCCCTAAACCTGTGCCCTGACTTTGTTTGTTAGGCCTATGCACACAGTAAAACCGGTCAAATATTTTTGGAAGATCCTTCTTAGGTATTCCTATACCTGTATCGCTAACACTAATGACCAATTCTTCAGCCTGGCAACGAACGCGGACGCATATCTTTCCCTGTTCAGGTGTAAACTTGATTGCGTTGCCAATCAGGTTTGTTAGAACCTGGATAATTTTATCACTATCAAATCGAGCTTTTGGCAATTTCTCCTCAAGCTCAATCGAAAAATCCAATCCTTTTTTCTTCACAATAGAAGCCATCGTATTGTGGGCATACTCAACAACTTCCACTATATCGTTCTCACGCATATCAAACTTCATGCTGCCGGCCTCAAGCTTTTGAAAATCCAAAACATCATTAACCAATGCGGCAAGCCTGTCTATATTCCTTTTTGCAATATTTAAGAAATGCTCTTGTTTACGACTAATAACGCCTGCAGACCCATCCAGAACGACGGCGACAGCTTCTTTCATACACGTCAAAGGTGTACGCAGTTCGTGTGAAACCGTGGATATAAACTGCGATTTCATCTCCATTGTCTCTTTGAGTTTCTCCTTGGCTTGTTTGCGCTGTGTAATGTCATCAACCACAATGACCACGTGCTTGCAACCATCTATTATTACCGGTTCAGCACTTATACGCAGCCACGGTGAAACCTTTTCGTTGTCGACTATAAAGGTAGGACGGACTTCGAGTTCGCGAACAGATTGTTGTGAATCCAACACTCTTTCTGTAGTCTTTCTGAATATACATGTCGCACAAGCTGGGCTATACATGCAGCCTTTCTCATCGTAAGTACTATTTACACAAGACAGAGCACCACCGAGTCGTTGATTAATAATTTGTAAATACTCTGAGTGAACCATTTGCTTGATAGCATCGTTGACGCGCCTAACTATCATATTCTCATCGACCAAAAGCATCCCCACAGGTACCGCATCAAATATTGCCTCCAGATTTTTTTGCTTTTGGTCGAGTATTTCTTCCATCTTCTTGTGCTTGATGGCATTTTCAACTGTTATTGGAACAGCTTTAAGGTACTTTCGTTCGTTGTCTTTTATCAGATAATCATATGCGCCAGCTTTCCAGGCCTCGGCAGCTATTTCTTCATTACCAGCTCCGGTGACAAAAATAATGGGGGAATTTTTCACCAAATCGAGGATATCAAATGCTGTGCCGTCACCGAGCAGGTAATCTGCAATTACAACGTCGAATCTCTCAGAACGCAATATGCTCTGAGCTTCGGAAACAGACCCGGCTATCTCGCAATCATATGGCAGCCCTTCGTTTTCGACTAACCGCTTAAAGGCCATTTGATCGATTTTGTCATCTTCGATTAACAAGACTGTGTATCTTGTATTATCCATACTCTCCTTCCCAATCAAGGGGAAGATGTAAGAAGCTGCGTGTCGTTTTTGACGAGGTTGTGTGACTTTGGGAATGTGAAAAGGAATGTACTGCCCTTGTTGAGTTCTGATTCCACCCAAATCCTGCCGCCATACATCTCAATAATCTTTTTCACCACGGAAAGGCCGATACCGGTTGCTTCGACTTCGTCGCGCGGAGAAAGTGTTTGGAATATCTTGAAAATCTTTTCAAAATACTTCTCTTCGATTCCGGGCCCGTTATCAGAAACGCTGAATTTCCAAAAGCCGTTCTCTTCAACACAGCCGATTCTTACTTGGCCTTGTGGTTTATCCATATACTTGACAGCGTTGTTTAAAAGATTCTGGAACACTTGGATAATGCGGGTCTCTTCACACTCTACTACAGGTAGTTGGCTCTCTACGGTAATTACAATATTTTCTGGTGGAGCAATTTCAGCAATGACTTTCTTCACGACTTCGTACAGATCCACTTTTTCAACTTTCACACTAACACGGCCAACTTCCGAATAACTTAGAACACCGTCGATAAGCGCACTCATTCGTTCCGCCTGCTGCGCTATCAGCCCAAGTTGTACTTTGCTCTGTTTATCGAGCTTGTTTTTGCAGTCTTCCAACATCCAATCGACGAGATTTCTAATCCCTCGCAGCGGTGCTTTTAAGTCATGGGCTACTGTGTGGGCAAAATCCCGAAGCTCACGGTTCGACGAGGCCAGCCTTTGAACCGTCGCTTGCAACTCCTCGTTTAGACTTGTCAGACTTTCTTCTGTCTTCCTATTGTTATTCAATTCCTCACTCATACCTTTAATTTACACTCTCAAAGAGAAAAACCCACATCTGCATGACGAGATGCTACAGTTCTCTTTTTGTTCCGGAACCTGAAGAAGCATGGGACGCATTGTATATCCCAATAATTTTTTCATAACTAAAGGGCGAATATAGCTCCGGAACCATGCCTGACGGCTTTTGTTGCTTGTGTTCAACCATCACTTGAGATTTTCTCCGTCTTGAGAACATGGTTAACTTTTTCCACCAAATCTGCAAAATCAAATGGCTTGGCAATATAATCTGCAACACCATAGGAGGAAGCTGCAGCTATGTTCTGTGGCTCACATAGAGCAGTAACCATTATCACAGGTATACTTTTTAATGCCGGATGATTTCTCATACGTTCCAGCATTTCATGCCCATTCATAACCGGCATACTCGTGTCAAGCAGTACAAGATCCGGTTTTTCATTTTCTGCTTTTTCCAATCCTTCCTTTCCATTGGCTGCGGTTATAACCTTAAAGTGGCACCACTCAAGGCGGCATTGGATAGTACTCAGAAAGTCAGGCTCATCGTCAACAACGAGTATCTTGGCAGTTCTCTTCTTCATTCTTGACTTGAATAGCCCAAACATTTAGCGCTCCTTTATGAGGTAATCAGAAAAATCCTTCCGGTTTTTTATATTCATAGATTCAAGCTTATTATCGGCTCAAATATACAGCAGCATTAGCGAGAACCGTGCTCAGAAACTCAAAAAGCTGAGAAGTTCCAATTATCTATGTGAGTCTTTGTGCTTATAAGACTATAAACTGTCCTGTCCCCGTTATAAACTATACTCACTTCCAGGTATCGTATTAACAGAGCCGGAAATTTTCAGCAAAGTCCGGTAGTAGCCACTTACTCCCCTAATCGCAACCCAAGCTTATTACGGTACTGTTTCAACCAGAGCCAGGAGATCAGCGATCTCCTGCTGAAGTTTTTTATTAGTAGCAGCCTGCTCCTCAAGAAGCTCTTTACAGGGCTCCTCTGATTTATCGTTCTTTGGTATTGAGAGCGTAGGCCTGTCTATTATCTCGTTGAACTTCTTCATTGCGTCGTCTGGAATGGGTTCTTCTTTATAGATGTGCGGCGCGAGGAACACTATCAGCTCGGAATTTTTTATCACGGTATTGGTACTCTTGAACAGCAAGCCAAGCAGGGGGATATCGCCAAGAATTGGAATCTGGTCGATTTCTTTGGTTTTTTCCTGCCGTCTCAGACCGCCTAATATAACGACTTGACCATCCTTCAATAGAAGTGAGGTTTTAGCTTTTCTGGTATCAACTCGGGGTGGACTTGTGGTGCCCACTTGAACATTCTGTTCGGCATCAACTGTAAGAAGAATATCGTTGTTATCTGTCAAGGTCGTACTTACATTCAATTTAACACCTACCGGCTTGAATTCTGTGTAGGTCAGAACAGTCCCGCCTTCCGAACTCTGGCTTTCCTCTTGATATGGAATCTCGTCGACTGCCTCTATGTTAGCGGATTCTCCACTTACCATCATAACCCTCGGGCTGGCAAGAATCTCGACATTTCTTTTTTGCTGTATTAAATGTACGACATTGCGGATAGTACCGCTGATGACAGTGAAAGCACCCCCGAGGCCTGTAGTATTAAAGGCGGTAGCGGCTCCTATTGTAGTGGCGTCCTCAATAGTCGAACCCAGCCGAGTCGTTGTAAAATTCTGTCTGTAACCTATATCGTAATACTCATTCGAGAGGATGTCCCAGTTGATGCCTATTTCGGTATCATCATCGAGCTGAACATCGACAATGACAACTTCTACCATGATCTGCTGCGGTGTTTTGTCCGCCTTTCTGATCTCTGAGACGATCCTGGCGAGACGTTCTTTAGTATCACAAATTATCAAGGAGTTGTTTTTCTGGTTAACGGCTATGCTGCCATACTCTGAGGACATATTATCAATGGCCTGCTTGAGATTCGTAGCGTCAAAGAATTTGAGAATCACTGTGTCTACAAAAAGCTCTGGAGATTTTTCTTCGGGCTCTGTAGAACGTACGGCAACGGGCGTCACAGCAATTTTAGGTCGCGGAATATCAGCAAAAGGATTTTCACGACCAACCTCCGATGCTTCGTCCTGCGCGGCTTGCACCGGCTGGACTTGCGCCAGGCCATACCACAGGACAACACTGAGAATGACACTTCCGAAAATTGTCTTTGTATACTTGAATTTGCTCATAAACCAGTCTCCTTCTTCTGGATTGTGTAAACTGTTATAGTTATCTCGCACACGGGGGAATCCGAGCCGTCATCAGGCGTACGCATATTTAACGAGTCTATCCAAACACTCTGTGTACCCGTCTGCAACTTTTCTATTAGCTTGATTATATTATCATAAGCACCGACAACGCTTAATACCAAACTCTTAGCCACCACATCCGTCGTAATGTCAGATTGTTCGTCTTTACCGCTTCGTTCCCTATCAGTAAAATTAAGGGAATTAACAATGCAGCCCGCCTGTTCGGCGATAGTCGGCAGGTCGCTGAAAAACTCTCTCGCCTTATCGGGCGCAAGCAGCATATTTTGAAGCTGGGTCGACTGTTCACGCAATTCTTGTAACTTTCTTTTTCGAACTTCGATCCCGCTACTGATAAGCTTGTTCTCCTCTGCAAGCCTGTCTACAGCCAACTCATATCGCTGAGCCGCCAATAGACAGGCCGTGTATGGGGCAACCGTCCAGTTATATATTGCTATCGCTCCAATCACTACGAGTGCGCCAAAGACGGCTCTTCTTGATGAACGATTAAATTTTGTAAGATTATCAATTAGCATCAACTATTTTTCTCAACTTTGGTTATCAAACAGTTGATCGAATATCTGACCAGTCCGTCGAGGTCGTTATCTCTTTCCGTCTCCATTACAGAAACGGAGTTCAAGCACTGCGATTTATTCAACATCTCCACAAACATATCAACTGCTTTATACGACAGAGCCAGGCCTTCCAGGTAAATCTTAAAATCACCTTTTTTACTGCGCAGTCCGGTTATACGCACGGTTTTGGGTGTCCTGCTTCTGATATCGTTCAGGATTTTGGCCCAATCCACAGCATCGCTCGAGCCCAGTATGTTACTTAAATGGTTTGGCCTGTCGGACAACTGCTTGATTTGTCTGTCTAAGCGATCCCGTTCTCGAAGGAGAGTATTCGTTGCCTCTGGCAACTCCGTCTGTTTCTTATAGTCAATCCTCTGGTTCACCCTTTCCGCCCAGAGAGCCAATCCACCTGACGTTACCTTCATTATCACCAGAATAGCTGCGACAATATTGGCTGCCACCAGAAGTTGTTTTTTAACGGACCTGACCTCGGCAGACTCAGGTGTCCAAAAGTTTATTTTCAGATTGCCGGCGTCAATATTCAAAAGCCTCAAGGCCAGGCCAACGGCCACCGGGGAGGGCTTTTCCGTGCCGATGTCTCGTGACCCGGCAATGGGTGTATATTGCCAGGCATTCTCAGCGGTTGTAACCTCAAGAGCGACGTTTGCTACTTTAGCTCTCAGAGATTCTTCAGCATCCTTGGATAATCCCACACAATCGGTAACAACCGTGACTTCCCACTTTTTGGCACTGTCGGCAACCTCGAAATCATAGAATCGAACAATCGCATTTATCTGCTCAGCGATCTGTTGACAAATTTCCTCCGGCTTTTCTTCACTAACATTCTTCGTTCTGACAAAATCCAGAGTCTGCTTTCTAAATACCGACAGTGTCAAAGTATTATTCTGCAATATAACAATAAGGACATTGCAGTCAAATTTTCCTGCTATCTTCTTGTCGTAAAACGCTCTGGCGTAGGCGAGCAGCGGCGGTTCAATCACTTTAACTTTAAGACGGGCCCGAATACATGTTTTGACGAGTTCCGCTACCTTTTGGCCGTCTGTAGCCACCATAAAAAGACGCTTTCCAGCCACTGGCCCTGAGCTAACTCGGCAGAAATCCAGCGCAACATCCATCCCCGATAAAGCGACACAGCGTTTACCTTCATTTTGAACGAACTGCCCTATATTTGTCGGAACTTGCTTTGGTATCTCTATTATTTGTGCAACAACAGGTCTCGCGAGTAATGATACCGCGACCTGCCTTGCCCGTATTTTATTGCGGGCTTTCAATTCCTTTATGGCCTTGGAAAGTATTTCCGCATCTTCGATGCTGCCGTTCTTTATTGCTCCGGCGGGAACAGGCGTGCTGGCGGCCCTTACTAATTGCACCCCATCCTTGCCCTTCTCCAGCAGAGCCATATTGATAAGGGTTTCAGAGATTTCTATCCCCAGTGCAGTTTTGGTGCCGGTTTTCATTCGTTGACCCTTAAGTTATCAATTCTTATTATGTACGGGCTATCGCTGCCTACAGTTATGTCGGCTTGTACTCTGGCTACAAAAGCCTGCGATGAAGTGCCGGTCGAAACTATATTAGGATCCGGCAAGGAGCCTTCGGCAGTGACGGTGTATGAACCGCTGTTAAAAGACTCGGTAAAGGGAAAACCACTAATACAACTTGAGTCCTCTCGGATCCGGGCAAAAGCATCGTTGAGGCCGGCTTCCGCGGTAGCCAGGGCCTCGGCAGCATAGATTTGATTGCGCATAACCTGTATTTCCTCGGTATTCAACTGCAGCATGCCCATAACCAGCGCAGCAAGCAGCGCTACGACAAAGATTGTTATTAGAAGCGCTGAACCTCCGTTAGAAATCTTCGGTTTTTGTCCTACATTCTCACCCGCTTTGCAATTTCTAACGGGGGAACCATTATTTCTAAACCTTACTTTCATAACCTCGGTAACTTTCTATGGTCGTATTTCGTCTCCTGACCATATGATACATGCATAGCCGTCGTCTCCATCTCCCCGATAGACACAGAGGTAATGTGTATCGTCTATTTTCCACACAGCCTCCTCTAACGCTTTTGAGGGGTCAAACTCGACGGACGAGCCGCCGGTGACGGACCACGGTGGCTCGGTCACGTTCAGAACAATACCCCAGCCGTCGTCATTATCTCCCGAATACACACAGAGAAAATGCTCATCATCGCCCATTTTCGTCAGAGCTGTAGTTTCCCCTCTTGCCTGGTCAAATTCAAAAGATGTTTCTTTGGTAACGATCTTGGTGGAAGAGTTGACTTTCAGGACGACGGCCCAGCCATCGTCTCCATCTCCCTGATAAGCACAAAGGTAATGGTCGTTGTCTATCTGGGAAAGGGAGGGCCCAATCCCTTTGTTCGTATCAAACTCAAACGGCATTTCCACCGAGATGACGTAGCTGCCGCTAACCTTCAGAACCACCGTCCAGCCATCGTCACCATCTCCCTGATAGGCGCAAAGATAATAATTGTTGGCTAATTTTCCCAATGCCGGAGTCTTGCCCTTTTTGGTATCAAACTCAAACGGCGTTTCCGCGCTAATGGTCCAATTGCCGGTATCAACCGTCAGGACGACAGCCCAGCCATCGCCTCCATCGCCCTCATAAGCACAAAGATAATGCTGGTCGTCTATTTCACACAGCGCGGGAGTTCTGCCGTCTTTGATATCGAACTCAAAAGGTGTCTCTTTGCTAATGGTCCAATTGCCGGTATCGACGGTCAGGACAACAGCCCAGCCATCGTCGCCGTCCCCTTGATAAGCGCAAAGATAATGCGTAGCATCGATTTGCCACAGTGCAGTCGCCTTGATCTTTTTTGAGTCAAACTCAAGCAGCGTTTCTTTGGTAATGGTCCAGTTGCCGGTGTTGACCGTTAAGACAACCGCCCAGCCATGGTCACCTTCTCCCTGATAGGCGCAGAGATAATGCGTGGTGTCAATCTGCCACAAAGCCGGAGTCTTGAGAACGTTGGTCTCAAATTCAATCTCAGATCCTGTGATCTTATAAAGCTTCCAACCAGCTTCGTCCTGAAGATTGGTACGAAGATAGGCCTGGGTGGTAAATATTTTGTCCGGTCCTGGTCCGGGATTGGTAAGTGTGGTTTCAACCTTTACACAGCGGATGGCGTTAATGTCCGGGATGGGGGTATCCAAATCACAGGCATCGTAACAGGTGAACTGCAACTGGCTGACCGGCCCGGCCAAATCTGCCAGATTCCCGACAGGACCAAATTCAACATAGTTGTTGGCGCCAATGTCATATCTCATCGTGTTGCCGTCGTTGTCTTGTAATTCGATATAGCCGTTGGTCTCAGAGGAGTCGCTCACAGCGGTTATCTGCACGGCCGCCGACAGGTTGCGGTATAAGTGGTCGATGAGGATTCTGCCGTTCTGGAGTGCTTCCGCGTTCGCCTCTTTGGAGTCCCAACTACCAAGGATGGCTCTGAATTGCGGCACCAAGGCTGCAAGGACAATAGCCATTATAGCCACAGCCAAAACCATCTCAACGAGGGTCAGACCCTCAGAGACCCGAGTTTTATCGTGCTTGGACTGCATCTTTTCCTATTTTTAAGCGCACAGTATCTACTTTGTGCTTTCAGTATTTTCGGCATAAAGCAAAGGCCAGTTTCCTGAGTTTTGGATTATCGGGCAGTTATGGTTAGTATAAGTAAAGCTGCAATAAATAAGTCTGCCTCGCGTTTCAGGCGTGTTTTTATTGGGCAATAAGAACTGTCACAAAAGAAATTTTTCAAATAATCGACGCCGTCCTATAACCACCTTTTTGCAACGAGGGTAACCAGAGTAACTTCGATTTCGGTAATGTTAAGGATGCCATTTCCGTCGAGGTCGTAGCCGACTGAGACCGTTATCGTCCTGAGGTCGGTACCTTGGCCTGAATCCACTACCTTGCACAGATATAGGCCGTCGAGAGATGTGTTAGCTTCCGCGAATGAGCTATTGTAGTTGTAAACTGAGCGCGCTTTTATTTCATCGAGTTTGGCCTGGGCGAGCGTGAGGCTGCGGGTCCTTCTTTCAATAACTGCAGCGGTTACGTGGGCACTGGTCAGGGCCTTTAGAATTGGCACTATTGCGATAATCAGCAGGGCCGATGCGACAACAACCTCGGTGAGAGTGAAGCCTGTTAATCGATTTTCGATTTTCGATTTACGATTTACGATTTTCAGTTTTCGACGCATTTTATCGCACCTGTTGCTGAAATAATAGTGATTGTAAAGGTTTTCCCTCCTGAAGAAACGGTGAGCTGAGTATCGCTCCCAGCTTTTAGACTTCCCAGGGGGCTGAATTCGAACTTAGTTCCACCTGCGCAGCTAACTTCTGAATCGAGAGTGTGAGAATCTAATGTTGCTCCACCATCGAGATTCTTTATTTCATAGCCATACGGGGTCGCGCCTAAAATATTTAGTGAGAAGCCAGCAGTATTATTCGCTGCGTCAGAAATAGCGAGTCTGCGTGTGCGGCGAAGGTCGGTAACGATTTTCCTGGCGGTAGTGTCAGCTTTATGTCTTGAAATGTTAGCGAAATTGAGTCTCGGCACGGCTATAACGGCAAGTATCCCAACAAACACTAAGACGATAATAGCCTCCACGAGAGTGAAGGCTTCTCTTTTCTCAGCCATAATATAAGCTCACCCTATAAACGCAACAAAGATGACCGCAGTCTCTCCGCAGCCACCTTTGTTGATAAACTTCAGGAAAACAACAAAACTTTAAAATCCGCGTCTGCCTAATGGCTGTGACCGCTGGCATCAACCCTATTGTTAACGAGGGCGTTCGGATACGTGTTGCCGGTTACGGGGAGGCGGTATCCCGAGTTACGGTCCGCAAGTTGGCCGGCCACGAGCCCGTGTTTGCGTAGTACAATTCGATCTGTGTGTTTATCAGGTCGATATTGGTTTCGCAGGACCTGGCCCTGGCGCTTCCTGCGCCTCCCACAATTCGTGGAATGGCAATTGCCGCCAGCGCCCCCAGGATCAAAACCACGATCATCAGCTCAACTAACGTAAAGCCTTTTAGGGAACGCATCCCGTTCTCCTTTGAAAAAGACCGCGTTTTCTTAATGGCTATGACCGCTGGCGTCAACCCTATTGTTAACGAGGGTGTTCGGATACGGGTTGCCGGTTACGGGGCAGATTGGTTCGCCATCGGGGAAATAGGAGGTATCCTGCGTTACAGTCTGCAAGTTGGCCGGCCACCCGCCTGTGTTTGCGTTGTACAATTCGATCTGCGAGTTTATCAGGTCGATATTGGTTTCGCAGGCCCTGGCCCTGGCACTTGCTGCACCCCCTATAATTCTTGGAATGGCAATCGCCGCGAGCGCCCCCAAAATCAGAACCACAATCATCAGTTCAACAAGCGTAAAACCTTTTTTGGAACGCATCCCGTTCTCCTTTTTGAAAAAACATATGTTCAGTTTACGTATTTAATTACTTGTTTGCTTATCGACACATAATACCGGGTACTTTAGACAAGTCAGCAGAGAAGAAACTATCAGCATAATTTCAAGTTTGGCTCGGTTAGCCCCCACGCGAAGTATATTTGTTATCGGAACCAATCGCCTGTTATTTGCAATTGCTGCTGCCATATAAATAATAACACAAAAATTGCGTTGGTCAAACGACCGCCAAAATTCAATCCAAAATCTCCTTCTCTTATCTGTCAACCAATGGCGTCCCTCCGCTGTAATTTCCGATTATTCCAGATGCTGCATATAGTCAAACATAGGCAAATATACGCCCATAAGGATGAATCCAACAATAACTCCCATAATAACCGTCAAAGCCGGCTCCAATTTCACAAGCAAAGCACTTATTGCCCGGTCGATATCCTTGTCGAGAAAATCAACGGCCTTATTCAGCATTTCCGGTAACTTCCCGACTTCCTCACCCGAAACAGCGAAATGTATGAGCATCGGCGGAACAATGTCATGCTTTTTGAGAGAACCTGCAACGGAATTACCCGCTTCAATTGCTTGCTGCAATTCTTTAGAAATCTCGCTAACTTTGTGATTATGAGCAACTGCGCTGGCCACGTCCAAAGCGTCAATCAGCGAAACCCCCACAGAAGCCAGCATCGCAAAGGTACGCGTAAAATGTGACATCACAATCATACGATAAAGTTTGGAAAAGAACGGCATATTTAACTTGAAACCATCCCACCTTGCTCTGACATTGGGACTTCTTAACAATTGGTGTAGTAATATTGCTGCTCCGGCTGCCGCAACGAGTATTGCCCACCACCAGTCTCTGATTAGAAAGCTTAAATCCACAAGAGCCTGGGTAGGGCCGGGTAGCGACACATGCAACTGTTTGTATAGTTTTGAAAAGATAGGTACGACAAAAATCAAAAGGCAGCCAACAACTACAAAGGCTACAATACTCACCACGAGCGGATATGCAAAAGCGGTTTTGACTCTCCGTTTCAGATCTGCCCGCTTTTCCAGATATATTGCACTCATTTCGAGCGCTTCTGCTAATTTTCCTCCGGACTCACCGGCCTTAAGCATTCCCAGAAAAAAATCTGAGAACAGGTTGGCGTATTTACCAAATGCGTGCTCCAGACTGGAACCGGTTTCTATGCTTTCTCTGATATCAGCGATTATATACTTGAAAGCCTGATTCTCGGTCTGTTCCTCCAACGTCTCCAGGCACCTGATGATTGACAATCCTGCCGAATACATACCTGAAAACTTATAGGCAAAAGCTACAACTTCCGACCGGTTTATTCTCTTGCGTCTTTTCGCTTGAGTCTTCTTACGGTGGGCCTCTACGAGAATATAGCCCATCTTGTCCAGCTCTCCGCGCAGCACGGAAATATTGTCAATTTCATCGTAGGTACCGGAGAACCTGTTACCAGCTTCATCTTTTGCGGTGTACTCGTAGACCGCCATTACCTCGCCCTCACATCAACAACTCGCATCAGTTCATCCATAGTGGTTACACCGTTGAGAACTTCATCAACTGTGCTTTGACGAAGGCTTCTCATGCCTTCTTTAATCGCTTGCTGCTCAATTACGCCGTCGTCGCTTCCATTGATAATCATTCTTCTTATGTCGGGAGAAACACACATTATCTCGTAAACGCTTTTCCGTCCACGGTATCCCGTATCGTAACAGCCGTTACAACCCGCTCCCCGGTAAAGTTCAATTTTCTCATCTGTGTAAGATTTGCCGAAAAGACACCTTAGCTCGTCCTCCGACGGCCGATAAGCCTGCTTACAGTTGGAACAGGACGTCCTAACAAGCCTTTGGGCAACCGCTCCTATAAGGGCTGAAGCCACGAGAAACGGCGGTACCTCCAAGTTAATTAAACGTGATATCGCGCCTACCGCATCATTGGTATGAAGCGTGCTCAATACCAGATGACCCGTTAAAGCCGCACTGACAGCTATCTCTGCTGTTTCAGGATCACGGATCTCACCGACAAGTATGACATCCGGATCTTGCCGAACTATGCTTCGTAACGCCGACGCAAACGTCAAACCTGCAACAGGTCTGACTTGCAGCTGTGTAATGCCTTCCAAACGGTACTCGACAGGGTCCTCAACAGTAACGATGTTTCTTTCAGGAGTGTTTATGAATTGCAGAAGCGAATATAGTGTAGTCGTTTTGCCACATCCCGTTGGACCGGTCAGAAGCAACATGCCATAGGGATGGCTGACCAGTTCACGAAATTTTTGATTATTATCAGGTGAGGTCACAACAGCATCAAGCGACCATCTATTAACATCCTGATCGAGAATCCTGATAACTATCTTTTCCCCCGCTACTCCCGGTAAGGATGAAACTCTCAGGTCATAATCTGTGTTATCATGACGCATAGTCATATGACCGTCTTGGGGAAGCCTGCGCTCAGAAATGTCCATATCTGCCATAATCTTAATATGTGATACCAGCTCAAGCTGTGCTGACACCGGTATGTTTATCGTCGTGCGTAAAATCCCATCTACGCGGTAACGCACTATCACATCAGAGGCCTGTGGCTCGATGTGTATATCGCTTGCCCGAGTATCAATGGCACCTTTTATTATAGAAGAAACCAGCTTTGTAATGGGAGCATTGGTAATCCTTGTTGATCTCTGCTCAGCCTCACTATACTCCACGTTCTTACTGGGACCTTCTTTCAACCGCATCGAGACTACAGACTGCTTGGTTACATTCTTTACATTGAAATGATAGTGTATCGCCTGTCTTATGGCGCTGGGCGTAGCAGCAACTGGAACAACCTTGTATCCGGTCTTCGTCTCAATCTGATCCCTGATGGATAAATTCAAAGGAGAACTCATCGCTACCAGCAGCCGATTATCCTCTTTCTTTATCGGAATCACGTTGTGCTGACCGGCCATCTCGTAAGAAACCAGGTGGGCTATCATAGGATCAACCATTTCAGGCGAAAGATTTACAAACTCTATCTTGTTGGTCGTGGCAATCACCCTGGTGAGTTGGTCCTCATCGAGAAGATTTTCTTTTTTAAGTATACTTATCAGACTTTGTCCCGTCTTTTGTTGCTGTTCGACGGCTGCCAGAAGGGTTTTCTCATCAAGAACCTTCTCTTGCATAAGCAACGAGATTATAGGGTCCTGCTCTTCCACAATAGTCCTATCTAAATAGATTGCTGGGCTAATCCCCAATGAGTATCGACAACGCATTGCCACAACTTAAAGACAAACACAGCTTGAGAGGAATTGATTGTGCGTGTTTTTTAGCCGTTTTGCTAATACAACTCGGATTTTTCGCCGATATACCAACGTTTTCTCAAACGGCCTGTAATTTTACACGAATTCTAAAAAGGTAACGAATGTCGCTCCAGACGCGAATATTACTCATAATATTGACCATTGTCAGCCTATACGCCGTCCTTGATTACACAGGCCAGCGTTTTTTTGTCCTCCCAAGTTTCGTTTCTCTTGAGCAAAGTTCGGCTCAAAACAGCGCAAGACATTGCGTCGCTGTACTTAAAAGGCAGATTGCAAATCTCGGTAAGACCACAAAAGACTGGGCAGCTTCGGATAATATATACCAGCTTGTCAAAGACCGAAACAGCGACTATAGCAGCACCAAATTGGGGATAAATTTGTTTCTGGAAAAGAATCTTAACCTCATTTATATTTGCGACACAAAGGGAGAAGTAGTCTGGGGCAAAATCCACGACCTCAAGAACGATACAACCATAGCACTCGACGAATTTCCAGCCTGCTCTTGGCCGCTGACCCATCCGCTGCTTGGGCACGATAATCCGAAAAGTTCCATAAAAGGTATCTTCATGACAGAGCGGGGACCGATGTTGGTTGCCTCCGATCCTATTACTACAGGCAGAAAAGAGAGCTCTATCTGCGGCAGCCTAATTACGGGAAGGTTTCTTGACGAAAGTGCCCTCCGAGCTTTTAACGAGAAGTTACTTGTTGACCTCAAACTGTGGGATATCGCAGACGACTCTTTTCCGCCTGAGGAAAAGGACGTGCTAAACCATATAAACGCAGAATCTCAGTTCTTCGTACGGGAACTCAACGACAAGGCTTTGCACGTCTATACCCTGTTTCCAGACATACAAGGAACTCCTGCTATTTTAATGCGAGTTTACATCCCACGAAACATCAGGACCAAAGGTATAGCCGCTCTCATCCGGTCCAACCTTCTCTCAAATCTTACCGCCGGATTATTTGCTGCCATTGCCCTTTGGGCAGTGCTCCGAGTCATTGTAGTCGGGCCCATTACCAAGTTAACAAAACATATCACGACAATTGCCAATGGCGAAAACATTTCTACACGATTAACTATGACTCGCAGCGACGAAATCGGCACGCTGGCGCGGGAATTTAACAATATGCTGGAACAGCTCGCAGAGTCTCGAAGAAAATTGTCTGAGCAGTCTTATAATTTAGGTAAGGCAGAAGTGGCCTCTGGAGTTTTGCACAATGTACGGAACGTCTTAACTCCGCTGCTCACTCGCGTTGATGGCCTGCGTCAAAAGCTACAGGAAACTACGATTGATAAGGTCAAAATGGCCGTATCCGAGCTGAACGAGACAAACCTATCGAACGAGCGCAGGGAAGACCTGACTACATTCATAAATCTATCCAACAAAAGTCTCGTGAACATCATTCAGGCGGCAAAGGAAAACGTTGACGACATGGCGAAGTTGGTGGCGCAGATTGAAGAAATGCTTGACCAACAAGGCAGGCACAGCCGTGCAGCATTGCCGAAAGAAGAAATCAGATTAGCAGACCTCTTGCGCGACTCGATTGCTCTGTTACCAACAGACCTCTGTAACACTATTTCTGTCGAAATAGACCCCTCCGTTGAAGCGTTTGAGCCAATTGCAGCCCATAGTGTTACGCTCTTACAAATATTCAACAATATCTTGATTAACGCTGCAGAGTCGATCCAAAGGGATAGCTCGACTCAGGGCAAGATACACATCCGAGCAAAAAACGATGAAGTGAACGGCGAAGGTATGGTCCACGTAGAAATCTCTGATAACGGTGAAGGTATCGAGCCGTGTAACCTAAGTCGTATTTTTGAAAGAGGAGTCTCAACAAAACAAATTGTTCCTTCCGGGATTGGCTTACATTGGTGTGCCAATACTATTGCTGCAATGAATGGTTCAATTTACGCCAATAGTAAGGGCAGGGGGCAAGGTGCGAGTTTCCACATACTGCTTCCTGCTTATCAGCAAACCTCTACTCTTATTGATGTGACAAGTGAGGTGAAATCATGAATGAACAGAAACCCTGTCGTCCGCGAATACTCGTGGTCGATGATGAACAGGCCATATTGGATGAATTTCGTAAAATTCTTCACCCTGAAATGGATTCTGACGGGCCGGAAGGCAAGCTCGGTGAGCTCGGTAAAAAACTTTTCCCGGAAAGTTACTCGAGTTCTGTGATTACCACATTCGACCTCGTATTATGCCGACAGGGCGGCGAAGCTGTTGAAAAAGTCCGAAAGGCCATTGAGGAAGAAACCCCATTCGCTGCCGCCTTCTTAGATGTGCGTATGCCGCCCGGGCCGGATGGCGTCTGGACGGCAGAACATATAAGAGAACTGGACCCACATATTCAAATAGTCATAGTAACCGCTTATTCCGATGTCGACCCTCTGGATATCGGTCAACGTGTTATGCCGGCGGACAAGCTGCTCTATGTTCAGAAGCCGTTTCATCCACACGAAATCCGGCAGTTTGCATCCTCACTATCGGCAAAGTGGATTGCAGAGAAGCATCTCCGAGAACAAGCCCTTGAGCTTAAAAGCTCAAATAAAAAGCTCCGACAAGAAATCAAAGAGCATAAAAGGACACAAGAAAAACGTGATTTATTATCACGCGCCCTTATGACCACCGAAGATTGTGTCTACATCACTAATATGGAGGGCAAGATTATCTTCGTAAACCATGCTTTCTGTGAAAGTTACGGGTATAGCGAAGAAGAGATAATTGGAAAAGATGCCTATATTCTTTGGAGAGATAATTGCCCGAGTCGCGACGCTGGAAACGCTTATCAAGGTCTCAGTGGATGGGAAGTCGCATTTTTTCACTGGCGGAAAGATGGCTCCAAATTTCCCGTTTCCATTTGCCAGACAGACGTCCAGAACGAAAATGGCAAACCAGTTGCAGTTATAGTAATCGCGCGCGATGTCTCAGAACGTATGAAAATCGAGAGTGAACTTAATGCTCAAATTATGCAATTGAAAAAGCAAAATCGTCAAGAACTTGATTCGGTCACATTGGCTTCAGAGCGGTTACGAATATCGTTGACTGAGCTCAAAGATATCTTTTGTAATGCTAAAGAAAGCCTTCTTGAGAAAATTAGCCCGCAGTTAAGAGACGATTTGAATTCCGCTGAAAATCATATTCAACAGGCTACAAGGATTATTGATTATCTTGAAAATATGTCAAATGATGTGAGTGACGAAATCAGGGTTGGGATTGACTGAGCTTGACAGATTGAAGTAAATCTCACTTAAATAGCATTTGATAAAATAGCGCCATTGCTAACCGGCTTTTCGTCTGCGTGCCCTCATTTTCACGCAATTTTATTTAGTTCAAATATACTGACAGGACCGCCCCAGAAAATCTTGACCAAAATTGCATCTTTTTGGTTGTACTTTAGTTGTAGTCTTCCATAGAAGCACGGGCTAAGAGTTGAACAGCTACTTGTACAATAATCTGCTTGCGACTTTCACAAAATTGACACTAAACCCGCTGAAGAACTTGCCCTTATATTGTTATAGGCAAGGCTTATTTAGCAGATGTTGCCCCGAGTGAAGCAGAATCATTAGCGATGTACAACGAAGAAATTTGTTTCCAGCTTCACTTTACAACACGTAGCTCAAACATTATCACACCCTACTTTGGTAATTCAGATTTGATCGTGATGGGTCCAAGCAGATACCCTAACAACATTGTTGTCCCGGTACCGATAACGATCAACCAACTCCAGGCTAAGCGGATCACACCAAAATGTGAAAGCAACATAAGAACCAACGTGCAGAAGGTACTAACAACCATCGCGATAATATTGCCCTTGTTTGCCTTTCGTTTGGTCAGCAATCCCAGCAGGAAAATCCCTAAGGTAGCCCCTCCTGTAAGAGAAAATATCTTGTAGGCAAACCAAAGTATATTCTTGACCGGCTCACACATCAGAGCAATCATGGCCAAGATTAGACCAAAAACCACAACACTGATTCGTGAAACAAATAGATAGTGTTTCTCGTCTGCTCCTTTTCTGATTAGAGGCCGGTAAATGTCCGTGATAAATGAGGATGAAAGCGAGCTCAAGGGAGAATCAATACTGGCCATAATAATGGCTGCCAGCAGCAATCCTTTCAAGCCCGCGGGTAGAGAATAGGCCACAAAGTGGGAAAGCACCTCTTTGGCCTCTGCCGGCTGAACCACGCCGGGATGTTGTTGATAGAACACATAAAGCAGTGTACCAATCGCCAGATAGATACACGTAATGGGGATCACTGTCACGATTGTAGAGATGAGAGTTCTTTGACTGATTTTGCGTGTCCTGACTGTGAGAAGACGCTGCATCATTTCCTGGTCGGTGCCGAATGAGGCCATGCTGATGAAAAAGGCATTTGTGGTACCGGCCCAGAAAGTAGTCGGATCGTTGAGGTCGAAGTCGAACCTGAAAAAACTCAAACGCCCTGCTTCATCGGCAATTTGCCAGGCCGTGGCCAAACTCCCCTGGATTTGGCCGAACAGATAGACAAGCAGGGCAATGCCGGCCACGAAGAAAGTCATTGCCTGGTACGCCCCGGCCCAGACTACGGCCTTGATACCTCCGAACGCAATGAAGATGATGCTGACGACGGTGAACATCAGAAGCGTTTGCACCAGATTCCAGCCCATTATCAGGCTTACGCCGAGACAGGCGGCATATAGTCTCACACCTGAGGCAATCAAACGGGTGACAAAAAAGAATATAGAACCGGCATATTGGGTCTCGGGCCCGAATCGGTGCAGGAGAAACTCGTAAATGCTCGTACAGTCATATTTGTAGAAAATCGGGATAAAAAGAAAGGCCACTAAAATACGCGCCAAAGCAGAACCAATAAAGAACTGAACATACTCCCAGTTTTCGCTGTAAGCCGTAGCTGGAAAACCTACTATCGTAAGTGCGCTTATCTCGGCGGCGACAAAGGAAAGACAGGCTGCAAGCGAGGGAATGCGCCGACGTCCAAGAAAGAAGTCATTGGTATCCTTTTCCTCCCTGCCAAAGACATAGGATATGACAAATAGAAGCAGCACCGACACAGTAATGATAAGAATGTCAACCTCTCCCAGAGAACCTGCGAAATTATCGATAGCTATCTTTGCGATCATGTTACCTATCCCACGTTCTTCGGCACGAATCGGCTACATCCATTTATAAACCTTCGGCGAGGGATTATATGTATATTTTACCGGATTTGCAATATAAAGCCCAGGTGAGAAATGCGTTTACACGATTCACGTAAGTTGATATGAATATATACAAACGCCGGAATCAAGAGATGCAAGTTGTTCGACATAGGAAGCAGAAAACGATACTTCTTAACGTATCAAGAGCCAGCAATGACGAATGCTATTGAAAAAGCTAAAAAATTCTTAAATGAAGAGCGGGCGTTCCGGTTGGGAGAATTACTAACGGAATCGTCTCATCCCAAAACGCAAGCCCTTTCTGAAACAAGCAAAGCCAACCTTTCCACCGGTATTCGGCTGCTGCAATCGGTGGATGAAGAAATTCCTCCGGCCGTGGAAAAGATTTTTCATCAAAAAACATTCCAGGAACTCGTCGAGGCCTTTGTTAACGCCCTAAATGCCGGAAGGCGAATCTTCTTTACGGGCTGTGGAGCCACAGGACGTCTGAGCATCCTGTTAGAAGCAGCCTGGCGACGGTTCTGGCGAAAACTGAAACAAAAACATCCCGACATATTTATAACGATGCCCAAAATGGAAGACCTTACCATCAGTGTCATGGCTGGGGGGGATTATGCCCTGATCAAGTCGGTGGAAGGGTTCGAAGATTTTCCAGACTTTGGCCGATACCAGTTGAAACAAGCTGGTGTTAGCTCTGGAGACGTCGTTGTTGCTATCACCGAGGGTGGAGAAACCCCTTTTGTGATTGGCACCGCCTGGCAGGGCCTTGATGAGGACGCAAAGGTCTTTTTTGTCTATAACAATCCGACCAGCATACTGCGTCGTTATGTCCAGCGGTCCCGACAAGTGATTGGGGAGCCGCGTATTCAAAAGCTTGACCTGACAACAGGGCCAATGGCCATCACCGGCTCGACGAGAATGCAGGCCGTAACAACTGAATTGTTGGTTGTTGGCACCGCCCTCGATATCGCGCTCTTGGAATTCCTGAAAAACAGTTTACCCATCTCGCAATGGGCGAAACTAAATCTCCGCCCCCGCCCAGCCCAGGATTACCATCGTATATTTGTCGACCTGCTAAAGCAACTTTCACATACCACATCGGTTGACACAATTGCTCGCGCAACAAAATTTGAGGAAGATATCTATCGCCGACACGGCCTGATAACATATATGGCCGATTCGGGTCTTCTTGATGCGCTAACCGATACTACCGAGCGCTCGCCCACGTTCATGGTGCCGCCCTTTCGTAAATATGGGGATGACTGCTCCCCGCAGTCCTGGGCCTTCGTCAAGAATCCGTTCCGCTCCACACAGGATGCGTGGCGAGATATGTTGCAGCGTGAGCCACGCGGCCTGCAATGGAGCACAAAGGTATATGAACAATTGAACGCCCCACCCACATTACAGGCCACGCCACCCCTGCTCGGTAACGATGAGATATACAAATTCCGAATAGGCAACGAACCAGACCCTTCACGCACTGATGCCCCCGATTCGGCGCTGGTTGTGATTGCGGTTGAGGATGAGGGGAATTATCTGATACGCGCTGCCCTGGATGGGTTTGGCTCTCAATACGAAAAAACTGCAGCAATAATCATAGGTCCCTCAGCTGCCACTTCGAGTACAAATGAACTATTTCAGTTTAAGTGGGACCTTCCCGTTTCACCACTGCAACTCTGGCACCATCTTGCTGTCAAATTAATCCTCAATACACTTTCGACCGCAACCATGGTGCGGATGGGCCGAGTTATTGGAAACGCCATGGTCTGGCTGTCACCCAGCAACAAGAAACTCATAGACCGAGGCTCACGTCTGATTTCTCAACAGACAGGATGCAGCTATGAGGAGGCGTGTATCGCATTGCACCAGACGATGCAGGAGGTGGAGTCTCGCTCACAGCAAGCCGAGGAGGTTCCATCACCTGTTGCTTTGGCCATCGAACAAATCCGTTCAAAAGGTAACCGAGCCTGATAGCCCTATCTATAATTACTTTCTTCTACATCTCAATTTGGGTAGATAAGATATTTCTTTCTCAATTGCAGAAAAGATTTCATATCTGCCTGTCGGTTTGTTTTAAGCTTTTCTAAAGATGATTGGGTTACGATTGCGTTGCGTATCGCCGAGCTTCCACATAAACGGTCGAAATGTTGTGTTCTCCATTGGAAGGCGTCCGGATATATCCGATGGATTTCATTTATGATTAAAACGCCGCTCCAGTATGGCTCAAGCGAGTCTCTATTGATTATGATAATCTTAACGCCTTTACATTTTTGACCCTTGTATTTTGAACTGACCGGTGTAAAAGAAGTTGGTTCAAATCGAACGCCTGGCAAATGCAATCTGCTCAGTTTGGCAGCAAGACTTCCTGAATCAATCCAGGGGGCACCGAATTGCCTGAACGGCAGAGGCGTGCCTCTGCCTTCTGAAACATTTGTTCCCTCCAAAAGACACAGGCCGGGATAGACCGTTGCGGTCTCGAGGTTGACTATATTGGGTGAGGGTTCTATGAAGCGCAGACCGGTCTGGTCGTACCACATAGTGCGACGCCAGCCTTTCATTGGTATGACAATCAACTCCGCCCTGACTCCATTTTTGAGCCAGCCTTCCTCGTTGAACATTCTGGCCAGCTCTCCGACGGTCATTCCATGTCTCACAGGAATGGGATACAGACCGACAAAGCTGGCATACTGCGGTTCGAGAATGCTGCCTTCGACCTGCACGCCATTTATAGGATTAGGCCTGTCCAGAACGATGAACTGTTTGTCACATTCTGCTGCGGCTTCCATAGCCAATGACATAGTGTAAATATAGGTATAGAATCGTGCCCCGATATCCTGTATGTCAAAAACCAGTATATCGATGTCTCCCAGCATTTCACGTGTGGGTTTACGAGTCTTGCCATATAAACTATAAACGGGAAGCTGGTAGGTGGGCTCTGTGCCGCTCTTAATTTTCCTTCCGGCCTCTTCGATACCGTAGATTCCGTGTTCCGGACTAAAAAGCGCAGTGATTGTGACATTGCCGATGTTCTTGAAGACATCAACTATATACTGGCCTTCATTGTTGTAAGCAGTATGGTTGGTTATGATACCGACACGTTTGCCACGGAACAAATGCTTGTACGAGCCGATATTATCTAATCCGGTTTTAACCGAAGCTTCGCAGCCCGATACCAATATTATTATTGAGATAAGTATTATAGATGTTGTTGCCGGTTTCATCCTTTGCCCTCAGTATAATTGAAGCGACAGAGCGTATTATATATGGTAGAATACACTTTATTTGTGGTGTTCATCAAGTTTTTCCCGGAAATGGGAACGAAATATGAATTTGATACGAGCCATCATTATATTTCCTACGTTGCTCCTCTGTACAATTATAAGCTGCCGTTTCGTTGAGAAAAAGAGCTATGAATACGACTTCAACGAGGTCGATTGCGTGGTTAAGGAAGAAATCAAGAAAGGCAGCTTCCCCGGTGCGGTCGTTCTTATAGGAAAGGCAGATGATATTCTCTACTGGCGGGCCTTTGGAGACCAGGTAATAGAGCCTTTCCGGAAACCAATGAACAAAGATACTGTTTTTGACTTGGCCTCATTAACCAAACCGATTGCCACTGCAACATCGATAATGATTCTGAATGACCGGAAAAAAATAGAGTTGGATGATTTTGCAGGTACATATCTTCCTGCTTTCCCCTGCCACGGCAAAGAAGAAGTCCGGATTAGGCATCTTTTAACTCATACTTCCGGCTTACCGGCATATACAAACGCAAGCAAATTGAAAGAATTGTTCGGAAGTCCCTGTCCCGATAAACTGATAGAAAAGATATGCAGTTTGAAAGCTCTTAGCAAACCCGGAGAAGAGTTTCGCTATAGTTGCCTCGGTTACATCGTGCTGGCGAAGATTGTAGAATTAGTCAGCGGGGAAAGCATCGATGATTTCACTACGGAAAATGTCTTTTCGCCACTAAAAATGAAGCACACCACCTATAATCCTCCGGCAGCCTGGGAGAAAGATATAGCCGCCACACAGATTGTAGAAGGGCAATTGCTTAGAGGCACGGTCCACGACCCCCTGGCAAGACTAATGGGAGGGATATCCGGTAATGCCGGGCTTTTTTCTACCGCCTATGATTTGTCGATATATTGCCGGATGTTATTAGGTTCCGGCACCTGGAACGCAGTTAGAGTCCTCAGCCCCGAAGCTGTCAGTATGTTAATAACTGTCCAATCACACGGCCGAGCTTACGGCTTCGATGTAAATTCACGTTATTCATGGGTTAAGGGTTCGTATTCACCGCAAAACGCATTTTGCCACACCGGCTACACGGGGACTTCAATAGTCTGCGACCCGGTCAGCAGGACGTATATTATTATTCTTACAAACAAATCTCATCCTCACGATGAAGGAACATCGAAACAAATTCGGACAAAAGTCGCAGATATCGTTTTTCAAGCTTATAGGTAGTATAAGGAAGGCTGCGTACTGACAATTGGTGTGCTTTCTAAGCGACTCTTAAACTCATAAATCAAATATAAGCTTTTCTAAGTTATTATGGGGATTGAGGTTACGTTGGCACAAACAAAGATTTATGACGCTGACCGAGAATCAGGCCAGCGCCGGCAGAGCCCAGAGCAGAGGCGACCAGATCAATGCACTTCGGGCAAACGACGCCGTGTAAGATGGCGGATGTCACCGAGTGACGAGGCATAGGGTGTAAGGCGGAAGAAATAGCGGTAGGTCTTGGGCGGCAAGAGGTATTCGGGGTGTGTTCGCGCACCCCAGCTATCGTCGCCACCGACGCCCATCTGCTTATAGTCAAGATTGACGGTTATGGTATCACGCTGCGGCAGTTCATGGATGTGCCTGGCTTTTTCGAGGTCCTGCATGGTGAAGGGCCAGGCACTGATGTCGATGGTGGGCATGCCGACAGCGATCAGACCAACACCATCGCTGTCGGTCAGGGACATCCAGCGGACGTCCGATTTGTTGCCGTTTTCCTGCGGGCGGACGTAAAGGTGGATGTGCTCGTCGACGGGTCCGGAGTAGAGGCCAACGGCAGCGCCGATTTTCCTGTCCCAGTAGGTTTCGTGCGGTCCGCGGCCGAACCAGGTAAGGGTATTAAACTGGGCGGGCACGGCCAACTGCATGCCAAACCGAGGCAGATTGGGCACGTTGTCACCACGTGGGGTGAGAGTCGTATCAATAACGACATCGCCGTTACCGTAAACGGTGTAGATGGTCTTATAGGTGGAGTCTGTTCCGACGGGCAGTGTTGCTTCGGTGATGATGCGAACTATCTGGGGCTTGAGTTGCTCGACTTTGACAGCCTTGACGGTTCGGTTGAATGCGGCGTTACGCCAGGCACCGAGGCGTCTGGGCATGCCGTTTCCGTTGTCATTGTCGATGGGTACACGCCAGAAGTTCGGGACCAGCGAAGAGGCGATGAGCGGTTTCTTTCTGAAGAGGAACGATTCAAGTGTGCCGGAAGCCTTTGCGAATGTCAATTCAAAATCGCGTCCGGTAACGGTGATTTCGCGAGTCGTCTGTTTGAGCGTGAGCGGTGGCATAGTGCCCGAATCAGCAAATGGCACCGGAGGGACATCGAAGGGAAGCTGGAACTGGTCCCAGGCGAGGATGTGTCCGCGCCTGGCCCAGGTGGTATCGGCGTCAAGAGCAAAGGTTATCTTGAGCCAGTATTCGGCACCGGGTTGCAGCTTTGGGTTCTTGAAGGGAATCTGCAGGTCCCCTTCAGCATCAGGGGCCAGAGACAGTTTCGGTAATGTCCCGGCTTGAATAACGTGTCCGTCAGCGGAAAGTTCCCAATTAATATCGGTGAAATCAAGATTCAGGAAATCGTATTCGTTCTTGACGCGGAACTTTCCTGCCTGGATATCATCGGGTAGAACATGAACGCGCTGATAAACCTTCTTGACTTCATAGAGTGAGGGATTGGGTTTTCGGTCGGGCTGGACGAGACCGTTGCAGCAAAAGTTTCCGTCGTTGGGCTTATCGCCGAAGTCGCCCCCGTAGGCCCAGAATTCCTTTCCGTCAGGGCTTTTTTTTCGGAGACCCTGGTCCGCCCAGTCCCAGATAAATCCTCCGATAAGGCGTTTGTGGGAGCGGATGGCATCCCAGTATTCGCGAAGGTTGCCGACAGAATTTCCCATAGCGTGGGCATACTCGCAGAGGACCATTGGTCTGACATCAGCGGGATCTGTGGCGATACGAATGATTTCTGGAATGCGCGCATACATCCGGCTGATAACATCGACGTAGTAAGGATCTTTGGGGCGGCCAAATGCGCCCTCGTAATGGATAGGTCGGGTGGGGTCATAATCCTTGATCCATGCGGCCATGGAAGCGTGGTTCGGCCCGCAGCCCGTTTCGTTGCCGAGCGACCAGAAGATAACGCTTGGATGGTTCTTATCGCGTTCAACCATCCTGACAGCACGTTCAACAAAGGCATTGTGCCAGGTGGCAACGTTTGACAGATATCCTTTCAGGCCGTGAGATTCAAGGTTGGCTTCATCAATCAGATAGATACCGTACTCGTCGCAAAGGTCATACCAGGTGGGGTCATCTGGATAGTGAGAGGTGCGAACGGCATTAATGTTATGCTGTTTGAGCAATTTGATGTCCTCTATCATCCGGCGGACAGGAATGGCACGGCCGTGGTCCGGGTCGTGCTCATGGCGATTAACGCCGAAAAGCTTGATGGATTTGCCGTTGACCAAAAGCTGGCCGTCTTTGATTTCGACTTCACGGAAGCCAATCCGACAGCTCTCGGTCTCAATTACATGCCCGTTATTGTCCTTGAGAGTGAGTACAAAGGTGTAGAGATAGGGAGTTTCGGCGGACCATTTATGGGGATTTTTGACTTTTGCCTCAAGCAGTGCGAACTTGACATTTCCTCTTTGAGGATACTTTTCGCCAATAATGGACGAGACATCCCTAACCAGAGATTTAGGAAGAACAGGTCCTGTTTCCTGGTCGTATAGCTCGGCCTCGATGGTCCATCCCTTGAGATTCTTGTCGCCGTAGTTGGCGATTTTGGGACGGACCATCACAGTGGCATCGGTGTAGTGTTCGTCAAGGTCGGTTTGAACGAAGAAATCACGGATGTGGACCTGTGGGGTAGCGAAGAGGTAGACGTTTCGGTAGATGCCGCTGAGCCGCCACATGTCCTGGTCTTCGAGATAACTGCCGTCGGACCAGCGGTAGACTTCGACGGCGAGTATATTTTCGCCTGCCTTGAGGTATTGGGTGATATTGAATTCGGCTGGTGTCATGCTATCCTGGCTGTAGCCAACCTTTCGACCGTTTATCCAGACGTAGAAGGCACTTTTAACACCGTCGAAGTGGAGGAAAATCTGACGGTCTTTCCACTCGTCGGGGATAGTGAATCGTCTGCGGTAGGAGCCGACAGGATTGTAGTTATGAGGGATGTAGGGCGGATTCGGCGGAAAGGCGTATGGAACATTGAGGTAAATTGGGATTCCATAGCCGTGCATCTGCCAGTTAGAGGGGACGGGCATTTCGTTCCAGTGGCTGACATCGTATTCGGATTTGTAAAAATCAACAGGTCTGTCAGCAGGTTTACGGACCCAGTGGAACTTCCAGTTGTCGTTGAGCGATTTGTAGAACGGAGAGGCTTTGCGGTCGGCCTTGATGGCCGTCCGGATATCACGGTAGGGGATGAGGGTGCAGTGGCCAGGCTCTTTGTTTATGCCTACTACCTCAGGGTTTTCCCAATCGGGTGTCGTCAGGTCCGCCTCGGCAGCACGGATTTGAGGTCGACCGCATCCGACAAGGGTCGATGAGATTACGACTACGAGCATAGGCAATGCTAAGTGAAATAGACATATCCGGTTATACATTGACACACTCCTTTCATTATCGAAAACAGGACATTTGCTAAGTGTGGAAAATTTATCTTAAGGTAAGGGTCTTTGCAAGAGTTTTTCCGGATTAGCCGAGTACAGAACAGCAGGGTAAAACAAAGTACCTCGCAGACCTAAAAGCCGGCGACGAAGTGCTGCTGGTCAACTTTCAGGGCAAAAGTCAAACCGCTTACCTGGGCAGAAACAAAATCGAAAAAAGGCCTATGATGCTCATAGAGGCTGAGGCCGAAGGTGAGCCGATAAGTCTGGTTCTGCAAAATGCAGAGACAATTCGATTGGTAAGTCCGGATGGGCAGGCGGTTTCAGCTACGACCTTGAAGCCGGGCGATAAAGTGCTCGGCCATATCGAAACTGCCGGCAGACACTTTGGTATGCAGGTCGATGAGACTCTGATAGAAAAATAAGGACACAGGGATGGACCCCCCTGCTTCGATTTTGCGAAGCCCCTCGATTTGCTTCACAAGAAGCATAGGGGCAAGCAAAACGGCGGGGTCAAAACTACTGTCAACC
>SMTZ1_10003928_pt1 | contig 39197 bp, 41 predicted proteins | sample DeeMarSWOR136_30_FD_25667 | JGI IMG/M metagenome (IMG submission 25667)
CCCATCTTCATCAGCTTCTGCATCTGGTGGAACTGATTGAGCAGCTGGTTCACATCGTGGGGCTGCACGCCGCTGCCACGGGCGATGCGCCGCCGCCGGCTCCCTCCGATGATTTGCGGATTATGGCGTTCCCCCGGAGTCATGGAGAGTATCATCGCCTCCACTTTCTTCAGCTGCTTCTCCTCGGTACCCTCCGGAAGCTTTGCCGCCAGACGGGACACGCCGGGCAGCATATCCAGCAGCTGCCCCACCGGCCCCATATTTTTTACTGTCCGGAGCTGCGACAGGAAATCCTCCAGGTCAAAGCTGGCCTTTTCCACCTTCTTCCTCAGCTCCTCGGCCTGACGCTGGTCGAATGCCGTCTCCGCTTTTTCGATGAAGGTGAGCACATCACCCATCCCCAGAATGCGCGACGCTAGGCGGTCGGGATAGAAAGGCTCAAGGGCGTCCGTCTTCTCACCGATGCCGATGAACTTGATAGGCACACCGCTGGCCCAACGGATGGAAAGGGCAGCCCCACCCCGGGCATCGCCGTCCATCTTGGTCAGGATGAGACCAGTAAGGTTTACCCGGGCGTGGAAATCCTCGGCGCTGCGCACCGCGTCCTGGCCGGTCATGGCATCGACCACGAGCAGCGTTTCCGATGGGTGCAGTGCCTTTTTCACCTCAGCGAGCTCCTTCATCATCTCCTCATCGATGTGGAGTCGGCCCGCCGTATCTACCACCACCCAGGTTGCCGCCAATGATTTTGCCTTTGCCAGAGCGTGAGCACAGACGTCTTTACTGGAAACATTCGTACCCTCGTTAAACACCGGGATGTCCAGCTGTTCCCCCAGGGTAACCAGCTGCTCGATGGCCGCCGGACGCCGGTTGTCCGCCGCCACCAACAGGGGACGCTGCCCGGAGCGCTTCAGATGAAGCGCCATTTTGGCAGCGGTGGTGGTCTTGCCGCTGCCCTGCAACCCGACCAGCATAGCCACGAAGGGCGGTTGCCCGGAAGGGCTTAATCGACTCGGCTCCTCGCCCAGCGTGGCGATAAGCTCCTCATTAACGATTTTCACCACCTGCTGCCCCGGGGTCAGGCTCTGCAGGACTTCCGCACCGAGGGCTCTCTCCCTCACCCGTTCGATGAAGTCCTTGACCACCCTGAAATTGACGTCGGCTTCCAGCAGGGCCAGGCGCACCTGACGCAGGCCGTCATCGATGTCCTTCTCCGTCAGTTTACCCTTGTTGCCCAGGAGACGGAATATTTTGCCTAATTTATCACTGAGAATCTCAAACATAAGACCAAATTAATTCTAGTTGGGAACTTATCCGGCAGTCAAGCAAGGCAACCCAATATGATAATCAAAAGGATTGATAATAGAAAAATAGCCCGCCATATTATGCTAAAATAATTACCGTATGGAATTTTCCGGAGCCTGTCTATGATTCCCCTCAATCTCAAACTGCGTAACTTCATGTGCTACCGGGATAGCGTGCCGCCGCTTTCCTTTGCCGGCATTCATACCGCCTGTCTCGCCGGCGACAACGGCAACGGCAAATCGGCACTGATTGACGCCATGACCTGGGCGCTCTGGGGCAAGGCCAGGGCCAGGAGCGATGACGACCTGATTCACACCGGGCAGAAGGAGATGGAGGTGGAGTTTGACTTCTCCGTCGGGGGTCAGCCGTACCGCATTATCCGCAAACGCGCCCGGCCCAGACGCTCCAGCGGCGCCGGCCAGTCGATTCTTGAATTTCAGAGGGCCACTGACGACGGCTTCAAGTCGATAAGCGGCAACAGCATCGCCCAGACGCAGCAGAAAATCAGCGACACGATACATATGGACTATGACACTTTCGTCAACAGCGCCTTCCTACGGCAGGGCCGTGCCGATGAATTCACCACCAAACGTCCTGCCGAGCGCAAGGAAGTGCTGGCCAATATACTGGGGCTTGACTACTACGACCAGCTTGAGGATAAAGCCAGAGAACTGGCCCGACAGCAGGAATTTGAGAAAGTGCAACTGGAAAGCACGCTGCGGGAAATCAGCAATGAGCTGGCCCTGAGGCCCGAATATGAAGCCGAGCTGGAGCAGGCACAGCACGCTCTTTCCCAGATTGAAGAGGTAGCCAGAGAAAAAGAGGGCAAACTCAATGAGCTGCGCCAGCAAAAGGATGCGCTGGAGAGAAAGAAGGTACAGCTCGACCAGCTGGAAGCCGCCATTCACGAACGGACGAGAAGCCTGGAGCTTCTGGAAACGCAGGTCAGCCAGCTTCAATCCCGCATCAACGAGTATGAAGCGCTCATTGCCCAGCGCGAGAAAATAGAAGCGGGCTATACCAGTTATAACGAGACCAAAAAACGTTATGATGAGCTCGAAGGAAAGTTCCGCCAGTCGGTGAACCTGGAAAAGCAAAAAACACAGCTGGAAAGCAGGATTAAGGAGGCTGGCCAGAGTCTGCTCACACAACATGCTGTGCTACAGGAAAGAGTCAAAGACCTGGAAAACAGGATAGCTGACTTTGCGCAGAAACAGGGACAGATGCAGCAGCTGCAGGCACAGCTTGGACGGCTGACGGAGAATGAGGAGACCTTACTCCGGAAGAAGCAGCTTAGCCAGGAATTGCAGACGGCAATCAATTATCTCGAATCAAACATAGGCCAGCTGGAAAAGGAACTTGCCGAGCTTGAGGAGAAAATCGACCTTCTGAGCACGGAAACGGAAGCCAGATGCCCCCTCTGCGAGACGGAACTCGGAACCGAAGGCCTGAAGCTCATCGAATCCAAATATACCGCCGAGAAGCAAAACAAAGCCGATGCGCTGACATCGCATCAGGCCGAGCTTGAGCGGAAAAGAAACGAGCTTGGGTCACTGAACCGGGAGGTTTCCCTCCTGGAGACAAAACTGAGCCAGGAGAAAGTCGCTCTACAGAGCCAGGCCAGCGTCCTCAACAGGGAGGCCAACGAAGCTGCCGACGCGAAAAAGCAATTAGCCATGGAGAGGAGTCGATTGTCCGAGATTGAAGAGCAACTGGCGAAGAAGGAATTCCTCGACTATGACGCGGGACAGCATGAACAGTTAAGGCAAAACCTGCTGGAACTGGAACAATACGAAACCCCGATGCGGAAACTGGAAGAAGCCGACCGACTCATTGCTCAGGAGAAAGAATCGATGTCGCAGGCGGAGACGCATGCACAGGAACTGCTAAAGGGCATGGCAGCCGATAATCAGAAAAGGGAGGAGCTGGCCGCTGAGCTAGAGGCCCTGCCCCGGCTCGCCGTCGAAATGGCCGATGCAGAAAGTGCGTACCAGGAGATAGAGCAGCAGCAAAAAGGGGCCCAGGAAACATTATGGAACGTCAAAGCCAAGCTACAGCGTTGCGATGAACTGGAGAAAAGGAAAAAGGACAAGGAAAAAGCGTTGTCACAATCGGCAAAAGAAGAGGGTATTTACCGGGAACTGGCCAGAGCCTTTGGCAAGGGTGGCATACAGGCATTGCTCATTGAAATGGCTCTCCCGGAAATTGAAGTTGAGGCCAACCGGCTTCTGGGACGGATGACGGATAACCGGATGCACGTTAAATTCGAGACGCAGCGGGAGACCAAGAAAGGCGATGTTGTGGAAACGCTTGATATCACCATTTCCGACGAGCTTGGCACAAGGAACTACGAGATGTTCAGCGGTGGCGAGGCCTTCCGCATCAACTTCGCCATCCGCATCGCGCTTTCCCGGCTGCTGGCCAGACGGGCCGGAGCACCGCTGCCCACACTTATTATCGATGAGGGTTTTGGCACGCAGGACAGCTCCGGCATTGAGAAGCTGAAAGAAGCGATAAACTCCATACAGGACGACTTCGACAAAATACTGGTCATTACCCACATTGAGGAACTGAGAGACGCCTTCCCCACCCGTATTGACGTGGTCAAAACGGGCGAAGGCTCAACGTTCTCGGTCAATTAGCCATTACAGACCAAGGTCGGCCGCAATTCCCTTCATCGCTTCCAGCCCCAGGCCGATAAACTCATCGAGTTCCAGCCCGATATCAACGCAGCCGGTAATCTGTTCCCGGCTGGCTCCGGCAGCAAAGCTCTTTTCTTTGAACCTTTTCTTTACCGAGCTCACTTCCAATCCAGCCAGTTTCTTATCGGGGCGGACCAGTGCCGCGGCCACAATCAGACCGGTAAGCGGATCGGTGCAGAAAAGCGCCTTATCAAGCCTTGACTCCAGAGAGGCACCGTGCCGTTGATTGTGAGCCAGGATGGCGTGGGCCATAGATTCGCTGGCGCCCAACTCCCGTGCCAAGTCGGCACCGAGCTTACTGTGGCTGCTCATGTCGTTGTCGGTCAGCTCCACATCGATATCATGAAGCAGGCCGGTGAGACCCCACTCCTTTTCATCTTCGTCAAAACGCCTGGCGAGCGCCCGCATAATCGCCTCGGTCGCCAGCATGTGCTTGACCAGATTTTCGTTTTCCACATTAGCCCTGATAGAATCAAGCGCTTCTTCCCGCTCCATACCTCATCACCTTTCTGTACTCATTATATTACTAGTTCAAGCCCCAAACTATCAATACCAATCTGGCAAAAGTTTATCCATCTGTATGGCTCAGAACCGGCTTGATGGTCAGAATAAGCGCCAGGCCGATGATACTCAGGACTAACAGTACCCAGAAAGCGATCTGATAGCTCTGTGTTATGTCAAATATATAGCCGGCCAAAAACGGCCCCAACGTGCCCCCGAGCGTACCGGCAAAGTAGATTAACCCGAAGATAACGCCGTGCGCTCTGGTCCCGAATAGTTCTGCCGTCATCGGCGAAACCAGAACGAAAAATCCGCCGTGAGCAAAGCCATAAACTGCGGCAAACAGGTAGAACATCCACAGTTCCTGGGTAATCTGCAGCCAGAAAAAACTGGCTATTAAAATAATAAAACAGATAACCCAGGCACGTTTGCAGCCAATTTTGTCGCTGGCGGTGCCCATAACAAACCTGCCGGCCATACTCACGCCGCCGATGGTGGCCAGAACGCCAGCGGCGCTGGTCGCCGATAAGCCAGCATCAGTAGCGTGTGGCACAATATGTATGATGATGGTGAGCAGGCAGTAGATGACTGAGCAGTAAGCAAGGCAGATGGTCCAGAACTGCCTCGTCCGAGCTGCCTGATGGAGAGATAAGCCCTGCTCTGCTGAAGCAGATGGTGCCGACTCCATACTTTCCGCACCATATGGGAGCAAGCCCATTTGCTGTGGATTGCGCCGAAACAACTGGGCCAGCAAAACGAACAGGATGAGGGCCGCAGCCCCGATAACCAGATAGGAAGTACGCCAGCCATAAGCGGCGAGCAGCGCTGTGGCAATCATCGGCACCATCAGCTGCCCGGCGCCGGTGCCCACTTTGACTACGCCGGTCATCATACCGCGTTTGTGGGCGAACCAGCGGGCGATTGTGGATAAGGTGACGATGTCATGGCTGGCCATGCCCGTGCCGACAATGACACCGTAGAACAGGTAGAGCTGCCAGGGGGCCTGCAGCAGCGACATCAGCAGGTAACCACCGCCGAGGAAAAGGCCCGAAACCACCATGATGATTCTCGGTCCGAAACGGTCGTTAAGCCTGCCGGCAAATACGCCCATAAAGCCAACAAAGAGAAAAGCGAGTGAAGAGGCACCGGAGATCATCGCCCTTGACCAGCCAAACTCGCCAAGCAAAGGCTTGAAGAAAATGCCGTAAGTGAAGAGCGTGCCAACGCAAACCCACTGTATGGCGAAGCTGGCCGCCACGATAACATATCCGTAGAATAGCTTCGGCTTCTCTGTTTCACTCATGACCATTAATTCAGCAAACAGAAAAATCAGCCGGCGTTAATGTGTAAAAAATTGGTCTCCCCGCTATTCGACATAGCTACGTCCCCGAAACAGCAACGGAGACCAATGTTTTCTGCATTTATTCGGCCCTTCAGGGCTCGGCCATAGCCGGCGCAACGTCTTGGTGAAGTACTCTGCCCAGATACTGCCCGGTTGCTGAGCCTTTAACCTGTGCTATCTCCTCCGGAGTTCCGGTGGCGACCACGTATCCCCCCAGGTCCCCGGCGCCGGGTCCAAGGTCAATGATATGGTCCGCGTTCTTGATTACATCCAGATGATGCTCGATGACCACCACTGTATTGCCCGCCTCGACGAGCCGTTGCAGCACCCTCAACAAGGCAGCAACATCTTCAAAAGAGAGGCCGGTGGTCGGCTCGTCAAGGATATAGAGCGTTCTGCCGGTAGCCCGCCGTGACAGCTCGGTGGACAGCTTCACCCGCTGCGCCTCGCCGCCGGAAAGCGTGGGCGCCGGCTGACCAAGATGAATATACCCAAGGCCAACGTCCCGCAAAGTCTGAAGCTTGTTTCTCACCTTGGGGAAATGGGTAAAGAAAGCGAGCGCCTGCTCCACCGTCATATCGAGGACTTCGGCGATGTTCTTGTCCTTGAACCTTATCTCCAGCGCCTCCCGGTTATAGCGCTGGCCCTTGCATACCTCGCAGGGAACGGTGACATCGGGGAGGAACTGCATCTCAATCTGGATAAACCCCTCCCCACGGCAGGCCTCGCAGCGTCCCCCCTTCACGTTGAAAGAGAAACGGCCGGGGGCATAACCTCTCATCCGGGCTTCGGGTACGGTGGCAAAAAGCTCGCGGATGGGGGTAAAGGTGCCGGTGTAAGTGGCCGGGTTGCTCCGCGGTGTGCGCCCGATGGGCGACTGGTCGATATTGACCACTTTATCGATATGCTCTATACCGGTGATTTCATCGCAATCGCCAGCCCGCTCCCTCGACCGGTAGAAAACCTGGGCCAGCTTACGATACAGAATCTCGTCAACAAGGGTGCTTTTGCCGCTGCCGGAGACGCCGGTAATGCCGACGAATTTGCCCAGCGGGATGTGGACATCTATATCCTTCAGGTTATTCTGCCTAGCCCCCCTGACCGTGATTTCACCACTGTTGCCCGGACGCCGTTTCTCGGGCAAAGGGATCTTTTTGGTACCACTGAGGTACTGACCGGTGACCGATTCCCCACTAGCCTTAATATCAGCCAGTGTGCCCGTTATCACAATCCTGCCGCCGTGTTCCCCTGCCCCCGGCCCCATGTCAATGATGTGGTCAGCGGCGCGCATCATGGCTTCATCATGCTCCACAACCAGTATCGTATTGCCCAGGTCGCGCAATCGCTTCAGCGTATTGATGAGGCGGGCATCATCCGCAGGGTGCAGCCCCACGGTGGGCTCATCGCAGATGTAGAGCACGCCCATAAGTCCGCTGCCGATCTGCGTGGCCAGCCGGATACGCTGCGCTTCGCCGCCGCTCAGGGTGGCAGAGGCACGGTCGATGGTCAGATATTCCAGCCCCACATCCCTCAAAAAGCCGAGGCGGGCCGCAATCTCTTTCAAAATCTCCCGACCTATCATTTTCTCCCGCTCGCTGAGCACCTTGCCGCTGATTTCGCCTATCCACTCCAGCTCATGCACCACCGACATCTCGCTGACGTCGGTGATATTCCGCCCGCCGATGGTCACCGCCAGCGATTCCGGCTTCAGCCGCTTGCCCTGACAGACGGGACACGGCGTGGAGACCATGTAGCGTTCGATATCCGCCCGCGAGTTTTCCGATTCGGTGTCACGGTAGAGGCGCTCCATCCTGGGAATCACGCCCTCAAAGCCAGAAAAGGACTCCCGGATGCGCCCGAAGCGGTTGCGGTAGCGGTACCACTCTCCCTCCTCACCATAAAGCAATAGTTTCATCTGTCTCTCGGTGACGTCCTTGACCGGGGTGTGCAGCGAGAAACCGTAGCGCCTGGCCAGAGAATCGAGCTGGTAGAAGTACCAGGACTGGAACTGCCAGGGGCGTATCGCCCCCCCGGCGATGGACAATTCCCGGTTGGGGATAACCAGGTCCGGGTCGATTTCAAGTTTGACGCCCAGTCCGGTACATTCGGGGCAGGCGCCGTGCGGGCTGTTAAAGCTGAAACTGCGCGGAGTTATCTCCCCGAGGCTGATGCCATCGTAGACACAGGCGAAGTGCTCGGAGAATAGCAGCTCCTCACCATCGATAATGGAAACCAGCACCACTCCTGCCCCCAGCTTGAGGGCGGTCTCCACAGAATCGGCAATGCGCTGCCGCTCCCCCTGCCCGACCACCAGACGGTCGACCACCGCCTCAATGGAGTGCTTTCTGTTTTTGTCCAGCTGGAATTCCTCGGAAAGGTCGTGAATTTCACCATCCACCCGCACCCGGACATAGCCGGCCTTCCGTAAATCCATAAAGACCTGCTGGTACTCTCCCTTGCGGTCGCGGATGAGCGGCGCCATAATCATGATGCGGCTGCCCTCGGGAAGCCCCTGCACTGCATCCACAATCTGCTGCACCGTCTGCGTGGTTATTTCCCGTCCGCACTTGGGGCAGTGAGGATGGCCGACCCTGGCGAAAAGCAACCTCAGATAATCATATACCTCGGTGACCGTGCCCACGGTGGAGCGCGGGTTCTTGCTCGGGCCTTTCTGGTCGATGGAAATGGCGGGGCTCAGACCCTCGATGTAGTCAACGTCCGGCTTCTCCATCCGGCCCAAGAACTGGCGGGCATACGCCGACAGCGACTCCACATAGCGGCGCTGCCCCTCAGCATAGATGGTATCGAAGGCCAGCGAGCTTTTACCACTGCCGGAGACACCGGTGATGACCACCAGCTTATCGCGGGGAATGGTGACGTCAATATTTTTCAGGTTGTGCTCGCGGGCACCTTTGACAATGATAGCATCCAGTGGCATCTCTTAGAACCTTCCCGAACTGTACACAATAATTTTAACATTGCAACGGCAGCACTCACAAGGAATTTGTTCCCGATGATGTTAGGTGCTACAATCAAGGCACAGATTTTATGCGCAGGAACGAGCACCAAAGTAAAAGGATAAAGGTCCAGGACGAAATACGCCTTAGACAGCTCACGGTTGACGAAGCACTGTTTCGGCTGGAGCAGTACTTGCACGATGCTTTCATGGCCGGTTTAATTCAGGTAATAGTGATTCACGGCAAGGGCACGGGAACGCTGCGCCGGGCCATTCAGAAGGTGCTGGCGGAACATCCACTGGTGAAATCATTCCGCCTTGGTGAATACGGCGAGGGTGGCGCCGGGGTGACCATCGTCCAGCTTGCTGATAAGTAATCAGACGAACACAGAACACTTGCTAATTTGAAGCACGGCGGTTTTTCCGCTATAATGGCCTTGGCCTGTGGTGAGTGTAGCCGAGAGGTTTAAGGCGCCAGGTTGTGGCCCTGGAGAACGAGGGTTCGAATCCCTCCACTCACCCCATTTTATTAATCACCGTTTCGCCTTTGCCTTTATCTTTTCCACTTCCTCTTTCTTCACCCTGACGTAGGTATCCCAATCCACACCGATGGCAATCGGCACGGTAACGCCGCCGTCAACCGCCAGATTGATGCCAGTAATCATCCGGGCACGGTCGGAGGCAAGGAAAACAGCCGCATCAGCGATATCTTCCGGAGTAGGCATATCGCGCAACGGGTACCACTTCTTCATCGCCTCCAGGCGCTCCGGCGTGGTGCCGCTCTTCAGCATCGGCGTTATGACATTGCCCGGAGAAATACCATTGACCGTAATCTGATACGGTCCAAGCTCGAAGGAAAGCTGGCGGGTTAGTCCCCAGATGCCTGATTTGGACGAGGTATAGGAAACGCCGCCTATCATCGTCATCCTCTCCCCGGAATACGAGACAATATTGATGATCCTGCCGCCTCCCCTTTTCTTCATTGAGGGAACCACTGCCTTGCTGCAATTGAAGGCGCCGCTCAAATTGACAGACAGAACCCGCTCCCATTCTTTCCCTTCCGTATCTTCAATGAGCAGATGGTTGGTCACGCCGGCGTTGTTAACCAGGATGTCAATGCCTCCCCACTCCGCAACTATCCGCTCGGCCATTTTTTTAACTGCAGTCTCATCGGCAACGCTGGCCATCACAGCCATAGCACTGCTGCCCATTTCCCGTATCTCAGCTACCGCACCCTCGGCATTCTGCTGATTCACGTCATTAACCGCAATACCCACCCCCTCTCTGGCCAGGCCAAGAGCTATCGCCTTGCCAATACCGCTCCCGCTGCCGGTAACCAGTGCGATTTTACCTTTCAAACCTGTTTCCATGGATACTTTACCTCCACTTGATTAGAACAAGATACCCGACGAGTTGTCAAGTCAGTCAAATCAAACAATCATTGCCGACGCCGTACTCATCAGTTATAATTGGTACGTGCGCCTATAGCTCAGCGGACAGAGCATCGGTCTTCGGAACCGAGGGTCGTGGGTTCGAATCCCTCTAGGCGCGCCAGTGTCCTTGGACCAAATATCATATGAGATGAGAATTTAATCCAGGTATCCCTCTCTTTTCTTTTTAATAAGATTCAACGTTCAAAGCCATCCAATGGCCTATATCCTAAGCTCTGAAGCTATTACACTAAAGCCCGATGCATCTTCATTATTCTGGCTATTTCTGCGTACGAATCCGGGAGCCATCCCTCGGTCTCCATCCTATATTTTACGGGCATCCCCCCTCGGTGACTCTGTCTTCTTTCTATTCCTGCTACAAGCGGCGCTACCTTTGCTAGCGGAGCTGAGAACACCAGTTCATCGGGTAAGCTAATAGCTGTAGAGATGTCCCCAAAACACGGATTGCTTATCCAGAACCGCCCGGTCTTCATTGGTGGTACAACGTAGTTAACACAACCGCCGTGAGCAGCTATTTCGCAAGGTACATTCTCTCCCCACTCGAATACTATACCGGCAAGTATCTGGTTTAATTGAGCCGGGTTAATATATAAGAGCACCAGATCAGGTTCAAAACCAGCTCTTGCTAAAGGTGCTGAGACAATTGCCACATATTTGTCGGCCTCAAATCTTGGAAAAGAATGAGCCCACTTGCTACCAGTTGCCGGGTCTTTGGCTCCGTCGGGATATCGGGTCTTTCCGGCAAGAAAAAATTCCAGGCCCTCATTATAAGCCTCAAGGTTGTCCCCGGTGAACCCGTAAGCCAATGCAGCTTCAAAGCACCACATATCTTCTTGCTTCTGAGCTATCATGTCCCCGATCCGACGTGATATAGCAAAACATTGACAGGTATTAAGGTGGCAACCCATATCCCTTAGCGGCATTTTCGCTAGTTTGGGAATGTCTTCCTCTTTCTTCAACATTTTCACCGCTAGAGGATAGGTGGACATTCTCAAGCACCTCTCAAAGCGCTCGGCATATTCTCGGTAAACAGGTTCAAACGGTTCAGATGTCGTCATTTTAAGTCCAGTTATTGGCATGGTCATTACCTCCATATTTAATATTGCTGCGTGCCTGTGGTATGTTAAATCCGATTTCCGTCTTCACATATTATCCTTTGCTTCTTGCCATTTGCACCATTCGGTGTCTCAATTCCGGCACAAGCTGAGACAGGTTTATCTGTTGGGGACATATCTCGGTACAGCGTCCGCATCTGAGACAGGTATAGGCGATAGGCGCTGCTTCTTCAAAGCCGCCACCTATATAGGCAGTCAAAATGGCGCCAACACCGCCAAAGTAAGCATTGCCGCCATAATAGCCAGCTGCTAATTGGTAAACGGGACATTCAAGGAGACAGCTGCCACATTTGATACAGCATAGCGCTTCTCTTAAGATAGGGTCTTTGGCAAGTTCACTCCGCCCGTTGTCGAGAAAAACAACATGAAGTTCCAGTGGTCCGCTGGAACCACGGACCAAGGTATATTCAATGTCGGCAGTAGCGCTGGGGCCGTTAATCAAGTTTAGATACAACGGGTTGGAAAAGCCAGCATATCGCCACGTTACTTGCGTCACTTTGAAGGCATCGTCGAGAGTTGGAACGACCTTCTCGATGCCAACCAGTGCGATATGAGCTGGTGGTACATTGGTTACCATCCGGATGTTGCCCTCGTTCTCGATCAAGAAAAGCGTGCCGGTATCCGCCGCTATCGCGTTACAGCCACTGATACCAAAATCGGCTTTGAAATACTTGCCTCGGAGAAATTCCCGGATCGTTTTTACCTCGGTTGGTATATCAGGAGGTATCTCTTTGCCCAATAATTTGGTCAGCAATGCTGCTACCTCCTCGCGGGTGACATGAATGGAGGGGCCCACATAATGAATCGGTTTTTCTTCGCGAAGCTGCTGTATGAACTGGCCAATATCGGTCTCCCAGAACTCATTTCCTAAGCTTTCAAGATAGTGCCTAAGCCTTACCTCTTCTCCGGTTAGAGTTTTTGCTGATAGAACCAACTTTCCGGAGCCAACTATTTCGCCGATTATTCTTAAGGCATCACTAGCTGACTCTGCGTAGTATATGTGCGCCCCATTCTCCTTCAAAGTTGCCGAAGCTTTCTGGACGAGTTCACCAAGGCGGCTGAGGCAGTCTCTCTTAAGCTGCCTCACTTCTTCGGCCAGTTTAATCGTGTGTGGATACTTTCTCAGTGCCTGGGCCTTTCCTTCTCTAAAGGCACTTACTGATCTTGAGAGCCCGAAAGCAATGTTGGGGTCATGCGCACTACGTAGAAGCTCGTCGTAGTATTTTTCAAATAGCTGTTTAGCTTCGGGCATGGTTCGCCTCCAATACCTGATAGACAATCTCGATAAAATCAACGATTCTTATCTGCTCACCGGCTAAATCCGCACCCCACCTCAAATTTGAGTAGCAAAAGGGGCACAGCGTGACGGCAGCTTCTGCCCCGGTGGCGGCCAGTTCTTCCACCCGCCTGATGGCGACAAGTTCGGACATTTCCGGGAATATTGTTTCGCTGGGTGCCCCGCAGCAGCAAGTTAACTCTTTATTCGTGGCGACTTCGCGAAGGTCCAGATTGATAATGGCGTGAAGAACCTCTCTGGGCTCTTCGGTCACTTTCAATGTTCTCGCCAGGTGGCAGGGGTCGTGAAGGGTCAAGGTTAGCGGTTGGGGCAAATATAGTTTAGGATGAAGCTTATTTAAAGCCTCAGCGACGATACTGGCGTAAGGGACGACCTCATAGTCAAAGTTGTCAACGAATTTCGGGTACACCTGCAAAAAGACTTCAGCAGAATGGGGGCTGAGGGCAATTATCCTCTTTACCCCTGCTTCCTTAAATTGATTGACAACGCATTTTGCCTGCTGTTTGAACTCCTCAAAGAGACCGTATTCATAAAGCAGTGCGCCGCTATACAGTTCCCCATCAAGGTAGGTGGAATCTATGCCCAACTTCCTCAATGTTAATGCTGCCATCCTCAAGAGGTGGTTATAATGCTCTCGCTCGGTTTCCTTTGTGTATACTTTCATTAGACCCGCCCCGAGCTTACCACCAACGGCTTGAAATCCAATAGCCGCAGAGAACAGCGTGTCCCTGAACTTCACCTTTTTCAAGACCTCGACCAAAGAGCGAATATAGGCGGTCATCTGATATTCGCAGCCAGTATAGAGGATAGTTTCACCTTTGCTGGGGAGGTGAAGACCATCAGCCCAGGCTGCACAATCGCTCTTTTTCAGCCCGAGTGGGTTTCCCCATTTAGCTATATTGGTGCTGATGAGGCGCAGAGCCGGAGGTGTATAAGGTTTGTTACCTTTCACCAGTAGTCAGTCCTCAGGGCTTTCAGTGCCATGTCCACCGGCGCCACCGTACCTTCCTTTCCTATAGCATGTTATGTTCCAGCAAAGCTATGGTGACTTTGTAGCCGAGACCTTGCCCATGCCGCCGGCAGATTTCATATTGCTGGTTATTGAATCCCTTCCAGGAAACACCGTAAGAATCTTCTTCATCTGACATCATATAGACACAAAATGTCAACCCCTCCAACCTAATACGTTTCCAATTCCGATAAAACCTTCATGAGAGATTCAATCGATTCATCTATACGCTGCGCGGCTTCCAAGATGTATTCTTGGGCTGTCTCTGTGACTGCACCTTCTGCCTTATTAGCCAGCTCTCGCAGTTCCTGGCCGTGCTCTTTGTTATGGTCAATTAAATATTTGAGCAGAATAATCAGTCTCTCCGTACTGGCATCCATACGTTTATACCCCCCCTATATTACAGTCCTCTTACACGACCTGCTTATCCTTTAGAGTTAAGCACTTTTCCCAAATCGCTCTCCCTGAGCTACTCCAGTAGCAAGCTCTTGAGTCGATCTAAGGTGACTTTATGTGCTTCCAGCGGTATCCCCATCCAGTCAGAGAAATCAAGGATTTGTTCCGGATTTTCCTGCGCGACCCTTTCGTAATAGCCTACGGCATCCAGCATGATGGCCCCACCGCTGTGTTTGGGAAAATTCTCATTGGCCAGCCCCTTATCCCAGCCCTGATATACGTAGTGGCGGTATTTCATCCATCCAGGGGTAAGCCAGTAAATATCTCTGCCTGCACTTATCCTTTCCCTTTCTTCAGCGCTGGCCAGCATATCCACACAATGGGTAGCCCTTATCCTGGAAATGGTGACTCCGGGCCCCGCTTGTTCAGCAATTATGGTGTCAATCCTTCGGTAGGGATTATCGGCATTGACATAGCAGAACTTCCCGCCGTAAACCACAATGATTTTTCGGGCATACTGCTTGGCATTGCTGATCTGCCTAATCAGCTGGCTTTCAAGTTCACGTGGCACTTCGTGCCGGCCTGGTTTTGTGTAGAGTATCTTCCTTGCGTCCAGAAATCCGGTGTCTTTAAGATGGTTCAGCTCCATATTGAGCGTCCCGCAGGCAACAATCGCATAATCCTGGAACGTGACACGCTTTTCCATCCTGACCTCCCAAGATCAGCTTCGTATTTACGCCTGTTCGCGCACCTGAACCTGCTCGCCCACCATTGGGTTTCCGCACACCGGACAGCTCGCCACCAGGGGTACCTGACAGTTCGGACAAAGGCCCGGCTCTTTGGATTCATAAAAGCATTTCGGACATACATACTTTACGTACTCCATCAGCTGCCTCCTTAGAGCAACGCCTCCACCTTTGGACGAATCACCGCTTCCGGGACTGCTCCCAGTATACTATCAACCTGCTTGCCACCTTTGAACAACAGCAAAAGCGGTATGCTCATCACCTGATATTTCATTGCCATCTGATGGTTCTCATCTACGTTAAGCTTGCAGAATTTAACCTTGCCTTCATAATGCTGTGATAGCTTCTCGGTTATCGGCGCAATCATGTGGCAGGGTCCGCACCAGGGAGCCCAGAAATCTACCACGACAGGTACGTCAGACTGTAACACCTCGTTTTCAAAGTTCTCGTCAGTGATTTCGCTTACCATAGATATCCTCCTGAACTCGGTATTTCCTGGTCATCATGCATTTTCTTATTTAACTTCGCTGCCGCTCCTTCAGCTTACCAATCCTTGAGATGAGGTCGTCTGCCTTGCCCTTCAGCCCGGCAATGGTTTCCTGCAAATCACGCCGTGATACGGGAGTGAGCTCTGTGATTGCTCCCTGCGGGCAGACATCAAGGCAAAGACCACAGTGGTTACATCTGTTCTGGTCTATCTGGGCCAGACCCGACAATAGGAAAATAGCCTGCCGGGGGCAGCTCTCGGCACACAGCCCGCAGCCAAGGCAAATGTCTTTCCTCACCCATAAAAGCACGTTATCCTTCAAAGCCTTACCTTTCTTTACCAAGCGTTGCGCTGCACTTTAGTCGAAAGGAACAACATAGATTTGGCCGCCCTCCTTAAGTCCCCTTACCAGTTCACAATGTCTCAGCGTGGCCAGATGCGCCTGCAGCTCGGACTCGGCGAGACCAAAATTCTCCAGCAATTCTTCCCTGGTTACCCTGCCACTGCTCCTGACAAACTCATATATGGCTCTTTGCTGGTCGGTTAATCCCTCCGCATTCTTGAATCCCATTTGCTGTCTGGTGCGGGTTGCTGAATAAACTGCCCAGGGGTCACAGGCTTTGGCCGGAAATCTCATGTCGATATAGCAATCCTCACAGAGTATCTGGCCATGGTACTCGTACTTTTCACTATCAGCGACCTCGCGACCGCACCTGTTGCATTGTACCGTCATGTTTTATCCCCATGATTATCGTGAATCCGGCATCTCAAAACGGCCGCTGCCGAATTACGGCTTTTGGCCACTACCGTGCTCATTCAGTAATATCTTGGAAGCAGCGAAATCTACTTCGACCAGCTTCCCCAGGACCACCTTTTCCTCGCCAAACAGGGTCTCCAGTTCCACCCGCTCGTCGTGCAATCGCATGTAAGCAATATCCTGAAGCACCGGTTCATTGTTCCACTTGTTCAGATAAGCCTTGGCCAGGCACATTCTACACCTCCAACCGCTCCAGCACTCTGACAGGAGCAATCCAAATCAGCATACCCGTTATGCGCGCAACTCCGCCTTGGAAAGGATGCGCTCCAGAATATATTTTATCTCCCGCATCGCCACCCCTTTCGCAGGGATGCCGCCTTCCAGACTGGACATGAAAATATCGGCGTCAAAGTAGATACACCCGATTACTTCAATGTGCCGCTCCTGCAGTTCCCCTTTCAATCGTGTAGCTATCTCCCCTGACGGCACCTTGTTAATGATAGCCCAGACATTCCTGATGCCGATTCCTGAAGCCAAGTTGTGTATTCTCTGGGCCACGTTTACTGATTCCAGAGGAGGTTCAACCACAATCAGCACACTGTCAATGCTGGTATCCACTCCCCTGCCGAAGTGTTCCACCCCCGCTTCCATATCCACGATGGCCAGCTCATCCGTTCCCAAAATAAGCTTCTTCAGGAACTCGCGGCTCAGCACCCCCATGGGACAGGCGCAGCCCTCCAATGACTGAAGTATCTTGCCGATGCTGACCAGCATGAGGCCGTCCCTCTGAAGCAGATATTGTTCCGGGATATGCGCTGTTACGATTCGGGCCTCGTTGAGGACGCTCGGCTGTCCCATCTTTCGCTTCAGGCTTTTCTTGCCCCCGACGAGTTCCATCAGTGGCACCGGCGGGAATTCGAAGCCGAGCATCCGGAAAAGCCCCGTGTTTGATTCGTCCGAATCGACCACGAGAGTCCGATAGCCTCTTCTTAGGGCTTCATTTGCCAGCAGGGCGACTATGGTGCTTTTGCCGCTTCCTCCTTTACCACAGACCGATATTTTCATCTTTTAGTCCTTCACGCCTCGATTCTAAGCCTCTGGACTTTCATCCAGTTCTTCAGGCTGAGCAGCTTTTCTCTCTATCACACTTTCCAACAGGCGTCTCAGCGACTGAAGGTCCTGGAAGCCAAGGAGCCTTTTTACCGGTTGAGAGTCCTTGAATAGGAGAATAGTAGGCACAGCCATAATACGATACCCGGCTGATAGACGGGGAATCTCACCCACATCGACCCTTACGAACTTCACTCTGCCATGATATGCCTTCTCTAGCTCATCAGCGAAAAGACACGTTGGATAACAGGAGCGGCACCAGCGGGTGACGAAGCAGGCAAACACCAGCGATTTGCTTTGCAACACTTCACTGTCAAAATCCTGTTCTGCGATCATTTCCATGGCCCTATCCCCTTCATGTGTACTCTTTCGCTTTGTTCTTCATAGCATACGCTGCTAAAACAACGTGCCCTTTGACAGAACAAGCATTACATACATTCTGCCAAACTTTAAGCTGAACGTGTTTTCTCCTTCTCTTCACACTCCGGGCAATAACCCTCAAGGTATAACTCAGCTTTGGTCACGTTGAAATTGTGTTCGCGCTGCACCGCTTTAATCAATTTTCCGACAAGAGGATTATCAAATTCGATGACTTTGCCGCACGCATAGCAGACCAGGTGCTGGTGCTCCGGTAACCCGCTTATTTCGTAATAACAACGGACCTTACCGAGTCTTATCTCGTCAACCAGGCCTAGTTCTTTGAACAGATTGAGGCTTCGGTATACCGTTGCCGGACTGATAGACTCGTCTCTGGCACTGGCACGACGGTACAGTTCTTTGGCGTCGATGTGCCCTTCAGCATCGCGGAGCAACTCCAGAAGCAGACGTCTTTGGGATGTCCAGGGGCGACCACGCATCAAGTTATTATTGCGGTTGCGACTCATTCTCAAACTTACCTTACATCACATCCATCTCTTTTGTCAAGGGGGAACGGAGGTCATATATCGATAGTTCAGCAAGATGGGTACAGGATCCAAGTTAAGGATGTGGCGATTCCGTCTGATATCCGGGCAGTCTGCGCATATAAAACCTGGTTCCCTGATACTCCAGTTCTCTAAGACTTTGCTTCCGGATCAGGTTCTGCACCGTTTCCCAGCCAGCGCCGGACCTTCTCAGGAACTCCGTCACCGCCTCTTCCCGCATCGGGTGCACCGCAGTAATGCTGAGAAGGTCATCCTCAACGTTTCCAGTGCAGGCAAAGGCATTCCCTTCGTAGCCTATCAGGTATTCCACCTTGTTCAGCCTTTCCGCGAAGCTCTGGTATGCGGCATTAACAGTTTCCTCGCTTGAAGGCGCTACCCTTTCCGCCGGCGGCCTTGTCGGAATAGCCACATAAGCCCTAACTGGCTTTAACATCGCCAGAAAGTCAGCTATTCTCTTTATCTCACCGAGGTTGTCATTAACACCTCTGATTAGCATAGTCTCTGTAGTCAGTTCACCCTCAAACGTCTGGGCAAATTTGAGCATTCCCTTCAGAATTGTATCAATGGTTAGTGATTTGTGCGGCCTGTTGACCCTGTGCCACATATCTTCGCTAACCGCGTCTACTTTCAATGACACCCAATCTGCCTTCCGCAGGTTCTGTCTTACATCTTCACGCCAGAGCAGCGACCCATTGGTGATGACCGCGACCCTGACCCCAATTGTCCCTAAAACCTCTATTTCTTTGCCAATGTCAGCATCCAGGGTAGGCTCGCCATCAGGAACAAAAGACACGTAGTCCACCGGCTCATTTTTATCTCTGGCCCGTTTGAGCTTCGTTCTCACCTGTTCCCCTATCTTGGCGGTCCCGTAGAATGACCTCGCCTCCACCTCCATCCTCAGGGTTCTCCCCAACTGACAATAGACGCAGGAGTAACTGCATATCTTGGGGGGAACGTTGTTTACGCCCAAGCTGCGCCCCAGTCGCCTGGATGGCACTGGACCATAGACAATTGAACTGGTCACTAGGCTCTCCTCTTTGCTCTATTCACGCCACCATTGCGGGCGATGCTACCAATTTCACTCCGCCTTGGCTAGGACCGCCTGAGTGAGGGAGGTGCCCAGAACGGATACAATTTCGCTGTCATAGCGCTCGATATTCCCCTCGTCGCAGAGCTTGGCGAGCTCCGGGTCTATTGGCAGTCGCCCTAGTAGCGGAGCCTGCGCAGCCCTGGCCATCTCCTTACCCCGGCTCCGGCCAAAGACTTCTATCTTTTTGTCTATCTCCGGCACGTAAAGATAGCTCATATTCTCTACCACGCCCACAACGAGTTTTCCCATCTTCTGGGCCATGTTCACCGCCTTTCTGACTATCATCTCAACCAGGTCCTGAGGAGTGAAGACGATAATCACCCCTGAGACAGGAAAAGACTGCATAACCGTAAGTGGTGCGTCTGCAGTGCCTGGAGGCAGGTCTATGATCAGATAGTCCAGCCTTCCCCAGAGCACCTCTTCCCCGAATTGAGTGATCGTTTTTCCAATCAGGGGCCCCCGCCAGATAACAGCGTCATCCTCACTGGGCAGGAGAAGATTAATTGACATTACCTCTATCCCTGACTTGGACATAACAGGCAGAATACCGGTGTTACTGCCAGTGGGTCGGGTATTGATACCAAACATCTTGGGGATGCTTGGGCCGGTGATATCAGCATCGAGGATGCCCACCTCGTATCCTTGGCGCTTCAGGGCAACGGCAACCAAGCTTGACACCAAAGATTTGCCGACACCGCCTTTGCCGCTCATCACTGCGAAAATGTGGTCTATTCTGTTCACATCCGAGGGCTTTGCCTCGCTGAATTCTACCATCACCTCGCTGACATCAGGTACTTTTGCAACAACTTCTTTAACCTTGACACGGATCCAATCCTGCGCATCTCCGCTTATCGCTGCTGAAGCCAGAGAAATACTGACCTTGTGGTCAGATATCGATATGTCACGAATCAGGTTAAGACCTTCTACACTGCGTTTTATGCCGGGGACAAGCACCTGCTCCAAGCTTTGTCTTATCTGGTCCTCAGTTGTCATAGATTGCTTCTCCTTCTCCATCTAATAGTTGCATATGTCCTCGCTGGTAGTCAGCTCGTCATCAAGATAGCTCAGAACCGCCTTCTCCGGGTCGCTTTCAATGGAGCCGATGATGGCGCCGATGCGGTTTTGCTGAAAAAGGCTCCGTGCACGGGATCCCATGCCGCTGGCAATCACAAAAGCTACCCCTTGCTCCCATTCCTAAGCATCATCGAGAGGATGTCCCACATTCTTTTTATTTCCCGCGTGACTCTGCCATCAGAATAGTCAACTACTGGTACTCCTTGCACAATTGACCGGGTAACAACATTATCAAAAGGAATCCTTCCCTCTACCTTTACTCCCTGGCTAAGACAATTACTCTCTATCTGCCGTGTGTTTTCCTCATTCAGATCGTATTTATTAATGCAAACCAGGGCGGGCACGCCGAAGTGGCGGCAGACACCAAGCACCCTCTCCAAATCGTGCATTCCCGAAAGAGTAGGCTCGGTAACCAAAAGGGCTAGGTCGGCTCCCGAAAGGGACGAGACGACCGGACAGCCGATGCCCGGTGGCCCGTCACTGATTATATAGTCCAGACTCTTTTCCTCGGCAATTTGCTTGGCCTGCTGCCGGACGACCGCCACCAGTTTCCCCGAATTCTCTTGGGCGATTCCCAGCCGGGCATGAACCAGAGGGCCATATCTGGTATCGGAGATAAACCAGTGCCCGGACATACTTTCTTTCATAGTTATAGCTTCAACCGGACACGCATGGTAACAGTAACCACAGCCTTCGCAGGAAATTGGATCCACTTTGAAATCTGTGATCGCTTTGAAATGGCACAACTCCTGGCAAAGTCCACACTGGGTGCATTTCTCCTCATCAATAACGGCAACCCGTCCGCTCCAGAACTCGCTTTCCTGTTTTACTGAAGGGCTGAGCAGCAAATGGAGGTCGGCAGCATCCACATCACAGTCGGCTAGCACCTTCCCTTTCGCCAGGGCAGCAAAGGAACCCACTATGCTGGTCTTCCCGGTGCCTCCTTTACCGCTTAGCACTACTAATTCTTTCATTTGTTATCTCCCGAATCCGGTTAAAAAGTGCCAGAAAGTGCTCTTTCCACTCTGGCATGCCCTCGGCCAGTGTTATACCCCTAGAATACAGGCGAGCAATTTCGGTGTCCAGGGGTATCGTAAGCAGTATCGGTATGCCCTCTTTCTTGCAGTACTCCTCCACCTTGCCGTTACCAACACCAGCACGGTTAAGGATAACACCACAGGGGATATCGAGCTCTCTCATCGTCTCTACGGCCAGGGCGAGGTCATTAAGTCCAAAAGGGGTGGGCTCGGTTACCAGAATACAGAAATCGCTTCCCTTGACTGCCTCCACTACCGGGCAGGAGGTCCCCGGAGGAACATCAATAATAACTATCCCTCCACGACCAGCACTCTCTTTCACCTCCCTGATAACAGGTGGGGCTATTGGTTCCCCGACAATAAGCGTTCCCTGGACGAATCGCACACCATCTGAGTAGCCTAGTTCCACAACTCCTATCTCCCTCCCGTCCTCAGAGATGGCACTTTCCGGGCAAACATAGCTACAGACTCCACAGCCATGACAAAGCTCACGAAAGATGAGCACTTTCTCTTTCATCACGGCAATAGCATTAAAGTGGCAGGCCTCAGCGCATTTACCACAGTACGCGCACCTTTCCTCGTCTACTTTGGGAATCGGGATAGAGACCGTTTTGCTGTGGGTAAAGGTCGGCTTTAAGAAAAGGTGGGCATTGGGTTCCTCAACATCACAGTCAAGAAGCTGCACCTTTTCCCTATCCTTTAAGGAAAGGGCAAGACTGGTAGCTACCAGAGTCTTGCCTGTCCCTCCTTTCCCACTGGCCACTGATATGACCATCCTAACCCCTCACCATCCTGGCTCCACACTTCGGGCAGTTTACACTAGAACAAGGGGTCCCCGCCTGATGTGACACTCTGGCGCCACAATTGAGGCAGATACACTCCCCGCCAGGGCCGGCTCCGGGACGTGTACTCCCCATCCTTCCAGTAGCTCCGCTGCCTCTGCCAGCGCCTCTACCTGTACCGGGACCGCTCCCCCACGGAGGTCCGGTCCCATCTCCTCTGGGCATAGTCTCACCTCCAGTATTTTTCTTATTTTCTCTTTTTTTCCAGCTCATCAATCCGACGTTGAATGTCATCCAGCTGCTTTGCCAGCGCCTGTGACTGGGTTCTGAGGACATTAAGTTCCTGCTCCGGGCTTTGTGACTCTGGCGCTGGGCTGATGGGTGCACTCATGGCAAACCCCATGCCCATTCCTCTGCCCACGCCTCTCCCCATGCCACGGCCCATCCCCATGCCTCTGCCCATGCCAGGGCCACTACCAGTCATACCACCCATACCAAAATGGTCAGGTACATTTGCCTGACCACTGGACTGGAACTTCCCTGAACGGTAACCCTCGATAACATCCTTCACCTTCCCGGATACTCCGGTTATAACCTTAATGCCGGCGGATGACAATACCTGATAGGCATTGGGCCCGCAGTTACCGGTGAGAACCGCCTCTACGCCCTTAGCAGCAATCACCTGGCCAGCAGAAATGCCTGCTCCACCTGCCGCCATGGCACTGGAGTTATCTACTACCTCAAAGTCCATAGCCTCCGGGTCAGCGACGATGAAATACTGGCATCGCCCGAACCGGGGGTCTACCTCGGCGTCGAGGGTACGCCCGGTCGATGAAATGGCAATCTTCATGGTACCTCCTTATTTTTTCCTCTCTGAAAGCTGTGCTATCCTGGCCTCCAGGTCTTTCAGCTCTTCCCTTAGAGCTTCAGACTCCCTTTTTAAGAATTCAAGCTCCGACTCGCGGGTGATTCGCGGAACAAACGGCCTGAAACCGTATGCCCCGTAGTAGCGAGGGGCGTATGGTGTCCAGCGAGGAAGACCATAGGCACGCATTGCGGCTCCTATTCCCCAGGGACTGCAGAAGCCCCTGCCGCCTCCAGTCATCGGGCCCATACCCATTGGTCCCGTACCATCAAATCCTGGCATGGCAAACCTCCTTTCTCTCGAACGAATTCACCTGCGCGTTACTCTTCAGCTTCCAGGTCACGCATCCTAGACTCGATCCCTTCCAGTTGTCCCTTTATAGCCTCCGCCTGATCCTTGAGGTGGTTCAGTTCTTCTTCTCTGGTCATCTGGGGGGAGTAGGGACCATACCCGGGCGCAGCTGCCATACCTGAGTAGAAGGGTGAGGGTGGCATCTGGTAGGGCCACGACCCAGCTGTGCCAGCGCCGCTCAAGAAGTAACCACATCGCGGCAGCCCTCCTCTACCTAGACCTACGTAAGGCCAGGGGGGTGACGACCCGCGAAAACCAAATCCCATGCCACCTCCCAAGCCACGACCAGGACCTCTTCCACGACCAAATCCGTTAGGCATTTTTCACCTCCTGTTTCTTTTTCTTGAGTTCTTTCAGCCTTTCTCTAATGAGTTCAAGCTCATGTTTAAGAGCTTGAGCCTGCTCTTCGAGTATGGTTATCCCCGGTCTCCAGAACCAAATGGCGTTGCCGCGTTGTACGACCGACTAACCTTGTATCTATATGACTTCCCTCCTGCCATGGTGTCACTCCGTACTACTCCTGAATCGCCTGCCCTGGCCGCTCATGCCCCAGCCTAGTCTCCACGGCCACAGCGACATAATGTCAGACGTCTTACAGGTAGGGCAAAGAGCTGGCGGCTGTTTTACCATCACTTCGAAAGGTATTTGCCACTCATGACCGTTACCGCACCGAAATTGACGCACTGCCATCTCATAGTTTCCGCCTTCGATCCTTATCGCCTTCCCGTTGAGCAAGGCATCAGCCATCTTCTGCCGGGCTGAGAGCAGTATCCGGGCAAAGGTAGTGCGTGACACGCTCATCTTCTGCGCACAATCATCCTGCTCCAGCCCCTCTATATCTCTTAGCCGAATCGCCTCAGCCTCCTCAATGGAGAGGCGCACTTCCTGAAGAGACGCAAGCGGTACGCCGGAAGGCTTGAAATACGTCACCCGTGGCATGAAATCCACGCGGCGCCAGCGCGGTTGTCTTCCCATAAGTACCTATCTCCTTATTTAAGTACTATGACCACTAAAAAATATGCTTCGAAGAATAGTAATGGTCATATGCCCATTATTATTTTAGTCCATCGTTTCCATATTGTCAACCCCTCCGTGGCGTCATGGCCTAAGGTATGGTTATTATCTTACCTGCCCCGCTCTCTATATAACCTTCGCCATACGCCTGTCTGAACTGCCTCCGCGTCTCGTCTCCGCTACAGTGGCACGGGGCTACTTTTTCCACAGACGACTGCCGGAATTGTTCAATTATGGATTGAATTCTAGCGGTGGATTCACCGGCCAGATGAAAGCCACCCATGACAAGATACACTCTCTCTTCGGAAACAATATCCTTGGCTTTTCGGATGATGTTTACCACGCCGGGATGGGCACAGCCAGTTATTATCACCAGTCCTTTGCTGGTGATTATGACAAGTGACTGCTCCCTTATACCATCGCCGAGCTCACCCGTGGTATATACGCCAGTCATCAGCCTCTTTGCCTCAGATATCTCGTTCACCCCTGCCCCAAAAGACCTTATGCTGTCCTTGAATTTTTCCGGAAACGACCGGGGCAAATAGACCTTGACGTTGCCGTTTTCTTTGAGTAAGCCGTTAAGCCCGCCGACGTGGTCACCGTGTATATGTGATAGCACGACGACGTCGATTTCCTTCAAATCAATCTGGAGTTCCTTCATATTATGGAGCAATGTCGCACTGTCACCTCCGGTATCGAAGAGAATCGTCCTCTCCAGCCCCTCTATCAGGCAGGAGAATCCCCATCTTGGCTCCAAGCGAGGGTCATACTTGTTGTTGTCATAGATAATGCTGATGGTCAGCCTGTCCCCGGGCCTACGGGTCGGCTCTGAGGCAGTATCTTCAGCCGCTGGAACCCCGGATGGAGGAGGTAAGGGAAACGCTGGCTGAGCACAGGACAAGGTTAGGAAAAGCAAACCCATTGCCGACCTCCTTAACAACCCGCCTCACAGGATGCGGTTCACAGGCTGATTGGGCCTAGAATCCGACCTGCCATCCCCCTCTAACATTAACAGGCTTATCCCCGGGAGCTTTCAATTGCTTCTGGCGGAAAGGGGTATTTTATGGTTAACGATGGGTCGAAAGTGGCAAGGAAAAAATTTGTGCTCAACTCGATACAATTTTTGGGGCATATATCCTGACAAAGAGCACAAAAACAACTCTTGACCTTGCTCCAAGTCCCTGCCATCGTGGACGAGCTTCCCCGAATGCTCATTTTCGAAATAGAAATTCGCCCTCTCAAAAATAGGCAAAATCCAAGCTTCCGCTAAGACGCCCTTCACTTCCAGTGTGAATTGCGTTATCCTAATACTGCTTATAAGGTAACAATGCTGGTAATACTAATTTGAAAAAGGAACCATTTAATAGGGGCAGGCCGCTATCTATTCGAGTTCCATTATCTTTTCCGCAATTACCTGAGCAGCAATACCGCAAACCTTGGGACAGCCTGTCTCGCTGTGACCGCCAGCGTCCAGAAAGGCCTGACGGTCTTTGTCGTCGGCTAAATTGAACGACCTGCCATATATTTTCTCCTGGATATGTCGGCAAAGCGTGCTTTCCAGCTCCTCTTTAAAGCCAAACTGGGCCTTGAGTTCTTTCATGAATTTGTCACGTATTTCGAGACCGACTTTCATTGCTCCCTGGTAGGCATCAAAATCTTCCATCCTCTCGCGGCCAATGAGTAAGCCAAGTGAGAGAAGAGCACCAATAATGGCGCCACAGGTCTCCCCGGTACGGACAACACCACCGGAGAGCACCGTAGCTGCTTTAAATGAATCTATGTTACCGATGGCAAATTCCTCTTGAATGGCCCCTAAGACGCTTTGCGAACAGCCAGAAAGAAAATCGTTCTCCAGCGCCTTTCTCTTGACTCTCTCTACGCGGTCCACATTAATCACCGTAGTACCTCCTTTATAGTGTAAGTGGTATGCGTGTATTATTATTGCCCCAAATTATTGTGCGGTTCAATTCCAAACTACTTCGCCACACGGTTTTTCAAAATGCCGATTTTGTCTATCTCCATTTCTATTGTATCCCCGATCTGGACATTGACCTGAGGGGCGTACTCTTTTGTGGCCATGGCGCCAGTGGCAATCAGGTCACCAGGATACAATGTAATATCCTGAGAGATAAACTCGATTATTTCGGCAACTTTGAGCCGCATATCCGAAGTATTACCCTTTACTTTTAATTCTCCATTAATCCTGTACTCCGCAGTCAGATTCTGAGGGTCGGGAATTTCATCCTTTAAGGTAATGCAGGGGCCTATTGGCTCAAACGTATCGAATGATTTTGCCAGACAAAGGTAGAAAAACCCGGGTAGTCCTTCTCTACCTACACCAAGTCCTCGCTTTATTAAGTCTATCGCGGTTACATCGTTCACGACCGTGTAGCCAAAAACGCAATCTAAAGCGTTGTCCTTCGAGACGCGTTTTATCTTTTTGCCAATTATCACACCCAGTTCCATTTCGCAGGAAACCTGTTGTGACGATACCGGCCATATTATCTCTTCCTCCGGGCCAATTACTGTTTGCGGCAGTTTCCAGAACGTTTCCACGGTTCCCTCAAACGGCTCAACGAATTTCATCATTGCCAGATAGGCATTATAGTTTGCACCGACATTCAAGGCCCTGAATACCTGTAGCGGCTTGAGTATTTGGACTTCGTCTTTTTCGTAAATTACCCTGTCCCCACCGGGAGAAGATGCCGATGACAGTCCCTTTTCGTCTGACTTGTCAAGAAATTCATACGCCTGTTTAATACATCTGATACCATCATCCCCGCGAATGATTAGGTCAATCATGGAATCAGGAATTTGCTGGCTTGCGACATCCTTTACTCTCTCGGCAGGAATACCTTGTTCCTCCGAAAGCGACTTTTCAAAAGTAGCTCTTAGATTGGCAATTCTATCCCCGTGTATAATGCCAATCCAAGGACCAGATTTATCTTTCTTAAATGTAACGACCCTCATTTTATCTCTTTGTCCTTTTCTATTAAATCTTTGATAATGGGAAATGATATCTCTATAATAATCCCTTCTTCTTTAACGCTTCTTTCACCCGCTGTTCCGTTTCCGCGGGCACCGGCATAAACGGCAATCGAGGATAGCCGGCATCAACGCCTCGCATCTTCAAAATAGCATGGCAAGTAGGTACCGTCGGACCAAATTTAGTTATTTGCCTTACTTCCAGCACATCGTTCTGGATTTGCATTACTTTATCACGGTCGCCTTCCAGATATACATCATAAAGTTTCCTGATGAGTTCCGGATAGACATTGCCTAAACCAGTAACGGCAGCCTGGGCACCGGCATCGAAGGCAGCCACCAGTATCGCCTCGGTGCCGACGATAAGATTCAACTCGGGGAACCCCTGAAGCGCAATCTGCATATGGTAGTAATTGACGATGTCAAAGGTGCTGTCTTTCACTCCGCCCAGACCCTCTTTGGCCAGACGGACGATAAGGCCGGGTGACACCGGATTACCTGAAGTCTTAGGATTGTTGTATAAAAATACCGGTATGTTCACCGCCTGGATTAAACGCTGGAAATGAACGAATATGGCATCTTCATTGTAATTGTTGTAGTAAGGAGTGATGGCGCCCACGGCTTTGGCGCCAACCGATTCGGCATGACGAGCCAGTTCGACCGTATTTTTGGTGTCGGCCGTGCCTACGTGGACAATCACGGGAACCCGCCCGTTCACCTGCTCGATGATAATCTCGGCGGCCTTTTTGCGTTCGGCAATGGACATCATCGGCCCGCTGCCGTAGGTCCCGCAGGGGTACAGTCCATGGACATGCGGCACTATGAAATCCACTATTTCTCGCGTACCCTTATCGTAGATTTCTCCATCGGCAGTGAATGCCGTCATCATGGGCGGGATAATCCCCTTAAAATCTCTCGCTTTCATATCTATCCTCCCTTTAATTTTTTTTATCACTAACGACTAACGAGAAATGCCACTTTCACCGGACAGAAATTCCTGGAACTGCTGATAATCGGGCAAAGCTTGGTATGGTCCCCAGGCCATTAAACAAAAGGCACCTAGGGCATTCCCCCAGCGGACACATTGTTCTAGCGGCTGCTCTTTTAAAAGGCCGGCAACAAACCCAGCACCGAAGCAGTCTCCTGCGCCCATACTGCTGACAGGATGCTTCAGGCTAAAACCGCGCACATGCTTTGGTTTCTCATTGACGCAAGCTAACATAGCACCTTCTGCTCCCGTTTTAACCACAAGGTTCTTAACGCCTATAGAATGAGCTTTCTCTATCGCTTCGGGCAACTCCGGACAGTCCATCAGTAACTTTAATTCCTCATCTCCCGGCAGAACATAAGCGCTTTTCCGCATCAATGGGATGAGAATGGAACGAGCGGTATCGATGCTGCAAAGCCTTAGGCGCAGGTTTGGATCAAAGACAATTGTCTGGTCATTTTTCAAAGCCACTTGGAATGTTTCCTCCATGGCTTTATTGGCTGATTCACTTAATACTGAAGTGATGCCAGTTAGGTACACTATCTTGGCCTGTTTTATGTAGTCCGGGTCTATATCATCCGGGGATATTCTGCTGGCTGCAGAGAATTGTCGATAGAAGTAGCATTTGAAGTCAGTACGGCTGCTTCTCTCCACAAAGAAGACACCAGTCTGGGCATCCGGGTCAAAGATGACTTTTGAGACGTCAACGCCTTCACCTTTAATAGTTCGGAATACCTCTTTTCCAAATTCATCGGTGCCCAGTCGGGAGAACCAGCCGCACCTGAAACCAAGACGAGCCAAGCCTATGGCGAAGTTGTCTTCAGCACCACCCACCCACTTATGAAAAAGCTCTACCTCGCGCAAGGGTCCGTAATCCAAAGCTTCAAAAGCAATCATTGATTCGCCCATGGTCACTGCATCCAACAAGTTCATTCGTCATACCCCCTGCATATGAGTCATTAATCAAATGAACACCAGGGTGAATTTACCGCAACAATTATAACATTAATAGTCGGTGAAATTGATAGGTGTGAGCACTAATTTTCTTTTCATCAGGCTTTTGGCTACCTCAATGTGAGGAGGGCGCAATTGCTTTCCTCAATTTCACAAAATGGACTATTGGGCAACACTAATAACGTATGTATTGCTTCAAGCAAAGTCATGATGGGGCGTGGGTCCAAATCCATCTAGACGCGTATCTGAATCACCTCTTCTGCCTACATTTTGCCGGCATCCTCACCGCCCACAACCAAGATATTAGTAGTCTACCAAAACACTCTGCCGCCGATGATCTGTATATAGAGCCGCAACTAAAGCAGCTTACGGGAGCTAGGACTTTTTCACTCCGCATTCTTTCCATTTCCTATTTCACAATCCACGGTTCTCGAGAAATCGCACCGGTTAAATTTTCATAGCCATCTTTTGTGACTAAATAGACGTCCTCAGGGTAATTCCCTAATTCTCTGAATCTGGGTATATCCAGGGCGGGAATTTCAATCGTAAAGATCATCCCAAGTTCTAAAATACGATGGTCCGTTGCCGTAATCCAGGGAGGTTCGTGGAAATAGAGGCCTATCGAATGTCCCATAAATATGTTGGAATAAAGACATTCCACCCCCTGGGACTTCAGCTCCTTTGGAACATCTTTAATGATGGTCATGGCAGCCGCATGAATATCTGATATTTTGGCTCCTGGTTTGATCGCTTTTTCCGCGGCTTTTTGTCCTTCCTCTGCAACGTAAAAGAGGCGTTTTTCAAGCTCGCTCTGTTCTCCCAACCACACCATTCTCTGCATATCTACTCGATACCCTTTCAGGCTTGCGCCTCCATCGAAATAGAGCTGTCTGCCTGCCTCCAATTTTTTATCCGAGGGTCGTCCGGTGGACATGCTGTAATGCCTTGCGCCACCCCGAAACATCATTTCGCCATGCATTGGCGTATCATAGGCACCCTGGTCCATAAAACTCTTCTCCAGGATGTAGAGGAGCTCACGCTCTGTCATACCGATATTTATCTTTTTCACAGCTTCCCGGATCCCGTTCACCGTGATCTTGCAGACCTCCCGCATAACACCTATCTCCCAATCGGTTTTGATGGACCGAGAAGACCAGATAAGATCCGTGCCATTGGTAAAAGTTGCCTTTGAAAGGCCTTCCTTGATCTTTTCAAATTCAGAAAAACTGGCGTCCATATAGATATAGGCTGGGCCGCCTTCTTCCGTTCCGATCACTCCTTTTTCCAGTCCCAACTCTTTTAATTTATTGATATATATCTCCGTAGGTTCCTGGGGTAAATGCCAATGTTCAGCCCCTCCCCAGGGCAGGATATTCTCATCTTCAACCCAACTCATGTGCATTGCCAGCACATGACAAATTTGTGGCAGAATTAAAATAGGGCTTCCCGTTTGAGGGACGATTGCGCCGTGAAGCCCGGGGAAATACCAGGTTTTTCGAAAACCTGTGAAGTAAGTTAAATCTTCTTTCGCAAAGAGTAATAGCGCATCGACACCCGTTTCCTTCATCTTTTTCTGGATCTTTCTCAGTCTCAGATCATATTCCTCGCGGGGTATCTCAGGGAAAGGGATATCTCTTTTCATACGGCTCCTTTCTTCACCTTAATATTTTATGTACGAGCGACTAAATTATAATCCTATTTGGTGGGATGTCAATATCTTTTGTTCCTGCTAAACGCGTTGATTAACAAAAAGCTAGGTCGTGTATTAGGGTAATGAAATAGCTTCCCCTAATCATGCGAAATGGACTTCTGTTTGATGGGCAGCAGAACAAGCATGAGAGGGTTATTTGGAACTGGGCAGGGTGAAGGTCAAACGGGTGCCCCTGCCCAGTTCACTCTGGACTTCAATGCTACCGCCATGGGCCTCGACCAGGCGTTTAGCAATGGTAAGTCCGAGGCCGCTACCGCCCGTAGCCCGGGCTCGGGACTTGTCAACACGGTAGAAACGTTCAAATATGTTAGGCAGGTCTTCATCGGGGATGCCCTTACCCGTATCAGCCACAGAAACCTCCACCCAGTTGTCCTTCTGTATGGCACTAACGTTAATGCTATCACCGCTGTCAGTGTGAGCCATGGCGTTATCCAGAAGGTTATGAAGCACCTGGGCAATCCGCTGAGAATCGATGTTCACCGATGGCAGCTCATCGCCGAGGTCAACAGATAATGCCACACCTTTTGACGCCGCCTGAGCCTGGAAAGCCAGTACTGACTGGCTTATCAACTTAGAGATGTCCTCAGATTGGCATATCAGTTTCAATTCGCCCGCTTCGGCGAGACTCAGCTCTTGAAGCTCGTCAACCAGCCTTGCTAGTCGGGTCGCCTCTTCATTTAGTGATTGGATAGACTCGGCATCCGGTTTCATTACGCCATCGTTCACTGCCTCCAGATAGCCGCGGATATTGGAAAGGGGGGTTCTCAGCTCATGCGCCACATCAGCCACCATATTGCGCCGCAATTGCTCAGCACGTTCCAGGTCATTGGCCATTGAATTGAATGCCCGAGCCAGCTCTCCCACTTCGCCCTTGTCCTTGAGCTCCAGCCTCTGGGAGAAATCTCCCTGCCCCAGCCTCCTAGCGGCTTCAGTCAGCGCTTTTATGGGATACAGGATTCGCCGCGATAAGATAAGGGTCAGGGCCAGCGCCACGCCGCCCCCTATAAGACACCCCCAGATAACAAACTGCGTTATCGAGTGAGATAGAAACAGTGACGAAGTCGGGTCTGTTGACGATTCCGGACCGATATAGATGGTACCCAGCGATTCCGTTATCGTTGGTGGTTGCGGCAAAAAAGGATGTGGCGGAAAGGGCTGCGGCGGTAAGAGCAAAGGTTTTTCTGATGGCGGAGGCTGGTATGTCTGCCCTACCAGTGCTCCCTGAGAGTCAGCAATAACTACGCCGCTTTTATCAGTGAGCACGATGCGGCGGCCGTACAAGCTTCCCATCTCCTCAACCTGGGTCTGAATACCGGTCCAGTCCCCCTGCTCGAAATAGTGTTGTGTGAGCGAATGCAGCAAGCGGGCAAAGTGCGCCTCCTCACGCCGCTCCTCAAAGCGCCCGATTTCCCCGCTTGTCCTCAGGCTTATGAAGAGAGAAACCGTGCCGATGGTCACCAGTATTACCGAAAGGAAGGCGATTAAAAGACGAAATCTCAGGCTATGTATCATTACCCGCCTCTAAAAACTTATAACCGACTCCGTATACTGTTTTGATATATTTAGGATGGTCAGGGTCTGCCTCCAGCTTGCGACGCAGGTTAAGGATATGGACATCTATGGTACGGTCAAAGCCTTCAAAGTCATAACCAAGGGCTTTGTCGATGATTTCGGCCCGGCTGAAAACCCTGCCTGGTTCTTTTGCCAGAATCCCCAGCAGTTTGAATTCAGTCGGCGTCAGATTCAGAGAACTGCCATCAAGAAATGCCTGATGCTTCCCGAAGTCTACAATAAGTTTACCGTTCTTGATTTCAGATGGACCACGCTCCCCGGGGAGACGCCTGAGCAAGGCCCTCACTCTGGCCGCCAGCTCCTTGGGGCTGAAGGGTTTGGTCACATAGTCATCTGCTCCCAGGTCTAGGCCGGTCAGCTTGTCCTGTTCGGTTGTTTTGGCGGTGAGCATAATGATTGGCACATCGGATTCCTCCCTCAGGGTGCGGCAGACCTCAAGCCCGTCCATGCCGGGCAACATAAGGTCCAGAACAATAAGGTCAGGATGTCTTTCCCGGGCCTGACGCAGGGCTTCAATGCCATCATAAGCCGTCAGCACCCGGTAACCATCCCGGTTCAGATAGAGTTTGACCAGTTCCACCGTTTTTTGGTCATCATCAACAATTAATACCCGTTTGCCTGCCATCGTTGAATCTTCCCATTAACCAGTCCTCAGTTAATGTTATACCATAAATGTTAAGAAATTATTAATTCTCTGTTGGCCCATTAAAGAAAGGAGAGGGGGAGAATGTCCCCCTCTCCTGGCACGGCCACTAAATGAAACCGCTACGACTTTTACTGGCCATTCCACGGCATACACGGTCCAGGAAAACCACGGGGCCCGCCATGGCCTTTGAAGCCGAATTCAAACGGAACATCAGGCCTTGCCTGTTGCCACTGTAGAAACCCATCGGCCTGTTCCTGAGTTATCTCGCCCTTTTCTACCAGGCTCTGAAGATGGTTCTGCATGAACTTAGTTTGCTCCTCGCTTCGGGCTTGGGCAAAGGCATCTTCGAGCGCTTCTGGCTCAATGGCGACGCCGGTATTCTGTTCGTAGATTTCACAGACCCTGTCCAGCAGCGCCCCGTATCGGGTTTCAGTCTGGTTGTCATCATCACCGTTAGCCAGGACTACCCCACCGAGGCTCCCGGCCAAGACTACCGCTGCCAGCAATGTAACAATAATAAACTTTTTACTTCGCCACATTTCGGTTGCACCTCCTTTCCTTTGTGAATTCTATCAACAATGATAAAGAACAAATATTAAAATCTGATTAAGATTCTAAGAGAGCGGCAAACCATTGTGCGAAGCCGATATCGTGCCCGATTGTAGAGGAATCAATGATGATCATTGATTAAGTATAAATCTTCATAATTTCTTAATATTTCCCTGCCATACTAATTGCAGAATTATTTTTTCTCACTGATAATAGAGCAAATAGGAGGCCGGGAATATGAAGAGAATGGTAAAGATAGCCCTTATAGTTTTTATTATTGTCGGGCTTGCCCTTCCCTCGTTGGGCTGCGGTTCGGAGCCAGACGAGGCGGGGCCAGCGGAAACTCAGATAGCCACCGTAGAGCGGGGTGACCTGACCGTGGAAATCACCGCTGCCGGCAATCTGGCGCTATCCCGTACCGAGGACTTATCCATTGACCTATTCTATCAAGAAGGAGCGGTAGAAGAGGTTCTGGTGGAAGAGGGAGATATCGTTGAGGAAGGACAGGCGCTGGTCAAAGTGGACACTGAGGAATGGGAGGATAATCTAGACGAATTGCAGGACAAGTTGACCGAAGCAGAGCGTGCCTTGACAGCAAAGAAGCGCGCCCTAGTCCAGGCTGAGCGCAAAGTTATCGACCTTGAGCGCGAGGTTGTCGATAAAGAAGATGATGTAACCAAGGCTGAACGCCAGGTTACTGCCAAGGAGATTGCCGTGAGCCAGGCGCAGCTCAACCTGGATACGGCGGAATATGACTTAAGCGAAATAGACGAGGTGAAAGAAGCGCAGGACACTGTAGATGAAGCGGAAGATAATTTGAGGCTTATTAGAATGGTGCAAAGGGGCGAGTTAGGCGGAGGGCTGCAGGGCAACTTCGCCTACTGGAATGAGCTGGAAGTCCGCGCTGAGGAAGAATTAGCTGAAGCGCAGGAGGAATTGCAGGAGATACTGAATGACCTCAGTACTCGGATATCAGACGATGTAGCACTGGACGTAGCAGAAAAACAGCTACAGGTCAAACAGAAGCAGCTGGCACTTGAGGATGCGCAGATAGCGGTAGACGATGCCGAGAAAGCGGTAGCGGATGCCAGATATACTTTGGAGGATGCACAGTTAGATGTGGAGGATGCCAGGCATGATGTGGGAGATGCTCAGTTAGATGTAGAGGATGCTCAGAAAGCGCTGGGGGACACCCAGGAAGAGTTGGAAAAGGCAAACAGCAAAAGCCCGATTATTGTGGCACCGTTCGACGGGTTCATCACGAAGGTAAATGTGGAAGGTGGCGACGAGGTGTTGAGCGGTACAGTTGCTGTCCAGCTTGCCGACCCCAACAAATTTGAAGCAGAGATCATGGTAAGTGAAATGGATATATCGCAAATAAAAGAGGGAGGAGAAGCCTGGGTGCAGGTTGATGCTCTATCCGGCCTGACCCTTCCCGCTGAGGTAACTCATATTTCACCCACAGCTACCATTTCACAAGGGGTGGTGAACTATAAGGTAAAAGTCGAAGTGGCGTCACCTGAAGAAATGATGCAGGAGCAGCAGGCAGCCCAGCAGGAGGCAGCAAAGAGAATACAGGAGGGGGAACTTCCCGAGCGCTTGCAACAGGCAATCGAAGAGGGGCGGATTACGCAGGAACAGGCGGAAGAAATGATAAATCAGATGCAGCAGTTGCCGGGAGCGCAGCAATGGCAATTGTCCTCAGCAATACCTGAAGATTTTCAGCTCAGGGAAGGCCTGACCGTCACCGTAACCATCGTGGTGGCCGAGAGAAGCGATGTGCTGCTCGTCCCCAACGCGGCGATTACCACTCAGGGAGGGCAGAGCTATGTCCAGGTGGTATCATCGTCTGGTGACACCGAACAGCGCACCATACGGACCGGCATCAGCGACTGGCAGTACACCGAGGTAACCGAAGGGCTGAGCGAAGGCGAGCAGGTGATTGTACCGCAGGGGACTACCGTTACATCGACAACGCAATCGAGAGGTCCGGGAGGGGGCATAATGTTCGGACCGCCCCCCAGATAAGGAGCCGATGACATTGATTAAATTACGCGATATAACCAAGGTCTACCCCATGGGCAAACGAGAACTAACGGTGCTCCGAGGGATAAGCGTTGATATCGAAAAGGGCGAACTGGTGGCGATTATGGGTCCTTCAGGCTCGGGCAAGTCTACCATGCTCAACCTGATAGGCTGCCTGGATAAACCGACCTCGGGCAATTACTACCTGGAGGGCAAAGAGGTAAGCCGACTGAATGGCCGTGAACTGGCCGGAATCAGAGCCAATAAGATAGGTTTTGTCTTTCAGACCTTCAATCTGCTGCCACGGCTTTCGGCGCTCGCCAACGTGGAGCTGGGCATGAGGTACGCCGGCGGCGTGGACCGTGCCAAGGCTCTGGAGGCACTTGAAAGAGTGGGATTGGCCGACCGAGCTAATCATCGTCCTACCGAGATGTCCGGCGGAGAGATGCAAAGGGTGGCCATCGCCCGGGCTCTGGTGAAAAACCCACCCCTGATTCTGGCCGATGAGCCTACCGGCAATCTGGACAGCCGCTCCGGCGCGGAGATAATCTCCATCCTGACCTCGCTGCACGCTGAACAGGGCATCACCCTGCTTATGATAACCCATGATGCAAACATCGCTCACCATTGCCAGCGTATCATCCACCTCATGGACGGGCAGGTAGAAAGGGAGGAGCAGGTATGAAGAAGTGGCTTGAACCTATGAGCACTGCCTGGGTCGGCGTGGCCACGCACAAGCTGCGCAGCTTTTTGACCATCCTGGGGATAGTAATCGGCGTGGCCGCCGTAATCAGCCTGATGTCCATCGGTAGGGGGGCCCAGGAAGACATCCTCTCCCGCATCGAGACCCTCGGGTCCAACCTCATCACCATCAGCCCCGGGTCGTTTACTTTCCGCGGCGTAGGTGGTGCTGCCGGCGGTGCCCAGACCCTCACCATAGAAGATGCGGAGGCAATTGCGGAGCAGGTCCCCTACATATCTGCGGTAGCTCCTTCTTACTCAAGCAACCTTCAGGTAGTCGCCGGCGGTGAGAACATGAACTCCCAGGTTACCGGGGTAACTCCAGAGTATATGTCGGTAAACAATCTGGAAATTGCCAGCGGCAGTTTTTTCACCGAATTCGAATATCAGCGTGGCGCGAGGATAGTCGTGATTGGCTCCGAGATTAAGGAAACGCTCTTTGGCGATGCTGACCCCGTGGGGCAGCAGATACGCATGGGCGGTATCATCGTGCGCGTCATCGGCGTGCTGGAGAGCAAGGGACAGATGTTTGGCTCGCCTGATGACGCCATCTTTATCCCGCTGACCGCCATGCAACAGGCGGTTGCCCAGCCGCGAACGGCTCAGGGGGAACGCGTGGTATCATCCATATCGCTGACAGTAAGCGACGAGAAGCAGGCGGACTACGTGGTTGCTGAAATCACTACCCTGCTCCGCGCTCGCCACCAGCTTGGTCCCCTTGATGAGGATGATTTCAACATCAGGTCCATGGAGGAACTGGCCCAAACGGTAACCGAAGCAACAGGCACGATGACTCTTCTGCTGGGCGCTATCGCCGCCATCTCATTACTCGTGGGAGGTATCGGCGTGATGAATATCATGCTGGTCTCCGTTCTGGAGAGGACCAGGGAGATAGGTATTCGCAAGGCCCTCGGAGCCAGGGAGAGGGATATATGGATTCAGTTTCTCATTGAAGCGGCTTTCCTGACTTTTGCCGGCGGTATCATCGGGGTTATCGCAGGCTGGGTAGTTTCCTATATTGTCTCCAGCACAGGGCTGGTATCAACTGTGGTTTCGGCTGACATAGTTATTATGGCAGTCTCGGTATCGGTAGGCATCGGTCTTTTCTTCGGCTTCTATCCCGCCTGGAACGCGTCACGTCTGAACCCAATTGAGGCTTTGAGGTTCGAATAGAGGCTATGCCCAACTTGATATGATAATATAGAACTATGAAGCCTTAAAAAAATATTTTGGTAACCAATGCAATTCACATGTGCGGGAACTGTCTGTGCTCACTTGACGAGCTGGATACCGGCCTGGCTTAATGCCTCACGAATCGCCGTTTTCTGCTTTTCTGAGCTAGCTGGCATCGGTGAACGAGGTGGGCCAGCTTTCCGTCCTTGAATCTCCATGGCGTACTTTACATTCGCCGGTAGATTATCCCCGTTTATAGCATTCCAGATTATCAATAGTTTTCGGTGTAAGTCCAAGGCCTTGACGTGGTCGCCTGATTGTACCGCTTCCCACAGTTGGACGCATAAAGCGGGAACTGCCGTTGGTATAGCGGCTATGGCTCCATCTGCCCCCAGAGAGAAAGAAGGATAGAGGAGGGCGTCAACCGCAGACATGAGCACACCCCGGTCACCTACACTGAGAATTAGGTCAGCTAAGAGCTTGAGGTCACCGCCACTCTGTTTGACTCCAATGACTCCTTCGATTTCAGTTATGATTTTCGTCAGCAGACTGGGAGAACAATAGCACCAGGGCACAACATTATATATAATGACGGGTAAGCCGACCTTCTCGACTACCTGAGCAAAATGCCTCTGCATCATTGCATCATCGGGCTTGAACAAGTAGTGTACCGGCGTTATCTGCAAAGCGGCGACATCCAGGTCGGCGACGGCCTTTCCCGTTTCGATTGCTTGTCTGGTGCTATCAACGATGATTCCGGCGATAACTGGCACTCGGCCGCGGGCTTCCTCGATGGCAGCTGCTACCGAATTTCGCAGTTCCTGTGTGGACAAAGTATGTCCCTCACCGGTGCTCCCGCCGACAGCTATGCCATGTACTCCGGCTTTTTCGATGAGGAAGCGAACATCTGCCCGCAAGGCTGCTTCATCCAGCTCTTCATTGCTGTCAAAAGGAGTTGCTATTGGGGTGACAATGCCATATATGTTCTTTTTCATGAAACTACCTCCAGTTTTATTTCTGATTTTTCAGTTGACGATATGTAGTGTACACATAAACGTGAAAAAATAAAAGTGCTCTTTAACTAAAGCTAGAAGGCAATACATATCATCCGTTTTCCGCGCCTTTTACCTTATCCCCCACCCACCGGAGGTTAAAACTGATTACCAGATGTAGTAAAACCCGTCGCGCTTCACTACCTCTAATGGCGTGCCGAAGAGATGGGAAAGCGATTCCGATGCAACCACCTCCTCTTTGCCGCCGTCCTTGAAGACCAAGCCTGCCTTGAGGAGGATAACACGCTCAATCTCAGGCAGGATATCGGCAGTATTATGCGTCACCATGATAATGCCGGTGCCTGCGCCCGCAATCTTGCTCAGTATATTCCGCAGTTTATGAGCAGCGTGAAAGTCCAGACTTGAGGTCGGTTCATCGAGGACCAAGGCCTGAGGTTCATGTACCAGAGCCTGGCCAATCAGTATGCGCCGCGCCTCACCCGTTGAGATCTGGTTCATCTTTCGTTCCGCAAGGTGCGATATTTCCAGCA
>SMTZ1_10000423_pt1 | contig 39099 bp, 34 predicted proteins | sample DeeMarSWOR136_30_FD_25667 | JGI IMG/M metagenome (IMG submission 25667)
CCTGTGTTGATTGGGAGATTATGGAAAAAGTATCACCTGAACCTACAGAAGAAAAATGGGATGTTTTTATATCTTATTCTTCTAAGGATTTTGCTATAATTAACGAAATCGTGTCTGTTCTAAAAAAGCACAACATAAGATATTGGTTAGATTCAGAACAGATAAAACCTGGTAATTATATAGCTCAAAAGATTGAAGACGGACTTAGAAGGAGTAAGAATGTAATGCCCTGTTTGAGTTACAATCAAATAAAATCAGGTTATTCTCGTGCTGAATATACTTCTATTTTAAACAAATTGATTAGAGGGCATGCTAAACAAAAAGTAATTCCTTTGATTCTTGACGAATTAAAAGATGAAGACATTCCCCCTCTCCTCAGTGATATCAAATATGAAAGGTTATCTGATAAAAAGGTATACGAAAAGTTATTGTTAGTTTTAAAACAAGAAATTTGAATTTACCTTTTAATATTGAACGTTATGTTAAGTGTTCTCATGCTTTACCAGAGTACATCGAAAGTGCAGCGGAAAACCCTTAATGTGGAAAACAGAATATTCCCCGTTAAAAGCAAAAAAGAAAGAAATACATTCACCATTTGCTGGCGAAATGTCCGGTCATATTTTCTTTGCTGATGACTATTTCGGCTTTGATGATGCAATTTATCCCTCCGGTCGGCTACTGGAAATTATTTCCAAAATAGATAAAAAGTTATCAGAATTAATTGATAAAATTCCTTACTTTATTAGCACTCCGGAAATCAGAGTTGATTGTTCTGATGATGCAAAATTTGATGTGGTGGCAGATTTAGCAAAGAGTTTTAAGGCGCAGTATGAGACAATTGACATTGATGGCGCGCGGGTGCTATTTGGCAACGGCTGGGGATTGGTACGGGCTTCCAATACACAGCCGATACTTGTTCTCCGATTTAAAGCAAAAATCGAACTGAGATTAAATAAAATTAAAGAAATTTAAGAAAAAGTTTAGAGAATATCCTGTTATTAAATTTAAGGACAGTGATTTTTAAATCTGATTGTAGGAGGGTGTTATGAAAAAGCGTGTTGCGAAAAAGATATTGAAAAATAAAGAAAAGCTTAAATATTCAAAGCAACAAATTGAACAGGCAAAAAAAGTAGTGGATAAAATTAAACCAGAAGATAAGAAAGAGTAAGAAAATATACTCAGAATTTTTTACCCATTAAGGAGGAATGAGATAATATAATTTATCAACTTAAACCTTATAATTCATTATTTTTCGGCGTTAGGAAAATCTAAAATGTACATCTCTTCCTCTAAGAAGTTAATTTGGTCTACTTTGCTCCTGTTCGTTGATAAGATCTAAAAAGAAATCCATCATTCTTTGATCTCGTGTTTTGCCTAACCAAAAAATTGCTTTCTTACGGATTCTCGAAAAGGAAGTGGTTTGGGCAATATGGGTAAGCAGTGGTTTTGCTTTGTCTTCTGGTAACTGGCTAATTGCAAAAATGGTATATTCTTTAGTCGACGGATCAGTTTCGTTTAACACGATTTCGCTTAAAACATGAATAGCTTCTTCATTCCCAATTTGGCTTAACCAAAAAATCGCCTCTCGACGGATTTCGATATTTCTATCCTTTTTTGCCAATTTCGATATAATTGATTGCGCTTTTCCATTTTTGATTTGACTTAACGCAAATATTGCTTTTTTTCTTAACCAAATATCATTTTCTTTAATAGCTAATTGTGCTAATAACTTAATACTTATTATTGAATTATGTTGACTTAAACAATTAATCGCTTCATTTTTTAGCGAGAGGGGATAATCACCCATTATAATTCTTTTTTGGAAGTCTACAACTTTTTCAGAACAATTATGAATACCAGTAGCTTTAATAATTTGAGTTTTTAAATTTACATATTTTTTTTGATAAAATTGATTGACCAGCCAATTTAGACTAACCGATGAATTTTCCTCACCTAACCAGAAAATAGGTCTCATGTCTTTGAGAAAAGGTCGTGTTGTTCGTTGCGTGTAAATTTGAAATAGACAGGGACTTCCTGATTCCAATGAATAATCTAAAATGATTGCCAATGAACCTTCGTCGTAAATATTTTCTTTCCCAAAAATTAATTGATCAAGAGGCAACTCTTTGTTTCTGAAATGTTGCTGAGTCATCCCACTTTCATCTGTTGTATCGTAGAGATTTTCGATAGAATAGATTAACCATATTTTTTGTCCATCATATTTTTTTAATGCCATTTTTAAGGCAAAATCTATTTTTGTGGGAAGCTTCAAATTCGGATCAGCGAAAAGTTTATTTATTTCAGAACTATACGAAGCTCCCCAAATAGTATTTATTATAACGCCCAGTGTCCAGAGAAAAAAAAGGTTCAATATTTTACGCATTTTAACTTGCAAATTCATTAGATTCATTTTTTTAATTACTGAGTTAAATGCTGATAGAATTAATTGATTCGGAAGGGAGGGTGAGGGATTTGAAATCTGAACCTCAAAATATCATTCTTTAACATGAAAAATATATTTAGTTCTAGAATGACATCGCCAATCTAAAAAGGAATTAACAGCAAAATAATTTTAATAGTTTTCCGGTGTAATAATAAAGTGTTGTGCATCCAGGTTTTTAATATCTACATGACCAATTTCAATTTTTCCAATTTCGTCACTTGAAAAAATCTCAGTATCAGAGTCAAATTTAAGTTGTACATTCCGGTATAATTTTTCATCATGAGCAAATAAAAATAATGTCGTTTCATAAGTAGTTTGTGACTGGATTGCTCTAATAAAAATTTCATTTTCTCCGATAGGTATACAGGTTAAATCATCAATATCTACAGAATCGTCCTTCTGGGATATCAAAACGATTCCCGATTGGTATTGTATTGATTTTTGATTGTCTTGTAATTGATTTGGTTGTAATAAAATACCAGCAATTACAACCTTTTCTTTTTCAATTTCATTAACTATTTTAAAAGTAGAACTCGAAACCGGTTTTTTTTGCTCCTGTTCTAGTATGTTATAATATTGTTTGAGTTCTGAAGCTAAAGCCTGGCAATGTAAACATGAGTTTAAATGGTGTGAGATTTTTTCCCGGTCTGAAATAGAAGAAATTTGATTAGAAATGTAAGCTTCTATAAGGTGAACTTCAAGGCAATCTTTTTTGCTTATTTTTTCCATGATCGATATTGAAAAATCGAATTTATCCTAAAAATAGAGAATCGAATTATGCACGTCTCACTCGCTTAACATGTTGATCTGTTAATTTAGATTGTTCGCATTCCCAATGGCATAAATCTTTCTCAATTAATAAGGAATCACTTAGTTATTTTTACATTTTTATATACAGACAATCCTCCTATTTTACGTAAAATTACAATAGTTCTTTTAGTTTTTTTCTTAACGATTTCTTTGTGATTTTTACCAGGTATTCAAAAATAGAACGTTCTTTCTCCCGATATTGTTGTTGGGTTAAATCAGGTATATATCTCTTTAGATATTTAAAGTTAGAGTCAGTCTCTTTACCCTGAGTTGACTCATTAACAAAATCTACAATTGCCCGACAATAAATATTAGCTTTTTCAGGTGTGATTTTTTTCTTTCGAAGATATTGTTGATTGATCTTCTGATGAATAAGTTTGATGATGTGTTGATTAACCTTTTCAATTTCTTTTGCCTGAAGATCACATAGTGGGGAATTTATGTCGATGTCGTTGGAGAGTTTTTCTCGAACATGTTGAAATGTTATATCTCGAATTATTGCGGCAATAACATCGATTGGTAAATAATGCTGGTACTCAGGAAAATTAACCACAATTTCTAACATTTTTTTCATCATTGTGGCTACTGAATCGGAAGGGACATATTTTTCGAGGAAATAGTGATATAGTACTTTTTCAGGGATAGCGTTCTTAAGTTTTTGTGAATTACCATTATCTGGATTCTCTACATCATATTGTCCTCCCTTATTCTCTGCGGTTGATTGGTAATCATCTTTTCCACCGTCAGATTCTTGCTCTATATTCATATAAACAAATTCTCGCCCCATTTCTTTAAATGATTTCAACTCATTTGAGCTTCTGATAGCGACTTTAATGTTACGGACTATTTTCGCACCTTCAGGATCACGTTCTCTGAAAATACGAGATAATTCCTGCTTTGTTTTCTTAACTACGAGTCGACGGAGCAAGCTGGCAGTTTCCATCTCATTCAGAATCAGATTTGATTCTATTTTTGGGCCGAAATAGCGTTTAAGTTGTGTAAATTCTCCTTTTTCATCCCGTGTAAAAAGACCTGCGATACAATCAATTGCAACATCTTCTAATTCATTTATCCCCTCTGTTTTTTTGGGTCGTATATTTCTTCCAATGACTTCTAAATATTTCAAATAGCTAATGGCTATTTTTTGAGAAATATCAACAAATTCTGTAAGCTCACTGGGAGAATACTTGCAGGCACAGATGTTGCGCACTAATGGGACTAATTTTCCAGATACCATGCTGCTAATTCATTTATGAAGTTAATACATTAAAAACTTGACAGCTTTCATAAATTGCAAATATTATACCATTAAATATAATAACTTATAAATGTTTATTAACTTTTTACTATTAATTTTTATAGAATTATGAATATATTATTTCTATAAATGTTAAGCGCTTGTATATATGTGAAACAAATGTTTCATCTTAACACAATTTGTATGAAGTGCTTTTATGGGGATTATTACTTATTAAATAGAGAATTAGTTATAATTGAGGTATTATATTAGCTTCGCTAAACTTAAGTTGAAAGATTTTTCAGATTACTTCGTTTCTACCAAGCTTTTTTCTGTTAATATCGACTTGTGAGGAAGGAATGGGAAATATAAATCTGCAGACTTAAAACCTTCGGAAGTTTTTCGGGTTTTATTTGTAGATGGAATGAATAAGTTAATGCATCAAAAAAAGCTGGATACTTTATAGTCTCCAGCTTATGTATCTTTTTACTTAATTGAGTTGCTATTTAACCATTGGAAGACCATATTTTTTTGCTTTTCGATAAATTGTAGCACGCCCAATACCTAATTTCTTTGCTGTTTTAGAGATATTTCCTTCATTTTCCAGTAAGGCTTGCCGCAAGGCTTCTTCTTCCAATTTCTCAATCCAGCTCGATAGTGTATTATCTGATTCATATAATTTCTTTTCTCCTAACGAGCGAACCGCTGTTGGTAATTCTTTGACATTTATTTCATCAGTAATAGCTAAAACCACTGCTCTTTCGATAGCATTTTCCAATTCCCGAACATTACCTGGCCAGTTGTACGCCATTAATAATTCTAATGCTTCAGGGGAAATTCCTTCAATATGTTTATTTTCTTGTTCATTGTATTTTTTAAGAAAGTGAGCGGATAATAGTGGTATGTCTTCCTTTCGGTCCCTTAAAGGCGGTAGTTTAATTGGAAAGACAGAGATTCGATAATATAAATCCTCACGAAACTCTCCTTTTTTTGTGGCTTCTTCTAAATCACGATTCGTTGCTGAAATTACACGTACGTCAACTTTTATCAAATCCGTACCGCCAACACGTTCAAATTCACGTTCTTGTAAAACCCTGAGAACCTTAGCCTGAGTGGCGGGAGACGTGAGACCCACTTCATCAAGAAAAATTGTACCGGTATTTGCTTGCTCAAATTTTCCGACACGGCGACCTACAGCTCCCGTAAATGCTCCTTTTTCATGACCAAATAATTCACTTTCTAACAGTGATTCAGGTAAAGCAGTGCAGTTTACAGCTACAAAAGGTTTACTTGATCTTATTTTGCTATGATAATGAATTGCTCGGGCTATTAACTCTTTTCCAGTCCCACTCTCACCCTGAATTAGAACTGTCACATTACTATCCACCACTTTTTCAACTGATTTAAATACCTCCTGCATCTGTCCGCTTTGACCGATGATATTTTTAAAGGTGTATTTTTGCTTCAATTCAGTTTTTAGTTCATCAACCTCACGTTTGAGAGAGCTTGTCATCAATGCATTTTTAACGGTAATAAGTAATCGATCTCGGTCTAACGGTTTTGATATAAAATCATAAGCGCCCAGTTTCATTGATCTAACAGCTCTCTCAATAGTCCCATGTGCCGTCATCATAACCACAGGGATCCTCGAGTCAAATTCTTTTACTCTTTTTAATGCTTCGATCCCGTCAATCCCAGGCATCTGGATATCCATCAGTACTAAATCGGGAATATGTTCTCTGACATATTTTAAACACGCTTCTCCACTAATTACAGTTGTTACTTCATAGCTCTTTTCTAAGTTAAGTATACTCCTTACCAGCGTGCAAATACTTTTATCATCATCGACAACTAATATATTATAAATTCTACCTGTGCTAGCCACTTTGCTCTCCCATTACTAATATTAAACTTTTTATCATTAATTGATTTTTGATTTAAATCCAAACACTTTGTTCAATATGTTTCCTTAGCGATTTGAAGCAAGGATTTGTTAAAACTAAAGATAATAAAATTAATTCAAATTTTCAAGCTTTTTTTATAGATTTTAAAAAAGGACTTAATTTTTCTTTTAAAACCTCAATATCATTATCAATTCGAATTTCAATAGTTAAATAATAAATTTTTGGTAAATTCTCAATTCGATCAACAATTCGAACAAAATCCTTTTCTGTTGTTAATATCAGGTCAGCATTAGCAATTTTAGCGTTATAACATATCTTATTAATATCCTTTTTGTTGTAAAGATAATGGTCTGAAAATGTTAAATGTCCAACTATTTTTGCCCCTAAGTTAGTTACAGTTCTCTCGAATGATGTTGGATTAGCAATTCCAGAAAAAAGAAAAACGTTTTTTTGGTTTAAATTAGATAATGCAAGGCGATTATCTGTACCGGCTAGGATGATTTCAGTTGCTTGATGATTACTTTTCAAAATAGGATAGGAACAATATTTTCTTATTTCATTGATTAGAGGGTCCAGATTTGTGGTATGTTTAACCCGGGTAAGCCAGACCAAATCGGATCGTTTCAAGCTACTAACTGGTTCTCGAAGAGACCCGGCTGGCAATAATAAACCATTACCAAAACCAACACTGGCATCGATCAATACGATATCCAAATCTCGATGCAATCGCCGATGCTGAAAACCATCATCTAATAAGATAATATCAGATTTAAAATGCTTTTGAATCAATAAAGCACCTTTATAACGGTCTACCTCTACCAATAACGGGATATTGTTAAGTTGTCGTGCCAATAAAAGAGGCTCATCGCCAGAATCAGCAAGGCATGCTAATATCTGTTCTCCATTAGAAACAATGACTGAACCTTTACTTCTTCTTCCATATCCTCGACTTAAAACAGCAACGCTGAAGCCCAAATTGTGAAAATAAGTTGCCAGAAATTTTACGACAGGTGTCTTACCTGTCCCACCAACCGAAATATTACCAACACTGATGATTTTGCAGGTTTTTATTTTCAAAGAACGAAAAATCTTTTTGTCATAACATTTATTTCGAAAGTAGATAATTGCCTGGTAAATTAGCGAAAATGGATAAAAAAAAATTGATAATATTTATTTTCGAAAATATTCATCTGCTTTCTGTTCCAAGTGAATCATTTGTTTCTCAAGCTGTAACCGCAATTTTTCAAATTGGTCAGAAGAAATACCTTTAGCTACTTTAACCGGTTTACCATAAATTACAATACTTTTTGAGAATGGGATTAAAAGATTGAAGCGATCCCAACTATTGAATATGATTCTTCGTTTTGCTGAGAACGTTATGGGAAGAAGATAAGCACCGGTTTGCTGTGCAAGGTAAAGTGTGCCTGGTTTTAGATGATGACGAGGTCCCTGTGGACCATCCGGTATCATAGCGCCTACTCCTCCTCGGCTTAATACTTCGACCATGTCGTGAAATGCCTGTTTTCCCCGGTGAGTACTGGAGCCCCGGACTGTTTGATAACCAAGTTTATGGAGCGTTTGGGCTATCATTTCACCATCAGCATGAATGCTAGCCATGGCAGTAATCCCTTTGCCACGATGTATATATATCGGTATTAAAATACGACCATGCCACAAAACGAAAATGAATCTTTTATTATGGTTAATTAAATCTTCGAAGTGTTTTCGACCTATTATCTTTATAAAACTTAACTTGCCTAACAACAAAATTATAAGCCAACCAAACTTTGAAGCAAGGTGAAGCAAAACTTTTTGTTTCTTTTTTTTGTTCATTGTTCATGCAAAATAGTTATTTACACTTTTTAAACCGAGTTCAGCATTTCGATTGCCATTTTAGCTGTGCGGCGAGAAGCACCTGGGCTTCCCAATTTCTCCTTAATTTTTCTAAGGTCATCAATTACATCGGTTCGTTGATCATCATTAAAAAGTAAATTTTCCATTTCTGGCATTAATTTGTTCCAGCGGAATTGATGCTGAACGAATTCAGGTACAATTTTCTTTTCAGCAATTACATTGACCAAGCCAATTGAATCAATTTTGATCAATTGTTTTCCTATTAAATAAGAGATTGGATCGACTTTATAGACAATGATTAAAGGAGTTTCGAAAAGAGCCGATTCCAGGGTAGCGGTTCCAGATGCCACAACTAAAAGATCGCTATGCTTCATGATTTCATAAGTACAATTTTCAAGCAATTTAACATGAACATTATTTTGTATGATTCCTTGATAAACATCCCAAGCTACTGAATTTGATTTACTGATAATGGTTTGGATTTGGGGATATTTATTTCTCAATTGTACAATTGTTTGAAGCATTTCTGGTAGCAACCGTTTGACTTCTAAATTTCGACTGCCAGGTAGAAGTCCGATTACTGGATGGTTAGCATTTAATCCATATTTGCTAAAGAAAGTCGATTGATCTATTTTTGAGTTTACTATTTCTAAAAGCGGATGCCCAACAAAGGTTGCATCAATTCCAGCATCCCGAAATATTTGTTCCTCAAAAGGAATGATTACTGCCATTTTATCGACTAACTGAACCATTTTTTGAATTCGATTGGAGCCCCATGCCCATGCCTGGGGTGCGATATAATATAGAATCCTGATGTCACGTTTTTTTGCCGCACGAGCTAACTTTAAATTCATACCAGGATAATCGATTAATATTAATACCTCAGGCAGATATTTATCCATCGCTGCGACCATGTTATGATATACTTTTCTAAAAAAAGCAAATCGTTTCAACACATCCCAGAGTCCTACAACACTCATTTCATTAATATGATATAGTAATTGCATCCCTAAATTGCTCATTTGATCGCCACCAATACCAAATATCTCCAGATCTGATTGTTGTGCAAACATTTCACGAACCAGTCCTGAGCCATGTAAATCTCCAGAGGCTTCACCTGCAACAATCATAACTTTATTTTTCATAAAATGTTTTTATCCTCGCTACTTGGCTTTGATTTTTAAGAGTTAATTGTACCAAATTAAAAAAGATACTTGATTCCGGATGCTTAATAATTCTATTATTCCAGATATCATCACTAAATTTTTTTTTAATATCAGAATCAGGTATCCGGCTTTCCGAACTGGATCAGTTGTCAATCAGGGATTTCACCTGTCTTTTAATTGTGTCAGTGATTTCTATTGCAACACGCAGAGCTTCGCGTCCATCTTCACCGCTAACAACAGGGGGATTACCAGTTTTAATTGAATCGAGAAATGATTGCAATTCTAATTTCAAGGCATTAACATCTTCAAGTTGACGTCTTTCATAAACAATTTTTCTTGGATGGTCGAATTGATCCAATTGACCTAATTCAATTGGAATTTGATTTGGCTCAATATTCGTATCATAATAATCAACGAGTTTGTAAATCTCTGAGAGCTTTTGGAGAAAATCGATTCCAATATAAGCGTTTCTTTGGAATAATCGCATTTTACGCATTTTTTTTTGGGAAATACGACTTGCGGTAACATTGGCAACACAACCATTTTTGAAACCAATTCTGGCATTGGCAATATCAACTTCGTCGGTTATGATTGCAACCCCACTGGCATCTATTTTTGTAACAGGATTTTTTACTAAATTAAGAATAATATCTATATCATGAATCATTAAATCCAGAACAACAGCAACATCGGTGCCTCGTGGATTAAACGATGCCAGCCGATGACTTTCAATAAACATGGGATTGAGTTCAAAATCATTTAGGGCAACTATTGCTGGATTAAATCTCTCAATATGTCCGATCTGAAGGATTAGTTGGTTGTTGCGTGAGAGTTCGATCAATTGATTAGCTTCTGATATAGTGCTGGTAATCGGCTTTTCAACCAAACAGTGAATGCCTCGCTCCAGACAAGTCCTGGCAATTTCAAAATGATTTGCTGTGGAAACGACAATGCTGGCAGCTTCAATTTGATCCAATAATTGATTTAAGTCATCAAAAGCGGTAATTTTAAATTCAGCAGCTACATCTTTACTGCGCTCATAATCAAGATCGTAGACACCAAGAACTTCTGCTTCTGAAATAAGTTTATAGTTCTGGGCATGTAGCCTACCCAGGTGCCCCACACCGATGATTCCAATTTTTAATTTATTCAAAAGTTTTTCTCTCCCTCGTTTATTACAAATTTAAAAAAATATATTTAAGAGTCAATCTATTTTTTTAAAAGCGGTAATATTAATTTCATGCCAACCTTCAGCAAAGAGCAGCGGTGATGGGCTCCAGATTAGAATATCGTCACGGTTGTCTAATTTCTGTTGTAGTTCATGGAAATAATCGGGCTGATTTTTGTTTTCAAAAAGGAATTTATCAAAATGTTTGATAAGCGGATGAATATATTTAATATCGAAAATAATAAAGCTACCTAAATCCACACCAAAGACTACTTTCCTTCCTTTGGTTTCTACATCCCAGAAACTAATTTGCTTTAAATCTACTTCATAAGAGCCAACTCCATCGGTTAATTTAATCAGACCGATTAATCCGCCAAAACTATCTGGGAACAAAATTCGTTCAAGCGTTTGAGCTGCTGTCTTAGGATTCTTCCCAAAATCAACATTTTTAATATGATCATAATTTATAACTTTTAGATAAGCAGGATCCATAATGATTAGATAACCAGTTTCAGAATAAATTTTCATATTGTTACCTCAATTAATCCATAATATCATTTTTAATAATTTGCCCGATTGATGTTTGTTTTTTGGGCCAAATTTTCCTACCCGGATAAGTAGTAGTATTTGCGCCAGTCTTTACTCCATCTCCGATAATAGCTCCAAGTTTTTTCATTTTCGTATCAAATAGTTTTCCTTTTATCATTGACATGACATTTTTGTTATCATGTCGAACATTGGCGGTGATGAATCCTACCGCTAAATTTACTCCCTCGCCGATCACAGAGTCACCAATATAACTCAAATGACAAATATTTGTATTGTCCATAATTATGGAATTTTTAATTTCAACACTTTGTCCAATAGTACAATTATCTCCAATTGAAGTGCAACCCCTAATATAACAATTGGGACCGATATTACAATTTTTTCCAATAATAACTGGTCCCTCGATGTACACACCTGATTTAATCGTTGAATTTTCTCCGATGGACAGAGTTCCTTTAATATGAACATTATTTTCAATTATCCCCCTGATTTCTTTCTGGTTCTCCTGTTTCATGAAAAAAGATTGTGAATTCAATAATTCCCAGGGAAATCCGTTTGAGAGCCAGAAGCCTTTGATGGGTTGCACATAAAAGTCTTCTTTTCGAGCCAATGAAAGGACGGCGCTGGTAATTTCTATTTCGCCTCGTTCACTGAGAGCGGTATTTTCGAGAATATCGAAAATTGTACGATCAAACTTATAGCAACCAACGTTGGCCAGATTCCCGACAAATTGTTTGGGCTTTTCTATTAAATTCAACACACGATTTTGCTCATCGACATGAAAAACCCCGAATTGTGAAGGATCATCTTCATAACGAACCAGGGCGGCATATTTAAATTTTAACAATTGCTCAATATCGATGCGATCATAAATATCATCTCCGTTCATCGCGATAAATTGATCTTTAATAGATGGCTTCGCCTGCAAAACTGCGTGCCCTGTTCCTTTCTGTTCCTTTTGTTCGCAATAGGTTATTTTTAAGCTATTCCAATTTGTTCCCAATCGTTGTTGAATCATTTCCTTACGGTAACCAACAATTAAAACAACCTCCTCGACAAGCCCTTCAAGCTGTTTCAATAGGTGTTCAATGATCGTTGTTCCCCCTATGGATAGCAGAGGTTTCGGACGCGTTAAAGTTAGTGGATACGTACGGGTGCTTTTTCCTGCAACTAAGATGACTGCCTGCATAGCTGAGACTCCTTGTTTTGCACGATTATTAACCTATTTGTTATTTAGTTTAAAATAATCAAGATATAATAAATTTTATTATTGTCAAGAATAATCTTGGCAAAATTAAAAAATTATCTTGATTTTAAAAAAATAATTTGATAGAATAACGCTAACAAGGTGTTTCCTTCAAATTTGAATCTTAAGAAGATAATTTATCCACCTTAGATAATTTTATTCTATAAATTAAGTTGTGAATGTTTATCACACAGATTTCCCAAAATTGGAGAAAAGCATGATAAGAGTTCAAACTATTTCATTTTTCATTTTACTTTTTTTGGTCAGCAGCGTTCCCCAAGCACAGGATTTGAGCCCTGATAAAAGAGGCTATATTGTTAAAGTTGGTGACAAAGTCGATGATTTTAGTTTTAAATTATTAGACGGAAGTTCAAAGAAAATATCTGACTATAACGCATCAGTTATCGTACTTAACTTTTTTGCTTCCTGGTGTATGGTCTGTCGAAAAGAGATTCCACACATTGAAAAAGAGGTATGGCAGCCTATGAAAGATCGTGGTCTGCTTGTATTGGGAGTGGATTACAAAGAAAAATCAGAAATTTCCACAAAGTTTGTAGATGAAATGGACATCACCTATCCAGTCGCATTGGATGAGAAGGGAAAAATATTCAACCGTTTTGCCAGAGGTGGTGTAACTCGCAATATTGTCCTTGATCAAAATCTCTATATTATATATTTAACGCGGCTATTTGACCTTAAAGAGTTTGAAGGAATGAAAAATATAATTCATAAAGAACTTGATATAAATGCAGATACGACAGAATCTAATGAAGGAGAGAGGAAAGAAATGAATCAAATATTCTTAAAAGATATGGCTGATACTGGTAAGAAAATTGCTCTACAATACCAGGGACAGCATAAAATCCATCTTGAGGGAAGAATTAAAGCTATTAAAAGAAATAAATTGGAAATCGGTGTCTCATTATTTGATGAAGATATTGTTTCAACTAAATATGATAAAAAAACTAAAACCCTGCGTATTGGTTATCGTCACTATAAAGGTGTTCGAATTGCAATTCTTCCAATGACACAATTTAAAGTACCGAAAGATATTGAACAAGTGGTTGTTTATGATGTTGAAAAGGATAAATAAAAAGTTGATTGGATATCAATCTCACTTCCCAAATTCTTAAAATCTCAAGGTAGCCTTACATCTCAGTGGACTTAGCAGTAATTCGAGACCATGATTGATATCTGTTACAATAATATCAGCGGATTGAATTGCCACGTGAGCGCAGCCTTCTCTACCTATTATTGCAATGCTTAATCGAGCTGCTTTTAACATTCTATGATCATTATTACCATTTCCGAATGCCACAATATTTTCGTAACCTAATGATTTAATATAGTCCTCCTTCTGTATATCTTCATTGGAGGGTTTTAAAATGTGTAGTTTACAGAGAATATTTTTCAACTCTAATGTTGCAATACCAAAAGTATCAGCGGTTAGGATATGAATATTCAGGGATTCAGACAATTCAATTAATCGATCTCTGACTCCATTCAGTAGCTTGCCATCCAGCGCGATTGTACCATTATAATCCAGAACAATGTGTTTTAATGATAATTTACCAAATCCAGGGATTTCAATTTCAATCATCTTTTAAATGCTCCTAATATGCGAATTCTACCATCAAAGACATACAAGATTCACTAAGCTTATAAATTAAATTATTTAATTCTGTTTCAAAGTTAAAAAAATAGCCAAAAAGAGCAAGCATTTTTAATTCATAATGAGAGATAAATAACTATTTAATACTTGATTATTTCAGTCGAGTATATTATATTTAGTTTCAAATTCAAGGGATTGGATAATATAACTGGTCTCTAATTATTTTGCCTGTTTTGATTAAAAATCCAAAGTTTCACACCTGACAGTTCGTTTTCAATCATCTTGGCTTTAGTTAAATTGGACGTAAATTATACAGAAAAGCTTTGAGATCATTTGCAATGCTCTAAAATTGATATGGAAAAAAGATGAGAACAGTATATTTTGATCACAGTGCCACAACACCTGTTGATCCGCAGGTGATTGAGGCAATGTTGCCGTTTTTTAATGAGAAGTATGGTAATCCTTCCAGCATTCATTCTTTCGGCAGAGAGGTAAAAGTTGCGCTTGAAGAGGCGAGAGAAACTGTGGCTGATTTTTGCAATGTACGGGCGGCTGATATATATTTTTGTAGTGGCGGCACTGAATCAGATAATTTAGCAATAAAAGGGATTGCTTATGAATTGAGGAAAAAAGGAAATCATATAATTACCTCAAAGGTGGAACATCATGCTGTTCTTCATACCTGTGAATTTTTAGAAAAAGAGGGATTTGAGATCACTTATGTAGCGCCAGACAAATACGGAATGATTCATCCAGAAGCTGTTGAAAAGGCGATAAGAGATGATACAATTTTAATTACGATTATGCACGCAAACAATGAAGTTGGCACGATTAATCCGATAGAAAAAATTGCTGAAATCTCACGAAATAAGGGTGTGCTTGTTCATGTTGACGCAGTTCAATCATTTGGAAAAATTCCAATTGATTTATCCAAACTGCCAGTAGATTTAATGTCTATGTCCGGCCATAAAATTTATGGGCCCAAGGGCGTTGGTGTTCTTTATATTCGGAAAGGGGTAAAGCTGGCTAAGCTCACCCACGGAGGCGGACACGAGAGAAATCGGAGAGCCGGTACTGAAAATATTCCCGGAATAATCGGTATGGCTAAGGCTGTAGCGATAAGGAAAGGACGTATAGAAGAAGAAAATGAACGGGTAAAAAGTTTACGTGATTCTTTCTTTGAAAAAATTACTGATACCATTCCACGAGTGTATTTAAATGGTCATCCTGAGGAGCGGTTAGCTGGTCATTTAAACCTTTCTTTCCAGGGAATCGAAGGCGAGTCCCTGTTACTCAGCCTGGATTTAAAAGGAATAGCTGCCTCCAGTGGTTCGGCGTGCACATCAGGAAGCATTGATCCATCACATGTATTATCTGCAATGGGTGTGAAACCAGAATTAGCCCAGTCCTCGATTCGATTTACATTAGGGAAAGATAACACAGAAGAAGATGTTGATTATACAGTAAGTATTTTACCAGAAATTGTTCAACGTTTGAGAAAGATGTCGGCACTTGAATAATTTCGTATAGAAGATTTTGATTTTTATGCTCAAAACGAAGTGGTTTTCGGACTTTTGCCCTTGCGAAGATTAGGAACATTCGTAAGGGTTTATTGAATTGAATGCGAAAACCAACTCATTTCATGTATAATTTCACACAAAATGTATTTATGAATATTTCAAATCAAAATAAAAAGAACAGAACAACAATAGGCCTGGCAATGAGTGGCGGTGTTGATAGTTCGGTTGCTGCTGCATTGCTTAAACAGCGGAGGTATGAGGTTATCGGATTAACCATGCATTTATGGGAATTCGATAAGGTCGGTGGTAATGTATTTAACGAAAGTAGCTGCTGTTCATTGGACGCGATGGATGATGCGAGGTCTGTTTGTCAAAAATTAGGAATCCCTCACTATGTAATTGATGTTCGTCAAGAATTTGAGCAGCATGTTATAGATAATTTTGAAAGCGAATATTTAAATGGACGCACCCCAAATCCCTGTATTCTGTGTAACTCTAAAATTAAATGGGAAGTCCTGCTCAAAAAAGCAATCGAATTGGGCTGTAAATATTTTTCTACCGGCCATTATGCCCGAGTTACTTATGATGATGAGAAAGGACGTTATATCCTGCATCGCGGTATTGATCGATCAAAGGATCAAGCTTATGCACTCTGGGGACTTTCTCAAGAGCAATTAAAGAGTACAATTTTTCCGCTCGGAAGTCTGAGTAAAACAGAGGTCAGAAAAATTGCAGCCAGTTTAAATTTGAAAACCAAAAATAAACAGGAGAGTCAGGAAATATGTTTTATTCCTGATAATAATTATCCAAGATTTCTATGTGAAAGATTTCCTAAGCTATTTTCTAAAATTAACAGTGGTGAGATTTTAGATAAAGATGATAATATATTGGGTTATCATCGAGGATATCCGTTTTACACGATCGGTCAAAGAAAGGGTTTGGGAATCGCTATGGGAAAACCAATGTATGTCATAAAAATCGATGCAAAGAAGAATCAAATTGTTATCGGTGATAAAGAGGATTTACAGAACCAGGGTTTAATAGCGAATCAAGTAAATTGGATTGCAATTGAAAAATTGATTTCACCTTTGAAAGTTGAAGCACAAGTCCGATACAACGATCCAGGACGTCAAGCGAATATTTATCCTGCTGAAAATGGATATGTCAAAGTAATATTCGATACATTTCATCAGGCAGTTACCCCGGGGCAATCAGTTGTATTTTTTAAGGATGATGTTGTGATCGGGGGAGGAGTGATTGATAATTCTGTATAGAATATCAATTAAATCAAAACTAAAAATTATGGCAATTAAAGTCGAAAATAATTTGGTAATTTCATATTTTCTAAACAGATTAAACATTTCATAATTTTAGTTAAATTCAATGGAATCAAAAAAAATAACGGTCCCTATAATCATGAAAATGAAAGCGCAAGGAGAGAGGATCGCAGCTCTGACGGCTTATGATTATCTCATGGCGCTTTTTTTAGATGATGCGGGCATTGATATTATTCTGGTTGGCGACTCTGGTGCAATGGTCTTTTCTGGCTATGAAACGACAATCCCCATTACAGTTGATGAAATGATTTATCATACCAGGGCAGCCAGTCGTGGAGTTAAACGCGCGCTATTAGTTGGTGACATGCCCTTTCTTTCATTTCAAGTCAGTGCTGAAGATGCGTTGCGAAATGCCGGTAGATTTATTAAAGAAGGGGGTGCTGAGGCAGTGAAAATGGAAGGGGGAGAAGCGATTGCAGAGACGGTTAGTCGAGTGGTTAACGCTGGCATTCCTGTAATGGGGCATCTTGGTCTAACACCACAGTCTATTAATCGGTTTGGTGGTTATAAAGTGCAGGCAAAAACTGAAGCCGAAGTAAATAAAATAATTGCTGACGCGATTGTCCTGGAGCAAGCTGGCGCATTCTCAATTGTGCTTGAAAAAATTCCTTCAACTGTGGCTAAAAAAGTTACTGAAACAGTAAATATTCCTACCATAGGTATTGGTGCAGGATTTAATTGTGATGGACAAATTCTTGTCACCCACGATATTTTGGGACTGTTTGAAAAATTTAGACCAAAATTTGTCCGTGTGTATGCAGAATTAGGGCGCGAAATAAGAGAAGCATGTGCACGATATACTGAAGATGTAAAGTTAGGTAATTTCCCAACTCAGGAGGAAAGTTATTAAAGGTAATGTGTTAACTGGGTAATTGGACAACTGGGTAATTTGGTGACTCGATAATGATGAATGGAGCTATGAGCCTAATTTCCCAATTACCCAATTTCCTAACTCTTGATTTATATATTTCAAGTTATACTCTTTAAGGCGAAGAATTTCACAGTTGATGTCATTCCTGTGTATGCAGGAATATCCATAATAACAAATAGTTAGGAGATGCCTGTATTCACAGGCATGACATGAAAAACTAAATCTTAACGAGTATGTTACTAAAATTGAAATACGGACACATTGAATGAAGATAGTTACCCAAATAGTCGATATGCAAAAAGAAGCAGATTATCTCCGGTCTAAGAACCAAAAAATCGGCTTTGTTCCAACCATGGGCTATTTGCATGAGGGACATTTGAGTTTGATTCGGGAGGCTAAGAGATATTGTGATGTTGTAGTGATGAGCATTTTTGTTAATCCGACCCAATTTGGACCTAATGAGGATTTCAAGGATTATCCACGCAACTTTGATCGGGATGTTGAACTTGCCAATTCGGTAGAATGTGATATTGTCTTTTGTCCCAATGTACGAGAGGTTTATCCAGACAATTATTTGACTTTTGTAGAAGTCGAAAAAATTACCCAGGTTTTATGTGGTTTATCACGCCCAACTCATTTTCGAGGAGTTACTACCATTGTCGCTAAATTATTTAACATTGTTAAGCCTCATCTTGCTGTGTTTGGGCAAAAAGATGCCCAACAAGCAATTGTAATAAAAAGAATGGTAAAAGATCTAAACTATGACATCGAAATTATTGTGGCACCGATCATTCGGGAAAAAGATGGACTTGCCATGAGTTCGCGAAATACCTATCTATCATCGGATCAGAGAAAACAGGCTGTAGTGCTTTACCAATCTTTGATGACTGTGAGAAAGATGATTGAAAAAGGTGAACGTAATGTGGCAGTTATAAAAAATCATATGATTGAAATGATTGATCAACAACCAGATGCAGTTATTGACTATATTGAAGTTGTTGATACCACTAATCTTGAATCCATGATAAAAATAAATGGAGAAGTTTTAATTGCATTGGCTGTAAAAATTGGCAATGCCCGTTTAATTGATAATATGATTATCCAGGCTTAGCTGTTTACCAGAATAATCCTGTGATTGAATGGGTACTAATTCCAGATGAATTTCTTAGTCCTTTGTGTAAAAAATTCATTGTTAGGAAACTAAAGGAACGAACTATCGGTTGGAAAAGTTTAATTAGTAATAATAAATTTGGATATTTAAATACCGCCATCAAAAAAACATTGACTTTAATGAAATATTTATTTAATTTATTAAGCTGAATTGAACTATTTTAAACTTTGGAGGCTTGATAGTTATGAGAAAATTATTTATTCTTACGCTGATAGTTCTCTCGTTGATTCCTTATATAGTTTTTGGACAGTTAAAGCGTCAAGATAAATCCGTTGAAATAAAGCAGGAAATTACTAAACCGTTTGATAATCAATTTATGGAGCTTAGCATTTTTGATCCGTCCAGATTTAGTATGTCTCATAGTATCTCTATGTCCTATTTTTCAATGGGCGGCAAAGGTATCTCTCAGAGCCTTTATTTGAATACAATGACTTATCAAATCGCTTCTCCACTTTTATTAAGAGTTCAATGGGGGATACAAAATTTTCCCCATAATTCTTTATCACAAAATAATCCTCTTTTTCAGAGCGGATTTTTTATTTCAGGTGCTGAATTATATTATAAGCCAAACAATAAATTTGAAATGAAATTTCAATATAATAGAATGCCCTACTCAATGTATAATAATAGTTATTATTATCAAAATCCATTTCGACCATATCGAAGATCTATTTGGGATGATGAGTATTAGACATTAATAGGAGTAATATGTATAATGTTTTTTCATTAAGGAAGTGAGATAAAATAAATTACGTGGTATGGTCTTATAACTATTTATTTTCGTAAGGTCAGCAAAATACAAAGGAGAAAGTCATTTAATCTCACTCCCTAAAAAGATAACCGAGAAATAGCTCGGTTATTTTTTTAAGTTTGTTTTATAATTTTTTTTGAGAATATATGACCAAGCAAGCCAATTATAAAAGAGTTACTCATGGTTTATAAACGTGGCAAAAAGATTGAACTTCGAAAAAGAAAAGACACAGATAAAGAACAAAAAAGCAAAGCTCGGAAAAAGAAAAAAAAGGAAATCAAAGAATATTTTCAAAGTTCTCTACTCTCCGTCACAATCTTTCTCCTCATTGGGGCAAATCTCGTTTTTATTATTTCAATAGTCATACATTCATTTTCAAAGAAAGGGACAACAGGAGCAGCCTTTAATCCCTCAAGCTATCAAGTTGTAAGACCTGAAAAACCCAAAAAAAAGCTTAAGGTCGAGGTTCTTAATGGATGTGGAGTACCAGGCGTTGCTAAAGAAATAACTGATTATCTCCGAAAAAAGGACATTGATGTCGTTTACTATGGGAACTTTGAGAGCTGGAATCTTTCCGAAACATTGGTCATTGATCGGAGAGATCATAACCTTAGCCATGCAAAAGTTATCGGAGAAATTATTGGGGTTAAGGAAAATCGAATGTTTCCTCAATCCAGCCCCCAGAGACAATTAGATGTTACCATTATAATTGGTAGAAACTATTCGGAATTAAAAGCTTTTAAATGAAAAGCGGTTCAGAAAAGATGTTCGAGCGGTTCTGGAGATTAAATGAGACGACTGTTCTTGGTTCTTTATAATTTCTTTGTCATCCCCATGTTATTTCTTGCAGTGATTATTGCAAGTTTTGTGAATTCCAAGATTCGATCTGGTATACGAGGACGAAAGAAAATTATTCAAAATATTCAAAACAATCTTCCTCCGCTTGAATCTAAGTGCCAAAGAATTTGGATTCATGTTTCTTCTTATGGTGAGTTTCTACAAGTTAAGCCAGTATTAAATCATCTGAAAAGAGTTAAACCGAATTTGTTTATCATTATAAGTTTTTTTTCACCATCAGGTTACGACCATATTAATATCGAGCCGTTAATAGATTTCAAATGCTATCTCCCCTTTGATACCTATTTCCAGGCGAAAAAATTTATTTCCATTATTTCTCCTCAACTCGCTGTAATTGTTAGACATGATATTTGGCCTAATTTTGCCTGGCGGTTAAATTATGAAAATATTCCTTTGGTCTTGATTGATGCTTCATTGCCACAGAATTCTTCGCGCTTCTTGCCAGGTCTCAGAGCTTTAAATAAAGTCCTATTCAGTTGTATGGAAGCTATTTTAGCTATTTCTGAGGATGAAAAAGAAAAATTTAGCCAATTGGTCGATGATCCTGAAAAAATAACTGTTATCGGCGATACGAAATATGATCAAGTATTTGAACGATCACAAAATTTAGATCGAATCTCCCAGCTATTAGCCGAACCAAAACTTAGAGAAAAGAAAATTCTTGTCGTGGGAAGTAGCTGGCAAACAGATGAGGATTATTTAATACCAGCCTTTCAACAATTGCTTCAAAAATTTAATGATTTAGTAATGATTTTAGCTCCCCATGAGCCACAGTCACATCGAATTGATGAAATCGAAAATCGGCTTAAGCAGGCTTACCTTAATTCAGCTCGACTTTCAGAATTAAAACCGGGAGAATTCGATTCACACTGTTTAATTATTGATCGAGTCGGAGTGTTAGCAAATATTTATTACCTTGGTAATATCGCTTTTGTCGGAGGCAGTTTTCACTACAAAATTCATAATGTTCTGGAGCCTGCCATTTATGGAATTCCTGTGATTTTTGGGCCAAAAATAAATACTTCCTCAGAAGCGCTGTATCTTCTGAAGCAGGATGCAGCGATTTTAGTGAACTCGACTCAGGAGATAGTTGACGTTGTCAAAAATCTGGTTGAGAATCCAGAACAAGCCGAACAATACGGCAATCGAGCAAAGCAATTGGTAATGCAAAATGTTGGTAATTCAGAGAAGATCGCTCAATTTCTATTACAATATTTATAACTGAGGAAAACTAATGGAAGTTAAGTCGATTGAATGGAAAGATGGTAAGGTTATTATTATTGATCAGACGAAGCTGCCTTTGGAAGAAGTATATTTGGAGATGACCGATTACCGAGAATTAATCATCGCAATTAAACAATTGAAAATCAGAGGCGCGCCTGCTATCGGTATTGCAGGCGCCTTTGGCGTCTGTCTTGGTGCTAATGAAATTAGGACAGAGGATTACTCTGAATTCAGGAAAAGAATAGAAGTAATTATTGATGAATTAGCAGCGACTCGCCCGACTGCGGTCAATTTGTTTTGGGCATTAGAGCGAATGAGAAAGATCATAGATTCAAATATTGGAATACAGCCGGATGAGATTAAACAGAAGGTGCTTGAAGAAGCACTGCGAATTTTAAATGAGGACAGAGAAACCTGTAGATTGATGGGAGAACATGGTGCATCCTTACTGAAAGATGGTGATTCGGTACTTACCCATTGTAATACTGGAGCTTTAGCGACAGGGGGTATTGGGACTGCTCTCGGTGTTGTATTTACCGCTGTTAAGCAAGGAAAAAGAATCAAAGTCTATGCCGATGAAACCCGCCCTTTATTACAAGGAGCACGTTTGACGACCTGGGAGTTGATGAAGGCAGGAATCGATGTCACACTAATTTGTGATAATATGGCAGCCTGGGTCATGCAGCAGGGGTGGGTTAATTGCGTGATGGTCGGAGCCGATCGGATTGCTGCTAATGGAGATGCTGCCAATAAAATTGGAACATACAATTTAGCTGTTTTGGCTCAGTTTCAAAAAATACCATTTTATGTGGTGGCGCCGACATCTACATTTGACCTGAGTTTAGACTCAGGTGCCAAGATTCCAATCGAACAACGTAAAAGTAAAGAGATAACCGCTGGTTTTGGAAAGCGAACGGCTCCAGAAGGGATATCAGTTTATAATCCTGCTTTTGATGTGACGCCGAATCATTTGATCTCCGCCATTGCAACTGAAAAGGGAATATTTTATCCGCCTTACGGATTACAAATCTAAAATCTAAAAAAAATTCTTGACTAAGATACTTTTTTGACTTATATTTCATTAATTTTAAATTTAAATCTAATTCATTAAAAAGTTTAAGGAGAAACATGATGAAAAAGATTTACTCTATCGTTACCTTAAGTCTGTTAGTCTTATTTTTAGTCTTTATGTTATTTGGTTGTCGGTCTAAGGAGGTTGAATCAGCGTTAATTTACATCAATCAGGACGATTGGGATAAGGCAATTGAGCAACTAGAATTGGCGATACAGGTCAATCCAACAGATATTGAAGCACACGTTTTTCTGGGAGAAGGTTATGGTCGTCGTGGGGAATACCAAAAGATGAATGAACATTTTGACACAGCAATGAAGTTAATGGATGCTCCTGGTAAGTCTAACCAAAAATTTATTGATAAGATAAATTTCGAGCGGGATAAAGTTTGGCGTCAATCTTTCAACAAGGGTGTTCAGAATGTAAAAGATGAAAAATTGGCGGATGCGGCAGTCAATTTTAATAATTGTATCCTTATTGATCCGGAACGTCCAGAGGCTTATCGAAACATGGCCTATGTCGATGAAAAGACAGATAACCTGGAATCTGCAATAAAAAATTATGAAGAGGTTATTCGACTCGATCCCAAAGATGAAGAAGCCCTGTCTTATGCCGGCAGGCTGTATATGAGGACTGAGCAATTTGAAAAAACAATTGAATTGATGGACAAAATTCTTGAAATCGACTCCCTCAATGTCGATGCAATTGCTCAGAAAGCCATGGCATACGACTATTTAGGCCAAACTGATAAAGCATTTGAAGCTTATGAGCAGGCTCTGCAAAAAGATCCTGATAATCCTGATTTATTTTTCAATTTGGGTCGGTTATATTTTATGAAAGAGGATTACGACCGGGCAATTGAACACTTTAAAAAGGTCATTGAAAAGAATCCTGATGATGCCGAAGCAAATGTAAATATCGGAAATGCTTACCTTAGTCTTGCTCAAAATGTCCTGAGAAAAGAACGGGAGATGGATAGTGAAGAGTTAGAAAAAATTCCTGTCAAACAAATTCAGGAAAAAAAGGAGCAAGAAAAACAATATTATAAAGAAGCCATTCCCTATTTAGAAAAAGCCGTTGAAATAAGTCCTGATAATTCTGGTATATGGTATAATCTTGGTGTTGCCTATACTAATATTGGTATGGAAGAAAAAGGAAAAGAGGCATTTGACAGGGCTGAGGCATTGGAAAATAAATAGATTTTAATATTTTTGACTGCGCCAAAGCAAAATAGACTTTGACCACTAATTTTGTAATTGATTAAATGGTATGACCCTCACTAACTTCATTTATTTCAATAGATGAAGGGGAGGGTCTTTTCATTTTAATTAAGTTGATGCCAACATCTCTTTTTATTTATCAAAAATTAACTTGACATTTAGTTGATTTTGTTTTAAATTTATTCTGATTTGTTTGGATAATAATTTTGTAACGATGGGAGGAGCGATTTTTACATTATTAGCGCTCCTTTTTATTTCATTATGGGGTAGGATTGATATGGTTGGGTTAAAAGATTTTTTATTGGAAGAAGATGAATTAAAGCAAAGAATACTTGAACAAGGGAATATCCCGGTCCATGTAGCGATTATTATGGATGGTAATGGCAGATGGGCGAAAGCGAGAAATCTAAAACGAATTGATGGTCATAGGGAAGGAATCAACTCAGTAAGAGCCGTTGTGGAGGCGTGTGGGGAATTAGGAATAAAGATACTCACTTTATATACATTTTCCAAAGAAAACTGGCGCCGTCCTAAAAATGAAATTACAGAACTTTGGCGTTTATTAATCCAAACAGTACGACGTGAGGTGCCAGAATTAAACAAAAATAATGTTCAATTAAAAGTGATTGGCAATATTAATGATTTGCCTCGTGCTGCACGTGAAGGTGTAAGATATGCGATCAATGAGTTGAAACAAAATTCTGGCTTAATCGTTAACTTAGCTCTCAGTTACAGTAGCCGGTTAGAAATTACAGAGGCAATAAAGAAAATAGCGACAAAGGTCACAAGGGGAGAAATTACACCAGGCGATATTACCGAAGAAATAGTTGCCGATCACCTCTATACCGCTGGTTTATCCGATCCAGATTTGCTGATCCGTACCAGTGGAGAGCTAAGAATCAGCAATTTTCTGCTGTGGCAGATTGCCTATTCTGAATTGTATATTTCAAACATTTTATGGCCCGACTTTCGGAAAAGGGAATTTTTCCAGACAATTTTAGCATATCAACAAAGAGAACGCCGTTACGGTATGGTGAGTGAGCAGGTTGAAAAAGGTATTCGAGTGAAATGTGTCTGTAATGGTTCAACAGCCTTATAAATTTTTAGTCATTTTTAATGTAAACGTCTCGGGATTATTACTCGTCCAAAGTTAGGAACTTTGATTTTTATTTTTTCGTTAAAATATTGTTAAGATGTGGGATAAAATAAATCACTCGTTTAAATCTCATGATTTGCTATTTTTCAGTAGTGAGAGAAGTTAAACTGGTCAATTTATTTAATTTCACTCTAAATAAGCTGCTTATTGGTATTGGCGATTCTGAAATACTGGGTCGCCTTTTTATTATTAGAGAAAATCATAAAATTTATATATGCGATCAAGACGGTGGATTCTTATCATTGCTTTGTTTGTAGCATTTACTGCGCTGGTAATATATCACGGTTGGAATTTATTCAAAGTCAATGAAAGAATTAAAAATTACGTACTTATTAAATTAAAGCCAGCCTTAGGTGGAGACTGCCAGATTGAGAAATTAGAAATGGCTCTGGGAGCAGTCCATTTAAAAAACGTAAAAATAAATTTTAAGGATAACAATTTTTCGCTCTGGGTTGAAGATATAAGGGTTGGTTTAAATTTAACAAGTGTAGTTAAGAATGGATTTCATCCACAAAAAATTCCACATGACATCCTTTTTATAAAACCTTATTTAACAATTCGATTTTTTCCTCGCATAAAATCTCAAAACAGTGCTTCAGATTTTTCTGTAGCAGGAGTTTCATCGGGTAAATATTGGGAGTGGTTTAAAAATATTGATTTTATTAAACGGATTACAATCTCAAAAGGTCGGATCAGTTACGCAGATTCTATTAATCATCACAAGGTACAATTGGCTCATGATGTTAATGGCTGGCTTAGTTCCAAGAATGGAGGAAATGTATCTGCCCGCTTAGTCGGGAAGGTTTTAAATTCTCCCAACTATAACCTTCTAATGACTGCGAGTATAGATGTGATACGAGCACGACTTGAGCTGTTTAATATAAAATTGAATAACTATAAATGGCAAGAAAAAATTCCAGTATTTATTCCCGATCATTTTAATATCAGGCAAGGCACCATTGATGGAACGATTTCATTGGCTAACAAGAAATCGAGTAGTAATGGATTTGACATTTGGGGCAAGGTTTCTCTCACTGACGGTTCATTTCAAATATCTAATAAGAACTTATATTTTGATAATATTAATATCAACGCTGAAATAAAAGAATGGAATCGCATCGTAGTAGAAAGCTCAAGCTTATTATTGAATGGCTCACCTTTTATCATTTCTGGTAATATTAAAAATCTCCTTGACCCTCGATTAGAGTTAACTTTAGAATCTAAAAATTTTAACATCAAAGAAAACCTGGATTATATGCTGCCTAAATCACGTATAAATGTTAGAGGATATTCGAATGTAGCTTTTCAAATAACAAGTACTTTTAATAATCCAACTGTTAAAGGACAGCTTTCTTGCTCCAAACTGGCCATAGATAACAAAGTACTTCACCAGTTTAAATCAAAATTCACATTTGAAGCTTCAATTTTCCAGATAAGGGGATTTTCTGGTCAGTTAGGAACATTAAAGCTCGATGGTGAGGGCAAAATAGATTTTTCACGAACAGAAGATAATGTTTCTTTTTCACTAAACAGCAGTGGCGAGATTTTTCCAGAATTAGTTAAATTACCTTTTCGTTCCTTGGACAGCAGCGCCAGTCAATTGCAAATCAGAGGAGGTGGAAATCTTACTCATCTTTCTGGAACTGTTGATCTTCGACTAAAGCCATTAAATCAGGATACAACTTTTCGATTCAACGGCGTTTTTAATATTGGCGAGAAGCAATTATCGCTTCGAGTAATTTCGCCTTCACATTATTTTATCGGAGAAGGATCACTTTTTTTATCGGAAAATCAGCAAAAATATCTTATTAAACTTAAAGATGTTCATAATTTATTATATGGAATTCCTGAGCTACAGAAATTATCCAAAATATTTAATTATAAAACCTCATTTACTCACATCGAGGGAGATCCGGCAAACTGGAGAATTACAGGAAATTATACCTGGATTGGGGAAAAAGATGAACCCAATCGAACCGCTAACATGACCTGTAGTATTAAATCGAAAGATGATACCCAGCATCTTTCTGCCAACATAAATATTTATAGCGGTGAAGAAAAATTTTACAGTAATCTAAATCTTATTCGGACTCCGGAGTATCTGGAAATAAAGAATTTTGACATTGGGAATCTCTTTTCCAGTAGTGGACGTATTCATTTATCAGATGACAATCAAATTGAAGCAAGTGTAATTTTGCCAAATGCATCTTTACAAAAGTTAGAAAGTCTTATATTCTGTAACAATGGCTTGATTAATCAGGGAAAGTGTTATGGAGCCATAGCAATAAGCGGTAACCTGAAATATCCACTGGTATCTGGTAAATTTGATTTTAGTGAAGTTAAGCTAAATAAGATTGGTTTCTATGATGCTGTTATGAATTTCCAGTTAATTAATAACCGGGTAATGTTAGATGAATTTAATATTAAACGTAATCAGCAGCTAATATTCAATTGCGATGGATTTTACTCTATTAACAACGATCAACTAAATTTTGATTTTACTGGCAAAGATATAGATCTAAATTCGCTAGTCACAACCATACTAAATAAACCGAGATTATTAGAGGGAAAAGGATCGGCTGAGATTAAACTACGAGGAAGTTTAAAACATCCAAAATTATATGGAAATGTGGATGTCGAACATGGGAAGTTGAGTCGTTTTTCTTATGATCAAATTATATTAGATCTGGGAGATGATCAATCTCTTGATTGGAATCATAATGCCGTAGACTCGGACACATTGGAAAATGGGGGCGTGGTATTCCAACGGATTTTAATAACTAAATTTGGACAATTTCAAATAGAGGGTCGGGGTGTAATTCCTTTTTCAGGTGAAATTCCAGCGGATATTGAATTAGATGGTAAGGGTAATATTCTATCAATACTGCCAGAACTGACTCCATTTTTTGTAGAGACTAAAAGCAAAGCAGATTGGGAAGTTAATTTAACTGGCCGGCCAAATAATTTAATTATTTCAGGTGTAAAACTGACACTATCAGAAGGATATTTAAAATTAAAAGATGTAGCAGAGGAAATAAAAGATATTGCAGCAATAATGGAACTGGAACAGGATGGGTTTTTAAATGTTAAATTTATAGAAGGAAAAATAAAGGGGAAAAAGTTTACGTTTCATAATTTTGAGTCTGTTCCTATATCGAGTGATGGAAACCTGGAATCCTTTTTAATACCAGAATTAGGTTTGAACTTAGGTATATTTACTTTGGAGACATCATTAAAAGGAATTCCTTTACATATTCCAGGATTAATGGAGAAAAGAGAAATCGGTCTTTTTATATTTTCAGGTAAAAGCGAACAGGAGAAATTTTATTTTGGAGGACCTTTAGATCAACCATTAGTTAGAGGAAAGATACAACTTCAAAATGCGAATTTTACATTTCCGTTTATTCCGGTTAAATCAACGCCTTCCAGGCCTGATCCAGTCGTCGAGGTTTTGAAGAAGATAGAATGGAATGTGACTGCGTTAGTTGGAAAGGATTTACATTATCAACGACAAATCCCAAGTGGTTTAGACAATGTGTATGTGGATTTGCTTATCGATGCTGGGATTGGGGGGTTACAATTTAACGGTATTTTAGACGAAAATAGCTTTGGTGTATTAGGCAGATTAGAATCATCTCGTGGTATGGTTGAGTATTTAGATCTGGATTTTCAGGTGGTCAAGGCCGGTATTGAGTTCGATAAAAGTACACTTCTACCTTTTATTTTTGGAGAGGCAAGAACAACAGTTACGGATTCTACTGGTTATCCGTATTATATTTATTTAACATTATTAACATTGGATGAAGAAACTGGTCATGCCCAAAAAAGAGGTCGTTTTGGAGAAATGGCTTTTCAACTCTCCTCAGATAATCCTAACTTAGGAGATACAGAAGGAGAGATATTAGCTTCACTGGGATATTCAGCTTCGAATATTCCAAAAATGGCAACAGATATTATTGGGATTAGTACAGATAATTTGGTGTTTCGTCCTCTCTTTCGTCCTTTTGAGCGACAATTAGAGCGAACTTTGGGATTGGATATGGTTCGATTCAGTTCACGATTTACGAGGAATTTAATTGAGATGAATCTTAGCGATGAACGAAACTTTCAGTTTAATTCGAAGCTATTTTTGTTGAGAAGTACAAAGTTAATAATTGGTAAATATTTAGCCGATCGATTTTTTTTCCTATATACCGGCCAATTAGAGGCGGGCATGGATTATCGCTATCAACAGGAAGGATTCGGATTTCGCCACACGTTGGGTTTAGAGTATAGAATTAATCCCGGTCTGTTGTTGCAAATGGAATATGACTATAATAGTCTGTTGTTATGGCAGAAAGACGACAAGAGAATCATCTTAAGACATTCATTTCCTTTTTAATGATTAGAAAAAATTATATTTGAATCATTTTTTTCTTTACAAAGTAATAAAAATTTCTTATTTTATACGTCTCTTTTATGGAGGTGATTTTAGAATGTATTGGAGTTATAAAAATAAAACTTGCATGGGGCTCGTAATTTGTTTTTTAGTTTTGTTAGCTACTCCATATTTTGCAGTTAGCCAGCACTCGTCTGTAAAAATCTTGGGGGTGACCGTTGAAGGACAGAAAACGGCAGATGCAACAATTATACAGATTAATTCAGGATTAACAGCAGGAAAAGAAATTACCAGCGATGATTTACAAAGTGCGATTAAAAATCTGTGGAGCCTTAATATTTTTTCGGATATTGAAATACTTTTAGATAAAGAGGTTGCAGGCGGTGTTTATCTAACCATTCGGGTCAAAGAATATCCTCGACTTGAAAAAATTGAGCTTGCTGGAAATAAAAAAATCAAAAAGGATGATATCGATAAAGAGCTTGATTTTTATAAAGGGCAGGTTGTATCTCCACATCATATAACAAAGGCACAAAGAAAACTTAAAAAATTATATGCAGAAAAAGGCTATCTATTAGCTGAGATAAAACCTGAAACCTATGACTCTGAAAAAGAGGGAAAGGTTATTTTGAGATTAAATATTGAAGAGGGAAATAAAATTCAGGTGGAAAAAATTAATTTTTTTGGCAATGAAAATTTTACTGACAGCAAACTGCGTAAGCAAATGAAAAAGACAAAAGAGGATAGATGGTGGCGAGGAGCAGATTTCGATCGCAAAGAATTTAATGAAGATTTAGAAAAGGTTGTTGAGTTTTATCGCAATGAAGGATTTCGCGATGCGGAAATTCTGAAAGATTCTGTTTATTATGACGAGAGCAAGAAAGACTTATTTATTGATATTACCGTTCGTGAAGGAGATCGTTATTACATTGGAGATGTTTCCTGGGAAGGAAATGAACTTTATTCTAATGAAATTTTGCAATCACAGCTCGGTTTTGAAAAAGGTGACGCTTATAATTTAGAAAAAATTCAGAAGGCAATATTAGAACGATTGGGTGCACTCTATTACGATGCAGGATATATCTATTCACGAATTGATCCAAAGGAAGTGCCTGTTGCTAAAGATACGGTAAATATTCACTTTATCATTAATGAAGGCAATCCAGTAAAAATTAATTTAATTCACATTGCCGGCAATACAAAAACTAAAGAAAAAGTCGTCCGACGTGAGCTTCGTATCAATCCTGGAGACACCTTCAGCAAAGCAGCCTTAGAGCGAAGTCAACGAGATGTTTGGGTGCTAAATTATTTTTCAGACGTTAAAATTGATTACTGGCCGGTTGATGAAGATAAAATCGATTTGAAGTTTACCGTAGAAGAAAAATCAACAGATTTGGCGAATATGTCAGCCGGCTGGAGCGAGCGGGATAAGGTGATCGGAAGTATTGGTGTGGCGATGAACAATTTATTTGGCAATGGACAGCGGCTCAGTTTTGATTGGAATTTTGGCAGATATTACCGTTCGTTTCAAATAAGTTTTACTGAACCCTGGCTGATGGATACACCCACTCTGGCTGGTTTCAGCTTTTATGACACCAATCGCGATCCGACCTACATCGGCTATCGCCAGAGAAGTAGTGGTGGATCAGTTAGATTAGGACGTCGTTTTCGCTGGCCTGACAACTATTTTCGTGGCGACTGGATTTATCGTCTGGATCGTACCGAACTATCGGAATTCTCTGATGCGATCAAAGATATAAATCCGCGAAATATTGTAGGGGAAGATTGGCCATTGCTCTCCAGCAGTGTTACCCAAATCATTAGTCGTAACAGTCTGAATAGACCAGAATTTCCCACAGAAGGTTCAGAAGTTTCCTTATCGATGGAGTTCTCTGGAGGACTGTTAGGAGGGAATGTTGGATATCATAAGTATATTCTTTCTGCAAGCTGGTTTACACCGGCGATATGGAAATTTGTACTTTATAACCATGCTATCGCTGGGTTTATTGATGGCTGGAACAAAAACTCTAAAATCCCGTATCTTGAGTATTTTTTCCTTGGAGGAGAGGGAATGTCTCGATCCACTCCATTAAGAGGGTATGATGATCCATTAGCCGGCTATGCTACATCTGAGGGTGGAAAAGTGTTGCTGAAATATACAGCAGAAGTTCGATTTCCGATTATCCCCAATCCTACCATGTTCGGATTGATTTTCGCCGAAGCTGGAAATACGTGGGACAATGTATCAGATACCGATCCGTTTGTTTTGAGAAAATCTGTCGGCATTGGTGCTCGAATTTTTATGCCAATGATTGGTATCATTGGATTTGATTATGCTTATGGTTTCGATTATTTTGATCCTGTAACTGGAAAAATGTTTGGTAGATGGAAACCACATTTCGTTTTTGGCAGGAGCTTTTAAGCCAAAGATAATTTGGAATGACTGATGGATTAGGATAAAATTAGTTGCTTATTTAAAACATAACAAAATGTTTCAAAAATAATTATGGAGGATAAAATGAAGTTTCGCAGTTTAACAACAGCCTTTTTTTCTATCATTATAATTTTATTATTTGCTGTTCCTGGCTTCAGTCAGAAATTGAAAATAGGGTATGTGCATTCACAGAAAATATTAGCAGAATATAAAGAAGCTATAGATGCCCAGAAGAAACTGGATGAGATAATTCGTCAATGGGATAACGAGGGTTTAGAAATGCAGCAACAGCTTCAGAAAATGCGTGAACAATATGATGCACAAAGCTTATTGTTAAGCGATACAAAAAAACGAGAAAAGGAACAGGAAATCCAAAATTTATTTCTCCAGCTTCAGAAATTTCAGCGTGATAAATACGATCCACAATCTGGTGAAGTTTTGAGAAAACAGCAGGAGTTCATCCAACCAGTATTAGATAAAATCAATGAGGTAATTCAGAAAATTGGTGAAGAACAACAATTCGATTACATTTTTGATACAGCAAATGGTGGTATTCTTCATGCCAGTAAAGAGCAGCCAGACTTAACCGATAGTGTAATCGAAGAATTAAACAAAGGACAGTCTGTCAAAAAAGAATCTTCAAAAGAAAAAGATAAATAAGATTGTTAGCCAGGAAAATACCGTTCTGAATTAATTTGCTAAAAGGTATGTTATGGAGTTCACGTTAGCCGAAATTGCGGAATTAGTGCAGGGCGTACTTGAGGGAGATGGTACGGTTCGTATTAACGGTGTGGCTAAGATAGAGGAAGCCGATTCTGGAAAAATTACATTTATATCTAATCCCAGATATGCGAAGTTCGTTGACACGACGAAAGCATCTGCTATTATAGTCAGCAACGACTTTCCAGAGAGGGACAAGCCGATAATTCGAACACAGAATCCTTATTTTTCTTTCCTTAAGGTATTAAAAGTTTTTCATCCAGAAGGGGAAAGTCTAACAAAAGGTATCCATCCATCTGCAATCATAGATAAAACCACAAAAGTTGGCGCTAATGCTCGAATTGGTGCTTACGTGGTTATTGATAGGCATTGCAACATAGGAGAGAATGTTATCATTCATCCAGGTGTTGTAATTGGACGAGAGGTTGAAATAGGGAATCGCACAACCATCTACGCCAATGTTGTTTTGAGAGAGCAAGTTCGAATTGGCAACAACGTGATTATTCATAGCGGAACGATAATTGGATCAGATGGCTTCGGTTTTGCGCGAGAGGGTGAGGTATATCATAAAATTCCACAAGTTGGTACTGTCGTAATCGAAGATGATGTGGAAATTGGTGCAAACTGTACAATTGATCGGGCAACTTTAGGGGAGACCGTTCTCCATAAAGGTGTGAAGCTGGATAACCTTATTCAGGTAGCTCATAATGTAGAAATTGGTGAAAACACCGTTATTGCAGCTCAAACCGGCATTTCTGGTAGCACGAAAATTGGAAGTAACGTTATTATTGGGGGACAGGTTGGATTTGTTGGACATATTAAAATCGGCAACAATACAACTATCGGCGCTCAATCTGGTGTTTCTAAAAGCCTGCCCCCAGATTCAGTCTATTTCGGTTATCCAGCACGACCAATTATGCAGGCGAAACGAGAGGATGTCGCCCTGAGGAAATTACCTGATTTGCTGAAGAGAATAGCTGCCATAGAGGAAAAGTTAAAGGATTGAGATAAAATAAATTACACAGTATAGTTTTATGATTCTTCATTTTTGAAAATCAACAAAATAAAAATGGGAAAATTATCTAATCTCACTCCTTAAATACTCTCTGGTCGTTTTTTAATATTAGTCCCTAAATCGTAAATTTCTTGCACAATGAGTAAGGTTTTTTTTGACCACGAATTACGCTAATCATGCTCTAGCCGGATACGCTGTGGCGCATTACTCAAATTACGGAAATCCGCTAGAGCGGATTAGTGAAATTCTTTTAATTGGCGTAAATTGGCGGTTTGTTTCTGGCTTGGCAAGTTATGGTAGACAAAAAAAATGTCGAGATTAAAATTTGAGAGTTGCTCCCCCTTTTAAAATACTGAGGTTATAAGCAACATTCTGTAATGGAGGTGAAATGTTAAAAAACCAGCGGACAATTAAGAAGTCTGTTTCTATCTCTGGTATTGGGTTGCATACAAGTAATCAGTCAACTTTAACTTTTAAACCAGCTCCAGAAAATACTGGAATTCGTTTTAAACGTACAGACATTAACGATTGTCCTGAGATATTGGCAGATATCGAGCATGTGATGGATATTTCCCGAGGAACAACTATTGGACAAAATGGTACCGTTATTCATACAGTTGAGCATGTATTAGCAGCAGTGGCTGGATTAGAGATCGATAACATTCTGGTCGAATTAACAACTAATGAACCCCCTGTCCTTGATGGGAGTTCTTTATCATTTGCTGAAATTCTTTTAAAAGCAGGTTTTGAAGAGCAGAACTCTCCCAAGGACTATATCATTATTGAAAATACAATTGTCTACCATAATGAGGAACGAAGAGTGGATATCGTCGTTGTACCATCCGATCAATTCCGGATTACTTTTATGGTAGATTATCAAAATCCTGCTTTAGGTACACAATATACATCTTTATATTCACTTGAAGAAGAGTTTGTCACAGAATACGCACCAGCAAGGACATTTTGTTTTCTTCACGAAGTTGAAATGCTGAAAGAACAGGGACTAATTAAAGGAGGGAATGTTGATAATGCAATTGTCATTATCGATCGTAATATAGAAGAAAGTGAATTTGATCGATTAAAACGTCTGTTCAAGATTCCCAATGACACTATTTTGGGAGAAAATGGTATTTTGGATGGAAAACAATTACGGTTTTACAATGAACCAGTTCGACATAAGGCGCTGGATTTAATTGGAGATTTGGCTTTGTTGGGCGCTCCTCTTATTGGGCATATCATGGCTGCTCGTTCTGGTCATGCCGCTAATGTTGAATTGGTCAAAATGTTGCGAAAGGAATTTGAGAAAAAAAAGATCACATCCAAATATCAGCAACGTGCCCCCGGCAAAGGTGTGATTCTCGATATTAATGCAATTCAAACGATTTTGCCTCATCGTTATCCATTTTTACTCGTAGATAAGATCATCGACCTGGTTCCCAGAGAACACGTTGTGGGAATTAAAAATGTTACAGCTAATGAACCTTTCTTCATTGGTCACTTCCCGGGTCGTCTGATCATGCCGGGTGTGTTAATAATTGAGTCGATGGCTCAAGTTGGCGGAATATTATTGCTCGATTCTGAAGAAAATCCTGGCGAGAAGTTGGTCTATTTTACCGGGATTGATAAGGTTAAATTTAGAAAACCAATTGTTCCTGGCGATCAATTACGTTTTGAATTAGATATGCTTCGTTATCGTCGATCGATCTGTAAAATGACCGGCAAAGCTTTTGTTGAAGATGAACTGGTTTGTGAGGCTGAATTATCCGCAGCCGTTGTAAATAGGTAGTATATATTATTAAAATAAAGAAAATTGATAGGAGTAATTCTTTGACAAATACCCATCCTACTGCTATTATTGATTCCGAAGCACAAATTGATGACGATGTTTCTATTGGTCCATATTCAGTGATTCAGAGTGACGTCATTATTGGTCGTGGTTGTCAAATTGGTTCTGATGTATTTATCCATTCAGGCACTCGAATTGGTAATAATTGTCGAATTTTTAAAGGAGCAGTGGTGGGTACCGATCCCCAGGATATTAAATATGCAGGCGAAAAAACTACTTTAGAGATCGGTGAAGAGACAACAATCAGAGAATTTTGCACTTTAAACCGAGGTAGTGCTCACAGATTGAAAACAGTTATCGGAGCTAAATGTTTTTTAATGGCGTATGTACATGTAGCTCATGATTGTTTGATTGGGGATCATGTAATTCTAGCAAATGCAGTGAACATGGCTGGTCATGTCATTATTGAACCGTATGCTTCGGTTGGTGGGTTAACCCCAATCCACCAATTTGTAAGAATAGGGAAGCATTCATTTATTGGTGGTGGATTGAGAGTACCAAAAGACGTTCCACCTTACATTTTAGCAGCCGGTGAACCACTTAAATATGCGGGTATTAATCACATCGGTTTATCACGACGTGGCTTTTCCCCAGAATTAATTATGCAGTTACGACGGGCATATAAATTAATTTATAAATCAGGATTAAATACATCACAGGCTGTAACCAGGATCAAAGAAACAATGGAGCTAACCACAGAAATTAAGGACATCATTGATTTTATCAACTTAAGTGAACGTGGTATTATTAAATAATATCCATTTGAAAAAATAGCATAAGCTTCCAGCTTGAGAAATAAACCTTAGCCAAGTTCATATTTTTGGTTGCAAGCAGGATGCTTGTGATACGGAAATCCCGTTTTTACAGACGGATTATAAATAGTGTTTATTTAAAAGATCCAGACTGTAGAATAACTCGAGCCATCGGATGGTTTAACGACAAATTAATTAGATAAACTTAAACACACCTGGCATCCTTCAGATGACCATGGTCTACGGTTTTTCAGACAGAAATTAATAAAAGTGATATGAGTAATTGGAGATTTCTAAATACAGGAGCCAAAGACGGTTATCATAATATGGCTATAGATGAAGTGTTAGCCAAAATAAGTGTTCCGCAGGATAAGCGGTCTGTGTTTAGAGTCTACCGGTGGCATCCTTATGCCATTTCTCTGGGTTATAACCAGGCATCCAATGATCTCGATCTGGAAAAATGCAGACATGATAATATCGATGTGGTAAGACGTCCTACTGGTGGAAGAGCTGTTTTACATGCTGAAGAGATCACTTATAGTGTTATTGTATCAAAAGAATCTGAATTGTATTCTTCAGATATTCTAACGACCTATAACCTGATAAACAAAGGGATATTAAAGGGACTTCAGTTGTTTGGAGTGAAGGCTGAATTAGTCGAACGTCCCACAAAGGAATTAGTAAAAAGCTCTGACAATAAAAGCAAAGTTCCCTGTTTTTCGAATGCTACCAAATATGAAATCACGTATCAGAATAAAAAACTGGTTGGGAGTGCACAAAGAAGGTACGAAAACTCTATTTTACAACATGGTTCGATATTAGTTGGTGCCTTTCATCTGAATCTTGCTGATTACATCGCCGCTTTAAAAGGACCCCGTATTGAAAAATTCAGACAGGCATTGGAAGAAAAAACTGTTTCTATTTCTCAAATATTATCGAAACAAATTAATTATGATAAAATCATCTGGGCAATAAAGACAGGATTCCAACAAAATTTTGACATATATTTTTTTGAAGGTCAATTAACACCTCGGGAATATTCAGAGGTACAAAAATTGGTGAAAAAATACCAGAAATTAGGAGGTAAAGAAACATGAAAATTAAAACAGCTTTAGTCCTATTAGTAATTTCGCTATTTGCGATATGGTGTGGAACTGCATTTGGTCAGGATTACAAACTGAGTGAAATAATAATTCCACCTATTAGTCCAGACAATCCTGAATACGAAACGCAAGTAAATGAAAATTTAGATACGGCGGTTGATCCGCTATTAGATTTTTTAGGATTTTATACTGGTGGCGGCTTATATCATACAGCTAAAACACATGGATTGGGAGGTTTTGATGTAGGACTCCGCGTTGTGACCATGATGGTTAGCGATGATCAGAAACCAATTCTTCCTAATGCTGATCCCAATATTCCCGGGGCATACGGAGGACTTTTTAAGGATTTTAACCTCTATGCATTACCTTTGCTTCAGGTTAGTATTGGTTTGCCTGGTAATCTGGATGCTATGGCACGATTTTTTTCAGCCGAAGTTGGCGGAGGTGATGCCAAGGGAAGATATACTTTGATTGGATTAGGAGCAAAATATGGCTTAATCCAAAATATAGCACTACCTCGTGTATCTTTAATAGGTATGTATCATTATTTAGATACAGATGCTAATTTTGACTTTGGCAAAGTCCACAGTATAAATGCTGCTGCCATAATCAGCAAAGGTATCCTATTTTTTGATATCTATGGCGGACTTGGTTTTGATTACAATACCATAGAAGTAAATTTAGAGCTCCCGGGATTAGGACCTGTGGTCAAGAAGTATAATAAATCAAATTTTAGGGGAGATGTCGGAGTCAAAATTAAGCCAATTCCGCTGTTGTTTATTCACGTCGATTACAGTTTTGGAAAAGTGCAAGGTTTTAACGTAGGTTTGGGCTTGAATTTTCTATAATAAAACTCTGCGCACCTCTGCGGTCGCAGTGAGTTCTTCATTAGAAAATATGTGGATAAGAAATAGACTTAAAGAGGGGAGACAGGATAGTAAACTGTTCCCTCATAATTTTTATTTTATCTATACTTATCTATTGAAAATTTAGATAATTTTAGTATGTTACTTTTTGGAGAATTAAATGGAAGCAGTAATACGACTTATCATTGGGTTGGGTATTTTGGTGTTTATCCATGAATTAGGCCATTTTATTTTAGCCAAGATAGTGGGGATTCGAGTTGAACGATTTTCATTAGGTTTTCCACCTCGAATCATTGGTAAAAAGATTGGAGATACTGATTATTGTATCTCCGGCATACCACTTGGTGGTTATGTTAAAATGGCAGGTATGATCGACGAGAGCCTGGATAAGGACTCAATCAAGGGAGAACCCTGGGAATTTATGTCAAAGCCAATTTATCAAAGGTTTCTGGTAATACTTGCCGGACCGGCCATGAATATATTGCTGGCAATTTTGTTATTTGGTACTATTGCCTATATTGTTGGATTAAAAGAACCAATGGGTGTTTCTGTTGGAGAAATAGAATCGTCTAAAATAGCTGTTGAAACAACATTACAGCCAGGGGATAACATCATTTCAATTAATGATCAACCTGTTAAAAAATGGAGTGACGTGGAATTATTAGCTCGGAAGATGGATAATATTACAGTTACTTATGAAAGAGACGGGCAGACATCTTCAACGACTTTTTTGTCTACTTATATCGACAGTGTTGAAAGAACATTACCCCCAGTAGTTGGCAGCCTTCAACCGGACTTCCCGGGCATAAAAGCAGG
>SMTZ1_10000620_pt1 | contig 39057 bp, 31 predicted proteins | sample DeeMarSWOR136_30_FD_25667 | JGI IMG/M metagenome (IMG submission 25667)
GGCGAAAGAGACGGAATACCTGCCCGAGCCGCCTGAATCGGTAGAAGTCGGACCCAGCAGTAATGCCCCTTCGCCGGATTACATCTGGATTCCCGGTTGCTGGATATGGCACTCTGGACGCTATGCGTGGCGGCCCGGCTATTGGGCCGCTGTTTACCCCGACTGGGTCTGGGTGCCTGCCTACTATACCTGGACGCCGCGTGGATATATCTATGTGAGTGGTTACTGGGACTACACTGTAATCCATCGGGGAGTTTTGTTCGCGCCGGTTTTTTTTCCGAGGGTGCACCTTGGGTTGACCTTTGCGTTCTCGCCCGGCTTTGTGATCGACCTGAACATTTTTAATGACGCCCTTTTCGTGCGACACAGGTATCACCACTATTACTATGGCGATTACTATGCGCCCAGGTATTACACAAGGGGAATTTATCCTTGGTTTTCGCTGCATGCGAGAAGGGTTGTCTATGATCCCATCTATGCCCATCAACGCTGGTATCATCGTAACGATAAGGACTGGGAGAATCGCCTGGAGGCAAGATTTCGCGACCGTCGCGAACACGAAGGATCACGACCGCCCCAAAGCTTTGATCACCGCACAGGGCCTGACACGAGAGGCACATCATCACAACCCGCACGGCCCAACACTGTTACGCCGCTTGACCCTGACCGAAAAACCAAGGTCATTGCATCCCGCTTCCGGCCCTTGAGCGAAAGAGAGCGGAGGGAGTTCACGCAACGGGAAAAAGAAATTCGCACCTATCAAAAGGAACGTCAGGGTCGCGAGACCCAACGGCAGAATATGCCGGCGCAAAAGGCTCTGGAAAAACTGGAACCAAACAAACAAAAGCTTTCCAGATCTCCAATTATGGACAGGTCAAACAGGAAAACGATTCGAAAAGAAGCCCCTCCCGCGCAGCAAAAGTTGCCAAAACCGAACCCGAATGTTGAGCCCCTGATGAGACAAAAGGATTTGTCGCTCTCGTGGGACAAGCCTCAAAACCTTGGAGATAGGGAGCAGAAGCCCGAGGTCAGGGGGGTGAGGCCAATGGACAAGATCAAGAAATCAGGAGACAGGCATGAGCAGTTGGAGGCCCTCATGCAGAAGCCCAATGACAGACAACAAAGAGGGGATAGCAGCAGGCAGAGGTGGAATGAAAGATAAAGGCTGAGGGAACCAGAGAAGCGCTGAGGGTCTAAAACACTATATCAGGCAAAGTAGTATCCGCAGGGCCATTTCTGGCCCTGCCTTTCCTTTTCTGAGGTTTCTGCTCTGGGTCTATGCCCCGGATAATGGCTTGCCAAGCCTTCTCTCTTTGTGGCGCAAAAGCAAATCAATTGCATTGGCAGCGCTAGCAAAAGAGTAATAAATGGGAAGCTCAGAGGAGACACACTTTTGTGCGAAGGAGTAAACTTTTTTCGCCAGTTCCGGCAAAATATCCGTTCGAACTACAACAGCTATTGGCTTAGAAGCCGCTCTGCTTTCTTTCAGAATCCCATCAACGATCTTATACATGCGGTGCATTTCGCTTAATTCCACCCAGGCTAAGTTCGGAAACCAGATTAAGAAGTCGATCCCTTCCCATTGCAGGATAATGCGAACAGTTCTCAGAAATTTTTCAGATTCCATTGTGCTTTGTGAATAGTCTATAGGGTTGCGCAAAATATTTCCTGCAAGCGGGGTAAATTCGCCTATCAGATTTCTTATTTCCTGAGGGAGCGGTGGAACCTTTAGCCCTGTCCTTTCAAATTCATCGGTTATAAGAACACTGTTGCCACCGCCATCACCTATCAATGCAACCCTCCTGCCCTTAGGAGGGTCCATAAAACTCAGGGTGACCAACGAATCGGCAAGTTCTTCAAGCGAGTGCACGTGAATTATGCCCACGTGCTTGCAGAGTGAATCCCAGATCACTTCACTTCCAGCAAGGGCTCCTGTGTGACCGGCAGCTGCTCTGGCACCCCCTTCAGTGCTTCCTCCTTTGAGCAATACTATGGGTTTTGCTCTCGCTGCCTTCTCCACCATTTGGCGAAATCTTCTACCGTCCTTGAGTCCCTCGATGTATAAACCTATTATCTTAGTTTCGGGATCAGCCGCAAGATAGTCGAGAAAGTCGGTCTCGTTGAGATCACAGGCATTGCCATAACTCACAACTTTGCTAAATCGAACGCCTCGTGACATTATTTGATGTATCAGGCCACCGGCATTACCGCCGCTCTGGCTAATAAACCCCACCGGACCGCTTTCCTTGGGAAAATCCATGTTGAAAGAGATGCGTGATCCCGGACAGTAAATGCCCATGCAGTTAGGACCTAGAATCCGAATCCCGGTTTTCCGCGAAAGTTCAGCCAGTTGAGCTTCCAGCCTCACTCCCTCTTGTTCACCGGTCTCACTAAAGCCTGCGGTGCAGAAATGAACAGCCTTTACTCCCTTGTGAGCACATTCCTCAATAAGGCCCGGGGCCGCTTTTGCCGGCACAGTGCTGATTACATAATCAATATTCTGGGGGATATCCGCAAGCCTTTGGTAGACCTTGATTCCCCTAATCTCACCGCCCCTTGGATTTACCAAGTAGAGCGGCCCTTCAAATTGAAATTCCAGAAGAGCGTTCAAGAAAGTTCTGGTCCAATGCTCGGGATTATTCACTGTAACCCCGGCAAGGGCAATGGAAGTGGGGTAGAAAAGCGGCTGTAAACCCCCATCGCTAAAATATGACGTATTTCCCAACTGAGGTCCTTTCTCCAAAAAACCGTGTGATTAAAGGGGCTCTAAAAACCATCTGTTTATTAATGTTTTTGTTCACGTAGAATTAGTGCATGGTTCAGGGCTTTGCAAGACAAAAATCTCAGAGTCCTGACTGTCTCGGCATAACTAGCTCTTATCCGATTTACTGTACATTGACAGGTTCGTCGGTAAACAACGTCTCATTCTCCGTATAAGGGATTGCATGGTTCACAATTATTGCCAAAGTGGCCCTGGTTATCATCGAATGTCTTTATAGATTTCAATTGGAATACCTAAAGATTCCGAGATCTTATTTTGCTGGTGTCATACCATAAGCCGCCGGCATTGCCGATTGTGTTTGACTAAAACTCACTTGATTGTGTATGATGGAATTTACAATAATCATCGTAATATCAATTGGTTAGGATGTCATATACCGTGATTTTTTTAATAGGTGATTAGGGGGCATTGATCATGAAAAAGAACCTCATCGTTTATGCATCAAATACGGGCAACACAGAAAAAGTAGCAATAGCATTGAAAGACAATTTCAGCCGTTACGGGTGGGAATGCACATTAAAGAAGTTGGCGAAAGACTATGATGTTGAAAATCCGGATTTCGATTTTGGTGACTATGATTTTGTGTGTATCGGTTCCCCGGTGAATGCGGAATTACCACTGCCTCAAGTGAGAAAGGTAATGACATCGAGACCTCATGCAGATCAAAAAATTGTTCCTGGCCCCAAATGTGGAATAGTCTTTTGTACTTACGGCGGGATACACCTGGGCCGGAAAGAAGCCGAACCTGCTCTTAAACTTCTCGAACTGGAATTGGAGCATTTATCATTTAAGGTTATCGGCTCTCTGGCAATACCCGGGAGCATGGGCGATAGATACAACCCCAACTGGTATCACGGAAAAAGCTCGGTGAAAACCCTCAACAGTAGGAGATATTATAAAACCCGGGGCAAGCCTTGGACACAGTGCTTAAATATTAACCCCGTCCGCCTGCGACAGGGTGTTAACGCGAAAATAGCGTCAGGGCTCGACACTTCTTGTTCCTTTTTTCTCATTATCTGACATTTGGCAAATCCGCCCGGTCTTCCAGCAAAAACGCTCCAGGGCCTCTCTGAGCGCCCCGTTGATAGGAAGGCAGCGATATCCTATGCCTGGATCCAGCGATGCTATGCGCATAAAGCTTTCCTGATACACGGGAGCATCTAAGGTCTCAGAAATACCACTCTCAACCTCATGAACAGCCTCAGGGGGCCTTTCCTTCATAACCTTGCAGGCTGAGAACTCGAGATTCCCAAGTTTATTTCTTCGAAATGCAAATCCGAAAAGTCGGCATACCAGAGGTCGGAATCCATAATAAGAGCACCTGCCAATTCCCGGAAAACCGGGGTTCGCCCGGTAGAGCACACATTTGAAATCGTCCTGATTTCTTTTCTTTTCCAGTGCAATTAAAAGCGCTTTTTCCTCTTTCCTCCGGTAAATCTCTTCCGCTAAAGGAAGGGTTTCAAGAACGGTAGCCTCGACCTTAGGGCTATCGCAACAGGCACCACATAGGGAAGGGCAACGAAGCCCAAAGGCTAACCCCAGGCGCGCCGTCTGTTGATCAATCTCCTGGTAAAGTCGGATAATAGAAAATAGAGATTCACTCCTCTGCCACCGGGATATCCATCCATATCTTATACGGTTGAGATCGAAAGTTTCAAGATTAAATCCGCGAGCAGCTGCCTCTATTGCTCCTGTCGATTTGAGATTGAAATCCGCGTCGATAGCGGCTCGCGGCTTGAGGTTTGGCTATCTTTATCATACATCCAGTTTTTTATACCGAATGCCGGGACAAGATACAGGAAATTCCTTATTGGGTGAGCCCTTGAAGGCGTGGCAGCACCCTTTATTTTCCACATCCCGGTTGCAATTGGATGCCGATTTGCGATTGACGCGCAAGACAGAACTCACTATACGTAAATTTATAGAAAGGAAGTTTATATTAAATGATTAGATACAGAAACAATAAGGAGAACATAGGAAGATGAGTAAATCCAAATACGAGAAGTACCTTGTAAGGAATCCGGTTCGCCAGGGCGATAGAAAGGGAACAGGATTCACTAATCCTGCACTCTCATATCTGAATAACAATCTTGTTCCTGGATGCAACATTTTTCTTGACTATCGTTGGCTTGTGGCAATGCCTGAGCCCAACCCTCTTATCCCGGAACATTCACACGACTTCGATGAGATTCTTTTGCACATCGGCTCTGACCCTGACAATCCGGAAGACCTCGGTGGTGAAATAGAGGTGGGCGTAGGAGGTGAGTGCCTCAAGTTTGATACAACTTCGGCACTATATCTGCCTAAAGGGACGGAACACGGTCCCTTCACTTGGAAAAAGTTCACTAGACCGCACCTGCAGATGGCGATAATACTCGGTGCCGGAACTGTTGCGACGGCGAGGCCGGGCGGCAGGACATAGAGAAATCACAGAGCTCAATCCAAACCCAGCAATTTAGATGGGATCAGCCTATTTCTTACCTTGACGGTTCCAGAGATAACCTAATCAACGGTCTCCTTATCCAAGGTCTTCCAACGAGTAGGTTTCGAAACCCTGAAGAGCTTTCTCACCACCGGGGTGTGGCAGGGATTCTGGAATTCAGGACTCATGGTGTTTTTATTGGAGAACCGTGTCAGGACAAACCCGTGGTTCCTCAGGAATTAATTTCAGATCGTAAGAGACAAGTTCTTTTTAGTCTTGAAAAGAACGCCCAATGCACTAAAATATAAAGCCCTCAGCTTTTATCCGTTAACAAATTATTGCAAGGAAGCGGTCATGAAGGGATTTTTTCAACGCGTTCTGGCTGTAGATCTAACAAATCGACCCCGGAAAATCGCATCATCCTCGCCCTTGGTCCGGTCACCGATAGCGCTCTCTATGGTTCATGCCGCCATGGCCTGTTCACAAAATCTCCTTTAACTGGCTTCTTTGGAGAGTCTTATGCTGGTGGGCGGCTGGCGGTGCCAATAAGCCGCACCGGGTATGATGCCATTATTGTCGAAGGGGCCTCACCAGATCCTGTCTGGTTGGAGATTGCAGACAGGAACGTCACGTTCCATGATGCCGCTGATCTGTGGGGTAAGGACACCTATGCCACCGAGGATGAGATTAAGCGGCGGATCGGAATCCCTGATGCAGGGGTTATGGTGATTGGGCCTGCCGGAGAAAAGCGAGTTCGGTTTGCGGTGGTGGAGAATGATTACTGGCGCTCATCAGGAAGGACGGGTATGGGCGCTGTTCTAGGTTCTAAAAAGCTCAAGGCTATTGCCTTTCACGGCGAGCGAGCTCGTCCCGTTGCTGACCCGGAAGGTCTCAAGGACTTTGCCAGAGACATCCTTACTGCCTACAAGGATCATCCCGCGGCGAATACCTACCGTAACCACGGAACTCCTATGATGGTAGCACTGTTAAACAAGGCAGGCGGCTTTCCCACGAGATATTGGTCCCAGGGAAGATTTGACAAATGGCAGCAGATTAGCGCTGAGAGCATGGTGGATACCCTTCATCCCCGTTCCCGAGCCTGTAAGACCTGCTTTATGGGCTGCGGTAAGTACATTGAAGTTCAGAAAGGACGCCACCGCGGCCTTAAACTTGAAGGCCCCGAATACGAGACTATCTACTCCTTTGGGGGGCTTTGCCTCATTGATAGCTTAGAGGAGATCGCCTATCTCAACGATATCTGCGATCGCTTAGGGATAGATACCATCACTGCCGGAAACCTGGTGGCCTTTGCTATTGAGGCCTCCAAACGAGGGAAGATACCCGACCACTATGACTATGGCGATCCTGATCTAGCTGCCGATCTCCTGCACAAGATCGCACGACGAGAGGGCATTGGTGATCTCTTAGCTGAAGGAATCAAGACGGCCAGCAGTGAGCTAGGGTTGGAGGATATTGCGGTGCACGTAAAGGGTATGGAACCCGCGGGGTATGATCCACGGGCTTTAAAGGGGATGGGATTGGCCTATGCGGTGAGCGATCGAGGAGCCTGTCATCTCCGGAGCACCTTTTACAAGGCGGAGCTAGCGGGCCTTATTGAGCCATCCCAAATCGAAGGTAAGGCGGAACTCTTTCTTGATTTCGAGGATCGTTGCACCCTCCATGATTGTCTCATTGTGTGCCGGTTTTATAGGGATTTCTACATGTGGGATGAACTCGCAACGATCATAGGGCTTACAACGGGGATGGAGCTGGATCATTCCGGGCTTCGGGGTCTTGCACAGCGTGTCACCAACAAAACCCGGCGGTTCAACGAAAGGGAAGGACTCACTGCTGACGATGACCGACTTCCCTATCGGCTTGTCAATGAAACCCTCGAAGACGGCCAGGGAATCACAGAGACAGAAATGGAGGCACTCACTCAGGATTACTATAGGTTGAAGGGGTGGGGCGAGGATGGAACTCCCCAGTAAGTGGAGGTCTAACTAGCCACTGGAACAGGTTTGTATGGGAATGATCTTTCGAGTACTGAGCCAAATTTTCACGTATTCATCAAAAAGATCAGAATATCATCTCAGTCAAAAGCCTTTGATATATATGACCTTTCCGGGTTCTCCCCTGTTGCGGGTAATTGCTATTGAGGTGCAATTCCCAAGGTATCTTAAATGCTGAAATATGGTTTTCTGATCACTTAAGGTAAACATCGGCGCTTCCGTCCACATCAGAAAGGAGGGCCTCTTGTCGTTTGAGGATTTCGGCGACCTCCTTCTCGCATTTCTCTACGAGATGTCGATCTGCACGTTCTCGGATGGGAAATTCTCCTCTAGAAAGGGTCCTCAAAAGGGCTGCTTGTTTTGGCCAATACCATGGCTATCTGATAGCTTCCACATGGTCTTTCACCTCGCTTATGTCTTCAAATCCTCATCAAAATTCGGGCGTTCCCAGTCATAACGATTTCGTATTACTTGCAGACGGATCGACGTCTCCGTGTGCGTGATCCCCTCGATCTTATTGATCCTTTCCAAGAGGTGCCGGAGCTCCTCCTGTGATTGGAGGCTGAACTCAAGATCGAAATCGGCTGCACCGGTAGTGTGTGCAATATACCATAATTCATTGATGTTTTTTAATGCCTGAATGACTTGATCCGTTTTCTTGACATTGATTTTGACTTTCATATTGCCTAGCATTTCGTGCTTCCGCTTATTAATGAGCTTTGGCAGGTTACCGACGGCGATGACCTTTATAAATTCCTCTTCAATCAGTCTTTTCAGGCGCTTTCGAACGGTCGTTTCAGAGATATGCAATCCCTTCGCAATCTCCGTGTTCGGCATTCTCCCGTCTTCCTTCAACAGGCGAATGATCTGGGTATCAATCCTGTCGATGGTCTCATTCATTCCGGCCCCCATCTTTCCGTTTTTCGATTTTTTTCTGTTGACATTCGAACTGAATTCCCTTATGGAGAACGAATACTGTAAAATACCTTATTTAGAATAAATTTCAAGACGAATATCGAACATTTCCATGCCTTCTGTATCCATGGGGGATTGGTTATGGTTTCGGGTACCTTCACGGCTGCTGTGTCAGTGAATCCTCCTGCCGATCATGAGACGTATGAAGATGCCACGGTGTTTCACGGGTTTTTCAATACTTTCTTATTGAAGGTCCACCATACCCAAATATTCACCAACCAGCAACCTTTAGGGAAATCCTCGCCAGTGGTGAGCCTCAAGTAAATAGGCTTACCAAAAATAAAGCTGCTTTATAAGGGGAAACCTGCTTCCATTCTTCCCTTTTTTGTGAGCCATCTGCTTTAGAATCCTAACCAAGCAGGAGATCGGCCCATGCGTATTTTTGAAGAAGAGCATCAAACGGATTACAAAGGAAGGGACATCAAGGCAGCCCTGGCGGAAGCGCAAGAGATGGTGGATACCATCCTCACGCCGCCGGATCAAACACCGCTCGAAATCCGTGAGGAAATTGCCCGGAAGACCGTTCGTAACTTCCGCGACCATATTAACAAAGGCTTTCTGGAGTATCGTAAATCCGTGACAGAAGCCACCAATTTTGCCATAACCGAGTGGACCGGCAAGGGCTCCGTCCTGATTGATGCGCTGAATCGGGAGTTTTTGGATGTTCTCGGCGGATTCGGACTCTATTCATACGGGATTCGCCACCCCAAAATCGTGGCAGCCGTCAAGGCCCAGCTGGACCGATCTCCCCAGTACAGCCAGGAAATGCTGGACCCCTTAAGGGCCCAATTGGCCCGGGTGCTCGCCCTCCTGACTCCCGGCAAGATCCAGTACGGCTTCTTTGCCAACTCAGGCACCGAGGCGGTCGAAGGCGCAATGAAGCTGGCCAAACTGTATACTGGACGCAAGGGTTTCATCGCCATGCTCAAGGCCTTTCACGGCAAGACCCTCGGCTCGCTCTCCCTGATGGGAAAGAAGGTGTTTCGACAGCCCCTGCTTCCGCTCCTGGAAGGTGTCAGGCATGTCCCGTTCGGCGATGCCGACGCCGTGGAACAGGCCCTGGCCACGGCCAAAGCCGTGGGGGATGATATTGCCGCTGTGGTGGCCGAACCGATCCAGGGTGAAGCCGGGGCCGCGGTCCCGCCCGATGATTATTGGCCGCGCTTGAGGGAGATCTGCAACCGCTACGGCGTTCTTCTCATCGCCGATGAGGTCCAGACCGGCATGGGACGCACCGGCGAGATCTTCGGAGTGGATCACTGGCACGTTGCGCCCGACATCATATGCCTGGGCAAGGCCCTCGGAGGGGGGGTGGTCCCTATCTCGGCCTTTCTTTCCACCCCCAAGATATGGGAATGCATGGAGCCCAATCCCTTCATGCACACCACAACCACCGGCGGCAATCCCCTAGCCTGTTCAGCGGCGCTGGCAGCCATTACGGTTCTTTTGGAAGAGGACCTGGCGGGTCAGGCCAAGTCCAAGGGCAAATACATGTTGAAACACCTGAGGGATCTCCAAAACCGATACCCGGGTGTCTTGGCCCATGTACGGGGACTTGGTCTTCTCATCGGCATGGAGTTTCCGACTGACGGCATCGGGTACAAGGTGGCGGCGGGGCTCTTTTCACGAGGCGTCTTGACCGCGGGCACCCTCACCAATGCACGGAACATCCGCATCGAACCGGCCCTCAATGTCCCCCAGGAAATCCTTGACGAAGTCCTGAGCCGGCTGGAGGATGTCTTCAAGACCATTGAACGCCCCAGAAGAATAGAACCCATGAATCTCTATGCCGGCCAGGTACTCCACGTGGATCTGAAAAAACAGGAAATCGAGGGAAAACCCCTTAATAAAGAATGGCTCAGGGATTATATCGGCGGTTGGGGACTGGCCGTCAGGATATTCTGTGACCTGGTGGATCCAAAAATCGATCCCCTATCCCCCGAAAACGCCATCGTCATCATGACGGGACCCCTCTGCGGCACCCTGGCCCCGACCGCCTCCCGCACATGCCTGGTCTCCAAATCACCCCACACGGGCACCATTTTTGAATCCAATGTGGGTGGTGCCTTCGGGCCGGAACTCAAGTTTGCGGGTTATGACGGGATCGTCATCACCGGTCAGGCCAGCCGACCCGTGGTCTTGCGTATAGAGGACAATAAGGTCACCCTGGAGAATGCCGAATCGGTCTGGGGTAAAGGGATCTTTGACACCGAGGCATGGCTGGAGGAAAAGGTGGGTTTCGGCGTCAAGTCTCTCTCCATCGGACCGGCTGGCGAAAACGGGATCACTTACGCCTGTGTAGGCTCAGAGGCCTACCGACAGATGGGGCGCGGGGGTTCGGGGGCCCTTTTTGGGAACAAGAAACTCAAGGCCATCGCATGCAAAGGGACGGGGGGCGTTCAGGTGGCGGAGATGGGCCTATTCTGGGGGAAAGTGACCGAGCACAAGGAATCCAATCTTCTGACCGATGACAACTTATGGGCCAAGACCGACGGCACACCGATGTTGATCGACTTGACCAATGAGCTGGGCATTCATCCCACACGAAATTTTACCCACGGCGTCAATCCCCATCACCACAGACTGGACTCCGAGGCCATCAAAGAGGTCAAGATCGGCGACAGGGCCTGTGCGTCCTGCCCCCTGGGGTGCGGCAATTTTACCTCGGTCAACGGCATAGAGATGGAAGGGCCGGAATACGAAACCCTCTGTCTAGGCGGATCCAACTGTGAAATAAACGACCTGGAACAGATCGCGCGCTTTAACCGGCTGTGCGACGACCTGGGCATGGACACGATCTCCGCCGGCAACATCATCGGTCTGGCCATGGAAATGACACAGTCCGGGGTTCATGATTTCGGATTGGCCTTTGGAGAGCCGGACGCCTATCTTGCCGTCCTCTCCGAGATCGCCCGACGATCCACCGAGCGGGGAAAAGACCTGGCCCTGGGCGCGGCCAAGCTGGCCGCCAAATACGGCATCCCGGAGCAGGCGGCCCAGGTCAAGGGTCTGGAGATGCCGGCCTATGATCCGAGGGGCAATTACGGGATGGGGCTCGCATATGCCACCAGTGAAAGGGGCGCCTGCCATCTCCGGGCCTTCACCGTCTTGTCGGAAGAACCTTTCAAGCTGAGGGCCTTGACCCGTGACGTCATTGACCAGCAAAACAGAAATGGGGCCAAGTGGTCTGTCTCTTTTTGTGATTTCTGGGGATCCGTCAACACGGAAATCATGGCCGATCTCCTCACGGCCGGCCTCGGCACCCAGGTCTCGGCCCTGGACCTGGAAAAGGCTGGGGAACGAATCTGGAACCTGGTCAGAATCTATAACCTCAGATCGGGCATTACGGCCGGGGACGACAGGCTCCCCGAAAAATTGGCAAGGGAGGCCCTGAGAAACGGCCCCCACGAAGGCCGGGTTATCAGTGAAGAAGACCTAGCGGAAATGAGAGCCCTTTACTACCACCTCCGCGGCTGGGACCAGGAAGGCCGGCCCAAGGAGGCAAAATTGACAGAACTTGGATTGCAGGGATTTTGATCATTCCTTGGTTGTAGGTTTTAAAACACCTCACAGTCCAAATATAGAAGCTCTTCTTTCAATATTTTGCGCTTAAAATCACGGAGGATTCCATGGAAAAGCATCTCCTTGCCATCCCCAATCGATGCACCGGCTGTAACCGATGCGTCTATGCCTGCGCAGCGGCAAAGGAGGGTGTGTTCATGCCGTCGAAGGCCCGAATCAGAATCAGCAACTTCCCATTGGAAGGTTATTCCGTACCCAACATCTGCTTCCACTGCCCCAATCCCGATTGTCTTAAGGCCTGCCCCCAGGAAGCCATATTCCAAAACGAAAGGGGCGTGGTCGTGATCGAGGCCCGAAAGTGCGACGGGTGCGGTGATTGCGTCGCCGCCTGCCCCTACGGCATGATCGAGCAATACGGATCCGGAAAGGCCTTCAAGTGCGATCTTTGCGGCGGTAACCCCGCATGCGTCTCAGAGTGCAATTTCGGTGCCCTGATCTTCAAAGAGCCGGACACGGTTTCGCGCAAGCTGAGGGCGATTCAAATGAAACAGCGTAGCGAAGATGGCCTCCCCGAAGAGAAGCGCCATAGGCTTGCGCTCAATATCCTGAAAGATGCCGCACGGGTTCCCCGGACAGCCGGGTACATGGGGTAATACTTGATATGAACGTTGCACTGATCCAGATGTCCTGCGGTATCGATAGACGGGAGAATATCCAAAAGGCAGTAAAACTGGTTCACGAGGCCGCCGACAATGGCGCTAGAATGGTCTGCCTTCAAGAACTTTACGCCGTTCGATATTTCCCGCAAACCGTCGATCAGAACCACTATGACCTCGCTGCACCTTTGCCAGACGAATCCGTTAGGACCATGCAGCCAATCGCCTCGGAGAAAAACGTGGTCATCATCGTTCCGGTCTATGAGCAGGCCCAACCGGGCATCTACTTCAATACCGCGGTGATTATCGATGCGGACGGTTCCATATCGGGCAAGTTCAGAAAAACCCATATCCCGGAAAGCCCTCAATATCTGGAAAAGTATTATTTCACGCCTGGCAACCTGGGTTATCCAGTTTTTAAGACCCGGTATGCGACCATAGGCGTCGGGATATGCTGGGATGAATGGTTTCCGGAAGTGGCTCGGATTTTGGGGCTCAAAGGCGCTCAGATTATTTTTTATCCATCAGCCATCGGCAGCGAACCCGACTACCCGGAATATAGTTCTCAGGGGGCATGGGAAACCGTAATCAAATCTCACGGTATTGTTAACGGGCTTTTTGTGGCCGCCGTCAATCGCGTGGGCCAAGAAGATGGGATGACTTTCTATGGCGGCAGCTTTATCAGCAACCCTTATGGAGACGTATTAGCACGGGGAGATAACGAAAGCGACCAGCTGGTGGAAGCTGAAATTCATTTAGAACAAATCCAGGCATTCAGAAATATGTTTCAGTTTCACAGAGACAGGCGGCCCGAGACATACCGGGAATTGCTAAAGGCGGTCATCGATTAGGCCCGATTGAAACGTGGTCCTTGTCTCATAATTAATCGAAAGGAGGAAAAAAATGAAACGATGGAATCCTTTAATGGCAATCGTAGTAGGAGGACTGATATGCTTTTCAGCCGGGGCGGCGCTGGCCCAAAAACCGATCGTCATCGGCAGCCCCCTGCCCCTGACCGGACCTTACGCCAGTGACGGAGAGCAGATGAAAATGGCCCTGGAAATGGCCGTCGAAGAGTACAACGCCGCCGGTGGGCTTGTGGGCCGCAAGATCGAGATCAAGTTCGGCGACGTTGGCGGTCTCGAACCTGAAAAGATCAAGGCCGTGGGTGAACGGCTCATCGGGGCCGGCGCCAATGCCATCATTACCGGATACGATGACGGCGGGGTCGATACAAAGGTCTTCGGCCAGTATGATATTCCCTACCTGCACGGCAATGCCATGACCCTGTGCACTGCGCCGGTTGCCAAAAACCCGGAGAAGTACTGGAATGTCTTCCAGTACACCTTCAACGATGTCGCTTATGGAATCGACATCCTCAACAATCTTTTTGACGTTCCTGAAAAGATGGGTTGGACCGCGCCCAATAAGAACATTGCCATCATCAAGGTGGATTATGCCTATAATATCATGCCGGCGGACGTATTCGCGGAAGGCGCCAAAAAGTTGGGATACGAGGTGGTTGTCAATGAAACCGTTCCCTTTGGCGTAGCCGAATGGGGTCCGATTCTATCCAAAATCGAGTCCAAACAACCGAGCTATATCACCTTCTGGCATCTGGACCCGACGGATTCGGCCAGGTTTGTCAAGCAGTTCTGCGATCGGTTCGGTTCAGATGGCATAGATGCGCTGGTCTGGATGCAGTTTACCCCATCTATTCCCGAGTTTCTGGAGCTGGCCGGCAAATCCGCCGAAGGTCTGATCTGGGTGTCCGGTGCCGAGGAGTTTGGGGAGAAATATAAAGATTACCACAAACGCTGGGTCGCCCGGTACAAAAAGGAGCCGGGCAGCCTGTACTCCCTTATCACACGGGACGCCTTCGACATATGGGCCAATGCCGTGAAACGTGCGGGATGTGTGGAATGTTACCGTGAGGTCGCCCGCCAAATTCGAGAAGCGCCCTACGAGGGCATTAACGCTATTTATGTCTTTAATCCCATCGATCAATCGGCCATACCGGGAGAGCATCTGATGCCCCTCGTATGGAGACAGATCCGGGACGGTAAGAACATCCAGACTGACCCAAAGAGCTACAAGAAGGGCGATTACCAGAAGCCGCCGTGGATGAAAAAATAGGCGGTTGGAACATTTTTTGGTCGACACCATGGCTTTAGTTTCTGAGATTCGTGCTCGGCAGCTTGGGAAAGGCATTTATGATTCTTGAAACCAGGAAAGTATCCAAGGCGTTTGGCAGAATCGAAGCCCTGCGCGATGTGGATATCGCCATAGAGAGGGAGGAGATTTTCGGTATCGCCGGCCCCAACGGGGCCGGCAAGTCCACCCTTTTCAATATCATCGCCGGCACGTATCCCCCGTCGGCCGGCCGGGTTTTTTTTGAGGGAAAAGACATCACCAGGTTGAATGCGCATCGAATCTGCCACCTGGGATTGGCGCGCACGTTTCAGATTCCCCGGACCTTTCCGACCCTCAGCGTCTATGACAACGTCCGCGTCGGTGCGACTTTCGGCGGACATGACGGCCGGGACACGAATAAACGAATCCAGAGCCATCTCGATTTCCTGAATCTTTCATCATTCAGAGACACGCTGGCCAGCAACCTGGAGCTTTACACCACGAAGCTGGTTATGATGGCCGCATGTCTGGCCACCGGCTGCAGGCTCCTCATGCTTGACGAACCTCTGGCCGGCCTTACGATGATGGAGATCAACGACTTTATGGGAGTGCTCCGTAAGGTCAACCAGGAACAGAATACGACCATCCTGATCATTGAACATATTCTTGATTCCCTGATCGATATCTCCGACCGGATGCTCATCCTGCATAACGGTGAGGTGATCTGTGTCGGTGATCCCCACGGGGTGTGTCAGGACAAAAAAGTGATTGAGGTCTATCTCGGGGAAGGGGAGGAATCACAATGAGTGCCAACCGGGCGGCCTCAAGAATCGCTCTGGATGTTCAAGAGGTCGACAGTCTCTATGGTGAACTCCAGGTCCTGAGAAAAGCCTCCCTGAGACTCCATGAGGGCGAAGTGGTGGCCCTGTTCGGTCCCAACGGCCACGGCAAATCAACGCTGCTGAAAGCCGTTGCCGGGATTCATCCCGCGGTTTCAGGGTCCATACAATACAGGGGGGTGGAAATCTCCGGGACAACCAGTGAAAAAATCGTGGAGATGGGCATCGCCTATATCCCAGAGGACAGGAATCTTTTCACGGAAATGACGGTCCTGGAGAATTTGAGACTCGGCGCTTTCAACCGCAAGGCCCGCGGTCGGGTCGCCGAAAACCTTGAGTATGTTTTTGTCCTTTTCCCCCGCCTTGATGAGAGAAAGGACCAGATTGCATCCACCCTCAGCGGCGGTGAAAGCCGCATGCTGGCAATCGGTCGTGGCCTAATGAGCGGCGCTTCCCTATTGCTTATCGACGAGCCCTCAATCGGGCTTTCTCCGATCACGAAGAAGGCGGTTTTCGGCGCCATCGAAACCATTAAGCAGGAAACCGATATTACGGTCTTGATCGTTGAACAGGAAGTCGATCATGCGCTGAAGCTGGCCGAGCGGGTCTATCTTCTCAAGAAAGGCCGGGTGGTCTTGGAAAAAGAAGCCGCCCACATTTCAAAAGCCGAAATCGAAAAGGTCTATTTTTAGCCGGCAAGATGACGTGATCAAAACCGGAAGTTCAGGCCTTGCATATTCAACAGGAGGCATGCCATTAAGGATATTATTAACACCCTTGTGAGCGGGCTTATTTCGGGCTCCCTTTATGCAACCATGGCTCTGGGGTTGACGATCATTTACGGCGTGATTCATCTCTTCAATTTCGGCCATGGGATCGTGGCTGTCCTGGGCGGCTATTTCACTTGGTTGTTATTAACCAATGCCCATCTGGGGCTGATCCCGTCCATTTTCATCGCCTTGGTCATCATGTTCTTCCTGGGATTGATTCTTTTCAAGGCGGCGATCAGTCCCCTGCTCAAAACCCCGACCTGGGAGTTTTCAACCATCATCTTCCTTCTCGGCCTTGGGATTCTTCTGGAAAACTTGATCCTGCAGGCCTTCGGCCCGCGGGTAAAGCAAATCCCGCAATTCTTTGAAGGGGGCCTGAAAATCGGTTTTTTGCGGGTCAACTGGCACGAGATCAGTCTCATCCTAATCGTCTTTATCTTCATCGTGTTGCTTAACTATCTTTTGAAAAAGACCTGGTTCGGCCAGGCAATGCGAGCGGTGGCTCAGGACATGGAAGGCGCCAAAATCGTCGGGATCAATATCGATAGAACATTCCGTCAGGCATTTGCGCTGGCCACGGCGGTGACCGGCTTTAGCGGGATTCTATTGGCCACCAAGTACTACATGACACCGCACATCGGCTGGCTTTGGATGTTCACGGGATTTGTTATTGTCGTTCTTGGAGGATTGGGAAGTGCCATGGGGGCTATCTACGCCGCCTTTATGCTGGGGATTACAGAAGCCTTTATCACCCTCTACTTGGGTTCCCTATGGGTCTGGCCCATCTGGTTTATCATGTTCGTCGTTATCCTTCTCTTGCGGCCGCAGGGTCTGGCCGGGGGACGGACCCTGTAACGGCCCCCATCGTTTGATCTGACAATAGGGATATTGAATAATGATATTGGATTTATTGAATCGGAAAAAGATTGCGATTGCACTCGGCCTCCTGTTTATCGCCGTCTACCCTGTCATTCACGGCGATACGTATATCATGCACATCTTCGTTCTTTTTTTTATTTGGGCCCTGGTCGCATCCAACTGGAACCTGCTGATGGGATACGCCGGCATATTTTCTTTGGGCAATATCGGCTATTTTTCCATCGGCGGCTATGTATCGGGTATCTTGTGCAAAACCTTTGGATGGTCACCGTGGCTCTGTATCTTCCTGGGCGGCGTGGCCAGCATGGCGTTGGTGACTTTATTTGTGGGCTTGCCAGCCTTGCGGTTAAGCGGTATCTATATTGCGCTGCTGTCCCTGATTTTTGCTGATTCCCTCCCCACCATTCTAACCCAGACCCGATCGATTACCGGAGGAGCAATGGGTCTTCACGATATTCCGCCGCTTTTTGACGGCATCACTCGAACCCATTCCTACTATATCACCTTTGTCGTCTTTCTGGTCATCCTGGCCATTATCCACAAAACCATAAATTCCTCGACTGGTCTTGCCTTTATTGCCCTCCGGGATTCCAAGGACTTTGCCGCTGCCCTGGGAGTCAATGAATACAAAGAAAAGATCAAAGTATTTGCCTTGGTTTCCTTTCTGACCGGAATTACCGGCGGTTTTTACGTTCACTACCTTGGTGATATTTCACCAACAACGATGGGTATCGAGCCCTTCCTCCTAACCATCGCGATGATGGAGTTGGGCGGTGTCGGTCGATTTCCGGGGGCCGTGCTGGGGGCCGTCTTTATTGTTTTCGGCAATGAATTTCTGCGATTGGCCGGAACGCTGCGTTTAGCCCTTCTGGGGGCGCTGATCTGTGCCATTATCCTCTTTTTTCCGGGCGGATTGATGCAGTTCATCGATTGGATTGACACCCGAATCTCCCGGTTCAAAACGGACAAAACCCCTTCACCGGGGATATGAAGGGCCAATGTTTGAATGAATCCCATGACCGAAAGGAGCATTTCATGAATGAACAGCTGGCCATCACGAACGCTAACATTATCACCATGAACAAGGAAGGAGCCAGGGCACAGGCCCTGGTCATTGAAAACGGCCGTATCACCATGGTGGGGAACAATGCCGAGGCCCAGAGTTTCGTGGACAGGGGCTGGCCGGAACTGGACCTTGGGGGAAAAACCGTCCTGCCCGGATTCATCGATACCCATGAACACATGATGTTCACCGGTCTTATGGCCGCCGCCGTTCATTTGGATGATGTCAAAAACCTGGAAGACATATTGGGGAAAATAGCCGAAGAAGCCGGGCGACAGGAAAAGGAATCCTGGATTATCGGCAGTTATCTCAATGAGCAGAACATCGCCGAAAAACGCATGCCCACCCGGGCCGATCTGGACCGTGTGTGCCCGGACAACCCGGTCTACCTGGTCCATGCGACCGGCCACATGTGTTCCCTTAATTCCAAGGCCCTGGAGATCATCAATTTACCGCTTGATCTTGAAGGCCTGGACATGGCGTCCGGTCAACCCACCGGTGTCGTTCGAGATCCGGGCATCCTAACCTTTGTCCACCCGGTCATGGGCAACCTCACACCGGAACAGAAAAAAATTGAATTCATTCAGGAGGCCGCTCGAATTGCCCTGGATAAAGGTATCACCACCCTCCACGCCTTAGACGGGGGGGACCTGGGTCCCGGCGACACTAAAGTGATATGGGCCAACCGGGACAAATGCCCGGTGAGGATCGTCTGCTACAACCAATCCATGGACCTGAATGAGATAAAGGAACTGGGGTTTCCCCGCGTGGGGGGCTGCATTTGCTCTGACGGCGCCTTTGAGGCCCATACCGCGGCCCTTTTCGAGCCCTATGCCGACGAACCCGATAATTACGGCGAACTGACTTACAGCCAGGAAACTATGGACGAATTTATCCTGAAGGCCAACCGGGCAGGGCTTCAGATTGCGGTGCACTGCGAATCCGATCGGTCCATAGAGCAGGTATTGTGGGCCATGGAAAAGGCATTACGGGATTTTCCCCGTGATGACCATCGTCACCGGATTGAACACCTGGAGCTTCCCACTTTCAACCAAATTGAAAGGATGGCCGATGCCGGTATTATGGCAAGCATGCAGCCGGCATTCATTCCGGCTTTTATAGGCCGGGAGAACATGGAGATATACGCCTCCTTACTGGGCAAAGAAAGGCTGAACCGGGTTCATCCGTACCGGACCATCCTGGATCGCGGCATCCCGATCTGCGGGGGATCGGACAGTCCGGTGACGCCTTATGATCCCCTGGCGGGCGTCCAGGCGGCCGTCCAACATCCTAATGCAGATGAGCGGGTCACGCTTCACGAGGCCCTGGAAATGTTCACCAGGACAGCGGCCTGGAGCGCATTTGAAGAAAAGGAAAAAGGCACGATCGATGTGGACAAGCTAGCCGATCTGGTTGTGTTAAGCCATGATCCTTTCACCGTGGATATCAAAGACTTGACGGACATCAAAATCGAACAGGTTTTTATTGGAGGGCGACCAGCGTTGTCAAAAGCAAATGATATCGAGTGAGCCATCAAAACGATCAAAGTGGTGTTCACTCATCTTTTGCGCCGGACTGACAATCGGTCTGGGTTTTTGCATGTTGCTGGCCTCGGGCTTCTGTCACTCCGGTCTGGCCGCCGATTGCAAAAAGATTGAGTTCGAGCACAAACCTTCTGACTACTATGGTCCCGGAGAATATTTCTTGACCTGCCCTGATAGTGGCCTTCGCATTCGCTGCTATCATTATCACCGGCACTGGGTCTGTGAAAAGGGCGAAACCCTGTACTGGGATAGATGCCTCGAATCAGCCGCCCGCACGGCTTGTAACTGCCCGCTGCCTGAAGATACGAGGCCGGCTTCGCCAGCCATATCTGGCAAACCGAAAGAAGGCATTTTCGGGCCAGAGGATTGACAAGTAACATCCTATTTATCCGAAAGAAACCGGACCGGGTTTCATTTCTTCGGTATTGGTGAATATCCCCAGGGCACAAGATGGGATAATACATGAAATCGCGCAGTAATTTCATGAACCATAAATCTTCAAAATCGGGAGATTATTATGAATGAGCCAGTGACCAGCAAGGATCTCAATGAACGCCGATCAAAAGCGGTCCCCCGGGGACCGTTCAATATCCACGCCAGTTTCACGGCCCGTGCCGAGGGGGCCCTCATCTACGATGTGGACGGCCGGGAATATGTGGATTTTGCGGGCGGCATCGGTGTCATGAATGTGGGCCATTGCCATCCCAAAGTGGTGGCCTCCATAAAGAACCAGGTGGAAAAATATACCCATCCCTGTTTTCACGTCAACATGTACGAGCCCTATGTGGAACTGGCCGAGAGGCTCTGCGCACTCACACCCGGCGATTTCCCCAAGATGGCCATGTTCGCCAACAGCGGGGCCGAGGCGGTGGAAAACGGCATCAAAGTCGCCCGGTATTACACCAAGAGACCGGGCGTGATTGCCTTTGAGCATGCCTTTCACGGTCGAACCCTGCTGGGCATGACACTGACCAGCAAGGTCAAGCCCTACAAGTTCGGCTTCGGACCGTTTGCACCCGAGGTCTACAGAATGCCCTACGGCTACTGCTATCGCTGCCCATTCGGGTTGACCTACCCGCATTGCGGTGTATACTGCGCGGATTATCTGGAAACCTTCTTTGGGGACCATGTGGCCGCAGAGAGTACCGGGGCCCTCATTGTGGAACCCATCGCCGGTGAGGGCGGTTTTATTGCCCCTCCCCCCGAATATTTTTCCAAACTGCATAAGATCTGCAAAGCCTACGGGATCGTCTTTATTTCAGACGAAATCCAGACCGGTATAGGACGCACCGGCAAGTTGTTTGCCATTGAACATTGGAACGTGGTCCCGGATATCGTATTGTCGGCCAAAAGCCTGGCTGCCGGTATGCCCTTGAGCGCAATCATCGGACGTCGTGAGATGATGGATGCCCCCCATGTGGGGGGCCTGGGCGGAACCTATGGCGGAAATCCCGTCTCCTGCAGGGCTGCCCTGGCCGTCCTCAATATCATTGAAGAGGAAAACCTGATTCAAAAGGCCGAGCAACTTGGAAAAAAGGTGAGGGCCCGATTCGAGTCATTTCAGAAACAGTTTGAAATCATCGGCGATGTCCGTGGAATCGGTCTTATGTTGGGGCTGGAATTGGTCAGGGACCGCGAATCAAAGGAACCCGCAGCGGACGAAGTCAAAGCCATTCTGAAGTATTGCCATGAAAAAGGACTCATCCTCATATCGTGCGGTACCTTTGGCAACGTGATACGCACCTTGATGCCCCTGGTGATTGAGGATGACCAGTTGGAGCGCGGACTGGCCATCATGGAAGAGGGTTTTCAATCCCTTTCAAACTAAAACCATGCTTTTGAGGTTGATCATATTTTGAAAACCGTCATATAATGGGGCGGAAAGTCGGTGTCACTGTTAACCCAAGAACTTATGCAAGGAGGAAAAAATGAAAAGCACAATAATTCGAGTTTCAGCTGGTTTCATTTTTGCGATCCTGTTTGTGGCCTTTTCCGGTATGGTTTTCGCCGAATCGGGGCAACCCAAATACGGGGGTACGCTCAAGATCATTGTTGACGGCGACGTTAATTCCATAGGATATGTCCCGGATCAGATAAGTCCTGCAGATTACTTTCAACGGCAACCCGTCATAGAGACTCTGGTTCGGTATGACGAAGAAAAGCAGGCAATTATCCCTTTCCTGGCAGAATCCGTCCAAGAGGACCCCGAGGCCATGACCATTACCTTTAAATTAAGAAAGGGCGTAACATTTCATGATGGTACTCGTCTGGACGCTGACGCCGCCATATGGAACTTAGAGGAGATAAGGAAATCGGCGAACCTGGGTGCTTCGTGGCTGGGCGCGTCTTCGATTGAGAAGAAAGACGACTATACGGTTGTTATACATTTTCATACCTGGGATAACACATTTTTGAGAAACATGGCTTGGGACTCCGGCATGATATCCCCCGCGGCATTCAAGAAAAACGGTATTGACTGGGTGCGTCAAAACGCCGTAGCTACCGGGCCGTTTAGACAGGTCAGTTTTGCGAGAGACGTTAACAAGGTCTTTGAGAAATTCGACGGCTACTGGCAAAAAGGGAAACCGTACCTCGATAGGATTGAGATGTTGGTCGTCGCTGACCCGACGGTTCGACTCGCTTCATTTATGAGCAAAGAAGCTGACGTGTTGTGGGGTATGGACCCTAAGAACGCGCAAACTCTCGAAAAACAAAAAAACGTCGTTCTGACTACGGATAAAATTCAGGGGCTTACTATGTCTCTCGTGGGCGATAGTGCCAGTCCCGATTCACCGTTCGCCGATGTCAAGGTAAGACAGGCTATGAGCTACGCGATCGATCGACAGGCGCTGGTAGATTATGTGCTTTATGGTTACGGCAGGCCCATGCAGCAACTGTCCGTGCCCGAAGCCTGGAGTTACAGTCCGACCGTGAAGGGCTATCCCCATAATCCTGAAAAGGCGAAAGCTCTTTTAAAAGAAGCCGGCTACCCAAATGGTTTTTCAACCACTCTTTATTTCAGTACCGAAGGTACGGGAAAGAAATTGTTTACCGCGGTCCAAGGTTACCTGGTAGATGTTGGTATTAACGCGAAATTGGAAATGCTGAATCTTGGAAAATACGGTGAGATGTATTTTGCCACTGGCTGGAAAGACGCCCTATTGGCGTCCAACATGTTATGCTATCCGGAAATCGGAATAATGACACGCTATTTCTTTGAATCCCATAGCGTGTTGGGCATGCCGAAAAGCATCGCCCATCCTGAAGAGGTGGAAAAAGTGCTTCAAGAATTTACCGTCGTCTCTGATCGGGAGGCTCAAAAAGAATTAGCTCATAAGGCCCAGTATTTGCTGGCAGAGAAATATTGTCTCTATACACCCATTTTGATGCAATCGGGGGTCACGGCGAGCTATCCCTGGGTAAAAAATGAAAATCCCCGCATTAAGAGCCCGTCATCTGTTTATACATTCGCGGAGTATTGGATCGATAAGTAACTTTTCGTAAAATGATCGCTGCGGTCTTAACTCCAGGATCCGAAACCTTTTCATCGCGGCATTTTCGCATCACTAAACAAGACGCGTTCGTGCCGCGATGATATAATCCGTGGATGTAACCGCTATGAAGTGTCAACCGCCGGTTATTTTCTGATCATAAAATGCTTGGAGTCCATATCTTGACAAAGTCGAAATGAATGTCATCGCCGATCCGACAGTTCAGCTCACATCATTCCTCAGAGGTATCGAAGCGGAGGTTTTCAAAAATGAACAGTCCTGATCTTGTCATAAAGGGTAACGTCATCACCATGGTAAACGATAAACCCCGAGCAAAGGCGATTGGCGTCAAAGACGGACGAATCGTCGTTGTCGGTGCGATAAACGAAGTGGAGAAAGACATCAGTGAGACAACCCGAATACTTGATTTGAAAGAAAAAACCATCCTGCCCGGATTTATTGACAGCCACACGCATCTTACAGCGACCGGCGTCGCCAGGTTGGGCGTTGACTTATCTTCTGTGACGTCGGTGAATGAAGCGATGGAAAGAATCAGGGAAAGAGTTCATGTGACGCCTGCCGGCAAGGGGATCCAATGCTGGGAGTTTGACAGTTTCAAAGTGAAGGAGAGCAGGTTTCCAAGCCGCGAAGAGCTCGATGCGATTTCCGAAGAACACCCTATATCAGTCCAGCACTATGACTTGCATTTCGCCATGCTCAACAGCGCGGCCTTTAAACTGGCTGGATATACCGCCGAGGAAGAAGGAGTCGTTACGGATTCAGGCGGCCGGCCAACCGGATTGGTTGAGGATCCCGCGATTTTCAAGTCTGTGAGGATGATGGGCGAAGAGATCCGTAAAGAAGGGCACATGGAAGCCCTATTAGCTGTCGCCAAAGAGGCCGTAAAGGTGGGGATTACCACAGTTCACGCCAAAGAACCTCTTGACGACGCGCTTTTCATTATCAAAAATCAGGATCAAATACCTGTCCGGGCGAAACCTTTGATCATGGGAAGTATAGAAGAAGATGGGTTGCTGGACAAGGTCTTGAGTTCCGGCATTCCAGGCGAGCGAATTTGTATCGCGATTGTCAGCGATGGATCTATCGAGGGGCATACCGGTGCCCTGTTTGAACCGTACTCCGATGATCTTGACTCGATAGGGATGCTGTATTATAGTGACGACGAGCTGCATGGATTTGTGGAAAAGGCGCATCGGGCGGGCATGCAGGTTTCCATACACGCTGAAACAGATCGATCCGTTGAACAGGTTATTTCGGTATATGAAAAAGTTCTGGCCGAATATCCCCGCACGGACCATCGCCATCGTATCGAGCATTTCGAGTTTCCCCTCGGGGAGCATATCACCAGGGCCGCCGGAGCCGGGGTGGCTCTGGGTATGCAACCCGCCTTTCTTTCCATTAACGAAAATGCTGAAAATTACCGCAAGCTTCTCGGAGAATTAAGGATGAGAAGATGCCACCCCTACCGGTCCATATTGGACCAGGGGATCCTGGTGTCAGGTGGTTCGGATTCACCCGTCACCCGATTGAATCCCCTCAAGGGAATACATAATTGTCTGACTCACCCACTCGAGGAACAAAGGATCGAGCTCTATGAAGCCCTCAAAATGTTTACCATAAACGGCGCGAAAATCGGGTTTGAGGAAAAAACAAAAGGGAGCATTGAACCCGGCAAACTGGCGGATTTTACCGTTCTGTCCAAGGACCCTCACCGGGTCCCATATGATCAAATGAATAGAATAGAAGTTGAGATGACGATCGTGGGGGGCAAAATCGTGTATGAAAAGGATATGATGGCTTAAATTATATAAACACTTCATCCTCTGGGTCGGTTCGATCAGGCTTCATCGGCTAAATCAAGCCCGCCAACAGAAAGTCTTCGTCTACGTAAGGTCCTCAACTTAACCCTATTGTTGAAAAAAGCACGTTTACGAAAACCTTTCGGAATAAATGAGATGACCTATGGATAAACCCTGCATGAATTCGTTCCCTTGAGAAGATCCTGACTTCGGCGCCTCTTCCAATGAGGCTCCCGGCCATTTCATGGCTCGTTCTAATGCAGCAACAGGGTTAATGATATATTTATCCGATATATGTCGTTTCTTTCGCAACAAAGAGGCATAAAGTGTTAAGTTTCTTATTACGAAGGACCATACACACAATTTTCGTGGTTTTTATTGTCACGATCATCTCGTTTCTATTGCTTCACATCATCCCCGGGGACCCTGTTGTCAGAATACTCGGTGCTCACGCGACAGCAGCTCAGATCGAACAACTAAGGCATGAGCTTGGGCTGGACCAGCCGATTCTCTGGCAATACATCCATTGGATATGGAATGTCTTCCATGGAGATTTCGGAAAATCTTTCATTTATCACGAAGATGTGGGCTCTCTGATGCTGGAGAGGTTTCCTGTCACCCTGTACCTAGTTTCTATCAGTCTTATCCTGAGTACAATAATCGGCATCATCGGAGGTGTTATCAGCGCTGTCAAGAGAGGTGGGGTCGCTGACTCGCTTATTAGTCTGTTCGCCAATACCGGTATAGCAATACCCTCGTTCTGGCTGGGGATAGTGGGTATTTACATCTTTGGTTTGAAACTGGGCTGGTTGCCCGTTCAAGGGTACACTTCTCCCTTTGGGGATCTTTGGATGAGTCTGAAACAACTAATAATGCCCGTTTTTGCGACCTCCGTTCCCAATGTCGCCATAGTAGCCCGTCAGACACGGTCAAGCATGCTGGAGACTATACAGCAGGATTATGTCAGGACGGCGAAGTCGAAAGGATTAAAACAAAGAGTGGTTCTTTATAAGCACGCCTTACGAAACGCCTTAATCCCGGTAGTGACATTGGTGGGACTGACATTGGCGTTCCTGATAGGGGGAGAATTCATTATCGAGACGATCTGCAATATTCCCGGCGTAGGCCGGTTGTTAGTTCGTGCGGCCATGAATAAGGACTATTTAATCGTTCAAGGCGGTGTCCTGATCCTTGGCACAGCGATTTGCATTATTAATCTGGTGGTTGACGTCACGTACGGGTTGATAGATCCCAGAATAAGGTACAAATAACATATCTAAAAGAGTTTGATATGTCTGAAGCTGATCTTGAAACATGGCCGGAACAAGGACAAAATAAACGGGTAAGTGAATTTCAGCGATTTCTGAGGGTGATGTTCGGCCGGTGGCTGGTTATTTTCGGAACATTTGTTATTGTTTTGACTGTATTTGTCGCCCTATTCGCCCCGCAGCTCGCGCCTTACAATCCGAATAAAGTAAATCTCAGAGAGATGATTGAGCCGCCTTCCGCCAAACATCTTTTAGGCACGGACGAAATGGGTAGAGACTTGTTAAGTCGGGTTATCTATGGGTCAAGAATTGCGGTTTCCGTCGGGATCGTGGTTGTTTGCATTGCGGGTGTCATCGGGATGTCACTGGGGCTGATCGCCGGCTATTTTGGAGGATGGATCGGAACTATGATTATGAGATTTATGGACGCCTTGATGTCTTTGCCTCCCCTAGTTCTCATGTTGGCCATAGCGGTGATGCTGGGTGGGGGAATAGCGAAAGTTTATGTCGCTCTTGGAATTGCTTTTATGCCGACCTATTGCAGGCTGATGTGTGGAGAAATATTATCCATCAAAGAGAACGATTATGTAATGGCAGCGAACGTTATCGGTGCTGGGCATATCAGAGTCATGTTCAGCCATTTGGTACCAAACGCCTTCCCCCCACTTTTTGTTATGATCACGCTTGATCTTGGCTTCGCGATTTTAGCCGAAGCTTCCCTGAGTTTTCTAGGAATAGGAATCAATCCGCCTACAGCTACATGGGGGGCGATGATAAACAGCGGTCAGCAATATCTGCTTACCAATCCTCTGTTATCCATCGTGCCGGGTGTGGCCATCGTATTGTTGGTTCTGGCATTTAATTTGGTAGGCGACGGGTTGAGAGACGCTTTGGACCCAAGATTAAGAGGAAAAATTTAATTATTCCATTTTCGAGGTTAAGGTTTAGACATGGCGCCGTTGCTGGAAGTGAAGGATTTAAGAGTAACCTTTGATACCATGAATGGTCTTGTAAAAGCCGTCGACGGTGTTTCATTCACCATCGATAAAGGTGAGATTGTCGGCCTGGTCGGGGAGAGCGGATGCGGCAAGTCGGTCAGTCAAATGGCGATCACCCAGTTAATCGCGACACCGCCCGGTAAAATTGTATCCGGTGAAGTCATCTTTGAAGGCCGGGATCTGCTGAAATATCACCCTGAAAGCAATATGATGCGTGATGTTCGGGGGGGACAGATAGGAATGATTTTCCAGGAGCCCATGACCTCCTTTAATCCTGTTTTTACAATAGGCGAACAGATCATGGAAAGCTTAAGATTACATCTGAAGCTGAGCCGTTCCGCCGCCAGGAAACGGGCGATAGAAGTCCTTGAGGAGGTGGGGATCCCGGACGCTTCCGTTCGAATCAATAACTACCCGCACCAGTTCAGCGGCGGCATGAGACAAAGGGCCATGATCGCCATGGCGCTTTCCTGTTCGCCCAAGCTCGTTATCGCCGATGAACCCACGACGGCTCTTGATGTAACAACCCAGGCCCAGGTTCTGGATATCATGATGAAGATGGTAGAGCATTATCACAACGCGTTGATCATCGTGACGCACAATCTTGGCATTATTGCGCGTCATGCCCAACGAATCAATGTAATGTATGCCGGCCGAATCGTCGAATCAGGACCTTCCGAAGAGGTTTTCCTGAATCCGGGGCATCCGTATACCATTGCCCTGATGAAATCGGTGCCTCGTCTGGACGAAAAACGGGGAAGACATCTCATCCCTATTTCCGGCATTCCGCCGAATTTGATTAATATGCCGCCGATCTGTTCCTTTAAGCCACGTTGTCCCATGGTGGATGCCTGTCAAAGCCTGTCTGATCCTGAGTTAAGACCTGTCGGTAAAAATCATTCTGTACGCTGTCATCTTAATATCAGTGGACAAAACAGTGGAACAATCTTCGAATAATACTATCCTGGAAGTCAAAAACCTTAAGAAATATTTCCCTATTACCAAGGGCTTTCTGCGACGTACAGCAGGTCATGTGAAGGCTGTGGACAATATCAGTCTGAAAATCAAAAAAGGTGAGACTCTTGGCCTGGTAGGGGAAAGCGGTTGCGGCAAAACCACGGTGGGCAGGTGCATTTTACGTGTCTACGACCCCACTGACGGGGAGATCCGTTTTCAAGGACAGGATATTGTCAAATTGCCTTATAATAAAAACCGCGCTCTTCGCCGGAAAATCCAGCTTATCTTCCAGGACCCGTATGGTTCTCTTGATCCCCGTCAGAGCGCCGGCAGCATAGTCGGGGAAGCCATTAAGATACATAAAATTTGTGACAATAAGCAGACTCATAAGAAAAGGGTGGAAGAGCTATTTACTTTGGTGGGACTGGATCCGGAGATGGCTAGCCGCTTCCCCCATGAGTTCAGCGGTGGACAGAGGCAACGTATCGGTATCGCCAGAGCCCTCTCCTGCGATCCAGTGTTCATCGTTTGCGACGAGCCCTTCTCCGCCCTTGATGTTTCCATACAGGCCCAAATCATCAACCTGCTGCAAGATTTGCAGCAAAAGCTGGGGTTGACGTACCTAATGATCGCCCATGATCTTTCGGTCGTTCGGCATATCAGCGATAACGTAGCCATTATGTACCTGGGCCATATTGTGGAGATCGCGGACTGGAGGGAAATTTATGAAAGGCCTTTAATGCCTTATACCCAGGCTTTACTTTCAGCTGTGCCTATTCCTGATCCGATTGTTGAGAAAAAACGGGAAAGAATCATTCTTGAGGGGGACGTTCCAAGTCCGATCAATCCGCCGTCGGGTTGTCCCTTCCATCCTCGTTGCTGGAAAGCAGCACCTGATTGCAGCAAAGAAATACCTGAGCTGCGAGAGATTTCTCCCAACCATTTGGTAGCGTGCATAAGAGTCTAATTAGTTTCCATCCAGACTGAAGGTTGGGCACGAATCGGTTTCCAGATCAGAAATGAAAATCAAAGGAGTAAACCAATGGCCGAAACAAGGTATGGAAACTACATCGTAAAAGTGAAAGGGGACGTAAAAGGGGACAGGCTATATGGGCTCAAAGAGTCACGTGGGAAGGGATTTCGCTTGGATCATTGCTTCGGGAGCCCTTCAGCCGATTCACCATGGTTTTTTGTCCCAAAGTCTATTTTCTTGATGCGTAGCTGGTTGAAATATTGGCTTTGGGCAACAGGCTGTTAACATTTAACACATGAACGGGTGCCCGCCTGCCTGCCCAGGGTTGTGCTTCTTCCAGTTGCCCGGCGAGCCTAAAGAGCGTAGCCTCATCGCCAAGTTTCGCTGCGAAATGGATACCGATCGGCAATCGGTCACGGCTTTCATATAGAGGCACAGTCATGGCCGGTTGTCCCGTGACATTCCACACCACGGTAAAGGGAGAAAACGCCGTACTCAGGTTATGCCAATCTTTGGGTGACAACGACTTATCACCCATGTTGAGAGAGCCAACAGGAATAGCCGTGGATGCCAGAGACGGGGTTAGAAAAAGATCATACTGTTCGAAAAACCGCCCAATGCTCCGTGAGCACCGATTGAAGATCACCATAGCTCGATCAAAATCAGCAGCCGTCAACTTCGAGGCTGCCTCCAGAGTCGCCAGTATAACATGCGGAAGGAATTCCTTACTAAGTTCTCGACCCGTGGACTCAGAGAGGAACTGAGCAGAACCCGCAAAACCGGCCGTATAGACAACCAAACATGCGTCATTAAAGGTATCATAGTCAACCGGAAGCTCTGGAGCCTCTTCAATCACTTCATGTCCTAGTTCCTGGCAGAGTTTGACCCCCTTTTTCAGGGCCTGGATAATCTCTTGATCTACTGCGACACCTGACAAAGGTTTTGAAGAAAAGGCAATACGCAGCTTCCCAGTCGGGGTCTTTACTTCTTCAAGGTAAGGTTTTTCCGGCCTTTGAATGATGTAGGGATCCCCCGGCTCATATCCGTGACTGATATCTAGAAGAGCCGCACTATCCCTTACACTGAGCGTAAGGGCATGCTCTGTGGCAAAACCCATCAAAACATCGCCCATAGCAGGGCCGTTGGAGATCCTCCCCCTTGATGGCTTCAGTCCAAATAAGCCGCAACACGCAGCCGGAATCCGGATGGAACCACCCGCGTCATTTCCATGGGCCATGGGAAGAATGCCTGAAGCGACAGCGGCCGCGGCTCCGCCACTAGAGCCTCCAGCGATTTTTTCAACATCCCATGGATTTCTTGTGGCCCCATGGAGGCTGGTCTCGGTAGACATACTGAACCCCATCTCTGCGGAGGCTGTGCGGCCAAACAGGATTAGCCCGGCACTGCGGTAACGCTCCGTTAGAAAGGAGTCCTGGAAGGCGATGAAACCCTTACCCAGAAGGGAACCGGATTCGCAAGGTCGGCCTTTCTCAGTTAGACTGATATCTTTCACCATGAACGGGACTCCAAAAAAAGGACCTGGGTAGGACTCCTTTTTCTTGGCCTTTTCCAGTTGATCCTCATAGACGTCCACAACGGCATTGATCCTCTGGTTGACTACCCCAACTGCCTCCCGAACCGTCTCTAACAATTCCTTGGGACTGACCTTCTTATCCTGTATCAATTCTGCCAATCCCAAACCATCATATTGTGCATATTCACTCAGTTTCATCCTCATCATCCTTTCAATTTTGAAGAGATAATAGATGATATTACTCGCAACTAACGGCCAACACTGAAAACGCAATACGCGAAGAGAATCGGATTGATTTCCTAGCTCTTGGTGATACAGCCAAACTGATTAGGCGAATTTGGTCTAATCATGCCACTTCAAGAAACAAAAGGGTTGCCTTTGTCTTCTTTTACTTTATCCTTTGCAGGACCGCCGGATCTCTGAAAAATATTTATCAACTGGAAAGGCTGGATGCTTGTTATTCCGTGGTAAAAGTCTTGCTGATAACCTTCCATTCGTCCCGCTCTTTAATTAGATGGAAATAGTCGGTGAAAGCCATATGCTTGTAGAGAGTAGTTGGTTTCCTGTTCTGAGCAGCAGATGAAAGTGATTGCTCATAAGAGCCCACGCATAGACGCGCAGCGCATCTGCTTTGCAAAGATCGGCAAGACGTTCAAGAAAATCTCTTCGATCTTTTGTGTTGCTGAAGATCTTTATCCCATCAATGCCCCGGCCCATAACATGGTGTAAGGCCCCGGGTGCATCAAGTCGTGGCTGTCTTGGCATACAAGAGCCTCTACCCTTTATGCTATGTTGTCAAGTTGTTTTGGAATCAATGTCCCCTTTTATTTCGGACTACTTGCAAATCAATCTTGACGAAGTGAATCGATTGCTGCAAAATGATGAACATGCCAGCGACTGGGGCAAGTTCATCAAAATCACAATTGAAATGGAAGGGGAAACGATCCGGGTCAGTCTGATCTTGAAGGACGAAAGCGATTATTGAGGACAAAAATGAGCAAATCGATCCGGTGCGATCTGGGACGCACGAACCCATTGGGAATGAGAGCCTATTACCCGTTGATCACCTCGTTTCTCTGTGTTGATTCCATCAGCACCTCAAAGAAGATATGGCATACCTGTATGCGCAACCTGTTTGATGTGGCCGCGCCCGAAGGAACGCTTATCCTGACTTCTCTGGGTGATTCGGGGTCTTATCATGTCGGAGCAAAATGCTTCCCGAGCGCAAACCTGGACCGGGATGAGCTCTATCATTCTCTTTTAAGCCTTGGATTTAAGAAGGAATCCATTTTTGTAAGCATAGCGCCGCTCGAGGAAGAAGAGCATACTTCCTAGGCGGACCTCGGGCACATCACCATGGCTGTTGCAAAGAAAACAGCATAGCGAAGTTCATATTATCCACATCTGCCTTAATTCATGATTTTTGAAATGAGAGTTGTGATATATGACCGAAGACCTTGATAATGGCTTTCCTTCTTCCCCTTTTTCAGCCCCGAAGGGAACCTTGCCTTTCACGGGTATTGCCACCTTTGCCGGGTACCCCTTCTGGAAAAAAGAACAGCGCAGCGATGCCGTGATTATGGGTGTACCCTATGACGAGGGGACGACGTATCGGTCCGGCACACGTCTTGGTCCGCGGTCGATCCGCAACGCCTCCATGTTCTATGCTTACGAAGGGGCAAAGGATCGTTTCTTTGATGCCGACAGAAACCAATGGATCCTCTCCGGGAAGACCATTGCGGATGCGGGTGATGTGAATATTGAACCACTCAGTCGGGAACGCAACTGGCGACTGGTAACCCGATATGGGGAAACAATATTGGATGCTCACGCCATACCGGCCGTATTGGGCGGAGACCATTCCATCACCTACCCTGTGGTCAAGGCTTTCGAGAAAAAGAGAATCCATTATGTTCACCTGGATACCCACGCGGACTGCGACCGGATCTTTGAGAGCGATTATACCCACGGCAGCCCCGTTGCCCGCATATTCGAGGAGAACCTGGCCCGATCCCTAACCCTTATCGGAATTCGCGGTCTCACCAATTCCGGCCGGGACCTGGCCTGGATTCAGAAACAGGGGGCGAGGGTCATCACAGCCTGCCAACTTCACAGACATCTCAGAGACCATCAAGCACTCTCCTTTGAAGAGGGATCTTATTACATCAGCCTGGACATCGACTTCTTTGATCCCTCTGCCGCACCGGGCACGGGCACACCCGAACCCGGCGGCCTGTTTTTCCCGGATTTTTCCGATCTCGTTCATAATATTGCCGAGAAGGGAAAGATCGTCGGATTCGACGTCGTGGAGGTCAATCCCCTCCTTGAGGGACATCATGCCATCACATCCCACCTGGCGGCAAGGTGTGTATTGGAGCTCCTGAGTGCGGCCCTGGATTAACCGGAGGATACCAGTGGATGTCAGCGTTGAACTGAGAGGCGTAACCAAACGATTTGACGACATCATCGCCGTCAACAATATGTCTCTGGAAATTGCGCGGGGTGAATTCTTCTCCCTCCTGGGCCCGAGCGGCTGCGGAAAAACCACGACCCTTCGTCTCGTCGCCGGCTTCGAAGCCCCCACGGCAGGCGAGATCCTTATCAACAATCAAGACGTGAGTGACAAACGGCCTTATGAGAGAAACGTGAATACGGTATTTCAGAACTATGCGCTCTTTCCCCATCTGACCGTCGTCGGCAACATACGCTTTGGATTGGAGAGGAAGAAAGTAGCGAAGCATCAAATGGGAGATTTAATCGATGAGGCGCTGGATCTGGTACGACTCCAGGGTATGGCTGACCGTTACCCTCATCAACTGAGCGGCGGTCAGCAGCAGCGCGTGGCCTTGGCACGGGCCCTGATCCTAAGGCCGGAGGTGCTCCTACTGGACGAGCCCCTCGGGGCCCTTGATCTCAAACTACGAAAAGAGATGCAACTGGAATTGAAAACCCTCCAGGAAAAGATCGGCATCACCTTTATCTACGTGACCCATGACCAGGAAGAGGCCCTCACCATGTCGGATCGGATCGCCGTGATAGAGCAGGGTGTTCTGGCTCAGGCGGGAACGCCTGAAGAGATATACGAATTTCCCAGGACCCGGTTTGTTGCAGACTTCATCGGTGTCTCCAATTTTTTTTCTGGCAAGGTTACCCGCCAGGATGAAACGTCTCTCCATATCAATACCGATGGGGGGCTCCGCGTGATCCTGACTGCCGATGATCGAAACAGAGAGAATCAGAGCGTCCATTTTTCCATAAGACCCGAAAAGTTCATGGTCGAACCGGAAACGGGAAGATCGGATTGGGAAAATCGATTCCCAGGTTTTATTAAGAATAGAATCTATCTTGGCGATTCCATTCACTATGTGATTTCACTATCAGACAAGGAGACCATCACGGTCTTTTTAAAGAATCGGAGCAGCGGTCAACGACAGGCGATCTTCTCTCAAGGGGATAAGGTCTATGTGTCCTGGCTTCGGGAAGACGCTATTATTCTTAAGGATTAGGGTGTTCGGTCAAACATATGAAAAAACCCGGCCTCCGCATAATGATTTTAAAATTTTTCAACCGGCATGAAAATCTGAGGGCCTTCGGCATCCTGTCTCCCTGTATTTTCTGGATCGGCGTCTTCTTTCTTTTGCCCCTTGTCTTTATGGGCGTTTACAGCTTTCTGGAAAAAGGGCTGTACGGCGGTGTCCGATGGATATTCACCTGGGAAAACTACACCCGTTTCATGGATCCCCTCTATCTGAAGATCCTCCTCCGGACCTTTCGTCTGTCCCTCATAACAACGCTTATCCTTTTGATCGTAGGGTATCCTATGGCCTACAGGATCGCCCGTGCCGGAAAACGATGGCGCAATATCCTGCTCTTCCTCGTGGTCCTGCCCTTTTGGACCAGTGATCTTATTCGAACTTATGCCTGGATGCTCATTCTGCGGGATACGGGTCTATTGAACGGCCTCCTTCAGGTTCTCCACATCACCGGCAAGCCCCTCACCATGCTCTATACAGAAGGGGCTATTCTTTTGGGGTTGACCTATGTCTACTTACCGTTCATGGTGCTGCCGCTCTACGCCTCTATCGAAAAATTGGATTCTTCCCTTTTGGAAGCGGCTGAAGATCTGGGTGCAACACCCTTCTGGCGATTCCTAAAAGTCACCGTGCCGTTAACGAAATCAGGAATTCTGGCCGGATCTCTATTGGTCTTTATCCCCTCTGTGGGCGTGTTTGTGGTTTCCGACCTCCTGGGCGGCGCCAAGGCCATGATGATCGGAAACTTGGTTCAGTTACAATTCGGTCCGGCCCGGAATTGGCCTTTCGGCTCGGCCGCCTCCTTTATACTCATGGCGATAGTGCTCATCGCGATTTTTATGTACCTCAAGTTCGCTGGGGGGAGGGAAGCACTGGAGGAGGTAAGATGATCAGAAAGGGCTTCTTTAAACCGCTCACCTGGTTCACGGCCTTAGGTTACCTCTTTTTATACCTCCCCATCTGCGTGCTGATCGCCTTCTCCTTCAATACCTCCAGGTTCAGTGTGGTCTGGAAAAGTTTTACCGTGCAGTGGTATATCAAACTCCTCCACGATCCTCTTGTCCTGCATGCCTTGAAGAACAGCCTCGTCGTGGCCGTCGTGGCCATGATCCTGTCAACTATTATCGGCACACTGACGGCTTATGGCCTGTACCGATATCGGTTCCGCGCGAAGGTTGTCTTTGACGGCATTCTTTTCCTGCCCATCGTGACGCCCGAAATCGTCGTCGGCATCTCTCTGGTCATCTTTTTCGTCCTGATTCATCTCAGCCTGGGGCTCAAGTCCATCATTATCGCCCATGTGGCTTTTGATATACCTTTTGTCATGCTCATCGTTCGGGCCAGGCTTCAGGGCATGGACCGGTCCCTTGAGGAGGCGTCCATGGACCTCGGAGCCGACGAGTGGACCACCTTCTTTAAGGTCACCGTCCCCCAGTTGCTTCCCGGGATCATTGCCGCAGCTCTCTTGGCCTTTACACTCTCCTTTGATGACTTTGTGATCACTTTTTTCGTGGCGGGCGTAGGATCGACCACCCTGCCGCTGAAGATTTATTCCATGGTGCGATTGGGGGTTTCCCCCAAGATTAACGCCCTGAGCGCTCTGATCGTCTTCTTCTCCATCACCTTGATTACTATTGCGGACAGGGTACAGAGAAGGTCTGTTTAAGCCGGGCCAGCAGGATCATATCCTGCAGTCCCAAAAGAAAAGGCCGGATTTATTCCATGAAACCACTAATCATTTAAAAAGGGGGGATCATCATGAACAACAAGAAGATTGCCACATTAGTCGAGGCTTTTTCAGAAGGCAGTATGACGAGGAGGGATTTTATCAAAAAGACCATGGCCCTCGGTCTATCCATGGCCGGTGCCATGACGGTTGCCGACAGTTTCTTTCCGGAGACGCGCCGGGCTTACGCGGCCCAGGTGGACAAGAGTAAGCTCTCCAAAGAACTCAACATCTACAACTGGTCCGACTACATCGCTGAGGACACCATCCCCAATTTCGAGAAAGAATTCGGGGTAAAGGTCAATTACGACACCTATGAAGACAACGAAGCCCTGTTGGCCAAGCTCCAATCCGGTGCTACCGGGTATGACATTGTGGTTCCCACCGGGTACATGGTGGAAATCATGTTGAAGCAGGGGCTGCTGGCTCCCATCAATCGCGGCAATATTCCCAACCTGAAGGGCATATCCAAAGAACTGAGCGATCCGCCCTATGATCCGGGAAGAAAACATTCGGTACCGTGGCAATGGGGGACAACGGGTTTCGCGTTCAACGCCAAGAAGGTGAAGGGAAAGGTAGACACCTGGGATCTCCTGTGGAATCCTGAATACAAAGGGAAGATCACCATGCTGGACGACATGCGGTCGGCCATTTCGGTGGCCCTGAAAAGATTAGGATATTCCCTAAACGCCACCAGCGAAAAGGAACTCATGGAGGCCAAGAAACTCCTGATGGAACAGAAACCGCTCCTTAAGGCTTACATCTCCGCACCGGTCAAGAGTCTTCTCATCTCGGGGGAGGTCTGGCTTTCTCAGCTATGGGTGGGCGACACGCTGATGGCAAAGGATGAAAATGAGGACATAGACTATTGCATACCCAAGGAAGGATGCGAAATCTGGGACGATAACCTGGCCATCCCCAAATCGGCCCCCCATCAATACACGGCCGAGGTGTGGATGAATTACTGTCTGCGTCCCGAGGTCTCTGCCGCCGTATCCAACTTCGTCCATTACGCCACACCCGTGGAAGCGGCAAAGAAATTCATCAACAAAGACGATTTGAACAACCCGGGCATCTACCCATCGGCTGAGGTGATGAAACGACTGGAGTTCCAGAAAGATGTGGGAGAAGCTACCAGGATCTACGATCAGATCTGGACAGAACTCAAAGCGGCCTAAGCTTCTTATCACAAAAAGGGGGGCCCGGTCTTGCGGGCCTCCCTTTTTTGGTGCCTCTGTGATTAAGGCGCAGGGCACAGGACTTGCGGTCGAGGCGTTCATCGCAGCTCATTTTCCCTATGCCTTGAACCTTTCGCCATGTGCCTTAAACCTATTTTTTGGAGGATAAAATGAAGGTATTGCTACTGGGAACCGGAGCCGTGGGAGAGGCCTATGCCGTATTGATGAAACGGGCCGATCCCAAAGGCGAATGGCTGGAAAAGATGGTCCTGGCCGATTTCCAATTGGAACGGGCACAGGAGGTGGCCTTCCGTATGGAAAATGGAGAACGCTTTCCGGTCGTACGCATCGATGCCGGGGACCAGGCTCAGGTCGCTGCCGCGGCTGAGGAATTCGGCGCAGACCTTATCATGAACGCTTGCCCTCAAAGTTTCGACAGGGACGTGTTCGATGCCGCCTATGAGGTGGGCTGTCATTATATGGACATGGCCATGAGCCTGTCCGAATGGCATCCGACCGATCCCTACAATAAGGTCGGTGTCATGCTCGGCGACTACCAGTTTGCCCGGCACTCCCAATGGCAAGAGAAGGGCCTTCTGGCCTTGCTGGGGATGGGCATTGACCCAGGAGCCAGTGAGATTTTTGCCCGTTATGCGGAAAGAGACTTGTTTGATGAGATTGATGAGATCGGCATCCGGGACGGGTCCAATCTGGCGGTTGAAGGACAAAAGTATGCATGCGGGTTTTCAGTCTGGAGCGTCATCGAGGAGTGTCTCAATCCCCCCGTCTTCTGGGAGAGAGACAGGGGCTATTACACCTCAAAACCCATGAGCGAATCAGAGGTCTTTGACTTCCCCGGGGGTATCGGCCCGCTGGAAGTGGTCAGCATTGAACACGAAGAGGTCATCAATATTCCCCGGTGGATCAACAAGGGCCTAAAAAAGGTCAGCTTTAAGATCAGCCTGGGCCGAGATCTCATGGATCTCCTTAAAATGCTAAAAGATGCTGGGCTTGCTTCCGCAGATCCTATCGTAGTCAAGGGGGTTCGGGTCGCCCCCAGGGACGTGGTTGAGGCCTGCCTGCCCGACCCTTCCAAGATCGGACCCCGAATGCAGGGTAAAATCTGTGTCGGGACCCGGGTTATCGGGCGGAAGCAACAGAAAAAACGGGAAGTCTTTATCTACCAGGTTGCGGACAACCAGATTTGTATGCAAAGATACCAATGCCAGGCCCTGGCCGCCCAGACGGCCATGGGTCCGGCCATTGCCACGGAACTGCTGGCTAAAGGGATCTGGGAGGGTCAGGGGGTACTTCCTCCCGAGACCTTTGACCCGGACCCCTTTATGGAGCGTATGTCGTCTTACGGCTTTCCGTACGGAATCCGAGACAGCTGGTCTCGGCCCGGGTAAAGGATTTCAATACGATCTACAGCGTCACGGGTCACAACGGAAAGCGTCGTTCCTGCGAAAGCCGGAATCCAGATGAACGCGGATTCCCATGTATCCTGTACAGGGCATGCTTGGTCAAAGCCGGAATGACAACATACACCAAACTTGTGTCGTCGTGTATGAATAGCACAACCACACCATCATGACCATCAGAGAGACCAATTTCTGGATCGATGATCTGAAAAATGGGTGGAGGTCTACCTAGCCACTGGGACAGGTCTGTACAGGAATGTTCTTTCGAGTGCGGAGCCAGATCTTCAGGTATTCATCCAAAAGGTAAAAATATCATCTCACACGCAAGCCTTTGATATATATGACCTTTCCGGGTTCTCCCCTGTTGCGGGCAACTGCTACTGAGGTGCAATTCCCAAGGTATCTAAAATGCTGAGATATGGTTTTCTGATCACGCCAAGCAAACGTTGGCGCTTCCATCCACATCAGAAAGGAGGGCCTCCCGCCGTTGGAGGATTTCGGTGACTTCCTTCTCGCATTTCGCAACAAAGGCCTAATCCCGACACTATTATACTTTGATAT